>Ga0316207_10000232_pt1 | contig 107906 bp, 90 predicted proteins | sample 6weekpyrite_MG_FD_204943 | JGI IMG/M metagenome (GOLD analysis project Ga0316207, IMG submission 204943) | Microbial mat bacterial communities from mineral coupon in-situ incubated in ocean water Damariscotta River, Maine, United States -... | ecosystem: Environmental > Aquatic > Marine >...
ATATGGTATCAAAGATATATAATCAATCAGCAAATACCGAAAGGGCGAATAAATTCATAAAAGACGTCAAAGATAATATTGTAAAAATTAATAACGAAGGCGTGGAACTGATTCGACAGGGTAAAATAGATCAATCAATCGAGCTGTTTGTAAAAGCTGCGAAAGCGATGCCGCGCAACCCAATTATTAATTTGAATGCTGCGCAATCGATGATTGTAAAAATGAAAAAAGGTAAACCTACGAGAGATGATATTGCGACAGCAATGAATCACATCGATAGAGCGCGAGGCATGGAAGGTTACCAGGCGTGGTTGAATAAACTCATGTCTGAATGCCATAAATTAATCGACAAGGTCTGAACTATTTCTCGGTCATAGTCCAGACACCATCCCACTCATCGGTGGGGGGACAGGTGATTAACTGCGGGCAACGTGAAATATACACCTTGCTAGGACCATCATCAGGATTTAATTGTAGTGCCTGTTTAAAAAGTACTAGCGCTTCTGACCATTGCTGGTTCTGATATAAATTTACAGCCTCATTATAGATAGACAGCATTTCCTGCATGGCTGGAAAGCTTTCATCTGAGTGGTAATCAAGCACCTCATAAACGACCACGGGTTGTGTCTTTCCCTTGACACGTATGCGGTCTACTTCACGTAAAGTATAATCATCTTTTAGTGTTAGTTTCGTTGTTTCATTAATGAGCAGGCGTGTGCTGTAATGTTTATTTGCGCCTTCGAGTCGTGATGCCAGATTTACTGTATCGCCGATGACGGTGTAATCCATGCGTTTTTCTGAGCCGATGTTACCTAAAATCACTTCACCTGTGGCGATACCAATACCAATATCGATGGCATCATCACCTTGCTTTGAACGGTATAGATTGAATTCGGTGAGTTTTTGCATCATGCCAATTGCGGCCTGTACCGCATTATCCGCATCCTTGTCAGCGGGGAATGGTGCGCCAAAAATAGCCATAATGGCATCACCGATATATTTATCGAGTATGCCGCTTTGTAGTGTTATTTCATCCACCATGACTGAAAAATAGTCATTCAACATGGATACCGTTTCACGGGGACCGAGTTTTTCTGAGAGTGTTGTAAAACCACGAATGTCTGAAAACAGTACCGAAGCATCCTGAGAAGTACCACCCAGAACAGCAGTACCTTCCTGTAATAACTGGTCGGCTACTTCTTCAGTGAAATAGCGTGACATGGTATTACGCACACGTTTCTCATTGGTGATGTCATCAAGCACCAGCATGGAGCCAATATTTTTATTGTTAAGATCGAGCAGTGGGACGACGTTCAGGTTAACTGATGCAGTTGCGTCATCTTTCAGAATGATGTCTGCATCGAGACTGCTGATGGCGCTACCGCTAGTTGCTACGCGGAGTATATTATTAACAACCCAGTTATTTTCACCGGTAAAAACAAGCTCTGCTTGCTGACCGATAATATTTTCAGACATTTTCAACGTGTTTAATGCAGCATCGTTAGCCTTGGCAATGCAACCATCATCATCAAGTGTGATAACGCCGTTACTGAGACTTTTCAGAACACTTTCGTTGTAAATGCGCATATTATTAACATCTTCAAATAACTGTGCGTTAACCAGTGCAATCGCGGCTTGTGCAGAGAAAGTCCTGAGACGTTCTTCATCGTCTACCGTAAATATACCACCCGATTTATTGAGTGCCTGTATGATGCCGATTCGGTTGCCTTCTTTGTCGACAACGGGCATACACAGAATCGTATCAGTCTTGTAACCAGTATCTTTATCAACCTGCTGGTTGAAGCGATCATCCTGATAGGCATCCTTGATATTCAGGATTTCTCCATGATGAAACACATGCCCGGCAATACCATAGCTATCAGGAATTCGAATTTCAGTTGCATCCATGCCCTGTGCCACCATCGACCAGAGCTCATCTGTTTTCTTGTCATGTAAAAAGAGTGTGCAACGATCTGCACCAAGAAACAGTTTCGTTGTGTCCATAATCTTGAGTAGCAGTGGCTTGAGCATGATTTCTGATGAAATGGCCAACGTCATATCGAACAAGTGACGTTCTTCTTCGCGGGCCTTGCTCAAACCCTGAATCATGGAATTTGTCTTTTCAGCAATCAGACTAAATTCATCGGTGGTGACGACAGGAATGCGGGTAGAAAGGTCACCCGTTTCAACATTGGCAAGTGCCTTGATTTGCATATTAAATAGCGTATCGATGTTTTTGCTGTAGGCACGCATGAGTCGGAACGACAGCAACAGAATACAGCCGATAATAAAACCGATATCAATGAATACGGCACGCTTAAGGGTTTTTGTATCCGCATAGAGAACATTTTCAAAGATATAGTTGAGGTCTTTGAGCACCACCAGTGCGAGCACTGCACCGGTCAGGCAGACAACGGCGACAAAGGCGATGAAGACGCGACGTGTCATGGGGAAGATGCGTCCACTGTAAGAGTGCATGTCATAGTGCAGGTGATTTTCGCGTTCACGTAGCAGTGCATTATCGAGTGACGCAAACACGCCAAAGGTGAGGCAGCCGACAATGACTTTCATACCTGACTCAACGGGGAAATCAAACACAGTGAGATCAATAGCCGTAATGATGCTACCGGCGATCAGATACATACTGAGATCCAGCATGATCTGCCGTGCTGGCTGCTTCAAAACAGGGGCTCTATCAACCAGTATGGGTTCGAGTATCGCGTGGAGCGCCATAATAGCGACAAAGGCCGCGACAAATACCTCAACAATCGTCAGCGCGGGTAGAGAATCAATAAACGGACAGACGCGCGTACCATAGAAGCTCACGACGACTATACTGAGTAAGATATAGCCGTATTTCAGCCGCTGAGAATGACGCAGTTTGGTGGCGGATTCGCTGTCAGACATCTTTATTATTTGGGACGTTTTTCTACACTTAACTGTAGCATGTTGCGCTGAATAGCAGTAATTTCTGTCGAAAATAACCAACTATGACAAAAAAGCACAATAACAAAAGGCATCATAGTATGTTGAAATGGATATCAAATACCGCGCTAGTGAGTAGCCTTATATTTATTCTGGGTATTTTGACGCCAGTCAGTCATGCCGAGGTCGTGACGGATGGCAGTCTCGGTGCTACAGAGAACCTGACAGGACCGAATTTTATCGTGCGCCCCGACCTGGGGCAGCAACAGGGTAGTAACCTGTTTCACAGTTTTTCACAGTTTAATCTCGATAGTAGTCAGACCGCCGTTTTCCAGGGGCCAAATACGATAGAGAATATTATCTCTCGGGTCACCGGTGGTGATATCTCATCGATTGATGGCACAATTGCCTCACCTATTCCGCAAGTAAACCTGTTTTTGCTCAATCCTGCCGGTGTCATGCTGGGGCCAAATGCCAGTATTAATATAGGAGGCTCGTTTCATGTTGGCACGGCCAACCAGGTCGAGTTTGCGGATGGGGCTGTGTTTTCAGCGGATCTAGCCACCTCATCAACATTGAGTGTTGCACCACCCAGTGCATTTGGTTTTCTCGGTAATCAATCGGGTACGCTCAGCGTGAATGAAACTGATATTACCCTGTCAGCAGGAGAACAATTAACACTTGTGGGGCAATCAGTAGAGCTTAATGTACGGCCAGCCACTTTCGCCAATGCAGAGTTCAGAAATGGTCAGCTGATTTTCCCTGATGGTGTCATTAGCGTACCTGACGGCAGGATAGTCATTGCTGCCATTGAGTCTGCTGCTTCGGTGGGATTTTCTCAGGGCATGTTGCAGACAACAGCCGAAGCTGCGTTTGGTGATATCTCGATTACCCGTTATGACGTCGATATCAGTGGCCAGCTGACCGGTAGCATTAACGTACGCGGTGATAATGTTGTGCTTGAAGATATAAACATTACCTCTACAAACAGCAATGTTACCCCAGGGCCGAGCATTAATATTGAATCGATCACATCTACTGAATTAAGCGGGACGATTCGAGCACTGGGCAATAATATTGGTGCAGCCGGCATTATTAATATCTCATCTCGGGGTGATGTCGATATTGCAAGTGAAGAGATATCGGTCAATACAACCGGCTCCGGGCGTGGCGGCATCATTACGGTTGCTGGTGAAAACGTGATGATCAGTGGCGATATTTTTGCTGATTCCGATGGCAGTGCAGCCGCAGGTATTATTGATATTCAGGCGAATAATTTACTCGAAATAAACGAAGCCTCGATTGAAGCTATATCGACGGGCAGTGGGGCTGGCGGTGTTATTACGCTTGTCGCACAGACACTAAATGCTTTTGGAAGCGGTATTTTCACGGCAACATTTTCTGATGGCTTCGATTTTGGGTTTGGGAATTTCGCTGGTATTGCAGGCGATATCACGATAACGGCAGATGATGTTTTATTGTCTGCTACGGATGTTTTCGCCGTTGGTGCGGGAGATAGATCGGCAGGAACCGTAACCATTAATGCAACAAATGTTACGCTTAATGATGGCAATGGCTCAAATCCATCGACCATCTCAACAGGTATATTCGCAGGCCAGTCAGATGACGATGACTTTTTTGATGATGGCCCGCCAGGGACTGGTACGGGTGGCAATATCATTATTAATTCGCAGACCCTGGTCATCGATAATGACAGTGAGCTTGATGCCTTTACTGAGTCTGCCGGCAGGGGAGGTAATATCACCCTTGCTGTTAGTGAATCAGTTTCGTTACTAAACGGTGGGTTTATCGATGCCTCGACAGGTGGGCGCGGTAATGGCGGCAATGTAAATATCATCACCGAAAGCCTGGTTGTGTCAGGCCGAGGAGATCAGGAGTTTGGCAGAGGCATTAGCGATGGTATTGGCGTAAATACCCTAGATGATGGTAATGGTGGCGCCATTAATATTATGGCCGCCACTGTATTACTAGAGGATTCAGGTTTGATTACCGCTATCTCTGATACGGCAACGACAGGTAATAGCGGTTCGATAAACATCAATGCTACAGAGTCAATCACTATTCTCGAAGGCGCTCGTATAGATGCCTCATCTAATGGTCTTGGTAATGGAGGAAATGTCAATCTCAATACCAATTCATTACTAATTTCTGGGCCAGGCACTCAAGGTGGTAGTTCCATACAGGTAAATACGTTTGCCTTTGGTGATAGTGGCTCACTCAACATTTTTACAGCGGATTTAAACTTGAGAGACTCTGGCTCAATTACGGCGGTAACCAGTGATAATACTGTTGGTGATTTAATAGGTCTACCTGATGGCGATGGCGGTACAATCAGGATCACATCTGAGCGTGTATCACTTGATGGTAATAGTTTTATAGCCGCAGGTTCATTTGGTGATGGTAACGCAGGCTCGATTGATATTAGTGTCAGCGAGAGTACGACGCTGACCAATGCCAGTTCAATTAACTCAGGCACGCTACGCGCAGGTAACGCGGGTACGTTAAGCATCGACTCACCGGTTGTCACGATTGATAGCAATAGCTCAATTAGCGCCAATACTGCAGGTATAGGAAGAGGTGGCAATGTCATCGTGACATCTGCAATTCTGAACTTGCAGAATGGTAGTGATATTAATGCCTCGACGGTGGGGGCAGGTGATGGTGGTAACTTGATGTTATTCACCGATGATCTAACCATCGACAATGCAATAATTAATGTCAGTACGGATGGGCCAGGTAATGCAGGCCGGCTGGTGTTGGCGGGAACAAATCTTTCCATTCTTAATGGTGGTCTGGTTAACGCAGATACAACGGCAATGGGCAATGGCGGTAATATCATTATTGGTCTGGGCGGTTCGCTGCTTGTCAGTAGTGAGCCCGGTACAGAATTCCCAAGTGCGATAACGGCGAATACCACCGGTCTGGGTCAGGGCGGCATCGCGATGATTAGTGCTACCGATGTACTGATTGATGGTGGTCTTATTGCCACACGCGCAGGTGCACCAAACCGGCCTCCGTTAGCCAATACCGGTAATGCCGGGAGTATCTTTATTACGACCGATGAACTGCGTCTGACAAATAGTGCTGCGTTAACTTCGCAGTCATTCAGTCGTGGTAACTCCGGTGTCATTGATATCGATTTGAATGGGTCGCTATTTATAGAAAACGCTTCGTTTATTTCTACAGAAACGGTTAATTCTGGCGGAGGTGTCATTGATGTTGATGCGGCAGGGGTTATTTATCTCGCTGATAGCTTTATCAATGCAGATAACTTCGCACAGGGTGGTAACATCAGCCTGAAGTCTCAGTTACTGGTGCTGAATGAAAATAGTCTGGTACGTGCGAATGTAGATCTGGGACAGGGGGGTAATATCAATGTTGATTCACTGTTCTTCATTAGTGAGGGGGCACCAATAGAAACATTTCTTGATGCCTCATCAGCGATTGGCCCACAGCTATCGGGTATTGAATTAAATCTGGGTGATAGTCTGGTAACAGCGAATACACAATTTTTTGATGGCGCTACGCTTATCGCTAGCCCCTGTCTGTCACGAACACAGGTAGCGACCAGTAGTTTCCGCGTAGTCGGGAGTCAGGGTATCCCTGATTCACCAGACGATTTACAACGAGCAACTAATGTCAGCGGTAGCGATATTAGGCAGCTCTCTAATGTTAAACCGGTAGATGCCGCACGGTTACAAGTCGCTTCTCTTTCTAGCGATTGTTAACGCTGGTCAAGCTCGCTTATTGCTGTGTGAAATTTAGATCACCGGTAATGGCAACACCACCGAAATTCTCATCACGTAAAACCAGTCTTCCCTGTAGTGCATGCATTCGCCAGGCGCCCGTTTGATTATTACGAATCAATACATCATCGATACCATCGCCAGTGAAGTCTTCAATCTGTACAGGCTGCCAGGCTTGTTCGGTTGCCAGTAGCGCAACACCACCAAAGTCAGCATCACGCAGCACAGTTCTACCAGTCAGTGGCAACATCAACCATTGTCCAAGTACTGCATGTCGCAGCATCAGGTCAGAATTACCATCACCGTTAAAGTCACCCGTGCCGGCAACCGTCCAGTTCATATCTGGTGTAATACCAACACCACCGAAATTAGCATTGCGAAGCGGGAAGCGACCATTTAACGGAATCATCAGCCAGCGACCAGTAACCTGGTGACGCAGCAGAATATCAGCGCGATCATCGCCATTGAAATCATCTGTCGCCACAGCCTGCCAGTTCAGATCAGGGGTAATGCCTATGCTGCCAAAATTGGCATTATTCAGGACCGTACGTCCATTCATAGGATAGAGTAACCAGCGGCCAGACACCTGGTTGCGTAAAATGATGTCAGCAAATCCATCACCGGTAAAATCTTCTGCGCCAACAAATTGCCAGTTCAAGTCAGTAGTAATGCCACTGACATCAACATTATTTGTTAACAGCGTACGACTACTGAGTTCATACAGACGCCATGCACCGGTATTAATGTTTCGTAGTAATACATCGGCATTGTTATCGCCGTTAAAATCATTAATGCCCATGGTTTGCCAGTTTCTATCTGTAGCAACAGGCAGGCTGCCTACGCCACTTTGATTTACTGTACGGCCATTTAATGGGTATAAGCGCCATACCCCATTTGCACTATTACGCACGACAATATCTGAAGTGCTGTTTGCATCAATATCATGCTGCGGCGTTTTGATACCGGCATTGTCATTATCGGTAATAACCAGAGTGGCTTCGCTAAGCGTACCAAGCACAGCACCACCAGTAGGGTTACTCAATGCGACGGCGACAGTTTCATTTGCTTCCTGCACAGCATCATCAGTGGTGCTGATGTTACAGTTCTTGTCACGTGACTCACCATCTTGCCAGCTGAGAATAGTACCAGGCACCAGTGCAGTAAAATCACTGCCCGATGTTGCACTACTCTGGCCGCTCTTTGTAAAACAGTTAACGCTAATTTCACCAAAGTTACCGTTACTACGACGAATGGTAAGTGTGCCAGTGCGGCCTTCGAGTGCCGCTGATAAGTCGCTGATAAATTGTAATGTGCCTGGCGGCGGCGTACGACGCGTGGTTGAAACCAGTTCAGTTGTCGTGTTATCAGAGGTATCAACGGTACGCACTATGCCGATTCGGTTTGCGACCCAGTTGGTTTGTACAAAGTTTTCATTAACACGGGTGCCCGCTATGTTGCCAGTGACACTCAGGCTGGTGGAGAATTTTGCTGCATTACGGTATGTTGCAGCCGGCACTGTAACATCTTCAATCGATAAAAAAGTTGTCGTGGCTGAATAGTTCAGATTAAACGTCTGACCCAAAAGATTGACAATGAATCTTCCCGAGCTACTAATACGTTGCCCAACTGTGGCAGTAGGGTCAGAGTATTTCAGTGGAGGCGAATAGGTACCAAAGGCATTCAGTTCCGGGTCACGTTCACCATGCAAGCGAATGCCGTTAGCATCATTGGTGTAAAACAATGATAAGCCATCCGACTGATTCAGGGCCGTGGTGAATACACCATTAATATTCAGTGGGCGTGCATTGACAGAGCGGACAACGGTTCGGCCATTAATACGATAGGTCCAGCTATCACCTGCCTCGAGAGGAAAGTAGTTTGATGCGGTGATAGTCATTGCCTGCGCCGGCGCGTGATAAAGCAGCAGCGCACACAGTAGCGCAATGTATTTTGACAGACCACGCAAGAGTCTGTCTGTAATGTGTTTCAATGGTGGTACCTTCCCAGGCATAAAAAAGCTCCTAAATAATAATTATCTTCCGTAATATCAGTAATGTACCAAAATACAGCTGATAGATAAATCACAGAAATATCAACTTTGGCACTTTAAACTAAGTGATTGAAGAATGTGGAATTAGTACTCAGGCAAGTATGTAAGACGCTTACTGCAGGTCCCAGCTCAAATCAGACGTTACCGCGACACCGCCGAAATTGTCATCTCGCACCACGGTCTTGCCGTTCATCGGATGCATACGCCAGGCGCCTGTCACCGTATTCCGAATCAGCACATCGGCAATACCATCACCGGTGAAGTCATCGACCTGTACGGGTTGCCATGACAAGTCGGTCGCGAGAAAGCGTACGCCACCATAATTAGTGCCACGATCGACATTGCGGCCGTTAAGTGGGAACAAGATCCATTGGCCAGTGGCGACGTTCCTTAATAATAAATCGGCACTACCATCTTCGGTCATATCTTTTGCACCAGCTACCTGCCAGTTCAGATCCTGGGTAATCGGTACGCCACCGCGTAGCGAGCTTTGTATCGCGGTACGCCCCTGCATCGGTAGCATGAACCACAGACCGTTGGAGAGGTTTCTTAGCAGTAAATCGGCAAAGCCATCGCCGGTGAAATCAGCCGCAGCCATAAACTGGAAGTCGGGGTTTTGTGTAATCGCAATACTGCCATTGTTATCATTATCCAGGACACTGCTGCCATTCATTGGGTACAAGCGCCAGGCCTGTGTCTGACTATGGCGTAACACCACATCGCTACGACTATCACCGGTAAAATCTGCGGCACCCTGAAACTGCCACTGCAGATCATTTGGTAGCGCTACATCATTCTGACTAGTGATTGTGCGACCACTAAGTGTTACCAGTTGCCATGCGCCGCTTGTTACATTGCGGAGCAGCACATCAGAATTGCCATCGCCATTATAGTCAGAGACATCCTGGGTTTGCAGGTTAGCGTTACTGCTGATATTAACGGCGCCAAAGTTACTATCAAACTGCACAAACCTGCCATCAACTGGGTGGAGTCGCCAGATGCCATTATTTCTACGAATAAGAATGTCTGACTTGCTGTCACCGGTGATGTCATTATCACTTGCAAAACCGCTTGCTGAAATGTTGCCATTTTGACCGGAACCGGCAGTCGGAAAATTTGTATTAATCCAGTTAATGATGGTTTGCCCACCCTCAGGATCGAGGATACCGCTATGACCTTTGCCAGCTAACACAGTATATTGATTGCTGCCCTGATCATTGAGTTGCGCGACCATATCAGGATAAGAAAACACGGTTGTCAGCCTGTCAGTTTCACCGGCAACCCATAATACCGGCAGACTGATATCAGCAAACATCTCTGTCGTTTTTGGTGTGCTATTCGGATCCCAGAAAGAGATAAATGAACGCGGTGTTGACGTCAGTTCAAATGGCGCGCCATCACCAAACGCCGTAAAGGTTGTTTGTACATCTTCATCGCCAGCGTTAAAAAGGCTTAGTGCAAGTGTCACACTTGAGGCAGTGGCATCACGTGTTCGTCTCGAACGCTCAACAAAATGCCCGGGTGCAAATGGTATAATGCCTTTCAGGTTAGGGTGTGGCGCTTCAATAGTACCCGTGCCATATAACAGCGCCTGACCGCCTCCCATGCTATGCCCCACCAGGAAGACATCTCTTCCACCGAAAGAAGCCATATCGATAGCGCTAGTAAATAAGGCCTGGCCATCCTCAACGGTATCAAGCCAGGTGAAACCAGTCCACGGAGTGAACAGTGAAATAATGCTAAAGCCGGCATCGTTTAAATGATCAAACATATCAAAGAAGCCAGGAATTTGCGGGTGACCACGTTTACCGTGAGCGAACACAATGACTATATTATTCGACGTTGTGTGCGGTGCGTAAATGACACCATCGAAGGACTTACCGGTGCTGGTATTAAATGAAACAATACCATCCTGACTCAAATCGAGCTCGGCACGCAGCGGTGCAGACATCAGCATGCACAGGCTGCAGATGAGTATGCAGAGTAAATGTAAGCATTGTCTGTGTATGGTGGTGATCATGGTGTGCACACTATTTTATTAGTGTGCTTATTTTATGATCAGAATAAGCGCAAATTAAGTAAATATTTCACTTGTTTTGAATGGGAAATTGACAAATTATTGGATAGCTCTATTATAAAACAATAACTTAGCATATTTACGTGCTTTAAGAACATTTATCTGCATGCCGCGATCTTCCGTCTGCACGGGATAATCGGCTGTATTACTGCAGCTCCCAGTCGAGGTCGGAGGTTACCGCGACACCACCAAAATTATCATCACGCACCACCGTCTTGCCATTCATTGGGTGCATACGCCAGGCGCCGGTATTGTTATTACGAATGAGCACATCGGCAATGCCGTCGCCGGTGAAATCATCAACCTCTACCGGCTGCCACTCCAGCCCGGTAGCAAGGAAGCGCACACCACCAAAATCATCACCGCGGTCTACCTGTTTGCCATTGAGTGGCAGCAGTAACCACTGCCCAAGCACATTATGGCGTAAAAGCAGGTCGGCACTATCGTCACCGGTGAAGTCCCTTGCCCCGGCGACCTCCCAGGCAAGATTCTGCGTAATGCCGATACCACCGAAATCGTCATTACGCATCACCGTGCGACCCTGCATGGGAATCATTAACCACAGGCCAGAGACCTGGTTGCGCAACACGATGTCAGCAAAACCATCACTATTAAAATCAGAAGCGGCGACGAGTTGCCAGTCCAGATTGGGTGTAATGCCGATACTGCCGAAGTTACTGTCCTGCACCACGCTGCGACCATCCATCGGGTACAAACGCCAGGTGCCGTTCACTGCATGACGTAATACAACATCGGTTTTGCCGTCACCGGTAAAATCGTTCGCTGCCACGAGTTGCCAGTTGAGATCAGAAGGCAGAGCAACGCTGCCATTATTGGCATCATTGACGATTGTCTTGCCATCTAATGGCGTGAGTGACCATGTGCCTGTAGCGGTGTTACGTAACAGCACATCAGCCAGGTTATCACCTGTGTAGTCAGAGACATCCTGGGTCTGTAGCGTGAGGTCACTTGTGATATCGATAAGGCCAAAGTTTTCATCAAACTGTACAAATCGACCTTCGACTGGATGCAGGCGCCAGAGACTACTCGTGGTATTGCGCACCAGAATATCGGCCTTGCCATCGCCGGTGAAATCTTTCATGGCAGAAGAACAAATGCCGTCGCCGATAGCGACCTTACGTGAAGCATTAAAGGATAACGGATCGGTGCCAGTGGCGTCGTCGGCATCACCACTGTCAGGGTCGACTGAGGTAAAGCTAGAATTTATAGTGTAACAGTCACTGGTTTGTGGATTATCAAGAACCCCTGCTGACAACACAGCGGTAGCCATCTCAGAAAACGGGCCAGCGATATTAGATGCCGAACCATCACCACCGAGGGGAAGTATGACTGTAAAGGTGTGGTTACCATTTGAAGTATATTCAATGGTTGAGTCCAGTCCCTGCGTAAACGTGCCGCTGAGGTCTCTGTCAGCATAGGCAGAATCATTATCGAGCGTGCGTATCGGGATGGTGAAATCAATGGTGTCATTAAAATCAAAATCGACACCATACGTTCCTATTTGGGTATTCGTAGGACCGAGCGCATCAAAACCATTAAAGACAAACTCACTCGGGTATGTAACGGTAATCTGGTAAGACTCCAGCACGCCCATGGTGATATTGAATGAAAGTGTTTGTGTTGCGGGTGCACCTGTCGTTGTAGGCGCTATATCGAACGAGACATTATCAGGAAGCTGGTACGTGAACGGTGAGGTTGAATTAACGGTTGCATTCATCTCGAGTGGCCGAGCACACGATATTATCTGCAGGCCAATAAGAAAATAAAACGGTATGCGTATCAAAGCCTTCATAGCTTCACCCAAAGAGAATTACATCTTTATATAAGCATGATGAAGACGAAAGGGTATTGATCTAGCTCAAGTACCCCAGATCTAAGAGGAAATGCGAATGTATCTTACTGATATTTGCTAGATAAAATTGTTTACTGCAGTTCCCAGTTCAGGTCGGGCGTTACCGCAACACCGCCGAAGTTTGCATCGCGCACGACCGTCTTGCCAACCATCGGATGCATACGCCAGGCGCCAGTGACGTTATTACGCACTAGCACATCGGCTCTGCCATCACCGGTAAAGTCATCTACCTGTGCAGGTTGCCATGAGAGGTCTGTGGTGAGGAAGCGTATACCACCAAAGTTTTCACCGCGGTCTACCTGCTTACCGTTCATGGGTAACAATAGCCATTGGCCACGAACATTGTGGCGCAACAGCAGGTCAGCCTTACCGTCACCGGTAATATCTTTTGCACCGGCAACTTCCCAGGCAAGATCCTGAGTAATACCGATACCACCAAAGTCATCATTACGCATTACCGTGCGACCCTGCATTGGCAGCATGAGCCACAGGCCAGACACTTGGTTGCGTAACACGATGTCAGCAAAGCCATCACCATTGAAGTCTGATGCTGCGACGAGTTGCCAGTCAAGGCTTGGTGTAATGCCAATGAATCCGAGGTTAGCATCCTGTATGACACCATTTTCATCCATTGGGAATAGACGCCAGGTGCCATTTACCGCATGGCGTAAAACAACATCTGTCTTTCCATCACCGGTGAAATCTTCTGCTGCTATAAACTGCCAGTCTAGATTGCTATCCAGGGAAACTGGGATACTGCTGCGTAAAGATTTGCCAGATAACTCTACAAGTTGCCATGAACCGCTAGAAGTATTTCGCATCAACACATCTGATAGGCCATCACCGGTGTAGTCGGAGACATCTTGTGTTTGTAAAGTAGTACTATTAGTTATAACCGGGACAACGCCAAAGTTCGTACTATCAAACTGTACAAAACGCCCCTCTACCGGGTACAGGCGCCATTGCCCAGTTGTCTGATTGCGCAACAGAATATCGGCCATGTTATCGCCGGTGTGATCGTTATCGTTATCATAGGCTGCATTGATATCGGGAGGAGTAGGGTCCTCGATCGTCACCGGTGCCGTTACGGTAACGGTAGTCGTGTCGCTGTTACCATTCACATCTGTACCTGTGATGACAGCTGTGCCGGCACTAACGCCCGTGACAACACCCTGTAGCGTTACAGTAGCTACACCATTATTACTTGATGTAAATGCGTTGGCTTCACCCTGTAGTGACACGAGTTGTCGGTCTTGTCCAACCTCAACAGTGAGTGCTTGAGGTAAATCAATCGATACCGGTGCATCGATAACCGTCACAGTAGTCTGTGCAGTCAAGTTACCGTCAGTTGCAGTAATGATTGAAGTTCCTGCAGCAAGAGCAGTAATGATGGCACTAACACCACTAACATTACCAAAATTACGTACTGAAACAATGCCAGTATTATTGGCTGTGAATAAGCTAGCTAACCCTCTAGTTGTTGCTAGTATAGTCTCTTGACCAACTTGTAGAGTTATAGACGGAGGTACAGCGAGTCTTACTCGAGTTACTGTGACCTCAGTCGAAGAAGTATTGCCTTGAGCATCTGTTCCAACAACTGTTGTAGTCCCTAATCCAGCACCAACAATAACGCCACTGTTATTTACTTGTACAACAGATGAATTTATAGATCGATAAGAAACGGCTGTTCCCTGCAGTGGTTGCAGGCTGATAGACTGGCCTAATTGAATAGTAGCGGTACCAGGCAATGCAAGTGGTTGGCTATTATTTATTGATGAGAGATTTAACGTATAATCACCAGTACCCGTAGCAAACTCGGATCGAACAAAGATAAAATAACTGCCTGCGTTAAGCGTTCTGATAATTCTGCCATTACTGCCTTCACCGCTATTATTATCACCATCTAGAATGTCCAAGTTGGTATCTAGTAAAAAAACCGCCGTGTCGTGGTTACCAGTTGTTTCTATGACTACTTCAGTATTAGAGAACAGGTTGAATCTGAAATAGTCTATATCTCTGGTGAAAGAAAGCGTGCCAGGTGTCGTACTATTCAGGGCAATGTTAGTAGCACTAGATGAATCATCAGCGTGATCATCTTCAGTTAAACGTAAATTATAAGGTCCAAATCCATCAGATTCAGGCATGACTTGAATAAAATAGGTGCCCGGATTTAATTGTGTTCGTATTTGAAAATCGCCCCCATCCCCAGAGTTAGTATCACTTGTAATTGGCTGGAGGTTTGAATCTAATAAAATACCAGAAGTGTTCGTATCGAACTCGGTGCCTACAGCCTCAATCACAGCATCAATTGTTCTACTGATATCAAATCTAAAAATATCTATATCGGATTCGGTAATAAAGCCGGGGGTTACACTATTTAGATTTATTGTTGTGGCAGACTGCGCATCATTACTGTGAGCATCAGAAATAAGTGTGTAACTCAATGAGTATGAATCTATCCTGGCTCCTCCACCTACAGGTGTAACTCGAATGTAATAGGCTCCTGCTGCTAGTCTCGTTGTTACGCTTCCACCACTGGAAACATTGAGTTCATTAGAGTTTTCATCAAGCAGTCTAAATTGAAAAAACCTGGAGTCCAGTTTAATGAATACATCACTGCTTGTATCTAAATCGAGTCTGAAAAGATCTATATCTGTCGGAAAATTTAACTCACCTGCTGTAGATATATCTGGTGTCAGTAAGGTGGCTGTTTCTATCGTGTCGCCGTGGTCGTCCTCGAAAGGCAGAATAAATAATGTATAGCTTGCTAAAGTTGAGCTGCTATTTTGCAAAGAGAGAAAGTATGTTCCTGGCGTAAGCGTTGTGATGATGCGAAAATTATCATTGCCAATACCACCATTTGAAGATGAAATTAAGGCATTTTGTGACGAATCAAACAATGTAGCACTTATCTTTGCAAAGGTACTTGACGAAAGCAGAACCACATCAGTTGTTTCGGTGATATCTAGTCGAAAGAATTCAATATCACCAATAGCATCATATCTACCTGTTACTGTACTATCTAAAGTGACTGGCGTCGCCGTTTGCGCAGTATCACCATGGTCATCTTCTATGGTTTCAACAAAGAGGGTGTAGTTAGTGTCATCAAAAGAACCAGTTTTTTGAACGCTTAGGAAGTAAGTACCCGGGCTTAGGCTTATCGCAATCCGAAAGTTTTGTGAAGAAGGAGAGCCAATTACTGTAGATCCCTGATTGGATTGGGCTAGCTGGTTCATTGACGCATCAAATAAAGTGCCTGTCGTACCCACAAGCCCTGAAGTCTGGAAGTTGACTTTGGTAGCAGCGGTTATTTCCAGTCTAAAAAAATCGACGTCTCTAAATATATCTATAGATCCAGCCGTGGTTGAATTTAGACCTATTGCAGTGGCAGTATTTGCTGAATTTCCATGATCGTCCGGTATAATTTCAACGGTGAGTGAGTAATTTCCTTCTGTTGTTGCGAAACTGCCACCGACACTCAAGAAGTAGGTGCCAGGTGTTAGGGTATGTAAGATATCGAAGTCGCCTACAAAACTATTATCTTCACTAATTGTATTAAGAGAAGCATCAAACAATGTTCCGGATGTAGTTAAATTGCTTTCCGTTTTTAGTCGAACTAGTGATGTGGCGTTGACATCTATTCGGTAAAAATCAACATCTCCAGGAACATCGATTACTCCTGGAGTTGTGCTATTCAAGTTGACTTGAGTAGCTGTATTTGGTGCATTCCCATGATCATCGAGTAAGGCTTCAGTGATAAGAGTGTAGCTACCAGTTGTAGATAAGTTAGAACCACGCACGCTTAAAAAATAAATACCGGGGTTAAGAGCTTGAGTGATCTGGAAGTTGCTACCACCTATAACATTATTTTCGATAATTTCATTTAAAGATGCATCAAAAAGTGTACCAACTGTATCAGTACTACCTTCTGTTTTTAGGCTGACTAAAGTCGTTGTGGTGATATCAAAACGGAAAAAATCAACATCCCCACCAACACCGATTTCTCCTGCTGTTGTGCTACCTATACTGATTTGAGTAGCTGTATTAGCTTCGTTGCCGTGGTTATCAAATACCGTATTTATTTGCAGTGTGTAGTCACCTAATACAGATGAGTCAAAGGCACTGATAAGAATGAAGTATGTACCTGGGGCTAAAGTAATTCTAAAGCTAAAATTTCCATCGTTAGGGATATCGTCTGTAGAAATGAAATTACCTAATTCATCTAATATCTCGCCTCTTATATCAACACCAGTAGTCTGTATAGATATGTCGGTAGTTTCTGAGATAGTGAACCTGTAAAAGTCGGTATCATTGATCCTGTCAATTGATGCAGGTGTAGAGCTATCAAGATTTACTGGAATCGCCGTTTCGGGCGTGTCGTCCGCATACGCAGTGTTGAGCATCAGCAATGCCATCAGCGGTACCAAATACAGGCAGGAAAAAATTCTGAGAAGTTTATTCATTGTTATTGCGAGTGGAAGACCACATCCTTGTTTGTACAAAATCTGACTGACAGTGTGAGTTATCTGTAGCCAGAGTTATTTTTATTCACTGTGATTCAGTCTGAAAGGTCCGTAGTGACCCTGAATCGCCCCTTATTTTTCACCCCATCTGCTACGAATGTTTGACACAAAGTAGCGGTGTATAAACACTATACAATTATGGAAGTTTTAGTTCAAACGGCCAGACGACACTTTAGCAAGGTGTAGAAGAGGTACTGATGAGGTGTAAGTCTTTGAAAAATAGAGGCCAGGAGTGGATTCGAACCACTGACACGGGGATTTTCAGTCTCACTATTACCAACGATTAAAATAGCTAGAAAACTAATAATGAAATATTTATTAATAACATAAGCGAATTTACATATTGTGGTCGGCGCTTTGTTACTGTTAGCTCTTGCGGTTAAATGTGCTATCAGCATGCCGGCTTTTACTCTATATATACATAACGAAAGTTTTGTTGTTTACTCGAGTGAATAAGGGTTATGAAATCATTTGAGGGGCTGGCTTGATTAGGTTGAAACATTTCACAAAGAATATTCTCGGCCTGCTGTTTAATAGTCTTATTTTGGCGCATGCACATGCTGAGATAATTACCGATGGTAGTGTCGGGGCTGGGACGGTTTTGTCAGGGCCTAATTTTTCAATCAATGCTGATTTAGGTACGCAGACAGGCACTAATCTGTTTCATAGCTTTTCTCAGTTTAATCTGGCGAATGGTGAATCAGCAACGTTTTCTGGCGCTGAGGCAATCAATAATATTATAAGCCGTGTTACGGGTGGTGAACCTTCCAGCATTAATGGCGCTATCATCTCAACAATTCCTGATGCAAATTTCTTTTTTCTAAATCCTGCTGGTGTGATGTTTGGTGAAAACGCATCAATAGATATTGATGGTTCATTTCATGTATCAACTGCAAATAGTCTGTTATTCGCTAATGGTGAACGACTTGCGGTTGCCACACAGACTGCGCCAGTTTTATCAGTTGCTGCGCCGAGCGCATTCGGATTTCTGGGAGACCCATCGGGGAGGGTAGACGTCAACGGTGCAACTTTGACTGTTCCTGAGGGGCAGCAGATATCGCTGGTTGGCACTGGCATCGCGCTCGGCACGTCTAGCCCAGCGCAGCTCGTGGCACCGGGTGGTCTCATTCAGCTCGCCAGCGTAGCCGCGCCTGGTCAGGTCTCACTTGCAACACTTGGGCAGATGGCCGACAGACTAGAAGCGTTTGCCAGCCTTGGGGCTATCGACATAGTCAATTCTGCATCACTGGATGTCAGCAGTACAGCAGGTAATGGCACAATCAGCATTCGTGGTGGCGAACTGCATATAGAGAATGCTCGTCTTGCTGCCGATGTACTAGGGAATGCGGCTGGTGCAGCGCAGGCTTTGGATATTGCGTTACGTGGAGATGTGACGTTGGTAGGAGCGAATGTCAGCGCGAATAGTTTTGGCGCAGCAGCGGGTGGTAGCGTGATGCTGGAGGCGAACAATGTCAGTTTATCGTCCGGCGCTCAGATCAGTACGTTTACTTTTGGGCTGGGCGCTGGCGGCGCTATACGTGTCGATGCGCGCGATGAACTTCGCCTGACAGGTGCCGTTCCCGGGGGGCAGCCTAGTGCAATCCTTGCCAATAGTCTGGTTGCCGGTGATGCTGGTTCCATTAGCGTGAACGCAGCGCGCGTGGTCATCACAGACGGAGGCCAGATTGGCAGTGGTACCTTCGGCATTGGGCGCAGTGGAGGGGTCAACATCCAGGCCAGCGATGAGGTATTGCTAATGGGTACGGCACCGGCTAGTTGTCCAGATACAAACGGTTGCTCCAGTGTGATCGATGCCAATACCTTCAGCAGCCTTGATAATGCGGGTGCTGCCGGAGACATCCTGGTGGAGGCACCACGAGTGACCCTGTTTAACGGCGGTACTATAAGTAGTACGACGATAGGTGCAGGTTCCGGCGGCACAGTGACTGTGCGTGCTGAAGACACATTACTGTTGAGTGGAGGTGCAAGCCCAGCCGTAGGTATTGGTTCGGCTTTTTTTGCTGTATCCCCCAGTGCTATCGTCGCCGTCAGTGTCATGGAGGGAAATGCCGGTTCGATAGCGGTGGAGGCGAATCAGGTAATGTTACGCGCCGGTGGAGCTATTTCCAGCACCACGTTTGGGGCAGGCCAGGGCGGTAGTGTTAGCGTGTCGGCCAGCGATACATTGACGCTCACTGGAAGCACGTCAGATGGGCCGAGCACTATTGGTGCTAGCGCGCTGAACCTGACAGGCAGTAGTGCCGATGCTGGCTCAGTAGAGATTAATGCACCGCGAGTCGTACTTACCGATGGGGCAAGGGTAGATACATTGAGTCGTGGCAGCGGCCGTGGTGGTAACCTTTCTATTACTGCTAGCGATAGAATTCTGATCTCAGACAGCAGCGTCACGACTCAGGCAGCAGGCAACGGCACTGGTGGGAATATCAATATTATCACCACTAACCTGCTGCATCTCCTTGATGGTGAAGTGACCACGTCCGTCGCAGGTGGTAATGGTCAGGGTGGCAACATCGATATCGATCCGATATTTATCGTACTAGACGGAGGCCGCATTCAGGCTAACGCATTCGGTGGCCCGGGTGGCAATATTGGTTTGGTGTCAGATTTCTTTCTCGCCGATCCTGACAGCCTCGTCGAGGCAAGTTCGGCACTCGGTATTGATGGTAGCGTTAATATTGATTCGCCTGAGACCGATGTGGGTGATTCATTAGGTGTATTGCCTACGTCACTTCAGGTATCTGACGTATTCGTGCGTTCCTGTGAAAGGCGTGCAAGAGGCGCCAGTTCCCTGGTGACATCCGGTAAGGGATTACAGTTAGATCCGGATAGTTACATGAACTGGTAATGATGCAGGGAGATAGCAAAAAAGGGAGAAAAATGGTGGCCAGGAGTGGAATCGAACCACTGACACGGGGATTTTCAGTCCCCTGCTCTACCGACTGAGCTACCTGGCCACGCGAGGGCGGTATTAAACCGGCTGGGGCGGGGTGAGTCAAGCCCCAGACTACTGAAATAGTTACTTTTTCCCGAAAAAGGCATGAAAAATAGCCAGTTGCACACATTCTGTATGGTTGCACTCTATATATAGGTGACATAGGGTAGCGGCATGAATCTTCCCGCAAATTCTGGCTATCAGCTTATTGAAACCCGACTCCAGGAAAAGCTTGGTGATGGCACCACGCGCTGTAACCTGTGTCTGTGGCGTTGTCGTATGAAACATGGCCAGCGTGGCTTTTGTCAGGCGCATGTGAATCGCCACGGCACGCTCTATAACCTTTCATATGGGATTCTGTCGGCGATTGATGTCGGGCCGATTGAAGACAAACCCGTTAAGCATTTCCAGCCGGGCACAAAAGTCATGTCGATTGGTAGCTATGGCTGCAATTTTCGCTGTGGCGGTTGCCATAATCTCGAGATCAGCTGGGGAGTCTCGGCACTAGATGAACTAGCACGAGGCGAATCAACCGCTGCGTTTGTAACACCACAGGAAATCGTTGATGCGGCACTGCGTAACAAAGTGCAGGGCATTGCATTTACCTACTCCGAACCGGCCGTGTGGCTGGAGTATGTGCTGGATGTCTCTGAACTCGCGCATCAGGCAGGGCTGTATACCGTGTATGTCTCCAACAGCTTTGTCACCGATGAGGCGCTGGAGCTAATGGCGCCACATGTTGATGTGCTGTGCTCGGATATAAAGAGTCTGCAGGATTCTTTTTATAAGGAGATATGCCGACCTGCCGAAGTTGAGCAGGTAATGGCGATGATAGAAAAGGCACAGCAGCTCGGCATGCATGTCGAGACACGCACGAATATTATTCCCGGCAAGAATGATGACCCTGATGAATTACGTCAGATAGCGGAATGGATTCGTGAGCACCTGGGTGCTGATAGCCCGTGGCATATCACGCGCTTCTTTCCTGCTTACAAGTTATCAGATGTGCCAATGACGCCTTCTGACATTATGTGGACAGCCCACGATAATGCGCGTGAAGTCGGACTAGAAAATGTGTATGTCTACGATGATAAAGGCTGTGACTGCGCAGAAGATAATCTGCCGGTGGATGCCTATCTAAATGCCGACCCTACAGCGTTACATGCGGTGAAAAAATGCGCGGCATCCTGTTGTGGTGATGAAGGGGTTGTCTTAAAGAAATACGAGAAAGACAACTAATCGTATTCTGACCTATTCAGGTTTAACGAACTCATCAGGCAAGTCAGAACCACCCGCGAAAAAGAACTTCTCCATTTCTTTCTCAAGAAAGGCGCGGCCTTCCGCTTCGATAACATTAATGCGGTTTTCATTAATGAGAATCGTCTGATGACTCATCCATTGCTGCCAGGCTTCTTTGCAGACATTCTCAAAAATTCGCTGCCCAAGCTCACCAGGGTAGGGGGCCATTGGCAGGCCTTCCGCTTCTTTACCGAGTTTGATGCAGTTCACCATGCGTGTCATTGCGCTCTCCAGAATTGAGTTTACTAGCAACCAGTAATTTTTTTACTGGGGCTGCCAGCCCGACATTGGCTGGCTGTGCAGTGTTATACCAGAGTGATGCAGCAGAATCCATGATGCCCCCGTAATCTAAAAGGGTAAGGTAAACTGGCTGTATCTGTAAGTGAAAGTGACTAAAGGTATGTTTCAATGGGTTGCCATTTTCCCGGTGTTCTACCTTTATAAACAGGTGGTCTTCACACCATTGCTCAACGTCATCACTATCGCATTCCGGCAGACTCCACAGTCCTCCCCAGATGCCGCTGGGTGGCCGTTGCTGTAAGAGTATTTCGCGCTGAGCGTTTTCGATAATCAGCATGGAGGTATAGCGTGTGGGTATTTGTTTTATCGGTTTCCTGTGCGGGTACTCTGTTTCAGTGCCAGCCAGATGCGCTTCGCAATCAGAATTGACCGGACAGTGCTCGCAATCAGGTTTTGTACGTGTGCATAGAGTGGCACCCAGATCCATAATGGCCTGTGTATAGACCGCAATATTTTGTTCTGGGGTGTGTTCTTCAGCGAGTTGCCAGAGTTGCTGTTCAACTTCACGCTTACCGGGCCAGCCAGGTACAGCGTGATAACGAGTCAATACGCGTTTTACATTACCATCTAAAATAGCGTGATGTTGTTGTTGTGCAATCGCGAGAATCGCAGCGGCAGTAGAACGGCCGATGCCCGGTAATGCTATGACAGCTTCAATATCATCAGGAAATATGCCGTTATGGTCGTTAACGATATGCTGAGCTGCCTTGTGCAGATTACGCGCGCGCGCGTAATAACCGAGGCCAGTCCAGTGATGTAACACTTCATCTGTATCAGACTGTGCAAGTACTGTGACATCGGGAAAGCGCTGCATGAAGCGTTCATAGTAAGGAATAACCGTTGCGACCTGTGTCTGCTGCAGCATGATCTCCGAGATCCAGACACGGTATGGGTTGATATCCTGTTGCCACGGCAGATCTTTGCGGCCATGTTGTGCATGCCACGCAAGTAACTGTTCGCTAAATGTAGCCACTAAAATTACTCAACACTGTCAGCAAGTGTTTCCAGCCCCTGGATGGTAGTTAAAATTTCTTCTTCCAGTTTTTGTTTGACTAGCAAGGGGCCAATTAAAGGTGGAATAAAAAATTTCGGCTTTAGGTCATTGGAGTACTTGATGCGTGTCTGTCGGAATTCATCAATAACCTTCCAGCGTGCATGCCCATAGACAAAATCACTCTTTTCGGCATCGACGGTTGTTACAATAATACCGTTAGCGATTTCTTCAACATCCTGTTCGAGCGTGATCTTCTGACAATAGAAAGTGATGCAGGATTCGGCAATGATATGAGTACGATGTGTTTGGTCATCTAGTGAATAGACCAGTCGACTTTCTTTTATGTCGGGGTTGAGTAAGGTCAGGTTATCAAAATCTGTTAATAAATCGTAAACGATATCTGCATTCCCTGTGACGACTGCTTCAACCTCAATGAAGTAGCGGCCATCTCGAAACTCTATTTCAGAGAAAACGATTTCACCCGCTTGAACAGCCGTTGGCAGAAGTAAGCTTAGCAGTAACCAGAGTTGTTTCATCGACCCAGAATGCCTTCCAGTAATTTGCGTTTTAACTGGTCTTCTGGGGAAGCGGGTTTAGATGAATCGCTCTTCGGGGCAATCTTTTTAAGTAATTCACCTTTCGCCTTACGTTTAAACGCTTGCTTTAAGTAGGCCTCGACTACTTTGCCTACACTATAGGTGACACAGCCTGGACCAAAATCGGTGTACTTACATGAAACCCCAACCGGGATCTTCAGGCTACGTATGCGTTCCTTTTCACTTTTTGATGCATTTGGAAAGTCGTAGGATTTTGCAACCTGCAGGTCGCCATTAAATTTTACTGTTTCTTTTATGAGGTTAATACTCCCCTTTTCCTTTAATACGAATTCTCTGGATCTCATTATCAGTTTGTTTGTTTTAGCCTTGCCATTTGCGACATCAAAGTTTGCACCCATTATGTCGAAGCGTGTTTCATTCTGGTTACTACTCTTTGGCACAGGTGTGCTGGTTGTCAGCGCAATAAGCTGAAGCACCTGGTCAAGCACATTGGTGCCTCGAAAAACACCATTCTTAATTTGTATACGCAGGCCATTCTTACCAGCGAGGTTTCTTTTCAGAGTATCCATGTCATTGCCACGTGTGGTCAGTGTTGCACGAAAATTAGCAACACCTGTGACACGCTCTTCACCATTCAGGTCTTTCAACAATGGGCCAACATTAATACCTTTGAGTATTTCATCGATAGTAATAACGGGCGAAGCTCCGTGCTGCTTACGCGCATCAATCGTCACATTCCCCTTATAAGTGCCTCGATAAAGGTTTGCTGTCAGCGGCGTGAGCTTTAATAGTCCGTTGTTCGCATTAACGGTAACGCGAATTTTTTCACTCTTTATATTAGATGCGATCATATTGCCAATACGCAATGTGCCACGTGTTGTCAGGTTGCGCAGGGTGTCCAGTGGTAATAGCGCTTCGGCCTTGGCCGCATGTGCAGCGGTAACAGGACTGAGTTGCAGGCTGACATTTTCAGCGGGCCGCTGGGCAGCAGGGGGCAAATAACGATCGACATTAATGCTGTCTATCTGTAGGTCAAACTGTGAAATATTGTTTTTGATATCGGCTAATGCGACACGCCCCGTTATGTTGCTGTCATCCAGTTTCAGCGCTGTTCTATTGGCAGCCAGTGTATTACTGGTCAACGCAAGTGTGGTTGACACACTGGCCTTGCTGAGGGCTTTTGTATCCGCTGTTTCAGGTACAGTCAGGGAAAGTTGTTGCATTAGTTTACGAGGATTGAACTCAGCTATCTTGATGGGTGCAAAAATGCGTCGTTTATCCGACAGTATCTCAGTACCAAGTAGTTTCCCTGAAATAGCAAGCCCCATGGTATTGATGGTGAGATTGCTGGCATTGACGTTCTGTTTTTTCAGGTTAGCCTTGATGTCGCCCGCCACCTTCGCAACCAGTTTGTCATTCGGAATGCCTTTGCCGCTGGCGTTAATATCTGCGTCGAGTTTATTAAATTGTATTATCTGTTGATTAATGTTGACCGTCGCATTGCTACTCATTGCAACCTCTATGGCCATGTCTTGTTGTTTGGTTGCCAATGTGCCTTTGAGTTGTTTCAGCGCGAGTTGCATGTTTTTCAGGTTGAGTGTGACATTGGATGTCATCGCCGTGTTAAAGGTTTGTTCGCCATCGCTGCTTAGCCTGGCATCGAGGCCTTGTAACACAACACGTTGTTTAATGAGATCAGCTTCGATGTCGGTGTTAAGTGCTCCCGCGAGTTTACCGACAGGTACGTCCTTACCAGCAAGATCAAAATTCAGTTGCATGCCATTGATACTGGCCTGGCCGGCAAATGGGTTGGCGAGCACCGTACCGACAAATTTGATATCGCCGCTCGCATTAGGACTGGCCGCATCGAGGTTGAATGCCATGTCAATGTCGACCGCCTCACCGGGGCGAAAGCTGCCGGTGTTCAGGTTAAGTTGTTTGATAGAGAGTTGCTGTTTTGCTTGCTTGTCATTCCATGACACGGTTGCATTATCCAGCTCGATGCCGCCAATCGCCAAGGCGCCAAGCAGTTTTTGCACATCATCAGAATCACCTTTTTTCTTTTCTTTTTTCTTGTCCTTAACCAGATCGGCCCAGTTTGAGACGCCATTGGCGTTGCGTTGCAAATCCAGTTGCAGGCCGCGCAGGCTAATCGTATCCATTTCGATTTTTTCACGTAACAGCGGTAACAGCTTGACACGAATGGTGGCGGCTTCGACGGCGGCCATGGGCTGGTCACCAAAGCCTTGTGCATTGCTCAGTTGTAGTGCACCGGTTTCAACGCCTAACCAGGGATTAAATGAAAAGGATAAATCGCCATTAATGACAAGATCGCGGCCGGTGTGCGTTTTAACCTGTTCCGTGATGGTGGATTTGTAATCGTTTGGATCAAAGAAGGTAATGATGCCAATAACAACCGCAATGACGGTGATAATAATGCCGGTTATCAGCCATGATAATGTTTTCAGTAGTTTGCCCATTGCGTTATCCTTGTGGCACGTCGACGTGATGCCTTATAAGTGTCATATCAAAAAGAGTGTACCGTGTTGCTGATGACATGCCTATGTCATGGTTCACAATCACATCACCTGTGTGACAGAAAAAACCAGTGAGTGTTCAGGGAAATGAAAGCCATAAAACGAATATTTGTAGTTCTAAGCATCTGTTTTAGCATCAGCGCCTGTGCGAAAGACGATCTACCCGCATTTGAATTTGTGCAGGTAGAGGCAGCCAGTTTTTTGATGGGCACCAAAGATCTGACCGAGGCGGCGTTTGAGTTGCCACCGGATGCCACCGAACGTCTGATTCGTGATGAAAGCCCAGCACATACCGTGCAGCTATCGGCCTATGAGATTGGTAAATACGAGGTCACGCAAGCTCAGTGGCTTGCTGTGATGGGTACTCGCCCCGGACCAGATGAATACTGGCAGCATGCCGAATGGCAGAGAATGCCCGTGGTGTCGGTGAGCTGGGAAGACGTGCAGGAGTTTATTGCCACGTTGAATCAGCGCCAGCCAGATTACGATTATCGTTTGCCGACTGAAGCCGAATGGGAATACGCCAGTCGCGATGACTCGGAAGACCTGCGACCCTATCCAGTCGAAGACCTGTTTGATCACGCCTGGGTGTTGGCCAACTCGGGTGATGTTCCGCACCCGGTTGGGCAGAGAAAACCCAATAAACGCGGCATGTACGATACCTTTGGTAATGCCTGGGAATGGGTCAATGACTGGTACCAGCCGGATGCCTACGCCAAGCACCCAAAAGTGAATCCGCAGGGGCCGAACAGTGGTGAGATGCGGGTGCGCCGCGGTGGTTCGTACCATTGTGCACAGCATCTGGTGCGCTCAGGTTATCGCGCAGCTGACAAGCCTGCGCAGCGTTATTCCGTACTCGGCTTTCGCCTGGTACGCACGCCGCGCGGCTAAACCCTAGGAGCTAGTGCGAAACTGGCTCAGAGTGCTTTCAAGCTGCTGTACCATATCGTTCATGGCATCGCAGGTTGATGCAGTCTGTTGCGAGTTTGAAGCTGATTGGATGGCAATCTGGGAAATACCAGTAATATTCTGATTAATATCTTCCGCGACGGCACTCTGTTCTTCAGCAGCACTGGCAATGTGAGAATTCTGATCGGTGATGGCTTTCACCGCATCAATGATGTCACGTAACGACTGTTCAGCAGCCGATGCCTGTTCGGTGCAGGCCTCGGCAGCACTACGCCCGCTTTGCATTGTGCGACCTGCATCTTGTGCACCATTTTGCAGTGTCTCGATCATGTTCTGGATTTCCTGTGTGGATTCCTGCGTGCGTTGTGCCAGCGTACGCACTTCGTCAGCCACCACTGCAAAACCACGCCCCTGCTCACCAGCACGTGCGGCTTCAATCGCGGCGTTCAGTGCCAGCAGGTTAGTTTGTTCAGCGATGCCACGAATCACATCAAGCACACGGCCAATATCTTCTGAGTCAGTTTCCAGTTTGGCAATGACGTCTGAGGCATGCACCACTTCATTGGCCAGTTTATCAATTGCACCAATGGTTGAATTGACGACCTGATTGCCATTATCCGCCGCATTAAAGGCGTCATTGGCGGAGGTAGAGGCATTTTCCGCACTGCGTGCGACTTCCTGCACGGTAGCGGACATTTCATTAATGGCAGTGGCGATCTGATCGGTACGGTTCTGTTGTTCGTTGACATCACGCACCGTCTGATTCGCAACAGTTGTTAGTGTATTCGATGAGCCATTCAGGTTATCCATCAGTGTATTCACTTCATTGATGACGCCAGAGAAACGCCCCAGCATGCCGTCAAAAGCCTGCGCAATCTGGCCGACCTCGTCTTTTTGGGTAATACCGGATTGCTGGGTCAGGTCACCTGTCTCAGTAATAGTGTTCATCACCTTGCGCAGTTTGCCGATAGGGTGTGTGATACTGCGAATAATGAAGAAGCTACTGCCAACAAGCAAAGCTAGCAGGCCGGCAAAAATGAAGATGTCCGCGACTAGCTGGTCCATGAATACTGCCTCGATATCATCGGTATACACACCCGAGCCAACTATCCATTGCCAGTTTTCATAGCCTTTCACGTAAGAGATTTTGTTGATGGGGTCATCATGTCCTGGCTTAGGCCACATGTATTCGACGAAGCCGCCTCCCTCTTTTTTGGTGACACTGACCATCTCGATAAATAGCGCCTTACCATTGGGGTCCTTGACGCCACTGATGTCTTTGCCATCCAGCTGAGGTTTGAATGGATGCATGACCATATTGGGGGTGTAGTCATTCACCCAGAAATAGTTATTGCCTTCATAACGCATGGACTTGATGACGGCGATGGCCTGCTTTTTGGCATCTTCTGGTTTCAGCTTGCCTGTTTCAGCCAGCGTAGCATAGTGTGTGATCACGCTGTGGGCTGTCTCGACGAGGTCTCTGGTCTGGTTTTTTTTATCGTTAACCAACTCGCTGTGTATAACTGACAAATCGTGAATCAGCAGGGTAGTGAAACCTGCAACGCAAATAGCAACAAGTGCCCAAAGCTTTATTTTTATTGAAAAATTAGAGATTTTTGGCATTTTCCCCAGCCTTTGTGGATTATTTCGATATCTCTATATCGTCAATCTCATCAGGATAATGAGTCCGTTTTCCGATAAATTGACAGGTTTTTACACTTCTCTATAGTCACACAAGGACTTATTAACCTTATTGTGTCAGGTGATCTATACTGATACTGATAACTCACCGTAATACTAAAAAAAGTTCTATAAAGTCATAGGGGTAGCGCAATGGATCGCTCCTGTTTTGAGGTCGTTTTTCAAATTTTGCAGGCCAGAGATACCGATTGCTTGATTAAGGCAATGGAGGCCGTGATAGCGGAGGCCTTGCCCGATGTGCATACGCAAATTTTTGAGGTGATATCGACCAGCACGATTGAATTCAGGCCTTATGGCAGTCGCTCGTTGGAGAGTGGCGATCCGGAACGACAGTTAATGCAGGCCTATCTGCTCAAAGATGTCATCCATTATAGCGATAGCTCCGGTAATAACACGGCTATTTATCCAGTGTCAGGTGTCGGTAAGATAAAGCTACTCATCAAGGTGGATACTGCCGGAGCTGATGTCGAGATACTTGAGCAGCTAATTTTACTGTTTCGCAGCCAGTACATCCTGATGGACAAGAATAATCATGATGCACTGACCAGCCTGTTCAATCGTCAGGCATTCGAGGAAAAAATGCTTGGTCTTATCAAGCATGCACAACGTCGTGATGAAAGCCCTGGCGAACGTCATTGCTTCGCCTTACTCGATATTGATCACTTTAAAAATGTGAATGATACCTACGGGCATCTCTATGGTGATGAGGTTTTGATCCTGTTTGCCGGTATTATGGGGCAGACCTTTCGCAGTAATGATTTACTGTTTCGTTATGGCGGTGAAGAATTTGCGGTGTTGCTGCGAGATGTTTCGCTGGATATCGCTCAAATTGTGCTTGAACGTTTTCGTAGCAATGTTGAGTTGTATGAGTTTCCGCAGATAGGCCGTATCACCATGAGTGCCGGTGTTGCCGAAGTTACGGATAGCCCAACGGTTGTCTCATTGGTGGAGAGTGCTGACAAGGCGCTGTACTACTCCAAAGAGAACGGCAGGAACCAGGTTAACAGTTATGAAAGACTGGTTGCTGCAGGCAAAATAAGCGCTAACGAAATTTCTCAGGAAGGCGATATCGAACTTTTCTGAGTGCTTACTCGTAGAGCGCGGCGATTTCTTTTTCGTAGGCGGCCATCACCTTAGGGCGCTTCACTTTCAGTGTTGGCGTCATCAGACCATTATCGACAGTCCAGGGCTCCAGCATCAGGTGTACCTTGCGAATCTTGGCGTATCCCGGGAAATCATGTAATGCATCGGCCAGTCGTCGTTGCACCGCTTTATGGATTTTTTTGTTCTGCAGGCTTTCTTCAAGGTATGGATCAATAACAAAGCTGTTTGCCAGCGTAATCCATTCCTCTTTTTCTACTACGATAAGGGCCGACAGATAAGATTGCCCCTCACCAATGACCATGACCTGTTCAAACAGCGGGTCGGCCAGAATGGCCATCTCCATATCGCCCGGCGGCATTTTCTCGCCATTTGATAACACGATGATGTCCTTGAGACGCCCCGTAATAAACACATGACCATCTTCAACGCGTGCCTGATCGCCAGTATGTAACCAGCCATCGGCATCAACCATAGATTTTGTTGCCGCATGATTATTCCAGTAGCCAAGCATGATGCCGGGGCTTCTGACTACGAGTTCATCGTCATCACCAATACGAATATCGACTTCACGTAGCGGCATGCCAACACTACCGGGAATATTATTTTCTAACGGATTCGCGCACAGCACAGGACTGGTTTCAGTCAGGCCATAGCCTTCGCAGATCATCAGCCCAAGTCCGAGCAGGTTTTTTGCTGCACTGACCGGTAATGCGGCACCACCACTGACTGCCAGGCGCAAGTTACCACCCAGATTTTCACGTACCTTGCTGGCGACGAGTTTATTTAACAGGGGCCATAACAGGGTGGCGATAAGACCTTTTCCCAGGTTAGCGCGACCCTGTTGCATCAGAAAACGATTCCAGCCAGTCCACACCGTGAGTTTGAAAAGCGTGCGTGCAATGGCGGACTTTTTCTCCAGTGATTGCTGAATACGCGTGTTAAAGCGTTCAAAAATGCGTGGTACCGCAATCATCACGCTAGGTTTAATGGTTTTCAGATCATCAGCAAGCTGCATGATGGAGCGTGAATACGTAACAGAACCACCACACATGATAGCCAGGTAATAGCCGACGGTGCGCTCAAACGTGTGTGATAGAGGCAGGAAAGATAAAAACGTATCCTGGGGATACACATCAAACATCTTCAGACAGCCGTGCGAGACAGACAGAATATTATTGTGGCTGAGCATAACCCCTTTGGGTTTTCCAGTGGTGCCAGAGGTATACACAATGGTTGCCAGCTTATCGCCGTCCGCCTGGCGTTTGCTCAGGGGCAGCTCGTTTTCAGATAACCAGTTTTGCAGCCCGACGACGCGTTCGTCGTCATACATCTGTTCAGGATCGGCATCAATAATAACGACCCGTTTCAGAGATGTGGAATCAAGGCAGACTTTTTGGATACGTTTCCAGGTTGCCTTGCTCGCAACCAGCATTTTGACGGCAGCATCTTCAAGGATGTAGCCAATATTGTCGGGACGGTCATCGGTATAGAGTGGCACCACAACCAGCCCCATGCTGAGGGCTGACTGGTCTGCGACCACCCAGTTTGAGCAGTTTTTTAGCAGTATGGCAACACGTTCACCGTCACCAAAGTTTTCTGTTTGCAGTGCATGACGCCAGCGGCTAATGCGTTGCCCCATCTGTTGCCAGCTCTTGCTGCGCCATTCCTTGCTATCGGCATCGTAATCAACATAGGCAGGCCCCTCCGGACTACGATGGACGCGTTCGTAAAACAGGCCGTCAAGTGTGCCGCTGGTTTCGGCAGAAATAATGTCTTCGTTTAGGATGGCGTGCACCTGCGATTGTGTTGTTATTTTCTTCGATTATAGGGGAGGAAGGTCTGCAAAGGGAATATGGCAATTGACCCGATGGCAGCATAGCCAGTAGGCTTGGCGTATGGAAATACAGATAAATGGTGAAAGCCGCCAGGTGCAGGATGAGTGTACAGTGGCGCAGCTACTGGAATCGCTGTCACTGGCGAACAAGCGGCTCGCCTTTGAGGTCAATCTGGAGATAGTACCGCGCAGTGATTATGCTCAGCATACCCTCTCGGAAGGTGACCGGATAGAAATCGTACACGCCATTGGTGGCGGTTAAGTTATTGAATTATAGAGAACTATTATGACGCTTGAACAAGTAAGTACGGCTGATGCAGCCACTGATGACAGTTTTACCCTTGCAGGTGTGAAATATCGCTCACGTCTGCTGACGGGCACGGGCAAATATAAAGATATGACGGAAACGCGAGAGGCGACCGAGGCCAGTGGCGCCGAGATTGTCACGGTGGCGATTCGTCGTACTAATATAGGCCAGAATGCCGATGAACCAAATCTGCTCGATGTGATTTCGCCGAAGGAATACACACTGCTGCCGAATACCGCCGGCTGCTACTCAGCTGAAGATGCGATTCGTACCTGTCGCCTGGCGCGTGAGCTGCTCGATGGTCATAACCTCGTGAAACTGGAAGTGCTGGGTGATCAGCAAACACTGTTCCCCGATATCACCGAAACACTGTCAGCCGCCGAAACACTGGTGAAGGATAACTTTGATGTGATGGTGTATACCAATGATGACCCGATCATTGCCAAGCGCCTTGAAGAGATCGGTTGTGTTGCGGTCATGCCACTGGCGGCGCCAATCGGTTCCGGTTTGGGGGTTCGTAACCCATACAATATTCTCAGCATTGTCGAAAATGCCAGCGTACCGATTCTGGTCGATGCCGGTGTTGGTACCGCATCGGATGCAGCGGTGGCCATGGAACTGGGCTGTGATGGTGTACTGATGAACACCGCCATTGCTGGTGCACAAAACCCGGTGCTGATGGCCTCGGCAATGAAGAAGGCGATTGAAGCCGGCCGCGAGGCCTTTCTAGCCGGGCGTATTCCTCGCAAGCGTTTTGCCAGTGCCTCGTCTCCGATTGACGGCACATTCTTCTAAATGCATAGCGTGCATCAGTGATGATGCACGCACCCTCCTTTTATTATGTCTGCAAGTAAAACCCCGTTTCTGAGACGTATCCGTAGCTTTGTGCGTCGTGAAGGGCGCATGACCGATGCGCAGAAACAGGCCATGGCGGAACGCTGGCCAGTGTATGGCATTGAGTTCACGCATCAGGTGCTGGATCTGAGTGCCCTGTTTGCACGCGATGCTGAATGTATCCTGGAGATTGGTTTTGGTATGGGCGCATCACTGGCCGAGATGGCGGCTGCACGACCCGAGGTTAATTTTCTTGGGATTGAGGTACACCGCCCCGGTGTTGGAAACCTGCTCAAACTGATTGAGCAGAATCATCTCAACAATATTCGTATTATTTGTGATGACGCCGTCGAGGTGCTGAATGACGCTATACCAGCAGCATCATTGTCTGGAGTGAATCTGTTTTTCCCCGACCCGTGGCCAAAGAAAAAACATCACAAACGTCGTATTGTGCAGCCGCAATTTGTAGAGCAGGTGCATCGTGTTCTCAAACCCGGCGGTGTTTTTCATATGGCAACAGACTGGCAGCCCTATGCAGAGCATATGTTAGACGTTATGCAGGCTGCCGAGGGTTTTACCAACTTGTCTTCAACGGCTGATTACATCGAGCGTCCCGGTGAACGACCACTTACCAAGTTTGAGCAGCGTGGCCAGCGCCTTGGGCACGGTGTCTGGGATCTGCAGTTTGCTGCAACAGGCTGATAAGTGATTTATTAGCATCGAATTTTTACCAGTCATTCCCAGTCAAAATGTAAAGATGTGAAATATTTACTGGATCAGTAAACCAGTTTTCACTAAGGTTTTACAGTAAGTAAGACCAGATCACGGTATTTGATTCGATGAATATATTTTTTAGATACACGATGTTATGCATTTTACTCATTGCGTTTACACCGCATGCCGCAGCAGATAATGATGAAGTGACGCTACGTCAGGCCGTTAAGTCGGCCGTAGCTGAGAGCGGTGATATGAGTGACGCAGCACATGCGGCACGTGAAGAGCTTACCGAGTATTACTGGGATAATCGAGTTGTTACGTTCCGTTTTTATCGGGCCGCTCCTTATTTGCAAAAGATGCTGTCGTATTACCAGCAGAACGATGCATCAAAACGTGACATTGTGCGTACCCGCTTTCGACTCGGCAAGGCATTACGCATCCAGGGGAACTTCAGCGAAGCCCTGCCACATCTTGAATTTGTCTATGGACTATGGCGCAACAGGTTTGGTGAAGATCATCGTAAGACCTTTTTTGTCATGTATGACCTTAGTATCTGTTATCTGAATCTGGGTCAGCTAGACAAGGCTTTGCAATATCTTGAGATCGTTACACAGGGTTTTGAAAATGAGTTTCATGATGAGCATCCACGTGTAGCACTGGCTTATCTGGCGCAGGCTTTCGCTTATTTCAATCGCAATGAACTTTCTACCGCAAAGAAGTTTGCCAGGGATGCAAAAGATATTTTTGAGTTACGTAAATCAGCACAGTTTGTTCATACCAATAGAGCATTATTTCTGCTGGCTAAAATCGCCAAGCGTGAAGGCAAACTACAAAAAGCCGAACGCATTCTGCAAAAGGCGATTGCCAACTATTCAAAAAATCAGAATGTAAAAGGTACGCCTGTGATGGGTGGGCTGGTCACACTGCTTGCACGCGTGATGTTTGCGCAAGGTCGTCTCGAAGACGCGCTGGGTTTAATGGAAAAAGCGGTTGTAGAAGTGATCAATGAGCTTGGTGAAAATAATAAACGTACAGTCAAACTACGCACATTTACTTCCGCCATGCTGATGAACAATAACAGGCTTGAACCAGCACTTGAGCAAATCAAAGCAGCACTGGATGCGCTTGTTACTTTGAATGATACCGATAGCATTGAATACGCCAGGGCATTGCGTATACATACGCAAATCAACACCAGGCTACGCAGGCTCGATGTCGCACAAGCATCATTACAGAAAGCCGCGGCATTACTGGAACGATTCAGTTATGACTTATCATTTACTCACCCAATGTATTACACCATGGGTGCTTTTTACTTAGCCAGTAAGGATTATAAGAAGGCAGAAGAAATTCTTGTAGAAGGTTTACAAAAGATGGATCGAGATTTAGGTAAACTGGATCCACTAGCGTTGAGAATGCTTACAAGAATCGCTATCGCGCAAACCCGACAGGAGAAATATGCCCAGGCAATACAGTCTTATCGTGACCTGATGGATCGCTCATCGGTATTTTTATCGCATCGTTTCAGTCAGTCGAAACGTGGTCGTAAACAGCAGGAAGAGGTTATTTATTCAAACCTGGAAAAATACCTGTCCTTACTTGCCAGGGCCAGCCAGTCAGCAGCGGATTTGCCCATTGATGTCGGTGCTGAAAGTTTTCGAGTTGCGGAGAATATGCGTAATCGCTCATTGCAGAGTGCTTTGCTGGGTATGGCGGCACGTGCTGCCACCGATGATGAGAATCTTGCTGAGCTGATCCGTACCGAGCAGGATGTGCGTAAGCAACTTGGGGATATTGAAGAATCGATTCTTAGTACCATCACGGCCTTTAGTGGCCAGGCAAACAGAGAAACCAAACGTTATGTAGTGCGCCGTACAAAATTATTGCGGCAACTCAACCAGCTGGAAAAAGATATTGCACAGAATTTTCCGCAGTATCAACGCCTGGTTAATCCAACACTGGCGAACATATCAGATGTACAGCAATTGCTCGGTAAGGATGAGGTGATGCTGAGCTTTATGACGCATAAAGACATGACCATGCTGTGGGCGATCAGTAACGAGAGCTTCGAAACACATGTGATTGATCTCACCAATGAAGATATTGCCAGAAAAGTAGGGCAGTTGCGCAAGAGTCTGGATGTGCCGGTGTCTTACATAAGCGAGATACCCGCTTTTAATGTGAAGCTTTCATATGAGTTATTTGAAAAACTCATCAAACCTGCATCAGGTATATATGCAAAAGCTAAGCATATTATTGTTGTGCCTCATGCTGCCATGTTCAGTATGCCGTTTGGTGCATTACTACAGAAACCAGTCGAGCTATCACGTAAAGAAAAATCAACGCCATTCAGCCAGTATAAAAAAATGCCCTGGCTGGCAAGTGACTATGCGATGAGTATCATGCCCTCGGCGACGGCCCTGGTGACACTGCGCAAATTTAATAAGCAATCAGAGGCGCAGAGGTCATTTATTGGCTTTGGTGACCCTCAGTTTTCGACAGCAAGCGATACGGCATCACAAGCTGTCTCACAACGTGGTGTACCCGTGTTGCAACGAGCGCTTTTAAATACGCGTGACATCTCGCGCTTACCTAACCTGCCTGAAACATCTGACGAACTTCGCAACATAGCACGTGCGTTAGATGCGAGTAATGATGAGGGTGAGGCACTTTACCTGCGCGAAAAAGCAACTGAAACCAATGTGCGTTCCCGCGCATTGAATGATTATCGCGTTGTTGCCTTTGCCACGCATGGGCTGGTTGCTGGTGATCTTGATGGTCTGGTGCAACCTGCATTGGCATTGACACCTCCCGCATCGCCATCTGAAGAAGATGATGGTTTGCTGGAGATGGGAGAGGTACTTGGACTCAAACTGAATGCCGATTGGGTCATCCTGTCGGCATGTAATACGGCATCGAGTGATGGATCATTAACTGGTGGAGGCTTAACAGGTTTAACGCAGGCATTCTTTTACGCCGGTTCGCGCGCCATGCTGGTGTCGCTATGGCCAGTCGAAAGTACTTCGACGCAGTTACTGACGACCAGTATTTTTGATAATGGAAAAGGCTTAAAGCTGCATCAACGCGCCGCCGCATTACAGGTGGCCAGACAGCGTCTGCTTCAGGGAAAAGGTTTCCAGAAAAATGGCAAAGAGCTGTTTAGCTACGCGCACCCGATTTTCTGGGCAGCGTTTATGCTGGTAGGTGAAGGAGCGCAGCAGTAATTTACGCAGCTAATAATTAATTTCTTTGCGTGCAGTGTTACACCTTGCTGAAAAAACTATTCTATGTGTTTAGCTTATTCCATGCATCCAGCGCAGCCATCTTGTAGGCTTCAGCTAGCGTCGGGTAGTTGAAGACATTCTCGAGAAAATATTCTAGCTTGCCGTTTAATACCATTACGGCCTGGCCAATGTGAATCATTTCTGTCGCGTCTTCACCGAGAATATGCACACCAAGTAGCTTATGATCTTCGAGACCAAACAACATTTTAAGAATACCTTCTTCGACCCCCATAATCTGACCACGAGCCGTTTCACGTAGACGTGCGACACCGACTTCATAGGGGATTTGTTTTTCGGTGAGCTGCTGTTCAGTCATGCCGACCATACTCATCTCGGGCACGGCATAAATACCAAATGGAAAGTTCTCTGAAGTAGTTGCACCTTTACCATTGAAGGCATGCACGGCAGCAAGGCGACCTTGCTCCATAGAAGTGGATGCCAGCGCCGGGAAGCCAATGACATCACCGACGGCATAGATATGTGGTACGTTGGTCTGGAAATGTTCATTAACATCAATACGGCGCCTGTCATCCATTTCAACACCGGCCTTGTCGAGTTCCAGTTGATAAGTGCAACCGATGCGTCCGGCTGCAAATAGTGCCATATCAGCACGAATGCGTTTACCACTCTCAAGAGTTAGTTCGACGCGATCATTTTCAATATTGGCTACACTGGAAACGGTTTCACCGAGGCGTACAGTGACACCACGTTTGCGTAATGAATGGATCAGCTCATCAATCAACTCGCGATCCATAAAACCCATCATGTTATCGCGGCCATCGAGTAGTGTGACCTCAATATCGAGTGTGCTAAAAATCGATGCATATTCACCACCGATAACACCGGCGCCGACGACGACTAAATGCTTCGGAAGTTTATTGAGGTTTAAAATACCATCGCTGTCGATAATGTGTTCGTTATCAAAGTCGATACCATCAGGTCTTACCGGGCGGCTGCCCACCGCGACCACAATTTTCTCACCGTAATAATCTTTTTCCTGACCATCGACTGACTCCACAGTGAGCTCATGATCATTTTTAAATTTTGCGACTCCTTCGATAATCGTGACGCCATTACGCGATAGCTGACTACGAATGACATCCATCTCGTGCTGTAAGGTGATATTGACGCGCTGCATCAGGTCGTCGATAGTGAGATCAGATTTGAGTCGATAGCTATGACCATACAGGCCGCGTTGATCCCAGCCACTCAGATAGAGGGCCGCAACCCGCAAGGTTTTACTGGGAATCGTACCGGTATGCACCGAGACGCCACCTAGCATGGAGCGGCGCTCGATAATGGCCACTTTCTTGCCGAGTTTGCCAGCCTGAATGGCGGCACGCTGTCCGGCAGGGCCACTGCCTATAACGAGTAAATCATAACGACTCATGCGGATTCCTTTGCTTGCTGGGTGAGATGTTTGTTTAATTAAAATGTAGACGATGGATCATCAAACACCAAGTAACCACCTGATTTGTGGTGACAATTCTGTAAGGAATAACCCAAATTGGTGCACTGACCTGGATAGACACGGCCGTGGCTTAGTAGCAGTCGTTACTACTGTATCTGATACAGCATTAACTATTTCTCTTCTGCCTGGGGTGTAGCGGTGATCGACTTAATCTCGTCCAACATCCATGTTGGCCTCGAATCTTTGAAAACGTGCTTTCGCCTTCCCTGGCGCGCACGTTTTCAAAGACGCCGATCCCTGCTACACCCCGACCAGTCAGGTGCGAGTAATGCGCTGCAGCGCCATTGATGTGGGCGAGACAGGGAAGTCGGGCCCACTTAAGCTTGCAGCGCATACTCGCGGCTGGCCGTGACTAATCGTATGCATGGCACATGAGTGGCCGAGAACCACCATACCCCGGTCACGAAAGAAATAGTTAATGCTGTGTCATAGCGCAGATTGCTACAACCTGGCTATATTTGCGCTAACGTACAGAGCTCAGGCTATCGATGTGATCCAGCCTTATTTTGATATCTTCGTTTTGCACATTGGTCGCAAGCAGGTATTCAGCCTGTTGCTCGGTGATCAAATCCGTTGGATTTAATATGGATGTCTGACACTCATTGTGATCGTCATGCCAGGTCACATCCAGCAGGTTGCGCCGCATGATGGCCAGCTCCAGTTCCGAATGGTATTCGCAGCTGACCGGATTATAGTTATTATTCATCATCACGTTTTACCTCTACAGAAAATTCCGTCTGGCTGTCTGTCTGCACTCGAATTTCAATCGGACGGCAACAGATTTGACAGTCTTCTATATAGTCTTGCGTGCCCGCACTGACATCGATACTGATTTCGATGGACTCACCACAGTAGGGGCAAATGATGTAGCTGCCTTCAAGCATCTCACTGTCCCATGAAGATCTCAACCAGATCGTTCAGGTATTGTCGACCTGTTGGCGTTGGTGTGATTTTGCGTCGGTTATTTGTCAGCCAGCCTTTGGCCTCGGCACGCATAAGCGCAATCTGAATGTGCTCATCGGGCAATCCCGTGTGTTGGCAAAACAGATCCAGCTCAAAACCGTCCTTGAGTCGCAGTGCATTCATCATGAATTCCAGAATCGCATCGTTTGCACTTAATAATGTTGTGCCACCGGTCTGGCTTTGCGTGGCCGCTCGTGCCATATAATCGGCCGGTTGTTTGTGCTTCCAGCTACGTGTGATGGCAGCAGGTTGTGCCGTGGTGATTTTTGCATGGGCACCGGCACCGATGCCGAGGTAGTCGCCAAAGGTCCAGTAATTGAGATTATGCTGACATTGCTCACCGGGTCTGGCATAGGCCGAGACTTCATATTGAGCAAAACCCTTTGCTGCCAGTTTATCCTGACAGGCGAGCTGCATATCCCAGCTCTTGTCATTATCCGGCAAGTTTGTCGGTGGCTGGTGGTGAAACAGCGTATTCGGTTCTATCGTCAGCTGATAATGCGAAATATGCTGTGGTGCGATTGATATTGCGGTTTCCAGATCCGCCAGTGCCTGTGGAATGCTCTGCTCGGGCAGGCCATACATCAGATCGATGTTGATACGTTCAAAACCAGCCTGTTGAGCATATTCGATAGCCTTGATGGCTTCTGTCGATGAATGGATGCGTCCAAGTGCCGACAGATAATCATCATTGAAGCTCTGTACGCCAATTGACAGGCGGTTGATGCCGAGTGCCCGATAGTCTGCAAAGCGTTGTGCCTCGGCAGTGCCCGGATTGGCTTCCAGCGTGATCTCGACATGGGCATTCAGGGTTAGACGTGCACGCAGTTCTGATAGTAGACGCTCATAGGCCTTGGCAGAAAACAGGCTCGGCGTGCCGCCACCGATAAAAATGCTGCTTATCGTGCGCCCCCAGATCTGTGGCAGCTCGGTTTCTAGATCACGTAGCAGGGCATCGATATAGTCATTTTCTGAAATGTCATCAGCATGTGTATGGGAATTAAAATCGCAGTAGGGACACTTTTTCACGCACCACGGCACATGGATATATAACCCAAGTGGTGGCAGGGCTTTGAACTGAAAAGCATCGTTGTGTTCCAACATTGTGAGATAGTCCATAGGTATTCAATTTGAAAACAGGTATATTATGCGGCCATATTCAGATATGAGCATTAAATACCTTCAGGAGACATAATGATTAAACAAGCGAGTATAGCCATTTTTGCAGCCATGCTAAGTTTTCCCGCCATGGCGACCGATCCGGCCACGCTGAAAACTGACAAAGATAAGCTCAGTTACACCATGGGCGCGCAGATTGCCGCAAACTTCAAAAAGACCGAGATTGACGTCAACATTGATGCATTCGTCAACGGATTAAAAGACATCCTGACAGGCAAAGGTTCCGCGCTTACTGCTGAGCAGATGCAGACTGCCATGCAGCAACTGAAAAAAGTAGCGATAAAGCAGCGTGCTGCCAAGGCCGATGCAGCCAAGAATACTGGCGACCAATTTCTTGCTGAGAACAAGAAAAAGAAAGGCATCATCACGCTGCCTAGCGGTGTGCAGTACAAGATCGTACGAGCGGGCACAGGGGAAATTCCCAAGGCCAGTGATAACATCACGGCTGATTATGAAGGTCGACTGATCAGCGGTAAGGTGTTCGACAGCTCTTATAAACGTGGCAAGCCGGCTTCTTTTCCAGTTAATGGCGTCATCAAGGGCTGGCAGGAAGTGCTGCAGCTGATGAAGGTCGGCGCCAAGTGGCAGGTCTACATCCCTTCTGAACTAGCCTATGGCGCAAGCGGCGCAGGCCGTAACATTGGTCCGAATGAAGCCCTTATCTTTGATATCGAACTGAAAAAGATCAACTAGGCGCTTGTCGAGTCACTGGCACGGGATGCTTCGAGCATCCCGTGTATCATCGGCTGGCAGATTACTTCCAGTGAATGTCTAAGTTTGCCGCCTGGTATCACCATGGTATTCGGGCGCGACATAAAGCTGTTATCAAAGCGTTCCAGTAACATCGGGAAATCATGACGCTGTGGATCACGAAAGCGGATCACCAGCATACTTTCTTCAGGATTAGGTACATCCATGGCAACAAATGGGTTTGAGGTATCTACTAGTGGTACACGCTGAAAGTTAATATCCGTTAGAGAAAACTGCGGTACCATGAAATGGATGTAGTCACGCATGCGACGCAGAATGTTGGTAGTGGCATCGCTGGCCTCACGCCCCTTCACATCATAATCACGATGTATTTTCTGAATCCACTCCAGGTTAACTACCGGCACAACGCCAATTAGCAGGTCGACGTACTGCGCAACGTCGACACCGGCATTGCGCGATGGCTGACGACGTTCCTTTACGACGCGTGGGTTGTGTGACGGACTCATACTGCGGCGAGTCCATGACTGCGCCATCACCCCGCCATGCAGGCCTTCATAAAATAGCAGGTCAGTATCTTCCTTCACATCTCTCCATGGTGTAAACGAGCCGGGCTCCTGAACGAGTTCCTCAGCGTTGAATTTGTTCACATAGGTACGGGTGCGACCGGTAGCACTTTCACCATAGTGGTGAAAAAGCAGTTCCAGAGCCGCAAACTCGTTGGCATCGGGGCCAAAGTGACTAATGCAGCGATTCTGGCGATCGGCCTCTATCACCGCCATATGCATGTCGTCCTGGTTAAAGCGGCGGAAGGCGTCACCCTTAACGTATTCGGCATTGATATTTTCGCGCAAAAAGATCTCACGGAAGGCGTTGGAGATAGTCGATCTGCCTGATCCGGGAGAGCCGGTGATGGCGACGATGGGGTGCTGCGTTGACATGCTGTTTTCCTGAGTTCGTATTTCGAGGCCCAATCATTAACTATTTACTGGTGATCAAGCAACTCTCTTGTTAAGTTGAGAAGCCAGATTAGTCAGAGTGTGGCCATCAGAGTGGCCGTAAGATACGGTAAAACGACATGAATTTCTGTAGTCAGTGCGGTGAAAAGGTCGTCTGGAGGCAACCTGACGGAGATAACCGCGAACGCTTTGTTTGTGATCATTGCGACACCATCCATTATCAGAATCCCAATATTGTTGCCGGATGTGTGCCGGTCTGGCAGGACAAAATACTGCTTTGTCGTCGGGCCATTGAGCCGCGACATGGTCTATGGACGCTGCCAGCAGGTTTTATGGAAAACAATGAAACTACGCTACAGGCTGCCCAGCGGGAAACCTATGAAGAGGCCTGTACAGAGGTGAAGATCCTCGATCTGTTCGTCAACCTGAGCCTGCCGCATATCAGCCAGGTTTACATGATGTATCGGGCAGAGCTCATCGATGGCAGTTTTTCACCTGGTGCCGAAAGTCTCGAAACGCGCCTGTTCAGTGAAGAAGAAATTCCGTGGGAGAGTATTGCCTTTCCGGTTATCAGTGTGACCCTGGAATTGTTTTTTGCCGATCGTCATGCCGGGCAGTTTCGTGTACATAGTGGTGACATGCAGCGTCTTCCTGAGAATGAACCGGCATTTAAGTTTAATCACCTGGATATTTCCTGAAGAGGATTCGTAGGCGTGCAGCAAGGCATATCGGCAACCAGTATCTTTGAGCAAGATGGCCTGCGTATCACGCAGGATGACGAGTATCGTTATCTGGTTACCGTTGACGATGCTGTGCTGAGTACTTTGTCGCTACAGGATACAGCAAAACTTTGTTTGCCCTGTATGCAGGCCATGATGGTTGCCTTACTGTTTGTGGCAGCGCCGAAGCGGGTGTTGCAGCTCGGTCTGGGCGCAGGTGATACGGTGCGCTTTCTGCGAGCTGCCTATCCCGATAGCCACATTACCGCTGTTGAGTATGACGCCAATATGGTGCAACTCGCGCAACGCTACTTTTCATTGCCGCCAGCTGATGCACATTTTACCCTGATGATCGATGATGCGGCGCACGCATTGAGTTTACAGAACGGCACGTTCGATCTGATCCTGCTTGATATTGTCATGGATATGCAGCAACCCGAAGCCTATCAGCAGGCACAGCTATTCCATGATTGCGCCAGACACATGCAGGCACACACGGTACTCGCGATTAATTTTATTGTGTCGGATACAGAGGTGCTGGCCGAGTTTGTGGCAATGTTGAAACAGGTGTTTCACAGCACGATTTTCTGTCTGCCGGTTGCTGGCTACCATAATGTCATCCTGTTTGTGTTGAATTCTTGTTCACAGGATATACAGCTGCAGGCACTACACACTCAGGCCGAGGAACTGGCACAGCGTTTTCAGTTTCCATTGCAGCAGTTTGTCGATGATATGAAGCAGCTTAATTAAGCAGGCTGAAAATAAAAAATGCGCGGCTCGTTAAAGCCGCGCACCAAACCGACATGCTAAGGGGGAGAGGGGGGTGCATGCCGGAAAACCGTAAATTCGTCGCATAAGATCTTCAAACCCCCGTATCAGTGCGGTAATTATATTAGAAAATTCTTATTTATGCACTGACTTTAACAACGATCCTTTTGTTTAGTCTTTCATAGATAATATCAAAAATGAAGCTAATAGTACCAGATATAGGTTTGGCCGCCCCTGCCATACTGCTCACTGTGGTACTACTGATAATTATAATGATTAGAAACTTAAAACGTACTTAATTTTCCTGAAATTTGTAACTTTTTTGTAAATTAATTCGTCAAATGGCTGAGCAGGGCCTGCAGTGCCTGGCCACGGTGGCTGAGGGCATTTTTCGACTCGGGAGATAATTCTGCTGCAGAACAGTCATGTTTGGCCACGTAAAATACGGGGTCATAGCCAAAGCCATTGCCGCCACTCGGCGCATGTAGAATACGCCCTTCCCAGCTTCCCTGACAGATCAGCGGGGTCGGGTCCTTGGCGTGGCGCATGTATACCATCAGGCACTGAAAGCGTGCCGAGCGCAGACTGTCCGGCACGCCATTGAGTTCATCGAGCAGCTTTTGCAGGTTATCAGTATCGGAACTGTCGGCACCGGCATAACGCGCCGAGTAGATCCCGGGCTCGCCGTGTAAGGCATCAACTTCTATACCTGAATCGTCAGCGATTGCGGGAAGCCCTGTGACCCCAGACGCATGACGCGCCTTGAGGATGGCATTTTCAACGAAGCTCAGTCCCGTCTCTTCAATCTCGCTGACGTCGAGCTCGGCCTGTGGAATGACACTAATATCATGACTGCCAAGGATCTCGTTGAACTCCTTGACCTTGCCACGGTTATTACTGGCGAGCACGATTTTCTGCATGCTTATTTTAGCGCCTCTTTCTGCGCATCGATTAGCTGGCTAATGCCTGTTCCGGCATAGTCGAGTAGCTGATTCAGGGTATCGCGATCGAAAGTTTCGCCTTCCGCCGTGCCCTGAACTTCAATATATTCACCTGCTTCATTCATGACAACATTCATGTCTGTTTCGGCGGTGCAGTCTTCGGGGTAATCCAGATCCAGTACCGGTGTGCCCTTATAAACGCCGACCGATACTGATGCGACATAATGCGAAATCGGGTTTTCTGTCAGTGCTTTTTTATCCAGCAGGGTATTCACGGCATCCATGAGGGCGACAAAGCCACCTGTAATCGAGGCTGTACGCGTGCCGCCATCGGCCTGAATGACATCACAGTCAATCGTGATACTGCGTTCACCAAGCTTCTTAAGATCAATGCAGGCACGTAATGAACGACCAATGAGGCGCTGGATTTCCATGGTGCGTCCACCCTGCTTGCCGCGTGCCGCTTCACGTCCCATGCGCGATCCGGTTGAGCGCGGCAGCATGCCATATTCGGCGGTAACCCAGCCAGTACCTTCGCCGCGTAAAAAGCCGGGCACACGTTCTTCGACACTGGCATTGCACAGCACCTTGGTATTGCCAAATTCGATCAGTACAGAGCCTTCGGCATGCATGGTGTACTGGCGGGTGATTTTAATTGCTCGCATTTCGTCAGCGGCACGTCCACTGGGTCGCATAGGGATTACCTTTGTGTTGATGTATGAAAAGAGGGGGCTAGTATAGCGATTGTTCGAAATAGCTCAACGTGAGTCTATTTCATTTTCGTAGCGTTCGATGGCCTTTTCTACTTCATCGATGGCTGCGTGAATATCGCCCAGCACTGACGGTTCTTGTGGGCTGGTTTCATCTGGGTTGCTGGAAATAGCGGCGTCAGACTCGATTAGCCAGCGTAATACCAGTACGCTGATATTGTCGCTGTTGGGATAACTGCGTGTTTCGGCCTCGGCTGCCAGATTATCTACCACGGCCTCAAGATCATCGGAGAGTAACTGGGTTTCCATATCGAGGTCTTCGAGCGGTGACCACAGGCCATCTGAGCAGAGTAATAATGTGTCATGTTTATGCAGGCCAAAGTTACCGGCATAGACAATCTCGGGTGTCGTGCGTGTGCCCCCGAGTGAGCGAGTCAGGTAATTACGTGCCGGGTGGGTAATCATTTCTTCTGCACTGATTTCACCGCGCTGGCGCAGTTCTTCAACAAAGGAATGATCCTGGGTACGAAATATCAGTTCACTGTTTCTGAAAATATACAGTCGACTATCGCCAATATGTGCCCACCAGGCACGACCTTGTTGAATAATGCAGGCGACGCAGGTTGTGCCCGGAATGCGATCTTCGTTATCACTCTCGGTGGAGCGTAAGATATTCTGATGCGCAGCATTGAGAGTGTGATCAAGAAAGGTCGTTGGGCTGGCAATTGGTTTGGGTACCTTGTCGAACAGGTTCACGACGGTGTTAATCAAAATCTGTGCGGCGACTTCACCACCGGGTACGCCTCCCATACCATCGGCTAACACCAGTAATACAGCACCATCACTTTCGCTAACGGCACAACGATCCTGATTAATCTCGCGGTTACCGAGGCGGTTACTCTGTGCTATTGCATAATCCGCTGACATCATCAGGCACTCTTGTTCGCTAGTTCAGCACTTTGTTTCGGGAATAACTGCAGTAGATCATCAACACACTGTGGCCGCAACAGAGGATCAACCTCCATAGCCATATCAATGACCTTCAAAAGTTCTTCACTGTACTTGCCTTTAAAGGCCTTTGTCGCAGGGCGCATGGTATCTCGCTCATGACGTTCGGTGGCCAGCATCGGTGCTTGACCCTCAATACAGCAACGCATGGTCGCGCCAATGGCATAGATATCTGACCACGGGCCGACATAACCATTGTTGTTGTATTGCTCGACAGGCGAATAACCGGGTGTGACGACCTGGGTAACCTGTTTACTGCGACTACGCATGATCTGATGTACCGCACCGAAATCCAGCAGTATGGGTTTGCCGCCGGGGCGCAGATGAATGTTACCGGGTTTGATATCGAGGTGTAGAAAACCGGCTGCATGGATGAGCTTGAGGCCGCGCAGTAATTGCGGAAACACCGTTAGCAGAAATTTCTCGCTCATGTAACCACGATGTTTTTTGACATAGGACTGCAGGTTTTTACCTGAGACATAGTCCATCACCATATAGACGGTGCCATAGCCGCTGAAGAAATTAATTACATTGACGATATTGGCGTGTTTCAGACCGGCCAGCGCGGTGGCCTCCTGCAGGAACAGGCGCCGTCCATGATTGTAATGCTCTACGGTGTCGTCATTAAGCGGTACGACGCTCTGGGTGTCATCACGATGCGCCAGTTTGCTGGGCATATATTCCTTGATGACAACGTGTTTTTTAGTCTGGGTATCGACAGCCACATAGACAATGCTGAATCCCCCGCGCGAGATGACCTTCTGAATGACGTATTGATCGAGTTCAGTTCCTTCCGGCAGGCTTTTATTGTTGCTCAGCATACTATTGTTATCGTCATTTCACGCAGATGTTTTACAAGACTAGCATACTCTTAAGTGCATTTTCAGGATGACAAATGCTACAAACACGCTATGCTGGCATGAAAACGGCGCACACGTGTCGCATGATAAAGTTAATCAAGAGGTTATCGCATGGTTTGCAGTATGACGGCATTTGCCAGAAACCGGCAAGAGGCACAATGGGGGGTGCTGAGCTGGGAGCTTCGCAGCGTTAATCACCGTTTTCTTGAGGCCAGTGTGCGCATGCCTGAAGATTTGCGCGTCATAGAGCCCGCTGTCAGGAACCTCGTTAGCAAGAAACTCAGCCGCGGCAAGGTGGAATGCAACCTGCGCTTTCAGGCCGCCATGGAAGAAAAAGCCGAATTTTCTGTGAACACTGCACTGGCGAAACAGATTGCCGACAGTAGTCGCAAGATTGATCATCTACTGTATAACCCTGCTTCGGTAAATGCGATGGATATACTGCGCTGGCCCGGGGTTTTAACGACCTCCGAAACCGACTGGGACATGCTACAAAAACAGGCGCTGACGTTACTGGAAACAGCACTCGATGAGTTGATTGAATCACGTCAACGTGAGGGGCAGGCGTTGCAGGAAATTATCACGAAACGCCTTGATGGTATGCAGCGGGAAGTTGAAAAAGTACGTGGTTTCATGCCGGAGTTGCTACAGGCACAGCGTGAAAAGATTGAAAATCGCATCAAGGAAATGGCCGTTGATGTTGACGAAGCCCGTCTGGCGCAGGAAGTCGCGATGCTGGCGCAAAAAATGGATGTTGATGAAGAGATGGATCGCCTTGAAACCCATATTAAAGAGGTCCGCCGTACCCTGAAACAGAAGAAACCCATTGGTCGACGCCTTGATTTTCTGATGCAGGAGCTCAACCGCGAAGCAAATACGCTGGGTTCGAAGTCGGTGAGTAGCGACAGTACACAAAGCTCGGTCGAACTGAAGGTGCTCATCGAGCAGATGCGCGAACAGGTGCAGAACATCGAGTAAGGTGTATTAATCTGAACTTGATGAGACGTTGTTAAAGCCGGATTTCAATCAGCTCTGATACAGATGAAATCTTACCTGCCTGGTCGGGGTGTAGCTATCCTCGGCTTAATCTCGCCCACATCCATGTTGGGCTCGAATCTATGAAAACGCACTTTCGCCTTCCCTGGCGCGCACGTTTTCAAAGACGCCGATCCTAGTACATCCCCGACCAGTCAGGTGCGAGTGATGCACTGCAGCGTCATTGGCGCCGTAGCGATACAGGGAATGTAAGAGCAAGGCGCCTTTGATGTGGGCGAGACAGGGAGGTCGAGCCCGCTTTAGCTTGCAGCGCATACTCGCGGCTGACCGCGATGCTATAATTTGTCTTTTGTCAGAGCTGAATGAAACTATTACGAGTAAAGATATGTCGCAAGCAACACTATATATAGTCTCAGCACCCTCCGGTGCCGGTAAGACCAGTCTGGTCAAAGAGCTGGTAGAAAGAGATAGCCAGGTGCGTGTATCAGTATCACACACGACACGGGCGCCACGCCCCGGCGAGGTCGACGGCGTAAATTACAATTTTACTGATGTTGACCAATTCAAGGCCATGGTCGAGGCTGGTGATTTTCTTGAGCATGCCCAGGTATTTGATAACTTTTACGGCACCTCGCGTCACTGGGTCGAGCAGCAACTGGCGGCTGGTGTGGATGTCATTCTTGAGATTGACTGGCAGGGCGCACAGAAAACACGTGATGTATTCAGCGATGCCGTGGGTATATTTATCATTCCGCCCTCCCGTGAGGCCCTGCGAGAACGCCTCACCGGGCGCGGCCAGGACAGTGACGAGGTCATTGATCGGCGTATGCGTGATGCCGTCAGCGAGATGTCCCACTATGAAGAATTCGACTATGTTGTTGTAAATGATATGTTTTCTGTTGCTCTGGAGGAGCTTGCCTGTATTCTGAAAGCACAACGCCTGCGGCGTGAGTGTCAGCAGAGCAGCCTGACGGCACGTATGACAGACTTATTGGCATAAGCGGCGGGTTTCTGTACACTTACTCGCCCTTACACACGTAATACTGATTTAACTGGAGAAATACTCATGGCACGCGTAACCGTTGAAGACTGTCTGGATAAAGTCGATAACCGTTTTGACCTGGTCACGGTAGCCACGCGTCGCGCGCGTCAGATTGAAATGGGTAAAGAGCCTCTGGTTGATTGGGAAAATGACAAACCTACTGTTGTGGCGTTACGTGAAATCTCTGAAGGCCTTATCAGCACCGTTATTCTGGATGAAATGGAACATCGCGAGAAGGTCGAAGCGGAACAGCAGGCTGCTGAAGCTGCCGCCGAAGCTGAGATGCTGAAAAACTCTCTCTAAGACCTTGTCACCAGCGGGCAAATTTTTGCCACTGCACATAGCCTGAAGTCCTGATACTCTATCTCTCTGGAAAGTAGCTGTGAGGGAGATTAACTCCGTGTTTTTAATCAGCGATCTGTGTGATCTGCTCGGCGAATATCTGGAGCAGGAACAGGTCAGAGAGATATACCGCGCCTATCTGTTTGGTGCCGAGGCGCACGAGGGTCAGCGTCGCCTGTCGGGTGAGCCGTATATCTATCATCCCATCGCTGTGTGCCAGATCCTGGCTGAATTACACATGGACTATCAGACCATCATGGCAGCCATGCTGCATGATGTGATTGAAGATACCCCCACTGCAAAAGAACAGCTGGCAAATGATTTCGGTGAAGCGGTAGCCGAACTGGTTGATGGTGTCAGCAAGCTGACCATGATCGAGTTCGAATCCTATGAAGAGAAGCAGGCCGAAAACTTTCGCAAAATGATCCTGGCGATGGCGCGTGACATTCGCGTAATCCTGATCAAGCTCGCCGATAGATTACATAACATGCGTACACTGGGTTCGGTGCGACCGGACAAACGTCGCCGTATTGCACGCGAAACACTCGATATCTACGTGCCTATCGCCAATCGTCTTGGTATGAACACGGTACGAATCGAACTCGAAGACCTGGGTTTCCAGGCACTCTACCCATTACGTTCACGCATCCTCAAAGAGAAGATCAGAAGGGCACGCGGTAATCGCAAGGAGATCGTCAGTAAGATCGAAAATGCGGTCACACGCCGCATTCAACAGGAAGAACTCTCCGCTATGGTTATCGGGCGAGAGAAGCATTTATATAGTATCTACTGCAAGATGCGCGACAAGGTCTCAACCTTTTCCGAGGTCTTCGATGTGTATGCTTTTCGTATCGTGGTAGAAAGTGTCGATGCCTGTTACCGCTCACTGGGTGTGGTGCATAACCTTTACAAGCCTGTGCCCGGCAAGTTCAAGGATTACATTGCCATTCCCAAGGCCAATGGTTACCAGTCATTGCATACAGTGTTGTTTGGTCCCTTTGGCATTCCGATTGAGATACAGATTCGTACCGAAGATATGGATACGGTAGCCGAGAATGGTATTGCTGCGCACTGGCGTTACAAGGCCGGTGAAGAACAGGGCTCTGGTGATCAGGTGCGTGCACGTGAATGGTTGCTCGATGTACTTGAGATGCAAAAGAATGCCGGGAGCTCACTGGAGTTTATTGAGAACCTGAAGATCGATCTGTTTCCGGATGAAGTCTATGTGTTCACGCCCGAAGGTGAGATCAAGCAGTTGCCGCGCGGCGCGACCGCCGTTGATTTTGCCTATGCGGTGCATACTGATGTTGGCAACGCCTGTATTGCAGCGAAGATCGATCGGCGTCTGGCACCGTTACGTACACCGTTGCTAAACGGTCAGCATGTTGAGATTATTACTGCACCTAATGCAAAACCTAATCCTGCCTGGTTGAATTTTGTCGTTACCGCCAAGGCGCGTACCAATATTCGTAACTTCCTCAAGAATCTGAAACGCGGTGAAGCCGTGGCATTGGGTAGACGTCTTATCGATAAGGCGCTGGTGTTACTTGGCGGCAGTTTTGATGATATACCTACCGCACGTTTCTCATTGGTATTAGAACAATACAAGGCGGAAACTATTGAAGACTTGCTTGAGAGTATTGGTCTGGGGCAACGCATGGCACAACTGGTGGCGCGTTCATTAATACCAGAAGAATCAGATGATTCCTTATCTGAACAGACTGAGAAGAAGCCATTATCGATTCGTGGTACGGAGGGTACCGTGGTCACGTATGCCAGGTGTTGCCGTCCGATACCGGGTGATCCGATTCTTGGTTATGTCAGTGCCGATCGCGGCATAGTGATTCATCGTGAAGACTGTAAAAATGTTGCTGAATTTAGAAAGTACCCCGAAAAATGGATCGATGTGCAATGGGAAGAGGAAGTGCAGGGCGACTTTCAGGTTGAAATGCGCGTTGAGGTGGCAAACCAGCGCGGTGTACTCGCTACCGTGGCAGCCACTATTGCGGATGAAGGTGCAAATATTGAAAATGTCGGTATCGAGGAACGTGATGGTACCTATAGTACGATGACCTTTCTGATTGGTGTGCATGACCGCACGCACGTTGCTTCTATCATGCGACGTATACGTGCAAATAAACTCGTTCTGCGTATTCAACGCGTCAGAGGATAAGTTAACTAATAATATATAGGAGATAGTATGGCTCGCGAAATTATTGCCACTGACAAGGCACCGCAGGCAATTGGCACCTATTCACAGGCTGTGAAAGTTGATAATACTGTTTATCTGTCCGGCCAGATTCCACTGGATCCCGCTACCATGGATCTGGTGAATGGTGATATTGAAGTGCAAATCACACGGGTGTTTGACAATCTCACTGCCGTGGCAGAAGCGGCGGGTGGTAGTTTGGCGGATATCGTCAAATTAAATGTTTTTTTGACTGACCTGTCTCACTTCCCTGTTGTCAATCAGGTCATGGGGCGTTACTTCAATGAACCTTACCCGGCACGTGCTGCGATTGGTGTTGCTGCGTTACCAAAAGGCGCAGAGGTTGAAATGGATGCCATCATGGAGCTTGGTTAATCCAGTTGAAGGATGAGCGATGCGATTGAACGTCTATCCGTTACGAGACTGAAGGGTGTCGGTCCACGGGTTGCTGAAAAGTTACTCAAGCTTGGTATTCACACACTGCAGGACGTGCTGTTTCATTTTCCGTTACGTTATGAAGATCGCACGCGTGTTGTACCAATAGGTAGTTTACGCGCCGGTGATCAGGTCATGATCGAAGCAACGGTTGATCTCACCGAAGTAAAATTTCAGGGGCGTCGTGCATTACTGAGTCGTATTAGCGATGGTACCGGTTCGTTAACGATCCGCTTGTTTCACTTTGGTGCGGCACAGCAGGCACTCCTCGCGCGTGGTACACAGATACGCTGTTTCGGTGAAGTGCGTCGCGGCAGGCAGACGCTGGAGATGATCCATCCAGAATTCGCGCGTATTGATCCTGAAGCGGCTTCTGAAGTTGATAATACGCTGACGCCAATTTATCCAACCACCGAAGGTGTGCATCAGTTAACGCTGCGCAAGTTATCGGAGCAGGCGCTGGAATTTCTGCCAAAAGTGCGAGAGTGGTTACCTGAAGAGCTGTTACAACAACAGGATATGATGTGTTTGCAGGATGCCATTCTGCATTTGCACCGACCAGCAGTGGATGTATCGCAGTTATCATTGCAGGATGGCAAGCACCCGGCCCAGGCAAGACTGGCGTTTGAAGAACTGATTGCGCATCACATCAGTCTGCGGCAGATACGTGAACGCCAACGTACCGATGATGCTTATAGTGTTGCGGCTAACAGCTCGCTGGTTGCAGCGTTTCTCAAACAGTTACCTTTCACACTAACATCGGCACAGTTACGCGTGAATGATGAAATCCTAGATGACATGCAACAGAGTGCACCAATGCATCGGCTTGTGCAGGGTGATGTCGGTTCAGGTAAAACCGTGGTTGCAGCCTGTGCCGCGCTTGCCGCGATCGATGCAGGTTTGCAGGTAGCATTGATGGCGCCAACCGAGTTACTCGCCGAACAGCACTTACAAAATTTTAGCAACTGGTTATCTCCTCTGGGTATTCAGCCTATGTGGCTTGCTGGAAGTGTCAAAGGTAAGTCCCGTAAGGACTTGTTACAAAAACTAGCCAGCGGAGATGAAAAGATCATCATCGGCACACATGCTCTGTTTCAGGATGATGTTAGTTTTGCCAGGCTGGGTCTGGTAATTATCGATGAACAGCATCGTTTTGGTGTACATCAACGCATGGCGCTGCGTGATAAGGGTGCCGATGACGGCAAGTTACCGCACCAGTTGATCATGACAGCCACGCCGATACCGCGCACACTGGCGATGACGTTTTATGCCGATCTCGACAGTTCTATTATTGATGAATTACCACCTGGCCGCACACCGGTAACAACAGTGGTGATCCCGGATAATCGACGTGTTGAAGTTGTGCAACGGGTTCATGATGCCTGTCTGGAAAAGCGCCAGGTCTACTGGGTATGCACCTTGATTGAAGAGTCGGATGTGCTGCAGTGCGAGGCAGCCGAAGATACGGCTCAACAACTGGCTGAGGCACTCACTGATATTCGTGTTGGTCTGGTGCATGGACGTATGAAACCTGCGGACAAGGAGCGCATTATGGCGCAGTTCAAAGCGGGTGAACTGGATCTGCTGGTAGCGACGACGGTGATTGAAGTGGGTGTTGATGTGCCCAATGCAACATTGATGGTGATTGAAAATGCCGAGCGTCTGGGCCTATCGCAGCTGCATCAGTTACGCGGTCGTGTGGGTCGCGGTGCCCAGAGCAGTAACTGTGTGTTGCTGTATCGCTCGCCGTTATCACGTCTGGCACGTGAGCGTCTGGCAGTCATGCGCGAGACCAATGATGGTTTCAAGATAGCGCAGTATGATCTGGAACAACGCGGGCCCGGCGAGGTAATGGGCACTCGACAGACCGGCATGGCGCAGTTGCGGGTCGCCGATCTGGTGCGTGATCAGCATATGGTGTCCGCTGTTGAGCAGGCGGCAAACGCGATAATGCAGTCTTACCCAGAATGTACCGAACCGTTAATACAGCGCTGGCTGGGCGAGGCACAGCAGTATGGCTCGGTTTAACAGGCACATCATGCAGTGGATCGTGTACACTGCGGCCTTTTATTCATGTTGGTCAATTCGGGCTTTATCCTGATCAGATCAATGATTTAGCAGGATAGTTATTTGAAACACCCTCAGGAACCCGTCTGGCAACCACTGGCTCGCATGCGCCGTGGGCAGATACCGGAGCAGGTATATTGCTGGTTGCAGGATCCGGCCTCGCTAACAAAGCGTATGCAACATGCCTGTGATGGGCAGTTTCGCGTCAATGTTATGAATCAGCGATGGGCGCGGCCAATGCATAACGAAGCACAGGTTCTACGCATGCCGATTACGCAACGTGGCATGACGCGTGAAGTGCAGTTGTTATGTGGTGATATGCCATGGGTATTTGCGCGCACGATAATTCCTTATAAAACGCTGACCGGGGCAGAACGCCGCCTGATGCATCTGCGTGACAAACCGCTCGGTGCCGTGCTGTTTGCTGACAGTAGCATGCGTCGTGGCCCGGTTGAGGTGGTGCATTTACGTTCGGGTGACAGACTTTTTAAACGCGCCACCGCCGGACTGAAGCCCAGGCCACGATCCATCTGGGGACGGCGCTCAGTATTCTACTTGCGTGAAAAACCCCTGCTGGTCAGTGAAATTTTTCTGCCGCGTATTATTAAATGCCAATGCAGATAATTAAGCCGACGAGCCTGTTACCACTTGTGACTGGCAAGATGGGCTGCGCTTGGTAATAATGACCCTATGATGAACTGGCTGAAAAAAACCTGGATAATGCGCCGCGTATTCAAACCCGCAGCGCGTGAGCGCATCAAGCTCTACCTGATCCTGATGCGTATGGATCGCCCGATCGGCATCATGTTGTTACTCTGGCCAACCCTGTGGGCATTATGGATTGCTGGCGAAGGGCGGCCTGACTGGCTGGTGGTACTGGTATTCCTGTTAGGTGTGTTGTTGATGCGCTCGGCTGGTTGTGTGATTAATGATTTTGCTGATCGCAAATTTGATCCCTATGTTGAACGCACTCAGGACAGGCCGCTCGCCGCAGGTAAGCTGCAACCCGCTGAAGCCGTGCTGCTGTTTATTATCCTGTGCCTGATTGCCTTTCATCTTGTTACATTGATGAATCAGCTGACAGTATTACTGTCCTTCGTCGCGGTATTGATTGCTGCGGCCTACCCCTATATGAAGCGCTATCACCATTTACCGCAAGTGCATCTTGGGCTGGCCTTTGGCTGGTCGGTGCCGATGGCATTTGCTGCACAGACCGGCGATGTACCCAAAGTAGCGTGGCTGCTGTTAATGGTCACGGTACTGTGGGCGACAGCCTACGACACCATGTACGCCATGGTCGATCGTGAAGACGATATGAAGATTGGTGTGAAGTCGACGGCTATTCTGTTCGGTGAAAGTGATACAACCATTATCGGTATGATCCAGTTCATGCTGATCCTGACACTACTGATCATTGGTCATCAGCTGGAAATGGGTGTGCCTTACTACCTGGGTGTTGCCGGTGCTGCCGGGTTTGCAACCTATCAGCAATATCTCATCAAGGATCGTGATCGTGCCGCCTGTTTCACTGCCTTTCTTAACAATGACTGGTTTGGCGCGTCGATCTTTGCCGGGCTAGTATTTCAGTACAATGGCTCGTTATGGGGCCTGGCATTGCTGGCGACGCTGTTGTTGTATTGGCGCATTGGCCGTTAAGCAGCATATTTCACACTTTTTTCTTCAATAACAGCTATTTCCGCCCGCTATAGTTAGATAACGGGCAGTTTTTGTCCTCACGAGATGGATCGGTATGGTGGTGGAATCACGACTAAATACTATGAAATTCAATAGCCTGGTGCAACTGAGCAGCATTCTGTTGTTGTGCTGCGTGGTCGCTATGCCTGTGTCGGCGAGTCATAGCATCAGTGCCTGCGGTAGCATTCCCATCGATTTCCCGTTTTATGGTGCGGATAACATCGAGGTAGATGAAAAGGTCACTATCAATGGTAACAAGATTGATGAAGGCGAAGATGATAATTCGCTCGCAATTGATGGCGTGTTAACGACTGAGGATCTGGTGTTACCCGCGCTTGACCCACCGGTGTTCCCGGAGAATACCGCCACGAATGAATTCGACGAAAGTGATTCACCCTTCATATCCACCGACGAAGTCTTCATAAAAAAGATCACCGTTGATGAGAATAAAAGCATTACCTTCTCTGGTGGCGGCGTGTTTCATATCGACGAGCTGATATTAAAAGAAAATGCCAATGTAGTGTTTTCGGCGGGGACGTATTTCATAAACAAATTTATTGCCGACGAACTGTCACGCGTCGATCTCGCCAGTCAGCCGGTTGTTTTACATATCGGCACGGAAGTTGAATTTGGCGAAAACAGTAAGATAAATAACAGCGGTAATGTTGATGGTCTGGTGGTGTTTCTGCATAAGGATGCCAGCTTTGAGGCAGATGAGCTGGTCAAGTTTGAAGGGCTTGTCTATGGCCCGGAGGCTGATGAGGTAGAACTGGGTGAGAAGGTGCAATTTGAAGGTGCAATCATTGTCAATGGTGAGATCGAAATAGACGAGAAAGTTAAAATCACACTGGACGAAGAGGATCGCATTGCTCTCGGAGATTTATCCACCTGTGAAGATGATGATACCGCGCTGGGTTCATTTCTAATCACCCATGATGGTTTTGGTATTAACTGCCTGAACGAATCCATCACAGTATCGGTGCTCGACAGTAATGGTGTTATTGATATGGAGTTTGAACAGTCAATAACACTCGATACCCAGACGGGTAATGGTCGTTGGGTCAGTACCACGGGTGGTGGTGTACTTTCTACTGGTACGAACGGCATCGCGACCTATACCTTTGTTGATGCCGATGATGGTATCGCCAGTTTCAGTCTGGAATATCAGCAGGGCACGGCCAGTTTCGATATCGATGCCTTTCTTAGCGCGGATAGCGCGATACGCGATGATGACACTGAAGGCAACATTCAGTTTTCACCAAGTGGATTTACTGTAACAGCCTCGCCATTGAGTAACCCGCCACCGGCAAGCATTAATGATCCAGTTGCAACACAGACAGCCGGGGATACTTCTTCTGTTGCGATTGCGGCCTTTGGCCAGACAGCGAACGACCCGACCTGCGGCATTATTGAAAGCTATACAGGTGACAAGACACTGCAGTTCTGGACCAGCTATATCACCACTGCAAGCAATGTGCAGGCAACAGTAAATGGAACGGTGGCAGGCGTTGATGAAGCAAACGCTGTTGCACAAACCGTTACTTTTAATCAGGGCCAGGCTTCTGTAAGCATGAAATACAAGGATGTCGGAGAGATTAACCTGTCTATGAAGGACGATACGGTTACTGACCCTGAACTACCTGATGGTATTCGTGGTGCCAGTAATAACTTCGTCTCACGTCCGGCGGACATTGTGATTACGGAAGTGACTCGAGTGGATAAAACTGCGCCGGCGACAGCGGCGGTCGACCAGAATAGTGAGGTGTTTGTCGCGGCGGGCGAGGCATTTCGTGTGCGCGTCAACGTTATCGATAGTGAAGGTGATCTAACGCCAAGCTATAGCAAAGAAGGTGAAGCGTTGCGCATCACCGCATCGACACTGGTCGCCCCTGCAGGTGGCCTCAATGGCAGTTTGAATGACGGCACGATTCTGAACGCGACGGCGTTTACACAGACTGATGTCGATGGCGCCACACTTGCTGGCGGCGAATTCGTTGGTGCTACCTTTGCCTGGGATGAGGTCGGCATTATTCGACTACAGGCCTCGGTGGCGGATAATGATTACTTGTTAACTGGCCCACTGACGGGTACCGAGTTTGCCAACAATGTGGGGCGTTTTACGCCGTTTGCTTTTGATGTCGATGAAATTTCTGGCGGGCCTCTCTTTACACCGGGCTGCAATAGCTACACTTACATGGACGAAGGCTTTGGTTATGACACAGCCCCGCAAGCACGCGTGACTGCCGTCAACACGAATGGTATTCGTACGCAAAATTATGATGGTGTCTGGTGGAAACTCGCAGATTTTACCGAGACATATAGCCATGCCGGTGCTGATCCATTACCTACGGGCATCACACTCGACAGCAGTCTGGCAGGACATACTCCGATAGATTGCAGCGCTGGTAACTGTGATGGCGAATTTATTAGTACTTTTAGTGGCATGCTCAGTTATGCACGTAATGGCGCACCGGTAGCGCCGTTTGCTGGCGCAGTGACGATCAGCTTGTCGATTGTAGACAGCGATGGCGTATCTTTTGCGACAAATCCGTTTCAGATTAGCGATATAAGTTTTACCGGCACCCCGGCGAATGACGAACAACGCTATGGGCGTTTGAATATGGTGAATGTGTTTGGTTCGGAATTACTCGATCTGGCCATGCCGGTGCGGGCTGAATATTATCAGGATGACAATACGGGTTTTGTGATCAATGCCGATGATAGTTGCAGCCAGTTTAATACCACGCATGTGCTGTTCACGAATCGATCCGGCAATTTGACGGCAGACCCGTCGATAACCGGCAGTCCCGCAACCCTGACAATGCTCGGCGGTATGTCGGTTATCCCTCTGGCTGCTACCGGTGCTGGTAATGATGGCAGTGTCGATGTCAGCATAGATCTGGGGATGGCTGCAGCCGCTATGCCCTGGCTACAGTTTGACTGGGCTTTTGATGGTAACCAGGACGGCAACCTCGATGATAATCCGCAGGCAACCGCCACCTTTGGCATCTTCTCTGGAAATGATTTCCATATCTACACGCGCGAGCGCTATTAAGCACCTCCATGCTCATTTTTTAAGCATCACTTAAGTTCCCGGATCCACAAGGGTGACGTCAGATCGATATCAGCTATAATTGTATTGACAACAGTAAGTTGCTATGCAAACCTTCATTAAAGCATTAGATTGATCGGCTAAGTGATTAAGTATTGATCAGGCCATTTTGCTTAAAAAATAGACGAGGTTACGGCCCTGTTAGCCTTTCTGAAAAAACGTGCCAGCCAATCAGGCCAGTTAGGTCTGGTGGTAGAGGCAGATAGCATCACTCTGGTGAGAATAGAGCACCAGGGGGATCATTTTGTCCTGCAGCAGTGCCTGCGTGAAACGCTCGGTGCCGATGAGGACAGCAAAGACGTGCTAAATGCCCTGATCAAACAACATGGCCTTGAAAAAATTCCCAGTGTCAGTCTCGTTAGCCAGGGCTCGCACAGCATGACCCAGATCGAAGCACCCGATGTACCACCAGCAGAACTCAAGGCCGCAGTACGTTGGCGTATCAAAGACCTGATAGATTTTCATATCGATGATGCCGTGATTGATGTCTTTGAAATTCCTGGTCGAAGCAATGAAGACAAGTCAAACATGATGACTGCTGTAGCTACACGCGTTAGCACCGTGCGTGAACAGGTCGACATGATGGAGGCAGCTAACCTGTCTATTTCCGCCATTGATATTCCCGAACTCGCGATGCGTAATGTTGCCGGTTTGCTGGAGGAGGATGTCAAAGGCGTAGCCATGCTGTACTTTTCTCGCAATAGCGGCCTGATGACATTGACGCGACAACGTTATCTTTATTTATCACGCCCGATTGACGTAGGTGCTGAATACCTGATGCAACTGGCGACCCCTACCGGTGCTGAAGGACTGGATGGTATGGATATGCGCCTGCAGGGGCTACTCGACAAGATCGTGCTCGAGGTACAGCGTTCGCTGGATTATTACGAAAGTCATTTTGCACAGGCGCCGATTAAAACCGTTGTCATTGCACCACTACAGAAAACCGTGCCGGGTATGCTGGAGTATTTGACAGCCAACCTTAGTTTGAATGTCCGTATGCTGGATTTTAATGAGCTGTTTGAAAGTGATGTTGAGCTCGATCCCGAAACACAGGCAAACATGATGCTTGCCTGTGGAGCGGCATTACGAGAGGAGCATAAAGAACTGTGAAGTTCCAGCAGATCAATCTCTATCAGCCGATGTTCCGTCGTCAGGAGAAAATTTTCTCAGCAGTGACGATTGCGCAAAGTCTGGCTGTACTGCTGCTGGGGTTTGCTGTCTTTTATGCCTACTCCATCTGGAATGTGAACAATCTGCGTAAAGAAGTGGCCAACCATGAACGCATGCAGGCAGAGGCACTGGCCAGACTTGAAACCTTGAGTGCCACTTATCCATTACGCAAGAAGAGCAAATTACTCGAGTCACGTATACAGGTATTACAACAGGAATTACAGGCCAAGCAGGCGTTGCTGGGAATACTTGATGATACGCGCATCGGCAATACACAGGGCTTTTCTGCGCATTTTAGTGGCCTGGCGCGTCAGCGTATCGATGGCCTGTGGTTGCGTGGTGTGCAATTTAGTAAGGGTGGCCAGCAGGTCGGTATTTTTGGCAGCACCCTGCAACCTGAACTGGTACCACAGTTTATCCAGAAGCTCGGTGGCGAAAACGCATTTCGCGGTGCCGAGTTCAGAACCTTTACTATGCAACGTGTTAAAGGGGATGTTGCGCGTGTGGATTTTACGCTGCAGTCGCAGCTACAGCAGGAGTCTGCACAATGAAGAAAAAACTTCTCGAGCTGGCGGCACGTATTGATGCGTATAGTTTACGTGAGCGTATTGCCTTCATGGTTGTCGGTGTGCTGATTCTTTTCCTTGCCTATGATCGCTTGCTGGTTGATCCATTACTGATTGATGCAAAAGCACTATCATCAACACTACAACAGAAAAAAAATGAATTGCAGCAATTGCGTGCCCAACAGGCCGCAATCGTAAAACGTGGTCAGGTAGATCCGGATGCCGATAACAAAAAGATTCAGAAAACACTGAATAGCGCCATAGAAAAAGCCAACCAGCAATTACAGGCATCGACTGCGGGCCTGATTAATCCGACGACGATGCCGGTCGTACTGGAAAGTGTATTGAAGAAGATAGAGGGCCTGGAATTACAGAGTATTTCCCTGTTACCACCTGTATCACTGGCAGATTTACTGGCAGAGGAAAAAATTACCTCGGGCAAAATACCTGGCGTTTATCAGCACGGATTGAAACTGACATTTTCAGGCACCTACCTGGATACGCTTGCATATCTGCAGGCACTTGAGTCACTGGAATCACGCATTTACTGGGGAGGTGCAGATCTGACTGTGACCAGTTACCCAGATGCAACAGTGACCCTGATTGTGAATACATTAAGCCTTAATGAGGCGTGGATTGGAATATGAAACAACGTAGACAGCTTTTAACAGCACTGACACTGTGTTTTAGCAGTTATATGATTCTGCTCTTTACCGTGTTTTATTCGATGGTATCCGCCGCACAGTTGCAGGACCCAACGCGACCACCAGATTTTCGTCAGTCGCTCGATCGCCCATTACAGCAGACACCTGACAAGGGCTGGACGCTGTCATCCATCCTGATTTCTCCACAACGACGCGTCGCCATTATTAATGGCAGTAGTGTCATGGTTGGAGATGCAGTAGGTAGTGGCAAAGTACTTAGCATTAACGCTTCTGAGGTGATCATTGAGCAAGGCGTTGCAAAGATTACATTGACCCTCTTGCCAAAAACATTTCAGACGCAAATTCAGAAGCGGTTCAAATCTTCTGATGGAGGTCGTTAATCATGATCAGGATCGCATTACTCATCAGTCTATTAGTGCCATTAGTTGGTTGTAACACAGCCGGTAAGCAGGAAACACAGCAAGCAATGCGTGATGTGTTAGCTGAGGGTGCAAATGCCACACCTACGCCGCCTGCCAAAGCGCAGCAGACACCTGACAGTGTCAGCAAGGCCTTGTTACCTCAGGTAACGCTGGATACCCCACGTGGTGAAAGTAGCTCTAGTGCACCGCGTTTTGATCTGTCTGTTAATGATGTACCGGCAAGGCCATTCTTCATGAGTCTTGTTGAGGGTACTGATCAAAATATGGTGGTGCATCCTGACGTTAAGGGTACTATCTCTCTCACCTTAAAGAATGTCACCGTAGAAGATGTCATGGGTGTGGCACGTGACGTGTATGGTTATGAATATCGTATTGGAAGCACTGGATTTCAGGTTTTACCGCGTCGTCTGCAGACACGTATCTTTGAAGTCAGTTATCTTAATGTAGTACGTGCCGGGCGTTCAAAAACGCGGGTGAGTTCTGGTCAGGTAACACAGCCCTCAGCCGACTCAACCTCGGGCGGTTCAAACTCATCAAATTCAACCACCACCACTGGTAACGTTGATGTCTCAGATATTTCTGGTAGTGAAGTCGAAACACAGTCAGAAGCCGATTTCTGGTCGGAATTGTCAGTGGCATTACGTGCGATTGCGGGAAACAGTGATGGCGGTAATGTTGTGGTCAACCCTCAGTCGGGTATCGTCATAGTACGCGCCATGCCACGCGAGATTCGTGATATTGAACTTTTCCTGAATAACACCAGAAACTCGGTGACACGACAGGTGATTCTGGAAGCAAAAATACTTGAAGTTGATCTGAATGATGGTTTTCGTTCAGGCATCAACTATACGGCATTATTCGAACCAGGTACCGGTAATACTGGCGCGGTTGCACAGACAGAAGGTGGCGCGGTGTTTAATGGTGCAAATGGTGTTGGGGGTATAGGCATTGATAACCTGGCGGGTCCGGCGGGGATTACGCCGTTTGGAGGCATCTTTAGTCTGGCCCTGAATCTGAATGATTTTACCGCCTTTATCGAGTTACTCGAGACACAGGGTAATGTGCAGGTACTGTCGAGCCCACGTATCGCCACCGTGAACAATCAAAAGGCCGTTATTAAGGTAGGCACCGACGAATTTTTTGTTACAGCAGTTTCCAGTACGACGGTAACGGGTACCGCCACCAGCACCACACCAGAGATTACTTTGACGCCTTTCTTTTCAGGTATCGCGCTGGATGTGATTCCGCAGATTGATGAAAACGGTAGCGTCATTCTGCATATCCATCCCACGGTGAGCGATGTGAACGAACAAACCAAAAATATTACGGTGGCAGGGCAGACCCAATCATTGCCGTTGGCAGCCAGTAGTGTGCGTGAGTCGGACAGTATCGTCAGGGCGAAATCGGGACAGATTATTGTCATCGGAGGCCTGATGACAAATGAGAGTCGCGAAGATGTTGCTTCCACGCCAATACTTGGCGATTTACCTTTTATTGGTTCGCTTTTTAAGCATCGCCGCGAGTCAGCACGTAAAAGTGAACTCGTTATTCTGCTTAAACCTATCGTGGTCGCTGGAGATCAGACCTGGAGAGACGCGATTAAACGGACCTCTACTGTGTTTGATCGCTTCCAGGTGACACCATAAAGGCAGGTGAATTATGTATCTTGAACATTTTCATTTACGTGAGCAGCCATTTTCGATTACGCCTGACACGAGTTATTTTTTTCAGCATCAGGCTCACCAGGAAGCCATGAATGTATTGTTGATTTCCTTAGAGCAGGGTGAAGGTTTTATAAAGATTACCGGTGAGGTAGGTACCGGTAAAACATTACTATGTCGAAAGCTACTGAATCACCTGTCAGAACAAGCCGAATACGTCACTGCTTATATCCCGAATCCGAATATGTCACCTTCAGCACTTAATCATGCCCTGGCTGATGAGTTATGCATCGAAGCCACCGCTCGTACGGGTCAGCATAAATTATTCAAACTGATTAATGATCGGCTGATCGAACTCGCCAGAGACGATAAAAAAGTTATTTTATGCATTGATGAATCGCAGGCGATGCCAGAACAGACACTCGAGGCACTACGGCTGTTAAGTAATCTGGAAACGGAGAAGTCCAAGTTATTACAAATTGTGCTGTTTGGTCAGCCTGAATTGAATAATGTACTGGCGCGGGAAAGTATTCGTCAGCTACGTCAGCGTATCAGTTTTTCCTATCAACTCGCACCGCTGGATAGACAAAGTGTGCGTTCCTATATTCGCCATCGATTGATGATTGCTGGTTATGCAGGTAACGATCTGTTTACACCCGCAGCGTGTGATGTGTTGTTTAAGATAAGTAATGGGGTGCCGCGTATCATTAACATCCTTGCACACAAGGCAATGCTAGTGGCCTATGGCAAGGGGCAACAAACAATTAAGAAACGCTATGTGCGAATGGCAGCGGCGGATACCGATGAGACTTCACAGCGTACCCATCGATCATTTGCTTTCTTCAGGCGTGCGGCGTTGTCAGCTTTGAGTGTCATGATGTTGGCAGGTCTGGGTATTTACAGTTATGCGGGGCCATTAAGTTGAGTATCGTCAACCAGATGTTGCGTGATCTGGAGCTACAACGCACGCAGTATGAACCAGCACCAGCAGGTCCTGGCGTACATATTCCTGTTAAACCGCCCCGACAAAGTCATGCGAGCCCCTGGTTAGTGATGTTAACGCTTGTTGTTGCATTTGTTGCTGCGAGTTATCTGATTTGGGAATCAATCGATCTGAATGAGCAGTCAACAAAACAGGTGGCAAGCCTGTCGATACCTGCGCAAGCAGTAGTTCGAGAGCCAGTGAAGGTACAGCAAACTCCCGTGGCAGTTACTGAAGTAACATATCCTGTAGAGGCTGATGTTGCGCCGCTAACGCAGCTACAAACAGCGAAACTGCAAAACATAGTACGTCAGGAAGTCATTGCTGACTCGCAGTGGGCCAGGTTAACGGTTGCCGCACCTATATCTACTGAGGCAGCAAACCAGTTTAAGGAACGTGTTGCATCGCCTGATGCGGTTGTTAACAGTCAGTCAACACGACCGTTATCCGAAAGTGTTTTACATACAAAAAAACAATCAGCACCTGTAGTAGCAAAGGTGGTGAAAGTTGAAACTGTCGCGGTGGTTGAAAAGCCTGCTCCTGTTACTGAAGCACCAGTTATAGAGAAACGTTTCAGACCACCTACTGTAGAGCAGCAAGCCCAGCAGACATTCAATGAAGCACAGAAATTATTTGCCAGGGGCGAAACAGCGCTTGCAGAACAGCGCTTACAGAAGGTGTTACGCTTGCAGGCATCACATATTGGCGCTAGAGAATTGCTCGTCAGTCTGTTTCAGAAACAGCAACGTTATGATGAACTGACGGCAACATTGTTAACAGGCATGAGCCTGCATCCGCAGCATTCTGTGTTTGTGCAGATGTATGCGCGCCTGTTGCTGGATCAGGATTTGACGACCGATGCTATTAAGGTACTGGAGAATTTTTCAGCTGATGTAAAACAGGCACCGGAACATTTTGCCTTGTTAGCAGCGTCCTATCAACGTAATGCACAGCACAACAAGGCGGCACAGACCTATCAGTATGTGCTATCTGTATATCCACACAAGGCAGTATGGTGGTTAGGTCTTGGCATTTCACAGCAGGCACAAAATGATGCGAATTCTGCCTTGCAATCATATCGCCGTGCTCAGGCAAGTCAGTCATTGAGTCCAGAGTTGAGTCGGTTTGTGCAGGAGCGTATTCGTCAGTTAAACCAGAACGGTTAAGCGTGAGTTTAAACGACCATCGTTTGTTGGTGACAGGTGACGCGATTACGCCCATTGCCTTTTGCATGCAATAAAGCCATATCAGCATTATCCAGTAGCAAGGCACCTTCCTGAGAAGCAGTTGATGAAGAGGCGTGTGGGTAAAAGGTCGACACCCCAATTGATACGGTCACAGAAATCTTTTCATGACGACTCTGCGTATAAGTGAAATTTTCAATCGTCATACGAATACGTTCAGCAATCTCTTCCGCAACCTGGGGTTCGGTATTACTCAGAAGTACCGCAAACTCTTCACCGCCATAGCGGGCGAGTACATCACTGCGGCGCATTTGTGCGTTAATCAGTCGTGCAACCTTTTTCAGTACATCATCACCACAGGCGTGACCATAGTTATCATTAATCGATTTGAAGTAATCGATATCGATGAACAGGCATGACAGTGGTTCAAGGTTACGTCGAGAGCGATCCACTTCTTCTATAAGTCGCTGATCGAAGAAACGACGATTATTGACAGCAGTGAGACCATCGGTGAGTCCAGTACGCTTGAGTCGCTCGTAGTTGAGACTGTTTTCGAGACAGATTGCGACAATACCAGCGAGGCGCTCCAGCAGATCAGTACCGGCACTCGAATCAAAACGCCGTGGGTCTTTGCTACCAAGATTAAGACTACCAATGAAGCGCCCATGTCTTACCAGTGGCAGTAGTGCGACGGAGCGCAAACGGCCACTTTTTTCCGGAAACAGGCTGGCATGATAGCGCGGTTTGTAAGATGCCAGTAATGGGAATAGTGGCATGGCATTGTGCTTATCGACTTCATGAATCGTGGTCGAGAAAATGAGAGAGGGGTGCGCTTCAAGTTCAACGCCTTCGTCTTCGAGGATGTGCTGAATTTCGTAATCATGATCAATCAGCACCAGACTGACGACATCATGAGCAAAATCGTCGCGATAATCATTCAACAGCATTTGAATCAGCTCAAACATAGAACTTGCACCAATAAGTAGCAGTTCTAGTGAGTGCAGACGACGTAGTTTCTTTTCGTTATCCCTGGCGTGCAGTAACAGGGTCTTCAGTTGTTCATGAAGAAGTTCGTCTTGCTTATGAATAATATTATTTGGCATTCGCTAAATATAATTAGTGTATGTGATGTGACGTTAGCAGACACAAATGATGCTTAACGCGAACTCAATCACAGTCCGTCCTAGTATGATCTATGTGATCATGATGTCAACGCGCTAACTTAAGTAGCACTTAAAGACAGAAAATTATTTTCCATATCATTACTTGTATGAGTCTTTACCAGATATGGCCTTAAATATGTCAGGTTTCAATGTGTTCTAACACTACATTAAATATTTGCTTCCTGATCGGGGTATAGCTGTGATCCGCTTAATCTCGCACAACCTCCATGTTGTGCTCTAATCTATGAAAACGCGCTTTGGCCTTCCCTGGCCCGCACGTTTTCAAAGACGCTGATCCCAGCTATGCCACGGTCAGTCAGCTGCGTGTTATGTGCTGCAGCGTTATTGGCGCTGCCGCGATACAGGGAGGTATGGAGCAAGGCGCCATTGATGTGGGCGAGATATGGATGTCGAGCCAACTTAAGCATGCAGCACATACTCGCGGCTGACATTGACGGTATAACTTGTCCTGAGTCAGATCGGATTGAACATTATTCAGTAATAATCAAATGGAGTGTTATCAGGTATCTATAACACTACGCGCTATGCACCAGATAGAAACCTGTTCCACGCCATGCTTTTTTAACAACAACGCCAATGAATGTGCGGTTTGTGCGCTTGTCATCACATCATCAACAATGGCAACGGATCGATATGACAATGGTTCAAGAATATGAAACGCATGTTTGAGATTGTTACTACGCTCACTAAGGGGTAACGAAGACTGCGCGAGCGTGTTGTGTTTACGAATGACTGAACGCTCAAGCAATGGAATTTTTAATGCGCGAGCAAGCGGGCGTGCCAGCTCCAGCGCCTGGTTGAAGCCACGCTGGCGTAGACGTTGGCGATGTAGCGGTACTGGTACAATGGCCTCCACAGGCTGTGCCCGTGTTATTACCGACTGCTGCATGAAGCTGGCAAGCGTGCGTGTGACGCTGAGCTGGGCATGAAACTTCATCTGCTGGATCAGATAATCAATCGGGTGGCTGTAGTAAAACGTGCAAATGGCGTGATCAAATGCCGGTGGCTGCCGCAAACACTCACCGCAGACATGGCTATGATTGTCATCTGACAGAGGGCTTGCACACTGCCGACAGCTGTTGTGTAGATGAGGTAATAGTGGCGTGCATTGCTCACACAGGCCAGTTACCGCAGTAGTGCGATCACCACAGAGCACACAGGAGTATTGGCTATTATTTAGCCAGTTGTTAATCATAAGCATCCCTACTAGTTGACAGGGGCATCCAGCCCGCTACGCTAAAGCACAATCAGTTTATCCCGAAATCAGGAGCGATACCATGTCAGCCAGCAACCTACGCCACGACTGGACAGCCAAACAGGTTAATGCCCTTTTTACTGTGCCATTCAATGACTTGCTGTTTGAGGCACAACGCATACATCGGCAGCATTTCGATGCCAATGCCGTGCAGATTAGTAGCCTGTTGAGCATTAAGACCGGTGGATGCGAGGAGGATTGCGCCTATTGTCCGCAAAGTGCCTTTCACGATACCGATGTCGAGCCTGAACCTGTGATGTCACTCGATGCTGTTAAACAGTCGGCACAGGCGGCGAAAGAAAATGGTGCGTCTCGCTTTTGTATGGGAGCGGCCTGGCGCAGCCCGAGTGACACCGATATGCAGCAGTGTGTCGATATGGTTAAAACCGTCAAAGACATGGGTATGGAGACCTGCATGACACTCGGCATGCTGACTGCCGCGCAGGCACAGCAACTGAAGCAGGCCGGGCTCGATTATTACAACCATAATCTCGATACCTCACCCGAGTTTTACAACGATATCATTACCACTCGAACCTATCAGGAACGCCTCGATACGCTGCAACATGTGCGTGATGCCGGCATGAATGTCTGTTGTGGCGGCATTCTGGGTATGGGTGAGAGCCGTGATGATCGCAATAGCCTGTTACGCCAGCTGGCGAATCTGCCACATCATCCTGAAAGCGTGCCCATCAATCTACTCGTCAGTGTGGAAGGTACGCCAATGGAAGAGACTGCGGCACTCGATCCGCTTGAATTTGTGCGCACCATTGCGGTAGCACGCATCATGATGCCGGCCTCATTTTTACGTCTGTCAGCTGGGCGTGAGGATATGTCTGATGAACTCCAGGCGTTGTGCTTTTTTGCGGGTGCCAACTCTATTTTCTATGGCGAAACATTGTTGACCACGCCAAATGCTACCCAGTCGCACGATGCACAGCTCTTTGAGCGCCTCGGTCTGTCATCACTGGTACCCGAGTCATCGGCAGATAGCCTGACAGGCTAGTCACCGATACACACTCATTATGCATCCACTTCAACAGGCACTCGCACAGGCGCGCGCCGATCACCAGTATCGTCAGCGTCACATCCGTGACTCAGCCCAAGGCGTGCTGTTGCAACAGGACGGCAGAGAGTGGCTGAGTTTCAATAGTAACGACTACCTGGGGCTGGCGAATCATCCCACCGTCATTAGTGCGGCAACTCAGGCCATGACACAGGGCGGCGTTGGCTCGGGTGCGGCACATCTCATTAGTGGTCATCATCGCTTGCATCACGAACTCGAAGAAGCCCTTGCTGATTTCACTCAACGCTCGCGTGCATTGCTGTTCTCCACGGGATATATGGCTAACTTTGCCGTTATTTCATCGTTGTATCACAAGGGTGATGCCATATTTGAGGATCGACTCAACCATGCATCATTGATCGATGCCGCCCGTCTTGGTGAGGCAGCGCTGGTGCGATACCAGCATCTGGATATGCCATCACTAGGGCGCCAGCTTGATACGCATGCAGCGGCGCAACGCGTGCTCGTCAGTGATGGCATATTCAGTATGGATGGCGATGAATGCGATGTGACCGGGATGTGTCAGCTTGCAAAGCGGTTTGATGCCGATGTCATGATCGATGATGCCCATGGTATTGGCGTTGTTGGTGAGCATGGTCAAGGTACCGTACTGAGTCAGGGCGGTAGTGAACAGGATGTGCCTCTGCTGGTTGGCACACTTGGTAAGGCGCTGGGCACCTTTGGCGCCTTTGTTGCCGGGCCAGACGATGTCATAGAAACATTGATTCAGACGGCACGACCTTACATCTATACCACGGCCTTACCTCCCGCAATTGCAGCAGCGACCTTAGCCAGTTTGCGGCTGGCACGCGAGGAAGACTGGCGGCGTGAACAGCTGCAGTCACATGTGCAGACATTCCGTCGGGGGCTGGAGGAGATGGGGCTTGTCGCTGCAACCTCCACATCACCTATTCAGCCGCTGCTGCTGGGTGATAGTGAAACGGCATTACGAGCCAGTCAGGCATTGCAACAGCATGACATTCTCGTGTCGGCAATCCGTCCACCAACAGTACCGACAGGACAGGCAAGACTGCGTATCACGTTTAGTGCCGAGCATAGTGAAGCACATATTCGCAGCCTGCTCGATGCCATTGAACAATCCGTGTTGCCACTACTGCGGGATCAGTGACATGAGACTCTCTGCGCAAACCGCGGGTCATGGGCCAGACCTTGTTTTACTGCATGGCTGGGGCATGCATAGTGGTGTCTGGCAGCCGATTCTGGAACAGCTTACGACATCGTGGCGTGTGACCATGATCGATCTGCCCGGCCATGGTAACAGTCATGCGGTTGAGCTGGATGTCTGGGATGACAGGGTGCTGGATGCACTGGTGGACGTTGGACCTGAGCAGGCAATCTGGCTGGGCTGGTCTATTAGTGGCATGTTGGCCTTGCAACTTGCACTGCGTCATGCGCAACGTGTTTCACACTTGATACTGCTGGCATGCAATGCAAGTTTTGTGACCCGCACGGACTGGCCATGTGCCATTGAACCAGCCGTGTTGCAACAGTTTAATCAGGATCTACACGACGATTACGCACGTACCTTACAACGTTTTCTAGCCTTGCAGGTTAAGGGCAGTGCGTATGCACAATCGGTGTTGCGCCAGTTACGTGAACAGTTTACTCAGACAAACGCACCATCCAGTCAGACGCTAGAAGCCGGACTGGCGTATCTGCAGCAGAGTGATTTGCGTACGTCACTAACGCGGTTACAACAACCGGTAAGCTGGTTAGGCGGCACGCACGATACACTGGTGCCAGCAGTGTCTGCGCAGGCGATGCAGACACTACAGCCAGCGTTACAAATCAGTACTATTGATGGCGCGGGACATGCCCCTTTTCTGTCGCACAGCAGGCAATTTCTTTCCGAGCTTGAGGCATGCCTGCATGACTGACAATCATTATCACGTCAATAAAATACTAATGCGACAGTCCTTTTCAGATGCAGCGCAAAGCTATGATGATGTCGCCGTGTTACAGCGCGAAGTCGGACAACGTATGTGTGAACGTCTACAGTTACTTAAACAGGTGCCTGCGCAGATACTTGATCTGGGGTCCGGCACTGGTAAGCACACAGTTGCCTTGCATCGTATATATAAAAAGGCACGCATCGTCGCGATGGACATTGCACTACCGATGGTGAAAGCAGCGAAAAAAAATAAACCCTGGTTTAGTCCGTTAAGTTATGTGTGCGGTGATGCCGAGCAGCTGCCGCTCGCAGACAACAGTATCGACATGATTTTTTCGAACCTGACCTTGCAGTGGATGACAGACCTTGATGCCACGTTTGCAGAACTACGCCGCATACTCAAGCCTGAAGGCGTGCTGATGTTTACCAGCTTTGGTCCGGATACGTTGAAAGAGTTGCGCGACAGCTGGGCCACTGTTGATGAGTACTCCCATGTTAATGCGTTTATTGATATGCATGATGTGGGTGATGCACTGTTGCGAGCCGGTTTTGCCGAGCCAGTCATGGACGTTGAGCATTTTACCCTGACTTATGCAGACACCACCGCACTGATGCGTGATCTGAAACTGCTCGGTGCGCATAATGTCACGCAGGGGCGACGACGCACGCTGACTGCACCAGGAAGATTACGTGCCATGCAGCAGGCCTACGAACAATATCGTAGTGAGGGTGTATTACCGGCCAGTTACGAAGTCGTTTATGGACATGCATGGCAGGCTGCTGCGCCGCAGGCGCAGGTATCGCTCGAGCTACCTGAAAAGGAGAAAAGCTAATGCCGGGTTTCTTTGTTACGGGAACCGATACCGGGGTTGGCAAAAGCCTGATTGCCGCAGCGCTGTGTCACCGCTACCAGCAAATGGGTCAAAAGGTTGCCGCCATGAAGCCGGTGGCCAGTGGTTGCACCCAGACACACGATGGACTGCGTAATGATGATGCCTTACTGCTACAGCAATATTGTGATGCCTCGTTCAGCTGTGCTGATATCAATCCAATCGCCCTGAAAGAACCCGTGGCACCCCATCTGGCAGCACAGCAGATGAATATCACCATTCAGGTTGAGTCGCTGTTACAGCACTATCAGAATCTCGAAAATAACAGTGATATCGTTATCGTTGAAGGGGTCGGCGGCTGGTCGGTACCGTTGAATGACCAGCAAGATATGGCCTTACTGGCAACGGGTATTAACCTGCCGGTGATTCTGGTCGTAGGTATGCGGCTTGGATGTATTAATCATGCCCTGCTCACTGCTCAGGCCATCCGTACGGCGGGCCTGCCTCTGGCCGGCTGGGTAGCCAATCAGATTGATGCAAACATGTTGTTATATAAGGAAAATATTAATGCTCTACGAGAGCGGATAAAAGCCCCGCAGCTGGCCAGTATCACTTATCAAGAGCATATCGAAATTGAACAGCTGGCGACTCAGCTGCAATTAAGCCCATACCTTTAATATATATAAACACGCAATTTCTCAATGTCTCATTACTATGCAGAAGACCATGCAAAAGTTATGTGATTGTGGTATTTTGCTGCCAAGAAAATGTGCCAGGACAGTGCAAGAATAAAAAACCGTCCGAATATAAGAGTCTTCTAATACAAATAGTTATGATGTGCACATTCTAATATTTTATTGCGGAGCGCTCAGGCACGGGGTAACATGCCGTCCCGAGCCTGAAAAGGCCCGTCCATTTCGGTAGGGAGATGGTATAGGTGGTAGCGAAAAAACTACATCACAGTACAAACGCTTACGAGTTTGTACTACGCCCGAATAGCTCAATGAGCTGGCGTGCAATGAGGTGGTTTTTTGCCATTACCTGTCTCCTTAGTATGACCATCGCAATTGGTTTTAGTTTAATGGGCGCATGGATGATTTTCCCGTTTGCTGGATTGGAGATGATCGCACTGGGTACAGTGCTATACATTTGTGCACATCGAGCAACATGTTGTGAGGTAATTGCTATAAATCGCGATCAAATCACAATCTGTAAAGGGAGATATGAACCAGCGGAGCGGCTGGAATTTCAGCGTCAGTGGGCACGCGTGTGGATGAAACGATCTGGGCATAAATGGTATCCCAGTGAGCTGGTCATTCGCTCCCACGGATGCGAGGTTGAAGTGGGCAGGTTTCTGGAAGAAGAAGAAAGACAGAATCTTGCAGATCGGTTAGCAGAGATTTTACATGCCGATTCTACAGTGTCAGCGCAGGCGGCATATGCTCACTAGCAATCAAGAATTAATTTAAAACTACATTAAGAGAGAGAAGCAGCATGTCAGTATCAAAACTGAAAAATGCGGTGTACGGCCTGATGGCGGCAATGGCGACATTGTTCTCCAGCAGTGCAATGGCTGATTACACCCTGAACCTGAGGGAAGGTGCCACATCAATCAGTCAGACCGCTTATGACTTGCATATGATTGTACTTGCTATTTGTACAGTCGTCGGCATTTTGGTCTTTGGTGTGATCTTTTATTCGATGTTCACGCATCGTAAGTCAAAAGGTGCCGTCGCAGAAACTTTCCATGAGAATCACAAACTGGAAGTTATCTGGACTGTCATTCCTTTCATCGTACTTGTCGGACTGGCAATTCCTGCTACCAAGGCCTTGCTGCACATCGAAGATGCTTCTAACTCAGATATGACTATCAAGGTCACAGGTTACCAGTGGAAATGGAAATATGATTACGTTGATGACGGTTTCGGTTTCTTCAGTAATCTGGATGCCAAGAGTAATGAATACCGCCAGCTGAACGCTAACAAAGACGTGACTGAAGTTGAAAACTACCTGCTGGACGTTGATAACCCAGTGGTTATTCCTGTCGGTAAGAAAGTCCGTTTCTTAATGACCTCTGCTGATGTAATTCATGCCTGGTGGGCACCAGACCTGGGCTTCAAAAAAGACGCAATTCCTGGCTTCATTAATGAAGCGTGGGCGCAGGTTGATAAGCCTGGTACCTACCGCGGTCAATGTGCCGAGCTTTGTGGTAAAGACCATGGTTTCATGCCTATCGTTGTTATTGCGAAAGAAGAAGCGGATTACAATAAATGGGTTGCTGATCAGAAAGCAGCTGCGGCAGCAGAAGCAGCGGCAGCAGCTAGTACCAAAGACTGGTCGAAAGATGAGTTAATGGCGAAAGGTGAGAAGGTCTACAACACCAACTGTGCAGCTTGTCATCAGGCTAACGGTAAAGGCCTTGGCCCATTCCCAGCACTGGCTGGCAGCCCAATCGCGGTTGGCCCAGCGCAGGCACATATCGACATCGTGCTGAAGGGTAAAGCCGCTATGCCAGGTTTTGCTGGGCAGATGAATGATCTGGATTTAGCTGCTGTGATTACCTACGAGCGTAATGCCTGGGGTAATGCGGCAAGTATTGTTCAACCAAAAGATGTTAAGGCTTCACGCTAAGGCGTTCCTGAAGGAGTTAATATAATGAGTACAGCAACAGCTCACGAAGATCACGGACACCACGGCGCACCAAGCGGTTTAAGCCGTTGGTTGTTCACAACTAATCATAAAGACATTGGTACTCTGTACCTGTGGTTTAGCTTCGCGATGTTATTCATCGGTGGTGCTTTCGCCATGGTAATTCGTGCCGAGTTATTCCAGCCTGGAATGCAGATTGTTGATCCGCATTTCTTTAACAGTATGACCACAATGCATGGTCTGATTATGGTATTTGGTGCCATCATGCCGGCCTTTGTTGGTCTGGCTAACTGGCTTGTACCTATGATGATTGGCGCACCTGATATGGCGCTACCTCGTATGAATAACTGGTCGTTCTGGATTCTACCTTTTGCCGGTACAATGTTACTCAGCACTTTCTTTATGGAAGGTGGTGCACCAGCATTCGGTTGGACATTCTACGCGCCATTATCGACAACCTTTGCACCTGCAAGTACGGACTTCTTTATCTTTGCCGTTCATATGCTGGGTTTCTCATCCATCATGGGTTCAATCAACATCATCGCCACTATCCTGAACATGCGTGCTCCAGGTATGACACTGATGAAGATGCCTCTGTTCGTATGGACCTGGTTGATTACAGCCTTCCTGCTTATCGCCGTTATGCCAGTACTGGCGGGTGCGGTAACCATGATGCTGACAGATCGTAACTTCGGTACTTCATTCTTTGATGCTGCCGGTGGTGGTGACCCAGTCATGTTCCAGCACGTGTTCTGGTTCTTCGGTCATCCAGAGGTTTACATCATGATTCTGCCAGCGTTTGGCGTGGTCTCTCAGATCATCCCAACCTTTGCTCGTAAGCCACTGTTTGGTTACAGCTCAATGGTATACGCGACAGCATCAATTGCCTTCCTGTCATTCATCGTATGGGCGCACCACATGTTCACAGTTGGTATGCCAGTAGCTGGTGAGCTGTACTTTATGTACGCCACAGTTATTATTGCGGTGCCAACTGCTGTGAAGGTCTTTAACTGGACTGCCACGATGTGGAAAGGCTCAATGACATTTGAAGCACCAATGAAATGGGCGATTGCCTTCGTGATTCTGTTCACGATTGGTGGTTTCTCTGGCCTGATGTTGGGTGTTGCTCCGGTTGACTTCCAGTATCACGATACTTACTTCGTGGTTGCGCATTTCCATTATGTACTGGTTACTGGCGCACTGTTCTCTATCATCGCAGCCGTTTACTACTGGTTGCCTAAGTGGACAGGACATATGTACAGCGAAAGTCTGGCCAACTGGCATTTCTGGACGTCAATGATTTTCGTCAACATCACGTTCTTCCCGCAGCACTTCCTGGGTCTGGCCGGTATGCCTCGTCGTATCCCTGACTACAACGTACAGTTTGCGGACTTCAACATGATGTCTAGTATCGGTGCCTTTGGTTTCGGTCTGTCACAGTTACTCTTCCTTGCTCTTATCATTATGACAATTAAGGGTGGCAAGAAAGCGACTGACGAAGTTTGGGAAGGTGCAGAAGGTCTGGAATGGACAATTCCATCACCAGCGCCATACCACACTTTTGAAACAGCACCTGAAGTGAAATAAAGAGGTTTGCCCGCCTTAATGGCGGGCAAGACTTGAATGTCTGAGCAACAAGAGACAAAAAAGAAATCAGTAAAGCGGACAGTGACAATGCTGATTGTGATTGCACTGTTTTTCTATGTCGGTTTTTTTTATCTAGTGGTTAACCGCAATGGATAAGAATATACGGACACTGAAAAAAACGCTGCTGATAGCGGTTGCAATGTTTGGGTTTGCCTATGCGTTAATTCCGCTCTACGGGTTTATCTGTGACATTACTGGATTGAATGGCAAGACAGGACGTCTGGATAAAGAGCAGGCACTGGCAACAATGCTGGATGAGTCTCGTAAGATTACGGTGAGATTCGATGCCACCTTGAATGCCAATTTGCCATGGGAATTTAAACCCATGCAGACGAAAATGGTTGTGAGTCCTGGTGAGATTGGACAAATGGCTTATTTCGCTAAGAACACGACTAGCAGCAATATGGTTGGTCAGGCAGTACCAAGTGTTGTACCGAGTAAGGCTGCAAAGTATTTTAACAAGACGGAGTGCTTCTGTTTTTCGAATCAGCCGCTTGCTCCGCATGAAAGTAAGGAGATGCCGCTTCGATTTATTATCGATCCGGATCTTCCAAAAGATGTGACTGAAATAACATTGTCGTACACTTTCTTTGAAATGAATAAGAAAGTAGCAATGACAAAATAACCTGCAGAACTGTGCAGTGTTGAACAGGATTTTAAATTTTAATTATTTAGCATTCGTGGAAAGAGGATAGAAAGATGAGTACAGCAAATGGTGGATATTACTTACCACAGCCAAGTCACTGGCCACTGGTAGGCTCCATTGGCATGTTTATTATGCTTGGTGGTTTTGCTAATGCATTGCCTACGCATAATGATGGCCAGATGGGTAGTCTCATTCCAATGTACGTTGGTATGGCTATTATCATTTACATGTTATTTGGCTGGTTTGGAACCGTCATTAAAGAAAGTGAAAGCGGCTTGTATGATGCGCAGGTAGATCGCTCATTCCGTATGGGCATGCTGTGGTTCATCTTCTCAGAAGTGATGTTCTTTGCAGCCTTCTTTGGTGCGCTGTACTACGCACGTATGTACTCGATTCCATGGATAGGTGGCGCCGATAACAATGCCGCGACACAGGCATTCCTATGGCCTGAGTTCACTGCGACGTGGCCATTAATAAATATGCCTGATGCAAGTGCCTTTGATGTACCAAAAGAAGTTATTGGTGCATGGGGTGTCCCTGCGCTGAATACCGGTATTCTGCTGCTTTCAGGTGTCACCGTTACATTTGCTCACTGGGCACTGAAAAAAGGTAACCGTAGCGGTCTGATTATGTGGTTGTTCGCTACTGTCGCACTGGGCTTTATCTTCGTTGGTTTTCAGGCATGGGAATACGGTCATGCTTACAATGACCTGAATCTGAAAATGACGTCGGGTATTTACGGCTCTACGTTCTTTATGTTGACTGGCTTCCATGGTTTTCATGTAACAATGGGTGCCATCATTCTAACCGTCGTTATGTTCCGTAGTATGAAGGGTCACTTTACAGCAGAGCACCACTTCGCGTTTGAAGGGGCGGCCTGGTACTGGCACTTTGTTGACGTGGTCTGGTTAGGGTTGTTCATCTTTGTTTACTGGATTTAATTCTCAGCGGTAAACAGCAAGAACAAAAAAGGCGCCGCAAACATTGCGGCGCCTTTTTGTATTGTTAAGCTGATAAAAGTGTTCAGGTCATGCTGCTGTTCGGTGTAATCCAGCCCATGTAGCCGGCAAACAAAAGGAAAAGGAATAACAGCACAGAAAGACCAACACGCAGAGTGAGTGATTTAACGGTACGTTCAGAACCACCCTTATCTTTGACAAAGTACAGCAGGGCACTGCCGAGGCTGAAGACAATGGCGATCAGGAAGAAGACAATGACTATTTTCATGAACATAGCGTATTACTCACGGTTAACACTTCAGGATAGAGTATAACGCACTGATGTTGCGAGCACGATGCTTATGAACGTTGCTGGTTTTGAATTCCGGCCAACACTGTGGCCAAGTTTGGCGACGATTTGCCTGCTGCCACTGTTCTTGTCTCTCGGCAACTGGCAGATGAATCGTGCTGATGAAAAGCAGCTATTGCAGGAACTACAGCAACAACAGCTGCAGTCAGATCAGGTTAATCTGTCCGTACGACAGAATTTGAATGAACTGGCTGATTATGTGTTTCGCAAGGTCAGCATAAGTGGCAGATTTCTACCGCAACACTACCTGCTGGATAACCAGATCTGGCAAGGTCGAGTTGGATACGATGTGTATAGTCTGCTCACTGTTGCAGACTCTAATACGCTGATGTTGGTGAATCGTGGCTGGATCGCGATGAGTGGTGATCGGCGTGTTTTACCTGAGATAGAGACACCAGTGGGTGAAAGATATTTATCAGGTACACTCAGTAAAAAACCTGGGCAGTTATTACAGCTGGTTGATTATGATACAGATTCAACTAGCTGGCCCCGAGTAGTACAGGAAATTAATAGTCAGCGTATCGCTGAACAACTGGGCAAATCGGTGAGCCCGTATGTGATTCAGCTTGATGCGCAGCAGAAAGAAGCTTATCAGTTGCACTGGAAGCCCTATGTGGATACGCCTGATAAGCATATCAGTTATGCCGTGCAGTGGTTCAGTATGGCAGTAGTGCTGATCATTTTGTATATCGTTCTGAACCTGAAACGCCGTAAGGTGAGTAACTCATGACACAAGAGATAGATATAAAAAAACGTAATAAAGGGCGTCGCCAGCTCATTTTTATACTGCTTGTCTTTGCTATCCCAGTGATAGGAGCGCAGTTGTTATACTGGTTTGGAGATGGGCATCAGGGCAATGTAAATAGAGGTAATCTCTATGAGCCTGGCAGACCCTGGAATGATATTGAATTACAACGCTTGGATAAGCCTGGCAGACTAACATTGGAAGATATGGAAAAGCGCTGGACGCTGGTTTATATCGATAGTGCTGCATGCGATGAGCGTTGCCAGAAAAATATTTACTATATACGTCAGGCACGCCTGGCAATGGGCGGTGAGAAAGGTCGTATTCAACGACTGATGATTCTGAGCGATACACAGGCAATGGAGACATTGCAGCCTATACTGGAAGAACATCAGGGCATGATGTTAGCCACTGGCAATGAGACCGAACTAGCGTCCGTGAGCAAGTTACTGAGCGTAAACATCAAGGACGCATTGGCTGCACAGAAGATTTATCTGTTTGACCCGTTTGGTAATGTGATTTTACATTATGCTGCTGATGTAAATCCGAAAGACATTACCAAAGACATGGAACGTTTACTTAAAATTAATCGAATATAGTCTGGTGAGATTATGATGAGAAATATGGCGATTCAACGTTTAACGATATTTGCAGTCATTCTGGCACTGGGTGTTGTTGTACTGGGTGCGTATGTACGCCTGTCAGATGCGGGTCTAGGCTGTCCTGACTGGCCAGGTTGTTATGGGCATTTGACCGTGACTCAGGCTGAGCAGAATACTTCAAGCGTCAATGAGGCCTATCCTGAACGTCCGCTGGAAACGGGTAAGGCCTGGAAAGAAATGGTTCACCGTTATTTTGCCGGTATCCTGGGGCTGATCGTATTTGCCATTGCCTTTATGGCATGGCGACGGCGCAAAATAACTACTGGAGAGATTTGGAAACTACCGCAGTTTCTGGCCGTATTAATTGTTTTTCAGGCACTCCTTGGCATGTGGACGGTCACCTTACTGCTAAAGCCTGTCATCGTTATGCTGCATCTACTGGGAGGTATGGCGACCTTGTCGCTGTTGTGGTGGCTGTATATGCGCGAGAGTGATTTTGCCATGGATACCTCGGTTACATCGGGCACGCGATTGAACACCGCGGCGATGATTGGATTGATTATTGTCGTCACGCAGATCGCCCTCGGTGGCTGGACCAGTGCTAACTATGCCGCATTGGCCTGCCCGGATTTTCCAACCTGTCAGAACGAATGGTGGCCGCCAACCGATTTTAATGAGGCATTTGTGCTGTGGCGAGGCCTCGGTGTGGATTACGAGGGTGGTGTACTGGACAATGCGGCACGTGTCACGATCCATCTTGTGCATCGTATCGGCGCAGTTGTGACCTTCCTGTTCATTGGCTGGCTAGCACTGCGAGCGCTGCTACATAATACTTCCAGCGTGGTCAGAAAAACGGGTGCCGCAATGCTGGCTCTGTTGCTAGCGCAAATTGGCCTTGGCATTGCGAATGTGGTTATGGGGCTACCACTTTGGGTAGCGAGCGCACATAATGGTGTTGCTGCGCTACTATTACTATCAGTGGTAACATTGAATCACGTTATTCGACCTCGAGAATGGGTATAGGATGTCAGACTCCACCACGGCAGTTGAAATGAGCCAGGCTAGCTGGCGTGACTACTATCAGCTATGCAAGCCTAATGTGGTAGCGCTGATCGTTTTTACGGCCGTTGTCGGTATGTTGCTTGCCGTGCCCGGACTACCACCCATCCAGGAATTCATTTTTGGTACGCTGGGTATTGCGCTGGCTTCTGCATCGGCTGCCGCTATTAATCATGTCGTCGATAACAAGGTCGATGCCGATATGGCGCGCACCCATAATCGCCCAATACCTACCGGGCATTTGAAGAGCTGGCAGGCACTGACATTCGCTATCGTTATAGGCGCCATTGCCATGCTGATCCTGATCTTGCTGGTGAATCTGTTAACGGCCGTGCTGACCTTTCTATCCCTGATTGGTTATGCGGTGATTTATACAATGTATCTGAAACGTGCGACGCCGCAGAATATTGTTATTGGTGGTGCAGCGGGTGCAGCACCCCCGGTGCTAGGCTGGACTGCAATCACAGGTAGTATTGACCCGCATTCATTGTTGTTGTTTTTGATTATATTCATCTGGACGCCACCGCATTTCTGGGCACTGGCCATCCATCGACGTGATGATTATGCCAAGGTTGAAATTCCAATGCTGCCCGTTACCCATGGCATTGCGTTCACGCGTCTGCATATACTGCTGTATACCATTTTACTGATCATTGTCAGTCTTCTGCCCTATCTCACCTTAATGAGTGGTCTATTCTATTTAGTAGGGGTAGTAGCTCTGGATGTAGGTTTTCTGTATTACGCGATGAAGTTAATGAAGGCCCAGGATGATCGCGTGCCAATCAAGACATTTGGTTACTCTATTTTTTATCTAACGGCACTGTTTGCCTTTTTGCTGATTGATCACTATATCCCTGTTGTCTTTCAGCTATTCTCCTGAAAGCTAGAGGGTGACAGAACTAGAATGTTATTGTCATAACGAGTAAGAGTAGCGGCAATGCCGATGTGTTACTTACTGGTCATTGTCGCAATGCCATCCCAGTCATGTGCGGGTGGGTTTGTGGCATAGTGCTGGCAGAACTCGACAAACACCTCGGCAACCAGGTCGCCGTCTTCAGCCAGGGCCAGATAACGCTGGTGTGCCTCCTCGAACTGTTTCTCCCTGAAAAGCTTCAGAGCTGATTCAAACTGCGCGACCTGTTCGATCTGTGATACAGAGGCCTTGGCACGTTCGCAGATGGGTTCATAGATACTTACGGCCCGCGTTTTGCCCTTGACGCGTACTGCATCGATTTCACGAAACAGGATCTCGGATTCACAGGCCTGTTTGGTCGATTCGCTGACCATTATCGTACTATTGTAGCGCTTGTTAATCGCCTCGAGACGTGAGGCCAGATTGACCTCGTCACCAATGACCGTGTAGTTAAGTCGGTTCATTGAGCCAATGTTACCTACCAGCATGTCACCGGAGTTAATGCCGAAGCGGGTGTAGATGTGGATATCATTTGGCAGGTCAAACTCATTCATCATGCCTTCGAGTCTGTCGCGACAGGCCATGACGGATCGTAATGCATTTATTGCATGATTCGGGTCTTCCAGCGGTGTGCCAAACACCGCGATGATGGCATCACCAATATATTTATCCACAAAGCCGCCATGCTGCTTGACGATTTCTGACATGGCACTGAAATAGGTATTCAGGAACTTGACGACGCGCTTTGGTTCCATAGTTTCAGATATGGCGGTGTAGTTGGCGATGTCAGAGAACCACACAGTCAAATCACGGGTTTCACCACCGAGTACCGGAGCCTGACCTTGTTCAACCATCTTGTCGATGATGGCTGACTCAAGATAATACGAGAATACCTTCTTCAGCACACGCTTATCTTTATCAAGTACGGTATAACGAAAAATGATAATGCTTAGAAACGCGATCGCTGCCGCGAGTATTGGGTTGTAAAGCGGAATGACGTAGTTCTGGCTAAATGCTGTGGTTGATATTGCCAACCAGATTAGCGCAAGGATACTGGAGAACAACATTGCGCGTGTTGGTGACATAAAAAGACTCACCAGGGTAACAGCAAGCACAAGTGGGATAAGCCAGAGTTTTTCAAGTAGCGCTGAAGTGCGCTCAAGAAAATTTCGGTTCATCAGGTTATTAATAGCCTGTGCATGCACATATACACCAGGAATGGTGTCGCGTTTATGCGTGGCCGCATACTTCTCAGGTTCATAATCAATGGTGCAACGCTCAGGTACTGTTTTACCTTCCAGTGGTGTTGCATAACGCATGGAGGTTAGTTTGCGGTCCTCAATATCTAGCACCGCACCAATAATGACGACCTTGTCCTTGAAGTGTTTCTTAAAATAATCAAGTTTGCCCTGTTGAATGCAGTGATGCATATCGGCAAATGAGTAGGTGGGTATCGCATCATCAGTAGTATCGAAGTTAATTAGCGCACTGCCGGTATGTGGCTGCGGAATAATGTAGTCACCGAGTTGCGGTTGTGCATCTTCATTGAGGCGAAAGGGTTGTCCGAGTGCACGGCTCGCAAGCTCGACCGCGAACGAGGTTACCTTGCCGCCACCTTTTTCATCAAACCAAAGCGGTACCTCGCGAATGACGCTGTCAGCAGTAGTTGCACCACGTGAACCAACATTTAACAGGCGTATATTTTTTTCATGGCCAACGGCAAAACTGTAACCACGCTCAGGGCTGATAGGGGCGACCTTATGCTGCACCTTGCCGAGTACGACTTTATTTTGTCTGGCAGCAATAAATAATGATTTACGAAATTCTTTATCATAGCCACGCAATTTATCGCCAACACCCTGGGCCTTTTCAACAGTGGTCGGCAACACGACGTCATAGCCGATGACTTTTGCCTCACTGCGTAACAGGCTATACATGACATCAGCAAACTGTGGTGTCCACATGACCTTGGGTAGTGCATCGAAGGGTTGTGTTTTATAGGTTTCTTCATCAATCGCGATTACCGCGACATTGGATGGTGGCTGTTTGATATTGGGGAAGAGGGTTTTTTTCAGCAAAAACTGGGTATCAACAGTCATGCCATCGAGGCGGTCAAAGAACGGTATGGGTAAAAAAAACAGCCCCACTGTCAAAGAGACAGTAAGCAATGTAGCACTAATATAGCGGACTGTGTCTTTGGTTTTCAGGGGGGGACCTTTGTTATTACCTGAAAGTAGTTACGGCAGGCGTACCATTCGGCTGATTACGGCAACAGGTTTATCACTTGCATAGTCATTTATTTTAAAGCGTTTGAAAATATTATCAGACGACTCAACGCTATATGCAGCACCCTTAACTAGTTGCAGGTTCTGTTTATGGGTATCCAGATATTTACCACTGATGGTTATCGTCTTTGGCTGTTCCTGCTTATCAATACGCTTAATGATAACTGTTTTCCCAGGTTGTTCGAGTATAAATACCGGCGCAGTACCAAACAGTTCGATTTCAATACTAGCGAGCCCGGTGTTAGGACCATTTCTAAACGTTACAGCACCACTCTGTGCAGCCACCTGGCCATCGAGATTGGTTTGCGAACCAGAACACTCAACTTCTTCAGTTACTATAGAACCACCAACAACCTTACTTTGTTCTTCACCAATGGTAATCTTGCCGCCTTTGATGGTTTCACGTACACACATCAGCATGTAGCCAAGGACAATGGTGTCATCTTTGGCGAGATTAATGACCTGACCAGCTGCGAGGAAATCCATTATTTCTACCCCGGCTGAATTGGTGCTGATATCTTCCACCACAGCGACGGGTTCGGCAGATACCACACTGGATATACCGAATAATGTACAACAACAAATTTTCTGGAACGCTTTTAACATAATATATACCTAGTGATTACAATAACTTATCCTTCAGTTGCTCCTTCTCGTACTACTTCCATATGATCCTATGATAGATGATTCGCTATAATTGAACAGGGTAAAATTACCATATTCAAGGGTGACATAGTTTGCAACGCAAAAGCGTGATTTTTTTCATTATTTTGGTGCTGTTTTGCCATTCAAAGTGGGCACTGGCTAACACTTTTCGTGGCAGTGTGTCGCTGGGTAAGTACCATGCTTTACTGATCAGTAATGAAGACTATCGTCATCTGTCACCGCTGAAGACGCCACACGATGATACCGATCGCCTCGCCAGTGTACTGCGCAAAAATTACGGATTTAAAATAACGACGATTAAAGATGGCGATCGCTCGACGGTCATTAACAAGCTCGATAGCCTGGTAGAGCGCCTGACACCGAACGATAACCTGCTCATCTACTATGCTGGGCATGGGCATCTCGATAAGGCCACTGGGCAGGGTTACTGGCTGCCGAGTACCGCAAAGCCTAACCGGCGCTCCGAGTGGATTTCTAACAAAGACATTACCGACACACTGCGCGCCATGAACGCCAAGCATGTCATGGTGATCTCGGATAGCTGCTTTTCCGGCACCCTGACGCGTGCTGCCTCGGCGGGTCTACAGGCGGGCAGTAACAAGTCACAGTATTATGCGAAACTGGCTGAACGGCGTTCTCGCACGGCGATGACCTCTGGTGGCCTGGAGCCTGTGGATGATGCGGGTAGCAATGGTAACTCGGTGTTTGCCAATGCGCTGATTTCCGCACTGGAGCGCAATGACAAGGCGCTACTCGAGGGAGAGTCGTTGTATAACCAGGTTAAACGCCCCGTGGCATTGAACTCATCAGCGCTGCAAAAACCTTCCTATTCGGATGTGCGTGCAACGGGCCATGATGATGGAGACTTTCTGTTTTATCGCCCGGCAGCAGCCAGGAGGTCGATAGACGTACCGGAGCTGAACACGCCTGCAGCAACCGCTGCGCCTGCCCGTGTGGATCCGATGGCGATAGAACTTAGCTTCTGGGATACCATCAAGGACAGCAACAGCGCTGCTGATTTCCAGGCCTATCTGAACGATTACCCGAATGGTCGCTTTGCAAGCCTGGCACGCCTGCGTTTACAACGCTTTACTACTGAACCAGATTCACCAGCGGTATCCGAGCCAGCACCCGAACCTGCTCCGCAGCCGGTACCACAGCAGATAGCCAAGATTGCTCCAGTAGAGCGTGTTGTCGGCAAGCCATCAAAAGCCTTGTTTATGGTCGTACGTGCGACGCCTGATCCTGAGTACTCACCTGAGTTCAATACACGTGAGGCCTTCTCATCACGGGTTGCAAGTTATCTGACGGGCTTTATAAATAAGAAGAGAAGAGCTCTAAATGTGATCACCGATATTGATGCGGGCCTGAGTCGTCAGCTGTTATTTGAATCAACTGATAGCGAAGTGAGTCAGCAGCAATGTAACAACCGTAATGTGCGCGGTGTGTTGCTGGTTGAGCTGAATATGCTGCGTGATACAGAAGAAGTTGCACGTACTCCCGATGACATTACCTATTACTATTATGATTGCGTGCAACAGCAAAAATATTTCAAGTTGTACTCAATCGATTTTCAACGTGGCGAAGAATTTACCTACTCAGCCGCACTGCGCGAAACACTAAGTCGATTTCGTAAAGAAGTTGTGAAACTGCGTTAATTCATATTAGTCTGAACATGATTTCACGATATCTCAGACAGGTTTCAACCAGCTCTGATATAGCATTCATTATTACTTTCGTAGTCGGGGTATTGTAGTACTCGGCTAAATCTCGCCCAACCTCCATGTTGGTCTCGAATCTGTGAAAACGTGCTTTAGCCTTCCCTGGCACGCACGTTTTCAATGACGCCGATTGCTACAATACCCCGACTACTCATGTGCCATGCATACGTAAAAGAGTCAGACGTGGGTGTTGTGCTGCTGCGTCATTGGCGCCGCTGCGATACAGGGAGGTCGAGCCCACTTAAGGATGCAGCACATGCTCGCGTGATGACCTTGATGGAACATTCACTGGCGATAACGTGTTCTTGTCAGATAGGGTTGAATCCTGCTTTGCTATTTATCAGACGGGTAGTTACGGTGACACATAAAAAAACGGCGTCATCAGGACGCCGTTTTGTTTAACGCCAAATTTGTCTGCTTAGCTAGCTTCCATCGCAGCGCGCAATTTTTTCATTGCGGCCTGCTCCAGCTGACGAATACGTTCTGCCGAGACACCGTACTTGTCGGCCAGTGTGTGTAGCGTTGCTTTGTCTTCATGTAACCAGCGTTGCTGCACAATGTCCTGACTGCGTTCATCGAGTGTCTGCAGAGCATGCGTGAGACGTTCGTTATTAAACGCGGTCTGATTCGCCACCTCCAGCTGCTGTGCTGGTTCCATACTCATGTCTTCGAGAAATACCGCGGGTGCAAAGGTATGCTCGCTGTCGTAATCATTCTCAGCGGGGGCATCAAAGGCCTGGTCATGTGCACTAAGGCGCTCTTCCATTTGTAGCACGGTTTCGGGTTTGACACCCAGATCACTTGCTACCGCCTCAACCTCGGCTTTGCTAAACCAGCCCAGACGTTTCTTGGACTTGCGCAGATTAAAGAACAGCTTGCGCTGGGCCTTGGTGGTTGCCACCTTGACGATGCGCCAGTTGCGTAGAATAAATTCATGCATTTCGGCACGAATCCAGTGCACGGCGAAAGACACCAGGCGCACACCGACGTCAGGATCAAAACGTTTCACGGCCTTCATCAATCCGATATTGCCTTCCTGAATCAGGTCAGCCTGCTGCAGGCCATAACCGGCATAGCCGCGGGCAATATGAATGACAAAACGAAGATGAGGTAACACCAGACCTTTGGCTGCATCAAGATCGCCTTCTTCACGATAGCGTGTCGCCAGCTGGTATTCTTCCTCGGCTGTTAGCACAGGAATACTGTTGGCAGCAGTGATATAACTCTGCTCCGAGCCTAATGGCACAGCCAGTTGCATTTCCATACCTTTGTTCATAAACGAATTTCTCCAGTATTTGGTATTTCGTGGGTTAATTTTAGCACTCATAGTATGAGAGTGCCAAATAACGCAAAAGTTCCCCTGTCACAGCTTTCGCGCAACATTAACTAGATTGGGGCTAATTATTAGATTTTCAAGGACTTAATCGAGAATTACTGGTTCGCGGCTTCGCGTAGGTCCTGGTTGCCCTGCGGTGTCGCAACACAAACACGGTTACGACCACGCTCCTTGGCCGCATACAGCGCCTTGTCAGCGTGGGCGGTGAGCTTGGTCAGGTCTGCTTCGGGGAAGTCTGCACTGCAGGCAATGCCAATACTGACGGTGATATCGACGCTGGCTGGGCGCAGCATTTCGATCTGTTTACGCAGGTTTTCGGCCTGTGGCACGGCATCTTCCGACGAGGTTTTCGAGAGGATTACAGAAAACTCCTCGCCGCCAAAACGTACCACCATATCTTTCGGGAAGATACTATTTAGCAGCTCACCGAGGCCGGCCAGCACATGGTCGCCCGTCAGATGGCCAAGGTTGTCGTTGATCTTCTTGAAGTGATCGATATCCATAATCAATACCGTAACCGGCTGATTGCTGCGCTTGGTGAAATATTGATCACCCTTATCAAGCAGGTAACGCTTGCTGCGTACGCCGGTGAGACTGTCGGTCGAGGCCAGACGGCTCATTTCTTCGGCCTGCTTCTTCAGGGCCAGAAACTGCTGTTTAATTAGCAGCAGAGCACGAACGCGCGCAATAAAAATTTCTTCATAAATGGGCTTGGTGACAAAATCATTGGCGCCGGCATGAAAGACTTCTGCCTGTTTTTTCTGGTTATCGGTGACCGTAATCACCAGTACTGGCATTTCCTGCTGTGAGTAGTGAAAACGAGTACGTATGGCATGCAGCAGATCACCGCCCGTCAGGGAGCCCTTGAGGAAGAAATCGGTGACAATAATGTCGAAGTTCTCCTCTTCCGGTGTCCAGCCATTGGCCTGCCCTTCGAGCAGTTTCAGGGCCTGCTCCGCATGGGTCACATGCACTACCTTGAGGCCATGTTTTTCCATGATGCGACGTGTAATGGTCGCGGCTGTCGGGCTATCCTCAACATACAGGATCTTGCCGACGAGGCCAGAGTTGCGTTGAGTAAAACTATTAATAAATTCGACGAAGCCTTTATAACCATTTGATTTATCAAAGTAATCAGTGACGCCAGCGGCAAAACCCTCGCGTAACAGGCGGCTGTCGGCATCGCCCGAAATAACAATGACGGGAGTGTAATGATGTCTTTCAGAGCTACGGATGCGGCGACACAGGTCTAGTCCATCCATATCAGGCAGCATCAGAGAGGTTGTGATTAGATCGAAACGTTCCCAGTTGCCGAGGTGCACCATGGCTTCTTCTGCAGTGGCGCAGGCCGTGATAATGGCATCTTCCATTTCGGCATTCAGGATGCGGGCGATGATGGTTCTCGATACCTCGGAGCCATCGACGATCATGATACTTGTCTGTTTATTCGCCATAAGATTTTGCTGCGATTCCTGATTTTTGTGATGCTTAAGGAACCGTATAAAATGTTGATTTTACGTAAATCCTCCCGATCAATTAAAGCATCTATACCGGAAGTGTCAAATAGGCGTTAGCGGGGTTCAATTTCGTCAAGATGACGTCCAACGGCGATCCAGGAGCCGGCCAGGCCGAGAAAGGTAGCAAACACAAAGGTCAGTAGCAGGGTGGCAAAATCTATGGTTTGTAGAGAGAAACTGCTCTGATACAGCAGGGCGAGTCGCTGTACCGGCGCGTCAATGACCCATAGCGCCAGTAGCACCAATGTGATGGCAATCGCGCCACCAAACAGGCCATACCACAGGCCGGTATACAGGAACGGCCGCCGAATGAAGGCATCGGTGCCGCCAATCAGTTTAGTGATCTCTATTTCATCACGCTGACTCTCGATAGCCAGGCGTATGGTATTGCCAACCACCAGCAGTACTGACATCGCCAGTAATGTTGCCAGTACCCACACCCCCTGACGCGCAATATCCATTAAGGCAAACAGACGTTGGATCCACTGCATATCAAGCTGCGCCAGATCGACATTGTCATTACCACGTAGATCATCGACCAGTGTTTCGAGTGCCTCGGCAGACTGATCGCTGGCAAGATTGGGGTACACGACAATGACTGCCGGCAAGGGATTATCAGCCAGTGCATCGAGTGCATCGGCAAAGCCAGAGTACTCGCGAAATTCTGCCAGTGCCTCCGTGCGGCTGATGACTTTGACGCTCTTGATATCTGCACGCTTGCCCAGGGTGTCCGCTAGTGAGTTGATCTGCGCATCGCTGGCGGTTTTTTTCATAAACAGTGAGATCTGGGCGGCACTGTCCCAGCCCTGTGTCAGGCGTTGCACATTCTGTAATAACACATGCAGGCCAAGTGGCAGCGCCAGCGCGATACCAATGACTGCCGTGGTCATTAGTGTCGGCAGTGGGCTACGACAGGCCTTGCCGAGTGAATACAGACAGACCTGGCAGTGGCGTAAAAACAGGTTAATCATCTGCGCTCACCGCGACCTTTTCTGCTGAAGTAATCTGGCCATGATCAAGCGTGATAACACGGTGACCAAGACGCTTGATCAGCGCCAGGTCATGACTGGCTATTAATACCGATACACCGACACGATTGAAGTCCAGAAACAGCTTCATGATCTCTTCGGATAATTCGGGATCCAGATTACCGGTGGGTTCATCAGCCAGTAGCAGACGTGGCTTACCAACTACCGCACGTGCAATACCGACACGTTGTTGCTCTCCACCCGACAGCATCAGCGGGTATTTCTTTTCTTTGTCCAGCAAGCCGACCTTGTCGAGTGCGGCACGCACGCGGCGGCTGATATCCTGATGGCGGTGGCCGGCGATCACCAGTGGCAGGGCGACATTGTCAAAGATGGTGCGGTGCGTGAGTAGTTTGTGGTCCTGAAAAATGATGCCGATGTTGCGACGCACATAAGGGATCTTGCGTTTACTGACCTTGTTGAGGTTCTGACCATTAACGATGATCTGTCCGCCACTTGGACGTAGTAACAGCGCGATGAGTTTTAGTAGAGTACTTTTGCCGGCGCCAGAATGACCTGTTAAAAAAGCCATTTCGCCATTATTGAGCGTGAAGTTGGCATCCGTCAGTGCTTCCTGTCCACCGGGGTAACGCTTGCTGACATGATGAAATTCAATCATAAGCCTGGCTTGGGTGATTACTCCGTAACTGCTTCGGTCGGCAGGTTGGCAAACAGTGCATCGATAAATTCCTCAGCATCGAAACGGCGCAGGTCATCAATGCCTTCACCAACACCGATATAACGAATTGGAATACCTGTCTTCTGCGCAATAGAAAAGATGATGCCACCCTTGGCCGTGCCATCAAGTTTGGTCAGTGTGATACCGGATAGTCCGACAGCATCGTTAAATTGCACCGTCTGTGACAGCGCATTCTGGCCGGTACCGGCATCGAGTACGATCATGACTTCATGTGGCGCACTGTCATCGAGCTTGCCAAGTACACGCGTAATCTTCTTCAGCTCTTCCATCAGGTTTGATTTGGTGTGCAGTCGTCCAGCGGTGTCCGCAATGAGCACATCGACATTTTTAGCGCGCGCCGATTCCAGTGCATCGAAGATCACTGAGGCAGAGTCTGAGCCTGTAGTTTGTGCAACGACCGGGATGTCATTGCGTTCACCCCAGACCTGCAGCTGCTCGACCGCCGCGGCTCTGAAGGTATCACCGGCAGCCAGCATGACACTTTTACCATCAGCCTGGAACTGCTTGGCGAGTTTGCCGATGGTGGTCGTTTTGCCAACACCGTTGACGCCAACCATTAGAATGACAAATGGCTGTTTAGTGGCATCTATCTCGAGAGGCGTGGATACAGGGTCGAGAATCTTTAGCATGTCTTCGCGCAGGGCATTGAACAGGGCCTGGCTATCACCGAGCTCCTTGCGTGCCAGGCGAGCGGTGAGATCATCGATGATCTGCTGTGTCGCATCGATACCCACATCGGCAGTGAGTAACTGCATTTCCAGTTCTTCGAGCAGTTCATCATCGATTTGCTTGCTGCCGAGGACTAGATCGGAGACCGCATCGGCCAGCCCCTGACGTGTTTTAGTGAGCTTATCGCGTAATTTGCTAAGCAGACCGGGTTTTTTGTCCGTATCTTTTTCGGGTGATTTTTTCGTGAAACCAAACATTGGCAGGGTTGTCTCAACAGGCTGACTGCAATTGATATGCCGATATCGTATCATTTATAAGGTAGCCAGTTAAGTTCAGTAGCTTGCGCACGATGAGCTGCTGACGAAAACATCACGATAAAGGGAGATGACTTCGCTTATGTTACGACACCGATTTAGACTGACCGCATTGTTAATGCTGGGTTTTCTGGTTACGCCAGTGAGCGCAACTGTTACTGAATACATGCTCGATAACGGCATGAAGCTCATAGTGAAGCAAGATCATCGTGCCCCGGTTGTGGTCTCGCAGGTCTGGTACAAGGTTGGCGCCAGTTACGAGCATGCCGGCATTACCGGCGTCTCCCACGTGCTGGAACACATGATGTTCAAGGGCACCAAGAAGCACGCACCGGGTGAGTTTTCTAAAATTATTGCCGCCAATGGTGGGCGTGAGAACGCCTTTACCGGACAGGATTATACTGCCTATTTTCAGCGTCTGGAAAAGAGCCGCCTGCCGATCAGTTTCGAACTTGAAGCTGACCGCATGCGTAACGTGGTGATCCTGGCAGAGGAATTTGCCAAAGAGATCAAGGTCGTCATGGAAGAGCGTCGTCTACGTACCGAAGATAAACCGACCTCATTGTTATATGAGCGTTTTCGTGAAACCGCCTATCAAACCAGCCCATATAAGGATCCAGTAATTGGCTGGATGCATGATCTCGAAAACATGAATGTCGATGATCTGAAACAGTGGTACCAGGACTGGTATGCACCGAATAACGCCACGCTCGTCGTTGCCGGTGATGTTAAGCCAGAGGACGTCCTGGCACTGGCTAAAAAACACTTCGGCCCAATCAAATCCGGCAAGGTTCGCGTACTGAAACCTCAGCTTGAGGTAGAGCAAAAAGGTGAAAAGCGCATTATTGTTAAGGCGCCTGCACAGGTACCTTACCTGCTGATGGGTTACAAGACACCCGTCGTTAACACAGCCAAAGAGAAATGGGAGCCTTATGCACTGGAAGTGCTGGCAGGCATTCTTGATGGTGGTAGTAGTGCGCGTTTTGCCAGAGAGCTGGTGCGCGGCAAACAGATTGCCGCTTCTGCTGGCAGTGGTTATGACATGTATTCACGCCTCGAAGACATGTTACTGCTTGACGGTACGCCGGCCACAGGCCACAGCATTGCTGATTTAGAAAAGGCATTGCGTGAGCAGATTAAACGTCTGCATAGCGAACCCGTCACCGATGCTGAGCTGAAACGCATCAAGGCGCAGGTGGTAGCCAGCAAGATATATGGCCAGGATTCTATCTTTTATCAGGCGATGCAGATCGGCACGCTGGAAACGGTGGGGCTCGACTGGCGCCTGATGGATACTTATGTTGATAGCATTCGTGCGGTGACTGCAGAGCAGGTACAGGCCGTGGCGAAAAAATATCTGGTCGATGATCGTCTGACGGTAGCGATACTTAAACCGGTCAAGTCGAATGGAGCAAAGCAGTCCAGCCTGGGAAGCAGTATCAATAACAAGGAGGTAGCGCATGCAGCTCACTAAACGTTTATTCATTTTTATTTCTTGCTGCGCGTTTGCTATTAACACGGCAATTGCCGGCCCGGCGATTCAGTCATGGCAGACTGCAAACGGAGCGAAGGTGCTCTTCTATCCTGCCAAGGAACTGCCCATCGTGGATGTTCGCATTGTGTTTGATGCAGGCAGTGTACGTGATGGTAATGAGAAAGGTCTGGCAAGAATGACAAACAGCCTGCTGGATGAAGGTGCTGCGGATATGGATGCCAATGCCATTGCAGCAAAGTTTGAAGATGTCGGCGCTAGCTTTGGTCTTGAAACTTCACGCGAAATGGCGGTTCTGAGTTTGCGTAGTTTGTCAGACAAGGAGTTGCTGACACCAGCGGTTGATATGGTGGCGACGATTCTGAGTAAGCCAACCTTTCCAAAAGATTCTCTGGATCGAATACGTAAAAACAGTTTGATCAGTCTCAAGCGACAACAGCAAAACCCCGGTTCACTCGTACAAAAAGCCTTTTTTGAAAATCTCTATGCGGGTCATGCATATGCCTCACAACCGCTTGGCACAAAAGAATCTCTACAGGGCATGACGCAGGCGAAGGTGAAGTCCTTCTTCAAGAGCTACTATGTTGGTAACAACACCAGCCTGGCCATTGTCGGCGATCTGGATCGTAAGGCTGCCGAGGCGCTTGCTGAGAAGCTGGTCGGTAAATTATCTGCGGGTCAGAAAGCCTCTGCCATCAAGGTTGTGACGATGCCTGGCAAGTCGCAAAAAGTGTTTATTGAACATACCTCGTCACAGGCACATGTACGTCTGGGACAGCCCGGTATTAAGCGTAAAGATGAAGATTACTTCACGCTGTATGTTGGGAATCATATCCTTGGTGGTAGCGGCCTGGTATCACGTCTGAGTGATGAGATACGTGAGAAGCGCGGTCTTTCGTATAGTGTCTACAGCTACTTCAGCCCAATGGCACAGTTGGGTCCGTACATGTTTGGTTTGCAGACGAAAGGTGATCAAGCCCAGCAGGCAATAAGTGTCATGCGAGAGACCTTGAAAAAGTTTGTTGATGAAGGTCCAACAGCAGCAGAACTGAAGGCTGCAAAGCAGAATATTACTGGTGGTTTCGCATTACGTATCGACAGCAGTAAAAAGCTGATCGGCTATATGGCCGTGATGGCATTTTATGATCTGCCGCTGGATTTTCTGGATACTTACACCAAGAAAGTCGAAGCGGTGACTGTAGATGATATTCGTAAGGCCTATAAAAAACGCGTTCACCCTGACAAGATGGTGAATATCATTGTCGGCCCAACGTCTGCGCAAAAAGCGGCGGTCAAAGCCACAACGCCAGCGAGTTAATCGCGATCTGTTATCCCCTTGGCTGGTAAAGACAATCGCTTTCGCATCATCGCCGGGGAATGGCGCGGGCGTAAATTCGCTTTCCCTTCATTAGAAGGTCTGCGCCCCACGCCTGATCGCGTGCGCGAAACCATTTTCAACTGGCTGCAGCCGGTGATACCAGGCGCACATTGCCTGGATATATTTGCCGGCAGTGGTGCGCTTGGTCTGGAAGCATTATCTCGTGGCGCGGCACATTGCATTTTTGTCGATCAACAGTCTGAGGCCGTCAAGGCGATTCGCGAGCATTTGCAAATGTTGTCAGCTTCACAGGCCGATGTCGTGCAATCTGATGCGATGCAGTATTTACAGGCAAGCACAGGCCAGCTTTTTGACGTCGTATTTCTCGATCCGCCGTTTCGAAAGCAGTTACTGCCACGCTGCTGCGAGTTACTTGAATCTGGCCAGCTTCTTGCTGCTGGAGCACGGGTCTATATGGAAATCGAATCGGAGAACAAGCTGGCTACCGAGCTGGATTTGCCGGCTAACTGGCAGATTTTGCGCGATAAGACCACCGGACAGGTACGCTCATTGCTTGCACAGCGCACCTGAAAAACAGTAGGCTTGTGCCTTTGTAGCATATCCTGAGGCTTTGATGTCAGTTACAGCAGTATATCCAGGGACGTTTGATCCCATTACCAATGGCCACACCGATCTGGTCGAACGGGCAGTACACCTGTTCGACAATGTCGTGGTTGCGGTGGCGGAGAACGCTGGCAAGACTGCTGCCTTCAGTCTTGATGAGCGTGTTGCGATGGCCAACGAAGTGCTTGGCAATCATCCTGGCGTCAAGGTGGTGGGGTTTAACAACCTGTTGGTTGATTTCGTGCATGAGCAGCAGGCGCAGGTGATCCTGCGAGGCCTGCGGGCGGTATCTGATTTCGATTACGAGTTTCAGCTGGCAGGTATGAACCGACGCTTAGCTAATGATATTGAAACAGTTTTTCTGACGCCGGCAGAGCAGTATTCGTATATCTCCTCAAGTCTTGTGCGGGAAATTGCCTCACTTGGTGGTGATGTGTCAGCATTCGTCCATGAAGCGGTTAGTGCTGCACTGTCTAACAGAATGCGCTAATATACGACCTGTTCCATTTTTAACCGAGTAACATAGTATGTCTTTAATGATCACCGACGAATGCATCAATTGTGATGTCTGTGAACCCGAATGCCCCAACGATGCAATCTATCAGGGCGAAGAAATCTATGAGATCAATCCTGAACTGTGTACCGAGTGTGTCGGACACTTTGATACCTCACAGTGTGTTGAGGTGTGCCCGGTCGACTGTATTCCAGTTGACCCAGACAATGAGGAATCAAAAGAACAACTGCAGTTGAAATATGAGGGATTGATGGCAAAATCAGCCTGATATGAAATCACTGATGAACCCATTGCAAGGCCTCGTCATGACGAGGCCTTTTTGTTTGCTGGCGATAATATGTGCCAGCATTTTCCTGTCAGCTTGCCAGCCTGTTGAAATAAAACCGGGTTACGCCGACGCCATTGCCTCTGCTCACCCTCTGGCTACCGAGGCTGGCATTGAGATATTACAACAGGGCGGCAATGCCTTTGATGCGGCAATCACGGTAACGTCTGTACTGGCAGTAGTCGAGCCGTATAGCTCGGGTATCGGGGGCGGTGGATTTTACCTGCTGCACCGTGATGCCGATCAGAAACGTATTATGCTAGATGGCCGCGAGCGCGCACCGTTGGCTGCGACACGTGATATGTATCTCGATGAAAAGGGTAATGTCATTCCTAAAGCATCGATTGATGGCGCACTGGCGGCAGGTATACCCGGTATCCCGGCATCACTGGTGCATCTGGCAGAGCACTACGGCAATTTGCCACTGACACAAACACTGGCGGCCGCGATACGTCATGCACGTGAGGGTTTTCCGGTAGATGATATTTATCGCAAGATGGCCGGTTTTCGCCTCAAGGCCATGCAGCAGGATGATGACGCACGTGCGATCTTTTTGCGTGCAGGTGATGTGCCTGAGCTTGGCACGATCATCACGCAACCGGATCTGGCAAATACGCTTGAGGCAATTGCCACAAACGGCATGCAGGGTTTTTATCATGGCGAGATTGCGCAGCGCATGGTTGAAGATGTGCGTGCCAATGGCGGCATCTGGTCACGAGAGGATCTTGCCGAGTATCGCGTTGTTGAGCGCGAGCCAATCACTGGCACCTATCAGCAATGGCAGATTACGTCAGCAGCACCGCCGTCGTCTGGAGGCGTGGCGCTGGTATCCATGCTGAATATGCTTGAGAATTTGCCCGATGCAAAGGCTGATGCAGAAATGAAAACGCATCAGCTCACCGAAGTGATGCGCCGTGCCTATCGTGACCGCGCCGAGTTTCTTGGCGATAGTGATTTTGTCGATGTCCCCGTCAACAAACTGATCAACAAATCCCATGCAAAGAATTTGTTGCAGAATTATCAGTCGGATGATGCCACACCGAGTGAGGCACTAAAGGCGATACCAGTACCAGGTGACCGCAGCCAGGACACCACGCATTTTTCTATTCTTGATAAAGACGGTAATCGCGTCAGCGCCACATTGAGTATTAACTATCCATTCGGTGCCTGCATGGTGGCGAAAGGTACCGGTGTGTTACTGAATGATGAGATGGACGATTTTTCGATGAAGCCTGGTGTGCCCAATGTGTATGGTCTGGTGGGTGCCGAGGCGAATGCTATCGAGCCCGGCAAGCGACCGCTATCAAGTATGTCACCAAGCTTTGTGGATGGACCTGATGGCTTTGCGATTATTGGCACACCGGGAGGCAGTCGCATTATTACCATGGTATTACATGGCATTCTTGCTTATACGCGTGATGCATCGGCGCAGGCAATTGTCAGTCAGCCTCGTATGCATCATCAGTATTTACCAGATACGATTCAGCTTGAGCCTGGTGCATTGTCTGAAGATATTCGTGATGCATTAACACTGCGAGGCCATCGCCTGTCAGCATTAACGAATACCTTCGGTAACATGCAGGTCATCACTGTTAGAGGCGATGATATACAGGCGGCCAGTGACCCACGTGGCATTGGTAGTGCACAAGTTACTCGATAATGTTGCCAGACAAGAAAACCATGAAAGATCTGATTGCTACACTGCCACAGCAGGGCAGACTGGAATGGATTGGCCTGCGTACCGAGAAAGGCAGTGTATTGTTGAGTGTGGATGCAGTTGAAGCTGTTGCTGATCACGGTCTGCAAGGCGATCATCGCATGTCGAAAAAACCAGGTGGCAAGCGTCAGGTTACCTTGATACAGGCCGAGCATATGCCGTTAATCCATGCAGTGTGTGGTGAACAACATGATCTCCCCTCCTTGTTACGCCGCAACCTGATGGTGTCGGGCATTAACTTGCTTGCGCTGAAGGATCGCCAGTTTCGTATTGGTGAAGTACTACTTGAGTACAGTGGTCTGTGTCATCCCTGTTCACGCATGGAAACCTTGCTTGGCGCGGGTGGCTATAACGCCATGCGCGGTCATGGTGGTATTAATGCGCGTATTCTTCACGGTGGTGAGATACACGTAGGTGACCGCGTTACAGTCATTGATGATGCCGCAGCTTAGCTTACTGCGCCTGTCGTAGTTCCCGTTTTTCTTTATTGGTTTCTTTTTCAGCCGCTATCAATGCCTGAAAAAAGCCTTTTAGCTGATCGCGTTTAATGTGTACCAGTCCACCGCGATCGCTACCTCCGCGTGCATAGCCGTATGCGGTTACCCAGATGTCATTGCCATCGACGAGAATATCCGAAACGATATAGCCGGGCAGGCCATCCGCTTCATTGATGCTATAAGCGAGTTTTGTATCGCGATCATAGATGACCAGTGCGCGTTGCTGGCCAATGAGAATAAATTGATCGACCGCGGCGATCCTGACACCACCGAGCTCGATACCATTTTTACTTTTTTTAATAACGCGCCAGCGATTGTTGCCATTATTTAAGTAGCTTATTCCACGTTCCTCTTCCCAGTGGGTAACCCAGACACTGTCGTTTTTACTGGCGGTGATGTCATAGACATAGCCATGAGCCAGACCATGACGCGTAGTAAATTGCCGGCCGCGCTTGTTAATGGGGTGTAACGCGACCACGCCACCATCCTGACGTGTACGGTTTTTGTCATAAATATGGGTATAGGTTAACCACAGACGATTTTTGAAAAAGAGTGCCTTCTGAAAATCATAGCCAAGTGCGTCACTGTTCTTGGGGGTATAACTGCCTCTGGCATTCACCTGGTCAATTGTCTTGCGCGTCTTCTCAAATGTACCCTGTTCAACATCAAACCAGTATTGTCTGTTGTTACCGAGACTATTATTTTTGGTCCTGTCATAGATCTGTAAAAACAGGCGGCCACGATCGCTGGTGATGTTATAGGCAGTGTCACCCGGCAGACCATTACGTTTGTTGAATAGTTGCCAGCTTTCTTCTTTGGGGTAAAAACTAATCAGGCCAATATCGCTGGCAAACCACAGAGCATCTTTGCGACGTACAATATGCAGCAGCCGGCCTTTCGGTAGTAGTGGTGGTAAGAGCCGGTAAACGGTCATCGGGAACTGGCCCGAGCGCAAATCGCGTATCACACTGGCAGTGATATCCTGACCACGTCTTAACGCCGGGAATTTTATATCCTTTGGCGTATTTGATTTGACCACATTGGGCTGTAACTCGGAAGAAATATCATCGGCATTCTTGGGGTCGGCGCGATCACCAAAGTGTATGCGACCGTTTTCATCGACCCAGCGATAAATGTTGTCCGCTGCAAAGACGTTGGTGCTTAGCAGAAAGACAAATGCTGATATCAGAACTCGAAACATAGCGTTTAGTATAGCGCGAATTTGAATCACTTGTTTAGGTGTGTAAATACGAGTTGTACGCACCAGTATTACTATTTCTGGCAGTGGCTGCAATAAAACGTTGAGCGCTGTCCCTGTGTAAACTGTTTTATTGGCGTGCCACATTGTTTGCAGGGCTCACCCTTGCGGTCATACACATTGAGTTGCTGTTTAAAATAACCCGGCTGGCCATCACTGTGCAGGAAATCACGCAGAGTCGTGCCACCCTGTTTGATGGAGCGTCGTAGGATTTTCTTGATAGCGTCGACAAGTAATTTATAGCGCTCCAGTGAAATCTTGCCTGCAGAGCGTTTCGGATTAATACCAGCAAGAAATAGTGCCTCACTGGCGTAGATGTTACCGACACCGACGACGATATGACTGTTCATGATGAACTGTTTAATGGCAACTTTGCGTTTGCGTGACAGTTGATATAGATAATCTGCTGTGAACTGACGTGACAAAGGTTCCGGACCAAGATTGCATAATAGTTCGTGCTCCAGTGGTTCATCCTTTATCCAGTGGATCGACCCAAAGCGACGCGGATCGTGAAAGCGCAAGGAAAATTTGTTATCAAATACAATTTCGACGTGGTCATGTTTGCGAAACTCTTCCGCAGGATCACAGATACGCAAACTGCCCGACATGCCAAGATGTAACATCATCGTGCCATTGGCAAAAGAAAACAGCAGGTATTTGGCGCGACGTTGAATATCCACGAGTGTTTGCTGCGCCAGTCGTTGTGACAGCACCGTTGGAACAGGCCAGCGCAGACGTCGCTCACGAATGTTTATCTGTGTGACAGTCTTGCCATTGATATGTGGCAAAATACCACGGCGTGTGGTCTCAACTTCAGGTAATTCGGGCACAGCGTTACTCGTTGTTTGTTAGCTTGAACAGTTTGCTAAACTGCGTGTCGAGTAATTTATATTTGATATTGTTATCGAGACGTCGCAGGCTGGTATCTTCTGCAGTGATTTCAAAATCAACTTGTGAGCCATCATCCAGTGTTACATTAGCGATACGCTTTGGGAAGGTTGCTGCTGCACGCTGGATACGTGTTGCCTGTAGATTTTGCCAGGTGTCGACAAAGACCTGTAGATCATCCTGACTGATAGCGTTGTTGCTGTTTGTCTGCCAGCCACCCTGAGCATTTTTATCAATAATCGTGTTGTCAAAACTGACTTTAGTTATCGATGCATCAAACAGTTTGTTGTTGACGAAGCTGGGGAGTTCAATCTTCAGTTGGTGAAAAAAGATATCGGTAATCAGGTGAATGGTGTCATTAATTTTTACATAACGGCGACGATTGACAGGTTCGGTATCACCAAATTCAATGCGAGTGTTCTCAATAGTGATACTTGCCAGCGGCGAGTCGAGTCCAAAGATAGCGAGATCTTTGCCGCTGCTGGAAAAGCTTGAGTGACTGGTTGTGGTTAACAGTTTTAGTAATGATTCGATACGTGTCTGGTTAGCGGCTATGTTGATAGGTTGTTTGATACGCCACGTCGTTTCTGTTTTTGCAAAGTGCAGGGTTTCCTGATTGTTACGTTCGATACGAATAGACTGAGCATCACCTGGCTGAAGTAAGGTCAGTGAGGCAGGTTTTTCCTCCGGCTTTTGTATTTCATTGGCGACAGCGAGCACCAGTAACAGTACCACGGCGAGCATGGCAAGATTGAGGACAAGCCGAGTGTTCTTCATTAGCGTCTACGTCGTCTTAGCCAGATAATGATGCCAGTTGTTAGCAAGGCGATTGGCAAGATTAACCAGAAACCAAAGCCAATTAGGGCCGCTACCGTTGGTGATATCTGCAGTACTATATCGTTACTGGTCTTTACTGGAATAGAAATAAAATTATCCTGGTTGCTTAACCAGTTGATGATGTTCATTCCCAGATCAAGATTGCCGACATTACCGAGGTAGCTATTTGATAAAAAATCGCCATCACCGACAACAATCACGCGTTGCTCGCGTGCTTCACGTTCACGTGTGAGTGCAGCAACAATGGTGAGTGGGCCAGCAATATCGTCACCTTCATCGAGTGCCAGTTCGCCCTTCATTTCGCCGGTCTCTGACCAGCTACCTGGCGCACTTTGTAACAGACTACGCGCCAGCCATTCAGAGTTTTCATTATTCAGTTCTATGCTGACGGCCTGCGGGAATAGCGTCATGGTGGTAAAGTTTTCGGTTACCGGATGAATGTTATAACTACTGACAATCGACATACGCGGATCGGCAATACCAAATAGCTGGGTGGTCGGATCAACAATGGTACCGGGATGAAACTCTATATCCAGGTACTCCGCGACAGGCTCAAGGCCGAACAGGGAATTACCGGGCTCTGCCAGCCACAACAGGTTGCCACCATTCTCCAACCAGTTTTTGATAATACTAATCTCTCCCGGTAACAATGCGACAGATGGCCCGGCGATAACCAGTACCGCAGTGTTGTCTGGAATTTGCGGGGTATCAACAAGATTGATCGTCTGTGCGCGTAGGCCACGATTTTCGAGTTGCTGATTCAAGGCACGCAGATCATGGTTTGCCTGCCCATCAATTTTACGTTCGCCATGTCCGGTAAGGAAGACAATAAATTTGTCGCTACTGCGAGCAACACGCTGCAAGGCATTGGTGATTGTCTGTTCGGTCACATTGGCAACATTCTGGCTGCGATTACCATGCTGAATCACGAGTTCAAGTGGATTGGTGATACCCATGTCGCGCGTTAGCTGTGGATCTGTATCCGGGTTAACAAACTTCAGGCGAATGTCGTCCTTAAATGCCTGATAGCGGGTAATGACCTGGCGCACGTATTCACGTTCTTCACTGGTGCGCACGAAGGCAGTAATGTTGACCTGGTCGGGAATGGTTTCCAGCAGCGTGATGCTGGCACTAGACAGGGAATTACGTCCACTCGCGGTCCAGTCTGTGGTGTAGGCATAACGCGTACTTAACCATGCCAGCATACCGACGATGGCGAGAAACAGAATGACAAAGACAATATTCTGCAGACGAATCTGTAAGCGCGAACGTTGTGTGACCTGCATGCCTGTTGCTCCTAATGCTGTAGACGGTAGGCATCCATGCGACGAATCGTCAGCACGAGAAAGCTCGTAATAAAGAGTACGAAGTAAAGGATATCGGTAGTACTGAACTGCCCTAGTAATAACGATTCGAAATGACGCAGTGTCGATACATAGGCAAATATTCCGCTAAAGCCTTCTGCCTCACTGACGTTGCCAGCCCAGTCGAGTAGACGAAACAACAGCAGTGCGGCAAAGGTACCAATCGCCGCGACCACGGGTTGCTGTGTGAGTGAGGACACAAACAGTCCGAGTGCCGCAAAGCTGGCAACCAGCAGGCACAGCCCGAGTAGCCCGGCTGCGAACATACCAAAGTCGAGCGTACCCCCACTGAGTAAGGACAGTGGCATCAGGGTAAGCATCGCAATAATGATAAACAGGAAACTGACAATGCCAACAAACTTACCAAGTACGATATGTGTCATGGAAACCGGCGCAGAAAACAGTAACTGGATCGTCTGACTGCGGAGTTCCTCACTCAGCAGGCGCATGGTCAGAATGGGCACGATGAGAGTAAAAATAAACGCCACATTGCCTGTTACCTGCCCGACAATCACTGCTGTCACGCCAGGTGCCCCATCTATGGTCGCGAGGCGTGCCTGTATCGATGTATAGGCATCCACCTGCACCAGAAATAGCCAGGCCACCACAAACTGCACAGCAGCGAGTATGGCCCATGCCAGTGGCGACAGAAACAGGCTTCTAAGTTCTCTTGCGGCCAGTGTCAGGATCATGCGTTACTGGCCTCTTGCGTCATTTGCGTAGCGGCAGCATCAAAGTGGTCTTTGCTGGTGATATCCAGAAAGATCTGTTCCAGCGTGTGATGCTGCGGTGTTATTTCGAGTATGCCGTAATCTTCAGCAACGGCGAGCGCTGCGATCTGGTCGGCTGGATTATCGGTATCGTAATGAATCAACCAGGCGTTATCGGGCTGTGGCTCAATCTGAGTAATACCCACAATCGCATTCAGCTGAGCCAGATCCGGTTCCTGTTTAAAGACACAGAGTAGTTGCTTCGCCTGCATGCGCGCATTCAGACCGGCAAGTGAGTCATTTAGCGCAAGCCTGCCACGGTTGATAATCTGCACACGATCACAGGTGGCCTGCACCTCCGGTAAAATATGCGTTGACAGAATAACGCCGTGGTCATTGCCAAGCTCACGTATCAGTTGACGAATCTCGCGAATCTGGTTTGGATCGAGGCCGACGGTGGGTTCATCAAGAATCACCACCTCGGGCGAATGAATAATCGCCTGGGCAATGCCGACGCGCTGCTGATAGCCCTTGGAAAGATTTCCAATCAGACGTTTCGCTACGTCTTGCAAGCCGCAGCGTGTTTTTGCCCTGGTGATCGCCTGTTGTTGCTGGCCGCGTGGAATACGATTCAGGCGGGCACAGAACTGCAGGTATTCATCCACCGTCAGTTCTTTATATAAAGGTGGCTGTTCTGGCAGGTAGCCGAGAGAAGCCTTGGCCTGCAGCGGTTCATCAAGAATATCAAAGCCGTTGATGCTGACCTGACCGGCCGTAGGGGCCAGATTGCCGCTGATGATCTGCATCGTGGTCGATTTGCCCGCGCCATTGGGGCCAAGAAAACCAAGCACCTCACCACGTGACACACTGAAGCTTATATCGCTGACAGCCTCGACCTGTCCGTAACGGCGAGTTAGCTTATCAACCTTGATTAGAATATCTTTTTCCATAGCGCTTATAATAACCGACATAGCACACGCGTGACAGTAGCGTTATATTGCTCGCATTCTGCAAGCATCACATATGACTGGATTGATTTAAATTTGTTCCCACAGGCACTCACATGTTTCTAGGTATCGATACCGGCGGTACCTTTACCGACTTTGTTCTGTTCGATGCTGGGCATGTGCGAGTGCACAAGGTGTTGTCGACTCCGCATGCGCCGGAAGAGGCCATTCTGCAAGGCATAGAAGAGCTGGGTATCGCCTTGACGGCTGACCTCGGGGTCGTGCATGGGTCTACGGTAGCGACCAATGCGGTGCTGGAAGGCAAGGGTGTAGCGACGGTATATATCACCAATGCGGGTTTTGCTGATGTCTTGAGCATTGGTCGGCAGGCGCGTAAAGAACTCTATAATCTGCAGCCCGAACCAGTGCCGCCGCCCGTGCCAGCAGAATATTGCCTGGAAGTGGATGTGCGCATGGCCGCCGATGGTTCGCATGTCAGCACGCTTTCCAGTGAGTCGCTGCAGCACTTGCAACAGCAGTTAGCGCGCCTCAAGCCACAGGCGATCGCGATCAATTTACTGTTTTCTTTTCTGGATGACAGCGATGAAAGGCGTATCGCCGAAGCATTGCGAGAGCATGGCTTTATTTCCTGTAGTGCCGATATTCTGCCTGTGTATGGGGAGTATGAGCGTGGTATGGCCACCTGGCTGAACAGCTACGTCGGGCCACTGATGCAGGGTTATCTGTCACGTTTGCAGCAGGCCTTGTCGCCAGCACGACTTACCGTCATGCAAAGTTCTGGCGGCACCATTGCGGCATCACAGGCCGCCGAGCGCGCCGTGAACCTGTTATTGTCAGGCCCCGCAGGTGGACTGGCGGCAGCCAGGGCGATTGGTCAGGTGATCAATCAACAGCAGTTGTTGACCTTCGATATGGGCGGTACCTCCACCGACGTGGCGATTATTGATGGTGAACTCAGCCTGACGAATGAAGCCAGCATTGCCGGTTACCCCGTTGCCGTGCCGATGGTGGATATGCATACCATCGGCGCAGGCGGTGGCTCGATTGCCTATATCGATGATGGCGGGCTGCTTTGTGTTGGCCCGCAGTCAGCGGGTGCTGCACCTGGGCCAGCCTGTTACGGCAATGGTGGTACACAGGCAACGGTAACTGATGCCAATCTGGTGCTCGGGCGTTTACGCGCGGATGCCTTTCTCGGTGGCGGTATGCAGCTCGATGAAACTGCCGCACGTACGGCGGTGCAGCAACTGGCCGATCAGCTCGATATTGATCTACTGGATGCGGCGCAGGGCATCATCACTATTGCCAATGAGCACATGGCGCGGGCATTGCGCGTGATGTCGATACAGCGCGGTGAAGACCCGCGTGACTATACGCTGACATCATTTGGTGGCGCCGGTGGCCTGCATGTCTGTGCACTGGCCGATGCATTGCAGATGACACGTGCACTGGTGCCATCCAATGCCGGTGTGCTGTCAGCACTGGGTATGCTGTGTGCGCCAGTGTCACGGCAACTGACACATACACTGGTTCATCTGCTAGATGACCTTGAAGAACAAACCATTACCGATAACTTTGCAGTTTTAATTAAGCAGGGTATGCAATCACTGCAGCAGGAAGGTATTGATCGAGACACGGTGCGTATCGCGCGTAGCCTGGATCTGCGTTACCTGGGGCAGTCATACACGTTAAATATTCAGTGGGAATCAATCGAGGACTGCACAGCACAATTCCACCAGCTGCATGCTGAACGTTATGGGCATGCCATGCAGCTGCCGGTTGAACTGGTGAATGTGCGCATTGGCCTGTATGCGTCTGCGGTGCTGACAACATTGCCCTGTGTTGAAAAGGCAGCGCATCAAAATCAGCCATCAAGCTCTAGCCAGTCAGATAGCGCTGACAGGGTGCGGGTCATTGCACGTGACACACTCAATGTAGATGATGTGATTCACGGGCCCGTACTCATCACCGAGACAGTTGCGACAACCTGGATTGATTCGGGTTGGGCATGCCGCCTGGACAGCTATGGAAATTTGTTGCTGAGCCAGTGATGTGAGCAGAAAAACTATGCTAGTGTAAGCAAATGGAATTTCTTAATACGCTTATTTTAGAGCTACAGGGCAGCATTGAGATCGTTCAGACGGTGTCCTTCTGGTTGCAAATCAGCGTCATCGCGATTGCCGGAACCTGTGCCTGGCTGTTACACCGTAGCTGGTATCGCTATATTCAGAGCATCAGTGATTTAGAGTCACGGCGCATTCGTGAGCTCACCTTGCGCTCCGTCATGCGCGTGATATTCCCGATCAGCATGCTGCTAATTGTCATACTGGCGCGCGCCATTATGCTCTCGTTGCAGTACCCCATCGCGATTCTGGATCTTGCCATTCCATTGTTGATGTCACTCGCCGTCGTACGATTGACGGTGTTTGTGCTGCGACGTAGTTTCTCACCGGGGCCGGCGCTCAAGGCATGGGAAAACCTGATTAGCACCACAATCTGGATAGTACTGGCACTGCACCTGCTTGACTGGTTACAGCCGCTACTTGATAGCCTCGATGCCTTTGCTTTTGAACTCGGCGAAACCCGCATCTCGGTGCTGGCGATCATCAAGCTGGTCATTTCCGTCGCTGTCATGCTGGTGCTGGCATTGTGGCTGTCTGCAGCAATCGAACGCCGCATACGCGCATCGAAACACCTGAGTGCCGGTGTACGTGTTGCGGTCGCCAAGGTCACGCGTTTCGTTTTATTACTCATCGCTTTTTTCGTTTCGCTTGATGCCGTCGGTATTGATTTGACCGCACTTACCGTGTTCGGTGGCGCGCTCGGTGTCGGGCTGGGTTTCGGCCTGCAGCGTATTGCGAGTAACTTCATTAGTGGCTTTATCGTGATATTCGATCGTTCGATTCGCCCAGGTGACGTGATCAGTATTGGCGATACGTTCGGCTGGGTGCAGGAGTTGCGCGCACGCTATATCGTCGTGCGCGATCGCGATGGGGTTGAGCGTTTGATTCCAAATGAAAACCTCATCACCACCGAAGTGATCAACTGGAGTTACAGTGATCCGAATGTGCGCGTCAAGATACCAGTACAGATCAGCTATGCGGATGATCCCGAACAGGCAATTCATTTAATGGAGAGCGCGGCAACGGTGAGTAGTCGCGTGTTAGCTGACCCACCGCCAGCATGCCGATTGATAGAGTTTGGTGATAATGGCATAACGCTTGAACTACGTGTATGGGTATCCGATCCACAGAACGGTGTTGCCAATGTGCGTACCGAGATCTACCTGGCTATCTGGCATGCCTTCAAAGAAAACAATATTACGATTCCATTCCCGCAGCGTGATATTAATATCAAAGAAGCGCCGGCAACTTTATTGGCTCAGTGACAAGTAGCATTTCGCTCACATCACGATCACTTTGAAGGTGTATCTAGGTGACGCAGGCCGATCGTTATATTAGACACTGATCATATTTTCTTTAAAAAACAATTATATAGAAATATTTGTTTTCACTATCAAATAAAAAACCTTATAAAATAGTGTAATTTTTCACATCTTGCTTTATTTTTGCTGGTTACAATGGGTTCTTGTAAAGAATTGTAAACTGAGCCGATATAATAATAATCGATACTTACAGGACATCTAGTACGAATGCGGTACCTCTTATTAATATTTTTCTTTTTGCTTGGCAGTCTGAATACGGCTAATGCAGCCATCAATTTACCTCTCGAATCTGGCGAGACAGTCAAGCTGTATGAAAACAGTCATGCCTTATTGATTGGTGTGAGTGAATACGAAGATTGGCCCGACTTACCGGGCGTGCAGAAAGACCTCACCATTACCGCCAAGGCGCTGAAGCAGCATGGCTTCAAAGTGAAAAGTCTTTTAAACCCAACACGGACATCCTTTGATAATGCGATCCGAGAATTTATCGGCGAGTATGGCCAGGATCCGGAAAA
>Ga0316207_10000234_pt1 | contig 107644 bp, 87 predicted proteins | sample 6weekpyrite_MG_FD_204943 | JGI IMG/M metagenome (GOLD analysis project Ga0316207, IMG submission 204943) | Microbial mat bacterial communities from mineral coupon in-situ incubated in ocean water Damariscotta River, Maine, United States -... | ecosystem: Environmental > Aquatic > Marine >...
TGTTGCCAAAATAGGAACCTTACTTGGTTCAGTGAGTGAAGTGGGTAATGAGATTGCGGCATCAGCATCACAAATGTCCATGACGGCTGAACGAACGAACAAAGGTATTACTGAACAACAAAGTGAAACTGATCAAACGGCGACAGCTATAACGGAAATGGTGCAAACCGCACAGGAAATCGCTCGTAATGCATCAGGTGCAGCGGATGCAGCTTTTGCAGCAGACAGTGAGGCACAAAATGGACAATCCGTGGTTAAATTAACGGTTGATTCGATTCAGACATTATCAGGTGAGGTAGATCGAGCGGCAACGGTGATTGATCAACTAGAAGCAGATAGTGAAGACATTGGAAAAGTAATTGATGTTATTAAGGGCATTGCCGAACAAACTAACTTACTCGCGCTTAATGCCGCCATTGAAGCAGCACGTGCGGGTGAACAGGGTCGTGGATTTGCTGTGGTTGCTGATGAGGTGAGAACACTCGCTAGCCGTACCCAAGAATCGACGGAAGAGATTATGCAAATTATTGAACGCGTTCAAAGTGGGGCACGAAAAGCGGTTACCGCGATGGAAACTGGACGCAGTCAAACCGTGATCAGTGTTGAGCAAGCTGTGAAAGCCGGTGAATCGTTAGCCGCTATTACTCAAGCAGTTTCAACCATCAATGATATGAACACCCAAATTGCCCATGCAGCGGGCCAGCAAAGTGAAGTGGCCGAAGAAGTAGATAAAAATGTGGTAAATATTGCTCGAATTGGTAACGATAGCATGGAAAATGCCCAGCAAACTTCCGATAGTAGTAGCAGCTTATGGAACAATGCCAGTAAGTTAGAATCGCTACTGAGTCAATTTAAACTCAACTAACAGCCAAAACGCATTATTGTGGCTAAAATCATGCCTTGCCCGCCCGAATGGCTGGCAGGGCTGCAATGATTTCAGTATCATGCGGCCTTCTGCAAAGACGTTAATATAAAGAGAGGCTTCATGCTGCGTTTACGTGGTTGTCCCGCCCTGTCGGCCTTCCGACTGAAAAAATTACTTGACCATCTTCGCCAGTCTGTTCCGGCTATTAATGGTATTGATGCTGAATTTATGCATTTTGCGTGGTTGGACTCTGCGCTTGCTGAAAGCGAGTTGTCGATCCTTGAGGGTTTGTTGGATTATGGGTCTGTTGATGCTGATTCAGCACCCCAAGGTCAGCTATTACTGGTTGTCCCTCGTCCCGGCACGATCTCCCCTTGGTCAAGTAAAGCCACAGACATTGCGCACAATTGCGGGCTGTTAAATGTACAACGCCTTGAACGTGGTAAAGCCTTTTACCTTAGGACAAAGGATTCAGCGCCATTAAGTGCGGCTGATTGGCAGCGTGCATCCGCAATTTTGCATGACCGTATGACTGAGGCTGTGTTTGACGCCATGGATGATGCGGTTAATTTATTTAGTCAGGCTGAGCCAGCGCCTTTTACTTCTGTTGATATTTTAGGCGGTGGGGAGCAAGCGCTGAAAAACGCTAATATTGAACTCGGCTTGGCGCTGTCAGAAGATGAAATAGAATACTTAGTACAAAACTTTGAGCTATTAAAGCGTAACCCTACTGATATTGAATTAATGATGTTTGCCCAGGCAAATTCGGAACATTGTCGTCATAAAATTTTTAATGCAGATTGGATTATTGATGGTAAGCCGCAAGATAAATCTTTGTTTGCAATGATTCGCAATACCCATGAGCTAAATCCTAATGGAGTGCTCTCAGCGTATAAAGACAACTCTGCGGTAATGGAAGGGTCTAAAGCTAGCCGCTTTCAAGCCGATCCAGTTGTGCGCGAATATGGGTTTATCAAAGACGATATTCCCATCATTATGAAAGTGGAAACGCATAATCATCCTACCGCTATTTCACCCGCGCCGGGTGCGGCAACCGGTTCTGGCGGTGAAATACGTGATGAAGGTGCAACGGGTCGTGGTTCGAGATTTAAAGCAGGTATGACAGGATTCTCTGTTTCAAATTTGCGTCTACCCGATGCGCAGCAGGCATGGGAAACCGATTACGGTAAACCTGGGAGAATCGTTTCTGCGCTCGACATTATGTTAGAAGGGCCAATCGGCGCTGCAAGCTTTAATAATGAGTTTGGCCGACCGAATCTTTGTGGTTACTTTCGAACCTTTGAAGAAAAAGTACCAGGCCCTGATGGTGATGAAGTTCGTGGCTATCACAAACCCATTATGTTGGCAGGCGGTTTAGGTAACATACGCACAGAGCATGTTGAAAAGCTAAACTTAAATGCGGGTGCGCCGGTAGTTGTATTAGGCGGTCCAGCAATGTTAATCGGCTTAGGTGGTGGTGCTGCCTCGTCAATGGCGAGTGGTACCAGCGCTGAAGATTTAGATTTTGCGTCAGTGCAACGTGGTAATCCTGAAATGCAGCGCCGCTGTCAGGAAGTGATTGATCATTGTACTAACCTTGACGAAAACCTGATCCAAAGTATTCATGACATTGGGGCGGGTGGCTTATCAAATGGCGTACCGGAAATTGTCAATGACAGTGGTCGAGGCGGCCGATTTGAATTACGCACCATTCCGAATGATGAGCCTGGCATGAACCCAATGGAAATTTGGTGTAATGAATCACAAGAACGTTATGTACTTGTGATTGATCCAGAGCGCATTGAAGAATTTGAAGCATTGTGTGAACGCGAGCGTTGTCCTTACGCCATAATTGGTGAGGTTACTGAAGAAACCGATCTGGTATTAGGTGATGCACACTTTGATAATACACCGATCGATATTCCACTGACGGTGCTGTTGGGTAAACCGCCTAAGATGCTTCGTGACGTACATCATAAGCCATTTAAGAAACAAAATTTTGAAACGACCGATATTGATCTCACTGATGCGGCCTACCGAGTTTTACATTTACCAACGGTGGCAGATAAAACGTTCTTGATTACGATTGGAGATCGGAGTGTCACCGGTTTAGTGGCGCGTGATCAGATGGTCGGTCCTTGGCAAGTACCTGTAGCAGATGTGGCTGTAACGGCAAGTGGTTTTGAACATCATTGCGGAGAAGCGATGGCGTTGGGGGAACGTACGCCGGTAGCATTATTGCACCATGCTGCATCAGGCCGTATGGCGATAGCTGAAGCGATCACTAATATTGCGGCGTCACGAATTAATAAACTTAGTGATTTGAAATTATCTGCTAACTGGATGGCGCCGGCAGGCCATCCTGGTGAAGATGCAGGACTGTATGACACGGTTAAGGCAGTTGGAATGGAGTTATGCCCTGAATTGGGTATTTGTATTCCGGTTGGTAAAGATTCAATGTCAATGAAAACAGTATGGCAGCAAAATGGTGAAGATCGCAGTGTGACCTCTCCGTTGTCGTTAATTATTTCTGCATTTGCACCCGTTTTGGATGTGCGTAAGACGCTGACACCACAGCTACGTACAGATAAGGGAGATACAGATTTAATTTTAATTGATCTAGGTAAAGGTAAGAATCGCCTAGGTGGTTCAGCACTGGCACAGGTTTATAAACAAATCGGCCATCATCCGGCTGATCTCGATGATGCACATGCACTGCAGCAATTTTTTAGCACGATTCAACAGCTGAATGAAGATAATTTATTGTTGGCTTATCACGATCGTTCTGATGGTGGACTGTTTGCCACGTTGGTTGAGATGGCTTTTGCCGGGCATTGTGGAATAAGTATTGATCTTGATGAGCTGGTTGAGGGTGGAAGTGACAATGCCACGGTGTTGTTTAATGAAGAATTGGGTGCTGTCGTTCAGGTAGCGCATTGCGACACCGATGCTGTACTTGAAATTATTCATGATGCGGGTTTATCACATTACAGCCATATCATCGGCTCATTAAATGATGATGACAATGTTGTTTTCCGAGTGGCCAATCAAACATTATTTAATCAGCCACGTGTCGACTTACAACGTGCGTGGTCAGAAACCAGTTGGCGAATGCAAAGTCTACGCGATAATCCAGTACGCGCTAAGCAAGAATACGATGCGTTGCTCGATGCCAAAGATCCAGGTATGCAGCCTGTTTTAAGTTTCGATCCTGAAGACAACATCATGGCGCCATATGTAGGTAAAGCTGAACGACCTCGAATGGCTATTTTGCGTGAGCAGGGGGTTAATGGGCAACGTGAAATGGCAGCGGCGTTTGATAAAGCCGGCTTTACAGCAGTTGATGTTCACATGAGCGATGTCTTAAGCGGTCAAGTTAGCCTGTCAGACTTTCGTGGTCTGGTTGCTTGTGGTGGTTTTTCTTATGGTGATGTTTTAGGTGCTGGTCAAGGTTGGGCAAAATCAATTTTATATAACTCTCGTGCGCGCGATGAATTTGCTGAATTTTTTGCTCGCAATGACAGCTTTGGTTTAGGCGTCTGTAATGGTTGTCAGATGATGTCATCGTTGCATGAATTAATTCCGGGCAGTGATGCTTGGCCGCAATTTGTACGTAATGATTCAGAGCAGTTTGAAGCACGGGTAGCAATGGTTGAAATTCAAAAATCACCATCATTGTTATTAGCAGGTATGGAAGGTTCACGGTTACCCATCGCTGTGGCGCATGGTGAAGGTCAAGCTAAATTTGTTCGCCAAACTATTGATATGGCCGAGGCTTCTAAATTGGTTAGCCTCCGTTATGTTGATAACTACGGTAGCGTTACAGAGAACTACCCAGCAAACCCAAATGGTTCACCAAACGGTGTGACGGGAATGACTACATCGGATGGGCGATTTACGATTATGATGCCGCACCCTGAGCGCGTGTTCCGTACTATGCAGTATTCATGGCACCCAGACGAGTGGGGTGAGGACGGCCCGTGGCTGAGAATGTTCCGAAATGCACGGGTTTGGGTGGATTAAGCGCCCTAAATGCAACTTTACTTACCGTGCAATGTCCTAAATTAAGAATGTATACAACGCGTGGGTGGGTAGGATGTTAATAAAAACTAAAAATAAAAACGATATACAGTCTTCAGAAATTACTGATCCAGACGTTTTTAAACGGCGCCGAGAATTTATTAAACAAAGTGGTCAGTATGCCCTCGCTGCGGCAAGTACGTTAGCCGCTCCAGACCTGCTTGCTGGCACACTTCCTCCTTCAAGCAAAGCACGCACTAAAATTAAAGGTGTTGTTAAAGGCCCTTTTAGTACCGATCAAAAACCCAATAAATATAAAGATATTACTAATTATTGTAATTTTTATGAGTTTGGTACGGGAAAACGTGATCCTGCTGCCAATGCTCACACATTACAAACCTCACCTTGGCAAGTAGCCATTGAAGGCGAAGTAGAAAAGCCAGGCGTTTATAATTTAGAGGATATTCTTAAGCCACATACGTTTGAAGAACGTATTTATCGCTTTCGATGTGTTGAAGCATGGTCAATGGTTGTACCTTGGGTAGGTTTTCCACTGGCAGATTTAATAAAACGTTTTAATCCTACATCCAAGGCCAAATATGTTGAATTTACCACCTTATATGATCCGGATAATATGCCGGGACAACGTCGGCGTATTTTAAATTGGCCATACACTGAAGGCTTGCGTATGGATGAAGCAATGAACCCACTGACTTTGATGGTGGTTGGCTTATATGGTGAAGTATTGCCGAACCAAAATGGCGCGCCATTAAGATTAATTGTGCCTTGGAAATATGGCTTTAAGAGCATTAAATCAATTGCTAAAATTCGCTTTACCGAAACGCAACCTGCAACAGCATGGAATGATTCTGCGCCAAATGAATACGGTTTTTATTCAAACGTAAACCCCGCAGTTTCACATCCACGTTGGAGTCAAGCCAAAGAGCGTGTATTAGGCTCTGGTTTTTTTGCAAAGAAAATTGAAACTCAAATTTATAATGGCTACGGAGAACATGTTGCCGGACTTTATGCTGGCATGGATTTGCGAAAATTTTACTAATGACTCAGGAACAGGTCATTAGCTGGTTAGTTAAACCAACACTATTTCTGCTTTGTTTAGTACCGCTTGGTTTATTCTCTTTCGATGTGGTTACAGAAAACTTAAGCGCTGATCCGATTAAAGATGCGACGCTGTTTACAGGGGAGTGGACACTACGTTTTCTTTTAATAACACTTTGTGTCACGCCACTTAAACGACTAATAGGTTGGCCACAATTGATAAAATTTAGACGGATGTTGGGTCTATTTGCTTTCTTTTATGCGTTTTTGCATTTCCTCGTGTGGTTCTGGTTAGATCGCGAATTACAGCTAGGCGATGTGATTGAAGATATTCTCAAACGACCCTATATTACGGTCGGCTTTTCAGCTTTTGTGCTGTTGATACCATTGGCGCTCACATCAAATAAATTTTCAATTCGCCGCTTAAAACAGCGTTGGCGAAAGCTTCATAAATTGGTTTATATAATTGCTGGTCTTGGTGTTTTACACTTTCTTTGGCTGGTGAAGGCTGATGTACAAGAACCTATTATCTACGGTGGGATATTAATTATTTTACTGTCAATGAGAGCATGGTGGGAGAGGCGAGATCGGGCATCATAAATTTATTTATCTGCTATAGTTACTTATAAGAAGGTCAAAGCCATGCAATAACAATAACAATGGTTAGATCCGGGAGGGACTATTTGATGAAGCCCAGTGTCAAAAGTGGCCGTTGGCTGCTGATGTTAATATTTTGTTGGCTATCACCTTTCATCGCTGCTGAAACACCGGTTTATAAGATAGCAATTGTCCCACAATACTCCCCCGTTTTTATTTATCAACATTGGCGCCCATTAATTGAAGAACTTGAAAGCAAAATGGGTGTTCGCTTTGAAATCCAAACGTACAAAAATTTCAAGCAATTTATTGAAGCCTTGCAAAATGGTGAACCTGATTTTAGTTATTTATCGCCTTATCACCTGGTCCTTGCACGTAAGCACCAGAACTATGTTCCTTTATTGCGTAATGCTGACAAGCAATTAGTCGGACAAGTTATAGTTCGACAAGATAGCGCTCTAAAAAACATTAACGAGCTTCAAGGTAAAACAATAGCGTTCCCATCACCAGATGCTTTTGCGGCCTCATTATATTTGCGAGCATGGTTGCGTGAGAAACTAAACATCGATTTTACGCCTCGCTATGTTGGTACCCACGATAATGTGTATCGAAATGTAGTACGTAATTTTGTATCAGCAGGTGGCGGAGTCAATACTACTATAACAAGCCAACCCGCATCGTTACGTAAATTGCTTCGTGTGCTCTATGAAATACCTGGTGTGGCTTCGCACCCAATTGCAACTCACCGACGCGTACCTCTGAAAGTTCAATCCGATTTAGTTAAAAACTTGAAATTGCTAATGGATACAGAAGCAGGATTATCACTTTTAAGGCAAGTGCAAATGCCATCACTAGTTCGAGCCGATTACGATCGTGATTATGCTTTTCTCGAAAAGCTGGACTTAGAAAAATACCGTGGCAACACTAAATAATGCATTTACTTCATAACAAAGAAGCGCCGAAACCACCACTGATCCGAAGGCTTTATTTTCAACTAGTCATGTTTGGTGCTTTTGCTGTTGCAATAGCTATTTTATTATTCACTTGGAAGGTAGGCAATGACCAACTTAACTTTGCATTACGCTCAAACCAAACACAAGCAAATGCTTTATTAAGAAATACGGTATCGGTAGCGGGAAATTATTTAGTCACTAGAGATTTTGGTGCATTAGAAGAATTGTTACTGCAAGCGGCGGCTTTACCTGAAGTTAAATCGCTAACAATAATTAATTCGCTTGGGGTTATATTTGCTAATGTAGAGAGGAAAAACGCCAATACGGTTGAACCTGTTTATAATGCTTTAAGTTTAAAGTTTCCGACTACTGACGAAGAGAGTGTAACGATATCTAGGGAAATGTTGCAGATATGGAAGCCAGTTGAAAAAGGAAAGCTTGGTTGGGTGCGACTTCAGTATAGCCTTCAGAATGCAGCAATAATTCAAAGAGAAATATGGATAAACGGTATTATTACGGCTGTCTTTGCTTTTATGGTAAGCATTTTGACTTTAGTAGTGTTATTAAAAAAACCTATGCAGGCAATTGGGCATGCAACAAAATTTGCAAAAGGGCTGTATAAAAATACCGGGAAAGTGATGCCTTTTGAAAAGAGCGCTTATGAAATTGAACAATTAGAGCACGCGCTAAATTATGCGTCCCATCAAATCTATTCATCAAACAAAGACCTGACAGATATTAAACTTGCACTTGATGCACATGCCATTGTGGGTATTACTAATGAAGCAGGTCAGCTGACGTATGTAAATGATAAATTTTGCGATCTGACAGGTTATAAAAGAAAAGAGTTATTGGGGAAGCGCTATAACATTTTGGGTTCTGGAGAACATGACGATGATTTTTTTAAATTGCTGTGGAGGGAAATTTCTTCTGGGAATATTTGGCATGGCGAAATTAAGGATAAGAGTAAAGATGGTAGTTTTTACTGGGTTGAAACGACCATCGTCCCTTTTGTCAATAAAAAAGGTGAGCCGTATCAATATGTCGGTATTCAAACTGATATTACTGAACGTAAAAATGCTACCCAAGAACTAAAAGAATATCAGGAACACCTGGAAGAAAAGGTCGAAAAGCGCACACATAAACTTAAAATTGCAAATAGTGAGTTAGAATCATTTTGTTATTCTGTGTCACATGATTTGCGTGCGCCTTTGCGCAGCATTGACGGGTTTAGTCAGGCATTGTTAGAGGATTACGCGCCTAATTTAGATGAACAAGCCTGTGATTATTTAAATAGAGTTTGTGCATCAAGTCAGCGGATGGGTGAGCTTATTGATGATTTATTAAAGCTTTCGAAAGTTGTTCGAGCAAATATGTTGCCGGTGGATGTTAATTTGTCACAATTAGCATCACGCGTTTTTGAGCAGTTAGCTGAGCGTGAGCCAGAACGTAAAGTAAAATTTAGTTGTTCGCCTAAATGTATTGCATCAGGAGACGAAAGATTATTATTGACAATGCTTGAGAACTTAATAGGTAATGCTTGGAAGTTTACTGCTCGTACCAAGGACGCTCAAATTGAATTTGGAGTTAAGCACAACGAACGCCAGGATGTTTTTTTTATTCGAGACAATGGCGCTGGATTTGATGAGAAATATAAGCATAAGATGTTTGAACCATTTCAAAGGCTTCATGCAAATGATGATTTTAAAGGTACAGGTATAGGTTTAGCTACGGTACAACGTATTGTGCGCCGGCATGGTGGTGAGGTTTGGGCCGAAACGGCTTCAGAAGATAATGGTGCCATAATATATTTTACGCTCGGAGGTTAAATATGAGTTTTGCCGCTGTAAAAATATTACTGGTTGAAGATAATGCAGATGATGAAGCATTGACTCTTCGGGCTCTCCGTCACCACAAAATGGCTGACAATGTTGTGGTTGCACATGATGGCGTTGAAGCGTTAGATTTTTTATTGTCCAAGGAAGCGAAGCTTAGCCCTTTGCCTCACTTCGTCATGTTGGATTTGAATTTGCCGCGTGTAAACGGACATGAGGTATTGAAAACATTACGGGCCAATGCGCGAACGTGCCATCTGCCGGTTGTCGTATTGTCGTCATCAATTGAAGAGAGTGATATTCAATCCTGTTACTTATCTGGTGCAAACAGTTATATTCGTAAGCCGGTTGATTATCGCCAATTTGTTGATTCAGTTGAAAAGATTGGTGAGTATTGGCTTAATCTTAACCAGCGACCTACCTGTTAGCGTATTAATACCGACCACCTAATTACGATTTGGCAATCTTGTAGGTGAATTGAAAACGCGAAGTACGCCAGTCCCTATAATTCATGCATCTGACGGCCAGATCGGGTATCCTATGCGCCCTTTTCCGAAGAAATATCGCTGACTCAGCCAGATAAACCGGAGAAGGAATTAAATAAACAATTTCAATAACTTACATATATGCTATTGGGTAATGAGGGTTTAAAAGATGTTTGGTAAAGAGACAATCGCCGATTTTGATGCGGAATTATGGGAAGCCATGCAGGCAGAGGAACGCCGACAAGAAGATCATATTGAACTAATTGCCTCTGAAAACCATGCAAGCCCCCGAGTGATGGAAGCACAGGGCTCTGTTTTAACTAATAAATATGCCGAAGGTTACCCATTTAAACGCTATTACGGTGGTTGTGAGTATGTCGACATTGCTGAACAGTTAGCGATTGACCGTGCTAAAGCCTTATTTGGCGCAGATTATGCCAATGTTCAGCCTCATTCAGGCTCTCAAGCTAATGCAGCAGTCTATATGGCTTTGCTAGAACCAGGAGATACCGTATTAGGTATGAGCTTGGCTCATGGTGGTCACTTAACACATGGCTCGAAAGTGAGCTTTTCAGGAAAAATCTACCATGCGGTTCAGTATGGTTTAGACGAATCTACCGGTGAGATTGATTACGCCCAAGTTGAGGCACTAGCGAGAGAGCATAAACCGAAGATGATTATTGCTGGTTTTAGCGCTTATTCACGCGTTGTCGATTGGCAGCGTTTTCGTGACATAGCTGATGAAGTAGGTGCTTATTTCATGGTTGATATGGCGCATGTGGCTGGTTTAATTGCGGCCGGTGTCTATCCAAACCCAACTCAAATTGCCGATGTGACGACAAGTACAACTCATAAAACATTGCGTGGTCCACGCGGCGGGTTAATCCTGGCTAAGGCAAATCCTGACATTGAAAAGAAACTGAATTCTTCAATTTTCCCCGGTATTCAAGGCGGACCTTTGATGCATGTAATTGCCGCAAAGGCAGTGGCTTTCAAAGAAGCATTGCAGGAAGATTTTAAAGTATATCAACAGCAAGTCATTGACAATGCGCGTGCCATGGCTGAAGTTTTTCTGGAGCGTGGTTTTAAAATTGTTTCGAACGGCACGGATAATCATTTGTTCTTAGTCGATTTTATTGAAAAGGGCATTACGGGCAAAGACGCAGAAGCAGCGCTGGGTGCTGCTAACATTACGGTAAATAAAAATTCTGTACCTAATGACCCGCAGTCACCGTTTGTGACTAGTGGTATTCGAGTCGGTACCCCGGCAATTACAACACGCGGCTTTAGCGAAGCTGATTCAAGTCAGCTTGCTGGCTGGATGTGTGATGTGCTCGACAATCTGGAAGATCAAGCAGTGATTGATAGTGTTAAAGCACAGGTGTTAGATATTTGCGGTAACTTACCTGTCTATCAACACAATTAAAGACGATATTTCTTTTTTCATAGCAATGGAACGTTGAGATGCAATGCCCGTTCTGTAACGCAGAAGAAACCAAGGTAATTGATTCGCGGTTAGCAAACGAAGGTGATGCTGTGCGCCGTCGTCGCCAATGTTTAACTTGTTCAGAACGGTTTACTACCTATGAAACAGCAGAACTGGTTATGCCGAGGATTGTTAAAACGGATGGAAGTCGTGTTCCTTTTGACGAAAATAAACTTGCTGCAGGTATTATGCGTTCATTGGAAAAACGCCCAGTTGAAACAGAACAAATTGATGCGGCAATTAGTCACATTAAACAACGTTTAAGAGCTACGGGTGATCGCGAAGTACCATCTATTATGGTTGGTGAATGCGTAATGGAACAACTCCGAGAACTTGATCATGTTGGTTATGTGCGATTCGCGTCGGTGTATCGTAGTTTCGAGGATGTTAATGAATTTCGAGAAGAAATTGAAAAACTAGAGCGTGAACCATCACTAGAAATTCGTAAACAGCAGCTGTCTTTATTACCTTCAATAGGTAATAAAAAAGTAACGAATATCAAATCGCGCAAAGGGAAAACAGATCCCGCTAGCTGAATGGTAGCGAGAAACTGTCTTAACAATGGCTCAAGCTGATTTTTCTTCGATAGATTATGTGCATATGGCTGCTGCGATTCAGTTAGCTCAACGAGGCTTGTACAGCACAGATCCAAACCCTAGAGTAGGTTGCATTATTGCCGATGGTAATAAGGTGATTGCTGAAGGGTGGCATATTCGTGCCGGAGAAGGTCATGCTGAAGTGAATGCATTAAGCCGAGCTAGAAGTAAGGCAAAGGGTGCTACCGCGTATGTAACACTGGAACCCTGTTCACACTTTGGCCGCACTCCTCCTTGTGCTCAAGCGTTAATTGATGCGGGCGTAGAACGGGTTGTTGTTTCAATGCTGGATCCAAACCCGCAAGTTGCCGGTAAGGGCTTACAGTTACTAAATGAAGCAGGAATTAAGGTTGAAAGTGGTTTGCTTGAGCCGCAAGCGGAATTACTTAATCCCGGTTACTTAAAGCGAATGCGGCACGGACGACCTTGGGTTCGCTGTAAATTGGCAATGAGTTTAGATGGCCGAACAGCAATGGCGTCAGGGGAAAGTCAGTGGATCACTTCTGCTGCAGCACGCGAAGATGTGCATCGGTTGCGGGCACAAAGTTCCGCTATTATAACGGGTAGCGGAACAGTGATTTCTGATAATCCTTCATTGAATGCACGTTGCACCGAAGCCGAGCAACGTAGCGAACAACCTTTGCGTGTTGTGGTTGATAGTGAGCTGAAAGTGTCACCTCAATCAGCGGTGTTTCGGCAACCTGGAACTGTAAGAATATATACCTTGGCTGATGCGGCGCCGAATCGTAAAGAGGCTTTACAGAATGTCGGTGCTGAAGTGGTTATGTTACCGGCGCGAGATAGTCGAGTGGATTTATCAGCAATGCTGCATGAATTGGCAGAGTCGCAGATAAATGAGGTGTTGGTTGAAGCAGGCGCTGGACTTGCTGGTGCGTTATTGCAAGAGCGTTTGCTTGATAAAATTATTATTTATGTTGCGCCCAAGTTATTAGGTGACTCTGCGCTAGGTTTGTTTAAGCTGCCTGGAATAGAAGCAATGTCACAGAGCATTGAGTTAGATGTTGAAGATGTAAGGAAAGTGGGCGTAGATTGGCGTTTCACAATTAAACCTATTTACGGAGCACAATAGATTTGTTTACTGGCATTATTCAGGCAGTCGGTTCGATCGCATCAATTAAGGATATTGGTGGTGATAAGCGTGTGCGGCTTAACACATCTGATTTACCTCTTGAAAATGTCGAATTAGGTGACAGCATTGCCGTCAGTGGTGTTTGTTTAACAGTAATAGAGAAACATGCTGATGGTTTTTCAGCTGATGTTTCAGGCGAAACGATATCTCGCACCGGTCTAGGCCGTTTAAAAAAGGATTCAGCAGTCAACCTCGAAAAAGCGGTAACACCTACAACGGCGTTGGGCGGGCATTTGGTGAGCGGTCATGTTGATGGCGTAGGTGAAGTGATTAATCGCCAGGCTGACGCGCGGTCTATACGTTTTAGTGTGCGCGCACCGAGTTCATTAGCTCGCTATATTGCAGAAAAAGGCTCGGTTTGTGTAGACGGCATTAGCTTGACGGTTAATGCCGTTGGCGGAGATGTGTTCGAACTAAATATTGTTCCGCATACATTAGATAAAACAACCATGGCTAACTTTAGTGTCGGCACTCAGGTCAATATTGAAGTTGATATTATTGCGCGTTACCTAGAGCGGTTGTTGTTGGGTGATGTAGCCTCTAAGCCAGCTGCAAGTGGTGCTGATATAAGTCAGGCTTTTTTAGCAGAAAATGGTTTTACACCAGCGAACTAAGTTAATAGTTAATTTAAAATGTGAAGAACAATTATGGCATTAAGTAAGATTGAAGAAATTATAGAAGATATGCGTCAGGGTAAGATGGTTATTTTGATGGATGATGAAGATCGCGAGAACGAAGGCGATCTTATCATTGCTGCAGAAAAGGTGACGGCTGAAGCAATAAATTTTATGGCAACGCATGGTCGTGGGTTGATTTGTATGACAATGACAGAAGAACGTTGCAAACAACTTAACTTACCACTGATGGTAGCCAATAATACGGATGCTCATGGAACAAATTTTACGGTATCAATTGAAGCTTCACGTGGTGTGACAACAGGTATATCAGCGGCAGACAGAGCAACAACCGTTCAAGCAGCCATCGCTCGACATGCCACGCCAGATGACATCGTTATGCCGGGCCATATCTTCCCGTTGAAAGCACAACCGGGAGGCGTATTGACACGTGCGGGTCATACCGAGGCGGGTTGTGATCTCGCTAAATTAGCAGGCTGTGCCGCATCGAGTGTTATTGTAGAAATTTTGAATGAAGATGGCACAATGGCGCGCCGCGATGATCTTGAGGTGTTTGCTAAGCAACATGATATCAAGATGGGAACCATTGCAGATTTGATTCATTACCGAATAGAAAATGAAAAAACAGTTGAACGCATGGAAGAATGTAATTTACCGACAGAGTACGGAAATTTTTCTTTGTTTTCTTACTTAGATGCCTATGACAAGAATATTCATATGGCTCTGGTCTACGGTGAGCCGGACATGTCAGGGCCTGTCATGGTGCGCGTTCATATGTTGAATACTTTGTGTGATTCACTTGGTGGTCAATTTGATGATGATAGCCATACATTAAAAAAAGCGATGCAACGCGTTGCAGAGAATGGTTCAGGGGTTATTGTTGTTTTACGTAGCTGGATTGACTCGAATACGATTTTGCAGCACATCAGGAATTATCAACAACAACAGAGTGGTGTAAACTTACCGCAGCAGTCTCTTAGTGACTTGCGGACCTTTGGTTTGGGTGCACAGATTTTGGTAGATCTTGGCGTTAGTGATATGCAGTTATTGGGTTCTAAAGTGAAACTGCATGGTCTGTCAGGGTTTGGGCTTAAAATTAGTGATTATGTCAGTTTCGAATAAACAAAAGTATTAAGGGGTTTTCCATGTCAGGTGTTAATGTAATTGAAGGTGATTTGTCTGTACGTAGTGCGCGTTTTGCGTTAATCGCAAGCCGTTTTAACGATTTCATCGTTAAAGCATTGGTTGATGGTGCGATTCATACACTTAAGCAGCATGGCGCTGCAGATAAAGATCTCGACGTGGTTTGGGTTCCAGGTGCACATGAAATCCCATTAGCTGCTCAAAAATTAGCAACGTCAGGACGCTATGATGGGGTGATTGCGCTGGGTGCGGTTATTCGCGGTGCAACACCACATTTTGATTTCGTTGCAGGTGAGTGCTCTAAGGGGCTGGCTAATGTCAGCATGCAAACTGGTTTACCTGTAGGTTTTGGCGTGCTTACTGTGGAAAGTATTGAACAAGCAATTGAGCGTGCAGGAACTAAAGCAGGTAACAAAGGTGGTGAAGCAGCAATGTCTGTTATTGAAATGGTTAATTTGCTACGCGAACTTGATAAATAAGCGTGTTAAAAATCTTAATATCAGTAGTAGGAGACGACAGTGAGTAATGCGCGGACAAAAGCGAGACGAAATGCCGTGCAAGCGCTTTACCAATGGCAGTTAGCAGGGCATGATCTTGTCGATATAGAAGCACAGTTTCTAGCTGAATATGACATGAAAAAAGTCGATGTCGAGTATTTTAAAAAGCTGTTTCGCCAAGTTCCTTTACACCTTCATGAACTGGATGATCATTTAATTCCTTTTTTAGACAGGCCGATTGACGAGGTTGATCCTGTAGAGCGTGCTATTTTGCGTCTTGGCGCGTACGAACTAGAATTTTGTCTGGATGTGCCATACCGCGTGGTTATTAATGAGTCTGTTGAACTGGCAAAACGGTTTGGTGCCGAGCATGGCCACAAATATGTGAATGGCATTATTGATCAAGTTGCCAAGAAATTACGTGCGACTGAAATGGAGTCGATGAGCAAAGGCAAGGGCTAGGCCTAATTTCAAGCGAGCATTTCATATGTCATGCAGTGAATTCAGTCTTATCGAAAAATATTTTTCACAGCAAAGCATTTCTCGCGATGATGTTGTCGTAAGTATCGGTGACGATGCTGCCATTATGCAATTGGCGCCAGATGAACAGCTAGTTGTATCGACCGATACGATGGTTGAAGAGGTTCACTTCCCCAAAGACACACATCCTTTTGATATTGGTTATAAGCTCATGGCGGTTAATTTGAGTGACTTAGCTTCGATGGGTGCACAACCCCGTTGGGCTTCATTAGCATTAACGTTACCGGAATCAAATGAAGCGTGGTTAAAAGAATTTTCCAAAGGGCTATTTGAATTAGCAAAAAAATACTCAGTTCAGTTAATTGGTGGTGATACAACCCGCGGACCATTAACGTTAAGCCTAACTTTGCATGGTACAGTGACAGAAAATAAATATTTGCAGCGTGGTAATGCACAAGTCGGTGATGCTATTTTTGTTTCTGGTCAATTGGGGGATGCAGGTTTAGCACTGAGATACTTGCAAGACAAAAAAGACGTTCCTGCCATAATTCTCGCACGACTAAACCAACCGACACCTCGAATTGAATTAGGACAATCCTTGATTGGAATCGCACATGCGGCGATTGATATTTCGGATGGGTTACTCGCAGACTTAGCCCACATACTTGACGCAAGTCAGTTAGGTGCAACCTTGCAATTGGAGGCTTTGCCGTTATCAAATTCGGTGAGGTCTAGTGTTGCTAATGGGGATTGGTCATTACCACTTAGCGCAGGAGATGATTACGAGCTTTGTTTTACACTTCCTGAGTCAGCAATTAAACATTTAGACTCCCAACATTGCTTGCTAACAAGAATTGGAACAGTTGTATCAGGTAAGGGTATTGACTGTTATACACCAGATGGAAAAAAGCTCGAGTTTCATGATTCTGGGTACGATCATTTTAGTTCAGTCTTACGAAAGGAAGAAACACTTTGAAACCAGTTCCTATTCCCGTAGCAGCAATTAAAGATCCGGTACTTTTTCTGGCATTGGGGTTTGGCACGGGTTTGTCACGTTTTGCCCCAGGTACCTTTGGAACACTGGCGGCGCTGCCTTTTTACTGGATGATGCAATCGCTACCAATCTTTTATTATTCATTAATAACTGTGTTGTTATTTGCTGTGGGCATTTTACTATGCGGTGTGGCAGCGGATAAATTAGGTGTTCATGATCATCCGGGTATTGTTTGGGATGAAATAGTTGGCTACTTGGTTACGATGTTTTTAGCCCCAGCGGGTTGGTTATGGGTTATTGTTGGTTTTATTTTGTTTCGTTTATTCGATATTTGGAAACCTTGGCCAATAAGCTGGCTTGATGCCAAGGTGTCTGGCGGTCTAGGTATCATGATAGATGACGTTTTAGCAGGTATTTATGCGGCAGGTGTACTACAGTTATTAGTATTCCTGTTGGCGTATTGGAATAGCTAGGCATGGGAACATTCTGAATCGTCAAAGGTCAGATATTACACAATGTTTTGCGAGTATCGATAATTTAAGGGGTTAAAGTAGTGAAACGCTTATTCATATTGATGATTTCAGGTCTGATGAGCATTTTTGCTCAGCTTTCGTATGCGAATGAAGTTGAAATAGTAAATGTTTACATGCAGGAAACAGATTCTGGTTGGCGAGCTGAAGTTACACTTAAACATAATGATACCAGCTGGGAACATTATGCGGACGCATGGCGGGTTGTTGATAGAAATGGTCACTTAATAAAAACGCGAGTATTGTTTCATCCGCATATAAACGAACAACCTTTTACTCGGAGTCTTTCAGGAATTTCTATTCCAGCAGATCAATCAATTATTTATGTTGAAGCCCACGACAAACAACATGGGTGGAGTAAACAACGCGTTGAAATTGATTTAACCCGTTCAAGTGGTGATCGTTATCACGTTCGGAGAAAATAGCGTGACGAAAAAAGGGCGCCAATTATTTCTTGGCCTCTTCTTAATTATATTTACCAGTCCATTGCTGGCTGTGGATGTTGTGGTCATGGGTTTATTTCGAAATAAAGTCATGGTTAAGATTGATGGCAAGCAGCGTATTTTAAAGCGCGGTAAGCCGTCACCAGAAGGGGTGTTGTTGATTTCGTCTAACAGTGATGAAGCGGTGCTTGAAATTGATGGGGTCAGAGACAGTTATCGGCTAGGAAGACATATTGGCTCTACCTACAAGCAAGATGAACAACCGGAAGTCTCCATCTACCAGAACGAACATGGTATGTTCACGGTTATTGGCAGTATCAATAACTTTCCTGTTGATTTTTTAGTTGATACTGGCGCTTCACATATTGCGATGAGCCGAAATGAAGCTCGGCGTCTAGGGATTGATTTTCGTCAGTTTGGTAAACGCGGTCGTGCCAGGACGGCAAATGGCGTAGTAAACACTTGGAATATCACACTCGATAAAGTGCAGGTAGGAAAAGTGACAATACGAAATGTTAAAGCTTTTGTTAATGACAGCGATAGCCCACATAAAGTCCTTCTTGGTATGTCATTTTTAGGGCAACTGGAAATGACAAATGAAGGCCAAAAACTAAAGCTAAAAAAGAAATTTTAGCTTTGGGTTTTATCGCGGCTAATTAAAGCGTAAGCAGAGTGGTTATGAATCGACTCAAAATTTTCTGATTCAACAGTATAAGCGGTAATACGATCGTCACTATTCATTTGTGCCGCAACATCTCTAACCATGTCTTCTACAAACTTAGGGTTATCGTACGCTTCTTCAGTAACGTGCTTTTCATCAGGACGCTTTAACAAACCATAAAGCTGGCAAGATGCTTCTTTTTCAACCAGGTCAATAAGATCTTCAATCCAGATAAAGCCAGCAGTATCGACAGAAACAGTCACATGCGAGCGTTGGTTGTGAGCGCCATAATCAGAAATTTTCTTTGAGCATGGGCAAAGGCTAGTGACTGGAACGACAACTTTAACAGTTAACATCGGTTTGTTATCACTGATTTTACCGATAAATGTGACATCATAATCGAGCAAGCTTTCAACACCAGATACAGGTGCTTTTTTGTTCATAAAGTAAGGAAAGCTCATTTCGATATGGCCTGAACTGGCATCGAGCCGTTCGATCATTTCTGTCATCATCTCTTTAAATGATTTTACGGTTAGTTCGCGTTCATGTTGATTAAGAATTTCAACAAAGCGCGACATGTGCGTGCCTTTGAAATTATGCGGCAAATTTACATACATGTTGAAATTAGCTACGACATGCTGTTGGCCGCCACTGCGGTCATTAACCACAACAGGATGACGAATATCTTTAATGCCAACTTTGTCGATAGCTATTTGACGCGTATCTTCAGAATTCTGTACGTCTGCAATTTCGTTACTTGAAGGTGTAGAAGCCATACTCTTTATTCCTCAGTAAATCGTACACAGGCGCGCTCTGTTTCCCAGAGTGTGATGGCGCTAACCTGAATATGTTGATTATTTAACTTTTCGCCTAAGCCTCGATATAACCACGCTGCGATATTTTCGGCAGTAGGGTTAATACTGTCGAAAGGCTCGATCTCGTTTAAGTAACGGTGATCAAGCAGGTTGGTTAATTCTTTCACGGCTGATTTAATTTTCTTAAAATCGATTCCCATGCCAACATTATCAAGTTGCGTCGCGATGACTTCCGCCTCCACTTTCCAGTTGTGGCCATGCATGCGGCTACAAGCGCCGGGATAGTCACGCAAGGTATGCGCTGATGCAAAATCAGAAACTACTTTCAGCGTATATTGGGTACTCATTACTTTATAACCTGACTAAATTACTAGGGATTATTTTACGCGTACTGGCTGGGGCACGCAATCGGTATCCGCCAACCGGCGTTCAACGGCGCCGATTATAGCATTGGAATTAAGCCCGCAGTCGCTCAATAGGTCATTCCGATCGCCATGGTCAACAAATTTATCAGGTAGCCCTAGTTGTAATAAGGGTATGGTGATTCCCTGAGCCGTTAATGATTCTTGGACTGCACTGCCAGCGCCGCCCGCCACGACATTCTCTTCAATAGTGACGAGTAAATCATGTGTCGTAGCAAGTTGTGCGATCAAGCCATCATCAATGGGTTTAACGAAGCGCATATTGGCAACCGTTGCATTAAGATTTTCAGCGGCAATACGGGCTTCAGCCAATGGGCTACCAAATACTAATAATGCAACTTGTTTACCATCCCTAATCATTTTGCCACGACCAAGGGTGAGCTTGCTCATAGTTTGTTGAGGCTTAGTGCCGATGCCTGTGCCACGCGGGTAGCGTACTGCCGCAGGCCCGTTGTGTTGATAGCCGGTATAAAGCATTTGTCTGCACTCATCTTCGTCACTGGGTGCCATAACAACCATGTTGGGAATACATCGCAGATAACTTAAATCGAACATGCCCGCATGCGTTGGGCCATCGGGGCCGACAAGACCGGCACGATCTATTGCGAATAAGACCGGCAAATTTTGGATAGCGACATCGTGAATTAATTGATCATAGCCGCGTTGTAAAAAAGTTGAATAAATAGCGACAACTGGTTTGATTCCCTCACAGGCAAGGCCAGCGGCAAGAGTAATACTATGTTGTTCAGCAATACCCACATCGATGTATTGTTCGGGAAATTGTTCGGCAAATTCAACCATGCCAGAACCTTCGCGCATGGCAGGAGTAATGGCCATCAATGTAGGATTTTGCTTGGCCATATCGCAAAGCCACTGTCCAAAAACTTGGGTATAGGTTGGGCTGCTTCCCGTTTTTGAAAGTGCTTCACCACTTTCAAGATCAAATTTTGATACGCCGTGGAAACCACAGGGATTATCTTCGGCTGGGGCATAACCTCGACCTTTCTGAGTCACAATATGCAGAAATTGGGGGCCAGGAAGTTTTCGCATGTTACGCAGTGTTTTGATGAGGGTGGGTAAGTCATGTCCATCGATAGGGCCAATATAGTTAAAGCCCAGTTCTTCAAACAAAGTGCCAGGTACGACCATACCTTTAACATGCTCTTCTGCACGGCGAGCCAGCTCCCAAACGGAAGGGATTGTGCTGAGTACTTTTTTACTACCTTCGCGCATACCTGAATAGAATTTGCCAGAAAGTACTCGTGCAAGATAATTAGAAAGCCCGCCAACGTTTGGTGAAATAGACATGTCGTTATCATTTAGAATAACCAGTAGGTTCGCATCTAAATCGCCTGCATGGTTTAGTGCCTCAAAAGCCATGCCAGCGGTCATTGCACCATCACCTATAATGGCGCAAACACGTTTATCTGTTCCTGTTTGTTTTGATGCGATAGCCATGCCCAGTGCTGCGCTCACTGATGTACTTGAGTGGCCAACACCGAAACTGTCATATTCGCTTTCAGATCGTTTTGGAAAACCGGCTAAGCCACCTTTCTGGCGAATGCTAGACATCTTTTCGCGACGGCCAGTCAGAATTTTATGGATATAGCTTTGATGACCAACATCCCAGACTAATTGATCTGTTGGTGTGTCGTAAACGTAATGCAGTGCAACGCTTAATTCGACCGTGCCCAGATTGGCCGCGAGGTGGCCACCGGTTTGGCTGACAGTTTCAATCAAAAATTGACGAGCCTCATCAGTAAGCTGAGTCAATTCTGATTCTTTTAGCTCACGTAGATCGCTAGGATCATCGATTTGGCTTAATAGCGGGTATTTGTCAGTCGTCGTCATGGTTATTTGATACGTTTAACGGCCGGCAATGATCGGTGTTTGTTAGCCAACATGCAAGGAAATTGTCGCCAGAAATGGCCTAAACATGTGTTTCGTAGTGATTAATTACCACGTTCAATGATGTAGCTTGACAGCCAGTTTAACGCTTTGGATTTTTCCCCAATAATTTCAATGGCTTGAATGGCATCGTGGTGCAGCTCATTAGCCCAGCGTTTGGCTTCGCCCATTCCTAGCAATGAAGGGTAAGTTGATTTATTCCGCGCGATGTCTGCACCTTGAGGCTTGCCTAATGTGTCGGTATCCGCCTCGATATCAAGAATATCATCACGTATTTGAAAAGACAGGCCGATACACTTGGCATATTTGTCCAGCGCCTTGTGAAAACTGACGGGGCAGTCTCCAGATAATGCGGCTAATTCAACACTGGCACGAATTAAAGCACCTGTTTTGTGAATGTGCATATTTTCCAACTCAGCTAAGGACAAAGTTTTACCTTCACTCGCGAGATCGATAGCTTGGCCACCAGCCATTCCGCGTGAACCAATCGCATTGGCCAAGCATTCAACCATTTTAAGACGTTTATGATCGCTAGCCCGAATAGCAGGGTCGTGAGCCAGAATATAAAATGCTAATGAATGAAGTGCGTCCCCAGCTAAAATAGCAGTTGCTTCATCAAATTGGCGGTGGCAAGTTGGCTTTCCTCGTCGTAAATCATCATCATCCATGGCCGGTAAGTCGTCATGAATCAAGGAATAGGCATGAATGATTTCAACTGCGCAAGCAGGCCCGTCCAGTGCTTCAACGTCAATATTCAGCGCTTCGCCAACTAAGTAAACCAGAACGGCTCGTACGCGTTTGCCACCATTTAGTACGCTATAACGCATCGCAGAGTGCAGATTATCAGGTAGTGTACTGGCCTTGGGTAACCAGTGAGCCAACTTTTCCTCAACCCGCTGCTGAGACTGTTTGATTAATGTTTGTAGTGCAGGGTTATCAGTCACCGTCATCAAAGCTCTCAGGATCAGCATGTTCATTTTGTTCAAGCAGGATTTTCACTTTTTGTTCAGCGTCAGTGAGTGATTGGCGACAGGCGCGCGTAAGCGCAATGCCTCGTTCGAAATCTTCGAGGGCATCTTCGAGCTTGGTGTCGCCTTGTTCCATTCTTTCTACTAGCGACTCGAGCTCAGCCATGGTTGTTTCGAAATCGTTGCTATCGGTTTGTTTACTGGATTTTTTGGGCATAATTTTAGCTTTTAATTTTTATGCAGAGCGCATATTCTCTTATATCGCGGCTACGTTACCGCAGCCAGGCCATTAGCGTCAAACTGGACTGAAGCAATGGGCAGATAGCTTGACAGATTTTGGTGAAAGGCGTAATTTAGAATCATTCTAAAAGGTCGATGGAATGCGACCGAATTTATTACTAATATTTTGGAGGAATACCGTATGGAACTGAAAGGCAGCAAAACAGAAGACAACCTAAAAGCCGCATTTGCTGGCGAATCACAAGCAAATCGTCGTTACTTATATTTCGCAGCTAAAGCTGATGTGGAAGGTTACAACGATGTGGCAACTGTTTTTCGCTCAACGGCTGAAGGTGAAACAGGTCATGCACACGGCCATCTTGAGTATTTAGAAATGGTTGGTGATCCTGCGACTGGCCTGCCAATTGGCGCGACGTCTGATAACCTGAAAGCGGCGATTGCCGGCGAAACGCATGAGTACACTGACATGTACCCAGGCATGGCTAAGTCAGCACGTGAAGAAGGTTTTGACGAAATTGCTGATTGGTTTGAGACGTTAGCAAAAGCGGAGCGTTCACACGCGAACCGTTTCCAAAAAGCACTTGATACGCTCGACGACTAAGACGGTTGAGATGTATTGATGAATCAAGGCCGGCTTTATGCCGGCCTTGATGTCTCTCGATTGAATATAGTGATCAAGGACTGGCGCAATGAGTAAGACTGTAACGCGTGAAGGTAGTTTAGAAGCACCGACCAGACATAAGCTCGATTGGCATAGTGAGGCTTTTTGGGACGAAGATAATTTGTTTCAAGAGCTTGAGCGTATTTATGATATTTGTCATGGCTGTCGTCGCTGTGTGAGTTTGTGTAATGCTTTTCCTACGTTGTTTGATTTGGTTGATGAATCCAGCACGATGGAAGTGGATGGTGTTGCGAAAAAAGATTATTGGCAGGTTGTTGATCACTGCTACCTCTGTGATTTATGTTACTTGGTTAAATGTCCCTATGTGCCGCCACATGAATGGAATCTGGATTTTCCCCATACTATGTTGCGTGCCAAAGCCGTTAAATACCGCCAACAAGGCGTATCGACTCGAGACAAAATCCTTTCCTCAACCGATGCAGTCGCTCGATTAGCGGGTATCCCGATTGTTTCAGGTGTTGTAAATGCAGCGAATAAGAGTGCGCCGTTACGTAAGATAATGGAAAAAACCTTGGGCGTTCATGCTGAGGCCATTTTGCCAGAGTTCCATTCTCAAACGCTCCGCAAAAAATTCAACAACAATGGCCTCGATGAGGGTGCTTACGAATCAACACAAAGAACTAATGGTCGAGTAGCTTTATTTGCAACTTGTTATGGAAATAATAATGCGCCTGAAATAGGGGAAGACCTGTTGGCTGTGTTTGCGCATAACAATATTCCGGTCACATTAGTTGATAAGGAACAATGTTGTGGCATGCCAAAACTTGAACTTGGTGATTTGGAAGCGGTTGAAAAAGCTAAACAAGTTAACATACCTGTTTTAGCCGCGATGGTGGATGCGGGTTGGGATATTATTGCGCCAATACCTTCTTGTGTGTTGATGTTCAAGCAAGAACTACCATTAATGTTTCCAGATGACCCAGATGTGCAAAAAGTTAAAGCGGCCATTTATGATCCTTTTGAATATTTGATGTTACGTCACAAAGACAATAAGTTAAAAACTGATTTTGCCGTTTCTTTGGGTAAGGTGAGTTATCACGTTGCTTGTCATCAACGCGTTCAGAAAATAGGAATGAAAACGCGCGATATTTTGAGCTTAGTGCCGAATACAGACATTGACACAATCGAGCGTTGTTCAGGCCATGATGGCACTTATGCAGTGAAGAAAGAATTTCATGAAATTTCAATGAAGATAGCAAGACCGGTAGTCAACCGTGTAAAGCAAACAAAACCGGACCATTATTCTAGTGATTGCCCTATGGCGGGTGAACAAATCGCAAACGGCCTTGCTGATGGTAGCCGCCCTGAACATCCACTGAGCCTGCTTCGTAAAGCTTATGGCATTTGACATAGATAGGAAACCACTATGAGTAAATTATCACGTGATGATCTAATGAATCTGGAAACATATGCGGAACAACGAGCTGAGTTTCGTAGTAAGGTCATGTCGCATAAGAAAAACCGTCAAGTGATGATAGGTGATCACTGCACTTTGTATTTTGAAGATCGTTTGACTATTCAATATCAAATACAGGAAATGCTGCGTATCGAAAAAATATTTGAAGCTGATGGCATTAAAGAAGAACTGAGTGCCTATAATCCACTTATTCCAGATGGCAATAACTGGAAAGCGACATTTATGATTGAATACACTGATGTGAGTGAGCGTCAGCGAGCACTCGCTAAAATGGCAGGGATTGAAGATAAAGTCTGGGTACAGGTTGCTGACTTTGATCGTGTGTTTGCGATTGCAGATGAAGACATGGATCGCTCTGATGAGACTAAAACGTCTGCCGTTCACTTTATGCGTTTTGAGTTTAGCCCAGAAATGTCGGCAGCTATTAAACAGGGAGCTTCTGTTTCAATAGGCATTGATCATCCTGCTTATACAGCAAGTGTTGAGCCACTTCTTCCGGCTGTAAGAGATAGTCTGGCGGCGGATCTTGTTTAAATAGCGCTATGCGCGGTACACTGCAGCAATGATGAAAAATATATCTTTTAAGAGATCTTTGCTGTTGATTGTAAGCATTTTCTTTGTTATCCCCGGTCATGCAGAGCAAGAAACTGATGATGCTGATTTAGGTGGCTTTATTGAGGGTCCTAAATGGAAGGAAAAAAACGCCGTTATTCCTCCTTTCCCTAATGCAGATGACTTACTTAAAGTCGAAATTGATAAAGCAGATGCCCCCTTCAATATTTTTCTTGATAGCAAAAACCTGACTGCCTCATCAAATGCTGGGATTATTCGTTACTCAGTTGTCATTGAGTCTGATAGCGGTGCGAAGAATGTGATGTATGAGGGAATTCGCTGTCTAACGGGTGAATTTCGTACGTACGCTTACGGCACCTATGAAAATAAATTTGTAAAAGCAAGTTCGTCTGAGTGGCGACCAATAGCCAATAAAACGTCAATGCCACACAGATATAATTTTTATTTGCACTATATGTGCAACGAGTATCAGTCTTCAAACAGTGTTCCTGATATTTTACGAAAAGTTAAATATCCTGAAGACTTCGAAGTGTCAGGCGAACGTGATGATTAATTTGTTGCGAAGGATGCAATCATTTCATGAGTAAAAAGTACGATGCCGCCTCAATTGAGGTTCTCAGCGGTCTGGATCCTGTTCGTAAACGCCCGGGTATGTACACCGATACCACACGTCCGAATCATCTAGCACAAGAAGTGATTGATAATAGCGTTGATGAAGCCTTAGCCGGTCACGCATCAAAGATTGAAGTTACCTTATTCAAGGATGGCTCAATCGAAGTAAAAGATGATGGGCGAGGTATGCCGGTTGACAAACACCCCAAAGAAAAAATACCTGGTGTAGAAGTTATTTTAACCCGCCTGCATGCAGGGGGTAAATTTACGAATAGTAATTATCAATTTTCTGGTGGCCTGCATGGTGTGGGTGTTTCAGTCGTAAACGCTTTATCAAAGCATCTTGAGATTTGGATTCGCCGTAATGGTAAAGAATATAATATTGCATTTAAAGATGGTAAAACGGCTTCAAAACTGGAAGTCGTTGGTAAAGTAGGTCAGCGCAATACAGGAACTACTTTGCGCTTCTGGCCCAACGAGAAATATTTCGACTCAATTAATTATTCGTTACCAAAATTAATCCATGTGTTGCGTGCCAAAGCGGTTCTTTGTCCTGGGCTTGAAGTTGTTTTTAAAAATGAAAAATCAAAAGAAACACTTTCCTGGCACTATGAAGATGGCTTAAAAGACTACTTGGAAGAGTCGATAGGTAAGCAGCCTATGGAGCCAGAACAGGCTTTCATGGGTTCCATGCAAGCAGAGCAAGAAGCGGTTGATTGGGCTTTAGCATGGTTACCTGAAGGGGGAGAAGTCGTTGCAGAAAGTTATGTCAATTTAATTCCCACTATCCAGGGCGGAACGCATGTCAATGGACTTCGGACAGGCTTGACTGATGCAGTCCGTGAGTTTTGTGAATTTCGTAAATTACTTCCACGCGGTGTCAAAATCAGTCCTGAAGATGTTTGGGATCGTTGTTGCTATATATTGTCTTTAAAACACCATGACCCACAATTTTCAGGACAAACAAAAGAACGACTTTCGTCACGTGAATCAGCTGCTTTTGTTTCTGGCGTGTCCAAAGATGCATTTAGTATGTGGTTGAACCAGCATCCTGAGGCTGGTGAGCGAATTGCTATGTTAGCGATTAATAATGCTCAGAGCCGACTAGCTGCAGGTAAGAAAGTAGCACGAAAGAAAGTGACTACGGGGCCGGCATTACCTGGAAAGCTAGCAGACTGTAGTGTGCAGGATGTTACGCGCAGTGAATTGTTTTTGGTCGAAGGTGATTCTGCCGGGGGATCCGCTAAACAGGCACGCGATCGTGAATTTCAGGCAGTGATGCCTTTGCGCGGAAAAATTTTAAACACCTGGGAAGTAGCTTCAACTCAAGTGCTAGCTTCTCAAGAAGTTCATGACATTAGTGTCGCGATTGGCGTCGATCCAGGTTCTGACAATATTAAAGATCTTCGTTATGGGCGCATTTGTATTCTTGCCGATGCGGATTCCGATGGCTTACATATTGCGACATTGTTGTGCGCGTTATTTTTGAGACATTTTCGACCGCTTGTAGATGCTGGCCATATTTATGTTGCCATGCCCCCTTTATACCGCATCGATGTTGGTAAGGAAGTTTACTATGCACTCGATGATGATGAGTTGAAGGGAATACAAGATCGTATTAAGGCAGAGAAGAAGCGCGGTAAAGTAAATATTCAGCGTTTTAAAGGTCTCGGTGAAATGAATCCGATGCAATTACGTGAAACGTCAATTGCTCCTGAAACTCGCCGTTTAGTAAGGTTAACAATTGACCCTAAAGATAAGGTCAACGAAATGATGGATATGTTGTTGGCTAAAAAACGTGCTTCGGACCGGAAAAAATGGTTGGAAAAGAAAGGCGCACTCGCCAAGATTAACTAAATAAGAAATTTCCTATGGCTGGTAAAAGAAAAACAAGTAAATCTAAAAAAGTTAAAGCGGCTGAGTTAGTAACTGCTGAGCTTAATTTTGAAGGTATCGAAGAGCTTCCTTTAAAGGATTTTACTGAGGGTGCGTACCTCGATTATTCGATGTATGTGATTCTTGATCGTGCATTGCCGCATATTGGCGACGGGCTTAAGCCAGTGCAACGCCGTATTACTTATGCGATGTCTGAATTGGGGCTTTCTGCTGGTGCAAAACATAAAAAATCTGCAAGAACGGTTGGTGATGTACTTGGTAAATTTCATCCGCATGGCGACAGTGCTTGTTATGAAGCAATGGTGTTAATGGCGCAGCCATTTTCGTATCGCTACCCGATAATAGATGGCCAAGGAAACTGGGGTTCACAAGATGATCCTAAGTCTTTTGCGGCCATGCGGTATACAGAATCCAAGCTAACTGCCTACGCGCAAACGCTACTTGGTGAGTTAGAACAGGGGACAGTTGACTGGGTACCTAATTTTGATGGTACTTTGCGCGAGCCGTCGTTATTGCCAGCTCGCATACCAAACATATTGTTGAATGGAACGACCGGTATTGCAGTCGGGATGGCGACAGATATTCCACCGCATAATCTAAAAGAAGTGGTTTCAGCATGTATTCATTTGCTAGATAACAGCAAAGCTACTGTTAGTGAACTGATGAAGTTTGTTAAAGGACCAGATTTTCCTACTCATGCAGAAATAATTTCATCAAAGCAAGAGATAAAAGATGTCTATGAAACAGGTCGTGGCAGTGTTCGTATGCGAGCCTGTTATGAAGAAGAAGATGGCGAAATCATATTAACAGCTTTACCCCATCAAGTGTCGGGTGGAAAGGTACTAGAACAAATCGCTGGCCAGATGACGGCGAAAAAGCTGCCAATGGTTGAAGATTTACGTGATGAGTCGGATCATGAAAACCCAACTCGCCTCGTTATCGTTCCTCGCTCGAATCGCATCAATCGTGATGAATTAATGGCACATTTATTTGCGACGACTGACCTTGAGCGAACTTACCGTGTTAATTTGAACATGATAGGTATAGATGGCCGACCAAAAGTAAGAAATTTACGAGAAATTCTTGTTGAATGGTTAAAATACCGTGTCGCCACAGTGACTCGGCGACTCGAACACCGACTTGAAAAGGTATTAGCTCGCCTGCATGAATTAGACGGCTTAATGGTCGCCTTTCTTAATATTGACGAAGTCATCAAAATTATTCGTAAGGAAGATGAACCTAAGCCTGTTTTAATGAAGCGTTTTCAATTGTCAGATCTCCAAGCTGAATCTATTTTAAACCTTAAATTAAGGCACCTTGCTAAGCTCGAAGAAATGAAAATTCGAGCTGAGCAAAAGGAATTGGCAAAAGAGCGGGATGGTTTACAGAAAACTTTAGGTTCGAAAGCTCGATTAAAAACATTAGTCAAAACAGAATTAAAAGAAGATGCAGAGCGGTTTGGAGATGAACGTCGGTCGCCTATCGTTGTTCGCGGTGCTGCACAGGCTATTGACGAGAGCTCATTGGTATCAGCTGATCCGGTGACGGTTGTGTTATCGAAGAAGGGTTGGATTCGGTCTGCCAAAGGTCATGAAATGGATCCGCTAGCGATTAATTACAAGGCTGGTGATGCTTTCCGTGATGCATGTCGGGGGCGAAGCAATGAGCAAAGTGTCTTTTTAGATTCAACCGGCCGGGTTTATACCGTCATTACGCATTCGCTACCTTCGGCTCGTGGGCTTGGAGAACCATTGTCTGGACGTGTGAACCCGCCAGATGGTGCTACATTTGAAGGTGTGATGATAGGAAAACCGGATGACCAATTTTTGGTTGCCAGCACATCAGGGTATGGCTTTGTTGTACGTCTAGGTGATTTATATGCCAAGAACAAGGCAGGTAAAAGTATGCTTAATACGGGTAAATTTGCAAAAGCGTTAGGCGTTTCCCGTATTACGGATTTTGAAGAGGATTGGGTCGCAATTGTAAGCAGTGAAGGGCATTTACTTATTATTGACGCTAAAGAATTACCGGAAATGTCACGAGGTAAGGGAATTAAAATGATTAATATTCCCTCCAACAAACTCAAAGCGGGTGAAGAATATGCTTGTGCGGTGGCTGTGATAACAGGTGATCAGAAATTGCGGATTCAATCAGGTAAAAAGCATGTCACATTAAGTCAATCTGACATGGAACACTATATGGCAGAACATGGAAAACGTGGACGTAAATTACCACGGGGTTACCAGAATGTTGATAGTATTTCAGTTGTTGATAAATAAATGTTTATTGCTGTTGGGCACTGTTACTGTTTCGTAATTCATTAAGCTTTTTTATGACTTTATTAGCGCGACGAATTCGAGCTTGCAGTGTTTTATTAGTTTTGTCGTACCGTAATGCCTTTTCCCAAACCTCTTTAGCCTCGGAAATCTTCTCTTGACGATATAGTCTATCGCCTTGCGCGGTTAATTTGTAAACAAGTCGATTTACCCGTTCTCTATGTTTTAGTTGTAATGCTAAAAAATCACTATTTCCAGGTTCAAGTTTAGCAAGTTTGCTTAAATGTTTATTTGCCAATATTAACTGATTGTTATCAATCGCGCTTTTTACTTTATTGATTAGTCGCTTAATATTTGCGCGATAGTTTTTTTGCTTTATACGCTTGTTGCGGCTTTCTTCGGTATAAGCTATTTCTGCAGCCTTCTCATGCTTAATTTTATTTAAGTAATTGATTTTAGCTTGATGAGATTCGATGGACGCAATTGATTTCTCATCAGTTGTTAAAAGTCGTGCTTGTTGTATGCAATCTTCAGCAAGGTCTATTTCATTATCGTCAATAAGTTGCCCCGCCATTGTTAGTAGACGGGTATTCATATCTGAAAGTTCACTTTCAAGGCTTTGTAAATCCCATTTGGCAGTAAAGCTTATGGGTGAGTTTACAACCTCTTTTTTGCTAATAGGGAGTTTGTTGTAAAGCAAATTTGCACGAGCGAGAAGTGCTTTTGCATCAAGCTTATTGATTCGTTTTTGTTGTTGTGCAAGAACAAGGTTGTGTTGGTCATGAATGAGTCGGCTAGTGGGATAGTTATTTAATGCCGTATTTAAACTTAAAATGGCAGCCGACCAATTTTTATTATTAATGTCAGACTGTGCAATGCTTATTATATTTTTTTCATAGGTAGAAGCAAGATTTTTAACTTCTTTACGTTTATTGACGTAAGCAACAAAATTTTTTTCATTTGGCGAGATGTGCTCTAATGAGGATAAAGCGATGCCAAACTGGTTATTAGCGACCCATTCATCAATTTGAGAAATAGATGGCAAACCATCTTGTTTAGTTAAAGTGCTACAGCCTGAAACAAGTAGAACAACGAAAATTAAAACTAAGGCGGAACGAAGTTGATTCATGCAGCTGCTTTATTGGAAATAATAAGTTGTGTTTGCTTAGTCATAATAGTTTGGTATTCAGGATTTAAGCCTTTTATCAAATAAGTCAGGACCGGATGTTTACGACTTCTTAGTTGAATAGGCATATGTGCTTCTGCAATAACACGGTCACTAACATCACCAAAATCATAGACGTCTTTATTAATAACAATTTCACCAGGCGAAGCAAAAGTACAAAGTCTAGATGCAAGGTTCACCGCATCGCCTACCACAGTAAATTCCATTCTATCACTACAACCCATGTTACCTGCTAACATTTCACCACTATTGATGCCGAGCCTGAACTGAACAGGGAATAATCCTTTACTAGTTCGGTCAATATTGAGCTGTTCAACGAGTTGTTGAATAAGTGAAGCGCAGGCGATGGCATGAAAGCGATGATCGTTGTCATCTTCAGTGATACCAAATACGATCATTGCACAGTCACCCATAAATTTATCGATAGTCCCATTATAAAGTTTACTTGCTTCACCAATGTATGAGAAAAACTCATTTAAAAGTTCGGCAGTTGCACGTGGGGTCATATGTTCCGAGATATCGGTATAACCAACAATATCTGCAAATAAAACTGTTCCCTCAACATGCTCGCCACCAATTTGAACATTATCCAGGTCACTTAGAATCTGTTTTGCGACATTACTAGAAACAAACCGTGAGAAAGCGTCTTCTACTTGGTTCTTTTTCAAAAGGCCATCAGCCATGGAATTAAAGTTATCGATTAAACTACCAATTTCGTCATTACGCCTTTCTTTTATTCGATAATTTAAATGACCTTGATCGATCGCTTTACTCGCGTCCATTAAATGATTAATAGGTTCTGATATCTTTCGTGCCATAACAAATGAAATTACAATGGCAATTAAAATCATCATAATTGTTGCAGCAGTGACAGCACGTACTGAATCAAGTATGGCAAGATCAAGAGAAGCACGGCTAAAAGTAATAAGTACATACCCAGCAGTTACATCAATGAATTGAACTGGATGAATGAAAGATACAAATTTTTCAGTCTTTCTTGTTGTACTTATTTGAGACCATTCATGAATGTTTGTTTTTGCTGAATTTTCTACGTTTAGTAAGATTTCCTCGCTATCTTTAGGCGTAACACCTGCTGTCGCAAGAATATTACCTTTGTCATCATAAACTACAGTGCCAAGTATGTTTTCATCGCTAGTCATGTTTTTAGTAATGACGCTAAGGCTGAGCTTATCACTTGCTAAAATTTGTTCTTTAGTAGATTGGGCTAATTGACTAGCGATGGTATTGCCGTGAGCATTAATTTGATTTCGAAGTAACTTTTCTTGGTTGGTGATGACTACTGAGCCGAGAATCGCCATACCAAGACTAATGAGTAAAGAAATAACAAATGACAGTTTAAGCGCGATGGGAATATGTTTTGGCAGCATATTCTGGAAACGAATTATTGTACGTTTTATAGCCAATTTTCCCTTGCGAATTAGCTGGGGTTTTTGGTTTTGAGCACGCAAATCATCTAATTTATGGTCGAACATTCGCTATCGGTCTCTATTAATTACATTTTAAGCATAGCATGGAGTTTTACTGCTTGCTGGTAGATAAGCGATAAGCTTTATAAAGTTGAATCAAATTGTGAACCAGTGCTCATTTTTCGATAAAAAACAATAAATTCAATAGGATAATGATCGCCTGATAATTTAATTATGGCGGTGCTTGTTGGTCGTGTAGAATATGCAGCCACGAAAATGCAGTTGGAGAGCAACAAATGACATTAATTAGAGCTTTTACCGGTCTTCGCCCTGTTTCAGAGCGTGCAAAAGACGTCGCAGCACCACCATACGATGTGCTGAATTCTCAGGAAGCCAGGCAACGAGTAAAAGGTCGTCAGTGGAGCTTTTTACACATCTCTAAACCGGAAATTGACTTAGCTGAGGGCACCAATCCTTATACAGACGAAGTGTATGCAAAGGGAGCAGAAAACCTTCAGCGCATGATTGATGCCCAAGTTTTGGCACGGGATGAAAAGCCGAGTTATTATTTTTATCGTTTGAAAATGGGTGAGCATATCCAAACAGGACTTGTCGCGGCCGCCTCTGTTGTTGACTATGACTCTAATCGTATTCGCAAACATGAATTTACTCGCCCTGATAAAGAAGATGACCGGGTTCGAAATATCGATGCGTTGAATACTCAGACAGGACCGGTATTTTTAACGTATAAGCATTCTGATTCTGTGGATGCTATTACGGCACAGGTAACAAGCGCGAAACCAGATGTAGATATTACTGCGGATGATGGTGTGCAACATACGCTTTGGTCTGTATCTGATGAAAAAATTGTTGAACAGTTAACGTTGATTTTTGACTCAATGGATTGCCTGTATATTGCTGATGGGCATCATCGATCTGCAGCAGCTTCAAGAATTGCAGCTAAAAGAAAATCTGAAAATGCTACTCATACGGGAAATGAAAGTTATAACTACTTCTTATCTGTTATTTTCCCTGATAATCAAATGATGATTTTAGATTACAACCGTGTGATTACAGATTTAAATGGACTCGATGCAGCTACGCTCGTAAAAAAAGTTGCCGAGAAATTCACAGTAACTAAAAGTCAAAGTGCATTTAAACCTAATGCCAATGGTGAATTCGGCATGTATGTTGATGGTCAATGGTATAAATTGGAAATTAATCCTGAATTGATACCTAGTAACGATCCTGTTGCATCACTTGATGTGAGCTTGCTAACGGATAATTTAATAGATCCACTTTTAGGTATAAGTGATCTACGTCGCGACAAACGAATTGACTTTGTCGGTGGTATCCGAGGTTTAGCTGAATTAGAAAAACGTGTAGATAGTGGTGAAATGGCAGTTGCTTTCGCGTTATACGCCACACGTATAGACCAGCTTATGGATGTTGCTGACTCAGGTAATGTGATGCCACCGAAATCAACTTGGTTTGAGCCTAAACTAGCAGATGGTTTAGTTTCGCACGCGCTTGATTAAAAAATATTAGTCTTCGCTGCTAAAGTCATAATCAAGTGATGTGCTTGGTTCTTGTAAGAAGTGACCCTGGATATAATTTACGCCAAATTGCCATAGCAGAGCTAGACTATTTGCATCCTGAACAAATTCAGCAATGGTGAGTTTGCCCATAGAATGCGCTGTTTGAATAATTGATTGTACTGTTTCTTGGTGTTGATTATCGTCGGCTAGACTATTTATGAGGGATCCATCAATTTTAAGGTAGTCAGCGTCCAGGTGTTTGAGATTTTTTATAGAGTTTAATCCACTGCCAAAATGGTCTAGTACTATTTTACAATTAAGTTGCTTCACGCCATTGATGAAGGCTTTGGCTTGAGTGAGATGCATTACTGCGCTTGCCTCATCAAGTTCAAACGTAATTGAGTCACCTGATAGCCGTTGTTCTTTTATTTGCTCACTTAACCAAGGTAATAGGCTGTTGTCGCAGAGGGACGCACCAGTTACTTTAATAAAAAATTTTGTTTGGTTGTTTTTTGATTGTTCTTGGCTGAGTTGTTGCATTGCATGTTTGATAACCCAGCGATCGATCGCAGGTAAAAGATCAGCATGATCTGCAGCGGGTAAGAACTGCTCTGGCAGTATTTCACAGTCGTCTTCGCCGTATAGTCTAAGTAATACTTCGTAATTTTCACAGGTATCACCGTGTAAACTAACAATAGGCTGGTAGGCAAGGTAGAACTTGTCTTCAGCTATTGCATGGTTTATTGCTTCAACCCAGTTTGCATTTCTTTCTTTGCCAGCCTGCTCATCAGCGATGGGATTGTGTAAATGGACGCCATTCCCGCCATTGTCTTTGACAATACTACAAGCAAGATCAGCGCGAGAGATAATTTCTTGTGTATTATTTGTGTTTTCTCCAATAGGACAAATGCCAATACTACAAGTTGAAGTCACTGAGCGGCCTCCCACATCAGAAATATGGTTCTCAATCGTCTTTCTAATAGTGTTAGCGTATTGCTCAACATCATTCATGTTAGCAGCATCGTTTATAAGGACTGTAAAGCTATGGTCACTGAAACGGGCAACGATGTCAGGTGATTCGATAATATTAGAAATAACTTTAGCAACGTCGCTGAGGACAAGGTCGCTAGAAGCTAAACCAATATCTTGTTTAATTGCATGAAAGTCGTCGACATCAATATATAGCAACGCACTACTAGACGATTCAGTAGTAGCTTTTGAAATAGCTGTTTCAAGAACTTCCATGAAATGTTGACGATTGTAAATACCTGTTAATAAATCTTGTTGACTAAGAATGTTGAGTTGATTTTGCAACTCTTTATCTGAAGCAGTTCGAATAATAATCTGCGTACAAGACTCACCATCTATTGATGCCGGAGTGAATTCCATTACGGCATTAAATTTACTGTTATCGGTACGCATACCGCTAACTTCAATATCACCCTGCATTTCGTCTTCATTTTTGCTGAACTTGCGGAGAAATTTTTTGAAATTGTCATGATCATCAGGCGAGACCATGTCCATAATCGGCATACCCTCAATTTCTTCAATATCATCGTAGCCAAACATTTCCATGTAAACCGAGTTAGCATACAAATGCATGCCTTCATGCACATAGGTTATGGCATCCCTTGAGCTATCAAGTAATGAACGACAGCGCTTTTCAGTTTCACGCATTGATTTATTAAATTTACGCAATTTCCTGCGATCATTTAATGAGCGAAATTCGCGTTGTACTACATACTGGAGATGCTCGGGCTCTTCATCTTTCGTAATTAAGTCAGAAGCACCGGCCTTAAGTGCTTCGCTCACAGTGATGTTTGCCGCACCATTTGCAGCCACAATTAGTGGGACGTCTTTTTCTGTTTTTTGAAGAATTTCTAGTGCTTTATAGGCATCGATATAACTTAGCTTATCTGCGGCAATGATGATGTCCCAGTTGTGCTCACTAAGCGCAGCCTCAAAATCTTCGTCATCTTCAACGCGCGTGGCGCGAACAGCCATGCCAATATTGCGGAGAATATTAGTCATTGACTCGGCATCATTCGATGATTCATCGACGATGAGCAAATGTAGAGTATTGTCAGAATCCATTACTTTCCTTGAAATTAACCCTTACGTTTTTATTATTGCTAAATAGTATATCAATAACCTTCATAAATCATGATTTGCTGAAAATTACAGTGTTGACCAGATAGAATCGAAGTCATTTTCATTTATAGGGCCTTCTACGTTTTTATCACCGCTATTATCTTCAGATAGGCCTTTTTCTAGCACAGTGAATTCGAACTGAGAAAAGCTTCTGGTGCACTCAAGTTGCTTGGATAAAACAGCAAGAATAGACTGATCCTGAAGGTTAATACGAATATGGCTATTTGTTTTAAAAGGCATTGATGGCGTAATAATTGTAGCGGGCTGCTCAATTGTCCTTAATTCAGGAAGCATCAAGCAGCGCAAGTAATCAGAGCCGGGCTGAGTATCATTTGCCGTCTCTAGGCGCGCGGCAACTGCTACAGCATTGGGAGTCAACATCTCTATACCTAATTCGACATTATTGCTGCGGTTACTGAGCATGCGTCGAATTACACCAATACCCCACTGTTCTAATGAAAGTTCACTGGTATCGTGAATAGCAACCAAGTCACCTACGTGTGCAGAAAAATCGACGTTTTCTTGTGAGACCAAACAATACCCACCTGCGCTAACATTAGACATGGCTAACTTAACAGTTTGATAATCTGAGGTCGGAGATGAGGTGATGGCATCATTATAATTTAAAGAGTTTTTATCAGGTGGAGCATTAAAAGGGTCGTTGCTCGAATAAGTGAAATTCATGTTCCATACATCGGGCCCTTTAGTAACATCGCTAAGCGCATGAACTCGGGTAGAGTGAAAATCGGAAGCATGAGAATTAAGAACTGACTTGCCGTCATGTTGCCCCGGCGTTGTTTCAAACGATTGTTCGCCACTTACAAAGAAATGCGCAGCGCTAAGACCAAAGGCAACATCGGCATAGGAATCCTCTCTTTGAATTCGTGAGAAGCTACGTTTTGATAGAACACTCCACGCAGACAGCAACCGTTTGCATAAATCAGGCGATACGATGTTTAGCAGCTTGGAATCAGGCGCCTGTAATTGTTCATTTAAATTTATAGTCATTTCGCTAGTATTAAGTAAGCGACAACTATTAAAGTCGTTGCAGCTATGCATAGCGAGATAACCTGGCTGATTATCACTGCTTAGTTCGATGATAAAAAGCCCGGCTGGTGGTGCACCATCAGTCATTTTATTCAAGCGACTAAACCCAACAAACTCATTAAGCAAGATGCAAACTTTATCAATTTCGCCACGATGTAATCGATAGGGCATCGCTAGAGATAGTAGTAGAATTTTTTTATATAGCGTTTCAAGGTTGCTGTTGCCTGGCAAGAGATTTAGTGGATCTTTAATTACTTGTTTCAGCAAATCATAGGATTCAATAAAGTGATAGGTTGTGTGGAGTTCTTTCCATATGCCCCGTGGATAGGGTGCGTAAACCTGATAAGAGCGTAATAGTAACAAGCCTTGATAACTCATCGCTCGATGCAGAGCATTGGTTAATAATTTGAGATCGGGCCGAGAAGATGATTCAATTTGTCGGGCGATTATTTTGTAACCTACTGCCAATTCAGATAGTAATGCACGCGCCAATTCAGAAATTTTTCTATTACGTTTATTAAGGGGCAGGGGACGTCCGGCAAAGTGTTTCTCGAGTGATTCAACAATATAGTGGCAAGGTTTGCGCAGTAGCTCCATTGCTTTGTAGCGTTGCTGAATTGGCATTTCAAGGCGGTTAATTTCAACAACAGCTTTAAAAACAAGCCGAGAGGTTTCACCTAGATTTGCCATTGGCAAGCTAGTGATCCATTTTTCCATGAACTTGGGGCGCACATCAAACGATGCCAGATCTGCGGCATGTTGCGCGGGAATAGATAACCCCTTTAAATCAATTATTTCAGACATAAACCGTTTCCCCCACCGGCTTTTCACTTTCAACGCCAAACTATATCAGAAAATACAAATAACTTGATGATATCAGTCGATATTATAGCGTAGTTTTACTAGATTCGCCGGCAATTTCACGTACAAGTTTTGGTACCAAATAGCCTGGTAATTGCGCTGTAATTTGGTTCAAAAGCTGTTTGGCTTTGTCGTCAGCCACTTCAAAATGGGCTGCCCCAGAGACGCGGTCGAGTTGGTGGAGGTAATAAGGCAATATATTGCACTCACTGAGCTTTAGGCTGAGGTCGCACAAAGCCTGAACTGAATCATTGACACCGGCTAACAGCACCGATTGGTTAAGCAGTTGGCTTCTCGTTTGCTGTAACCGCTCACAGATTGACTTAACGCTAGCGTCGATTTCTTGTGCGTGATTGATATGCAGAACCACAACTGTAGTTAAACGGCTGCTAGCAAGGGTACGACATAACGCCGTTGTGACGCGGTCAGGAAGCACGACAGGGAGGCGCGTGTGGAGCCTTAAGCGCTTGAGATGTGGGATATTTTCGAGCTCCTCGACTAATGCCGTGAAGCGCTTATCGGATAGGCTTAGCGGGTCGCCGCCGCTGAGGATGACCTCATGAACCGTTTCATCCGCGCGTAAGGCGGCGAGCATGTCTTGCCAATGATGCTTGGCTGGATTTGCTTCTGCATAGTTAAAATGTCGGCGAAAACAATATCGGCAGTGAATGCCACAGGCGCCGGTTGCTAAAACTAATGCTCGACCATGGTATTTATGCAATAAACCAGGAGTTTGCATGGCAGCATGGTCCGAGACAGGGTCGCTAGTGAAACCTGCCACAGAGATTAATTCGTCACTCAGCGGTAAAACCTGTTTTAGCAAAGGATCATTGATATCTGCTTGCTGAATACGTGCTAAATAAGGCAGTGGAACCTTCAATCCAAATAATTCGGCCGCTTGGCGGGCGGCTGGTAAAAGAGAATCGGGCAGTTTAAGCCGGCGAAGCAAGATGGCGGGATCCGTGATGGATTGGGCCAGACTTTGTTGCCATGGATTAAGCTGCAAAACTGTTGGTGTTCCCTGTATCATAGACAACCAGATTAAATGACTAAGCTTGCATCATACCGCAAGCAGCTAGTCATAGGCGATAAGCTTGCAAAGATTAGAGAGGAAAGTATGGCGAGTTATAACACGAATGAATTTCGTAGTGGTCTTAAGTTGATGATTGATGGTGATCCCTGTGCCATCGTTGAAAATGAATTTGTTAAACCAGGTAAGGGACAAGCCTTTAACCGGGTAAAAATCCGTAATTTAAAAACTAATCGTGTCATTGATCGTACTTACAAGTCGGGGGAATCTGTTGAAGCCGCTGATGTCATAGACACCGACATGCAGTACCTCTACAGCGATGGTGAGTTTTGGTACTTTATGGATCCTGATAGCTACGAGCAAGTTGGTGCCGACGAAAATGCAGTAGGTGAAAACACTAAATGGTTGAAGGAGCAAGATACCTATACCGTTACACTGTGGAATGGCGCGCCATTAACAATTACCCCACCTAACTTTGTGTTACTCACGGTGACTGAAACTGATCCTGGTGTGCGTGGTGACACTTCAGGTGGCGGTGGTAAACCAGCTACGATGGAAACAGGTGCCGTAGTGAGAGTTCCCTTATTTATTAATGAAGGTGAATTGTTGAAAGTTGACACACGCACGTGTGAGTATGTTGGACGTGCCAAGGAAGATGATTAATAGTTCAAATTGGAAACCTTCAGCGTCGCTAGACGTTATGAAAAAACGTGCGATGCTGTTAAAGCAGATTCGCGCGTTTTTTTATGCGCGAGATATATTGGAAGTCGATACGCCTGCACTGTCTGTTGCAGGAAATACTGACCCTAACATTGAAAGTTTTAATACTCATTACACAGGGCCGGGTACAACAACAAACCTGTATCTTCACACTTCTCCTGAATTTGCTATGAAGCGTTTGCTGGCTGCGGGTAGTGGCGCTATTTATCAACTTTGTAAAGTATTTCGAAATGGTGAAGCAGGGCGTCACCATAATCCGGAATTTACTATGCTGGAGTGGTATCGACCTGGATTTGATCAACACCAATTGATGAAAGAGGTTGACGAACTATTGGTAGAACTACTTGGCCAGACTCAAGAATCTGTTAGAAAGATAAGCTATCAGCAAGCTTTTATTGATAAGGTGAATATCGATCCACTCAATACAGATTGTGATGCGTTAAAAAAATCTGCACAGCAACATGGACTAGAGCAAGTTGTAGGTATGGATGAGGCCAGCGTTAATGACTGGTCGGATTTAATAATGGACCAAGTAATCGTACCTTCTTTAGGTCAGGGTCGTGTTTTTATTTATAACTATCCGGCTTCGCAAGCTGCACTCGCCAGAATTAGTATCGAAGATAACCGTGTCGCTGAACGCTTCGAGCTATATATAGATGGCGTCGAAATTGCGAACGGGTTTTACGAACTCGCTGATGCGAGCGAACAGCGCCGCCGCTTTGAGCAGGAAAATAACAAACGAAAAATCACAGGTCTTTCGGTGTTACCGATGGATGAAAATTTGTTAGATGCACTAGAAGCTGGGTTGCCAGATTGTGCAGGTGTAGCGTTGGGTATTGATAGGCTACTCATGTTAGTTGAAGGCGCAGATTCAATTAAAAAAGTGATATCAGTATCATCAATTGAGTAATCAACTATTTTTGTCACCAAATTTAAGAAGATACTTATCTAACCAGACTAAATTAATGGTTCTAGCTTGGCTTAAGTGAGCAGCTTTGTGCTTGCTATCAACGACAGAAGTGAATAACGCGGTCGGGTTGGGTGCAAAAACAGGTAATGCCAGAATCAAAAAAAATAGTCCCCAAATGATTTTAAATAAATGTTTGTCTGTTGTAGTCATAATAGCCTCGTTGTGAATTCCCTTTATTTAGGTAAATAATAGGCTTTTCCCAAAAGACTTACCGCTAAGCATTGCACACCAAAAAGGTAAAAATGTCACACCTGTTATGATGAGAATTAACAGGTATAACAATAGGCTACAAAGTTATTTTTTTAATTGCTTAACAATCAGCTTGATAAGCCAAAAAACTACTAAAAGCAAAATAACGACAACTAAAATAAGAAGTACCCACTCTATCAGCGTCAACTTACTTTGTGTATTGACAGCGATCATCGTTAAACCTGGTGCATCGATGGTAATAACAGGGTCAATAAGTAACTGATTCACTGCTAAGTACTGTATGTACGCACCATTACCTAAGTCTTGAAGCTGGCCAATAAGCTTACCCCCCTTGATATTGACGCTAACTAGCTGGGACTTACCAGGACCAAGCAGGTTGCCAAATTTATCGATAGGCGTGATTTGTAATTGCTTGTTGGCGTCCTTGACTGATGAGTCAGGAGCGATATCTGAATATTCTATAATTGAGTTGTCGACATCAAATGTATCGAACTGCGTAACAACAGTCAGTGAGGTTTGTCGAGAAATACTACCGCTACTAGGTAGCCTTCCCTGAACTCTAATGTCAAAGTCATACGTGCCGGGAATATTGGTTTCTGTGTAGAGAGCTGAGAAAATACCATCATTAGCGACTTTGTCACCATCCTTGCCATTATCAAATAGTCGTATACTTTTTCTTAATGGTACGAGATTCTTTGGCTGTGTATCAGTGTTCAGTAATTGGATCAGATTCTTGTCGTAGACTGTTTGTGGTGTATCGAGTGTCGCAGTGGGTACATCAGCTGCGCTTATTAAGTTATTGTTACCGCGAATGTAATTTTTCGCAAGGTAGCTGCCTAATCCTATTCTAGGCGCTTTGACTTGTGCTGAAACAAGTAGTTTCTTAGCAGCACGAGCTACATCGGTAATTTTGGCAGTTATTAAAATGGGTTCACCGACTTGATAGCGGGGCTTATCAGATTTAATGATGTCTTTAACATCACTCTCATCTTCAAGTACCCATACCGAATAATCAACAGGCTGTGTAAGCGGTGGCGTTACCGCCGCAAGGCTATGCGTAACAGGCGGTGCGGCTAAATTTTTTCTTTGCAATACCATTTCCCACTCTCCTCCGGCTGGAATTGAGCCGAACCTGGAAATAAGCGGGAAGTTAAGGTGAACAATAAAGTAGAAGTCACCCGAGCGAATATCAATACCACTTGTACCAGCTGGAATGAAGTTTCCTTGTGGCGTTTTTAATCCAAAGGCTAACTCATCCATATTGGTGTTTTTGTTCCATGACAATACGAAGGATGCGCGCTGCGTTGCATTGTTAAGTGCAAACCGATGCGACTGACGCGCTGTGTTAGCAGGCAGCTGGCTAAAGACGCGGGCGACCATTTCAAGACTGGTTTCAGATAGTGAGTTGACCAACGTCGTCATGAAATGATCTTGCAGTGGTGATGGCATAGCACCGACACCGACAAATGAGTCAGGCGTAGCAAAGAAACTCGCACCATTCGTGTCTGTTGCCAATTTAGCTAGCATGGTCTCAAGATTAGAACCACTCACACCTGTGCCGATGGTATGAATATTCATAGAGAGATCTGTGTCTGATAAATTTATCGGTGTAATGGCTTGAGTTAACCCCGACAAGGTTCTGACACTAAAGCCATCGTCTACCATTTGACCCACGGTGGCATCAAGTATTTGATAGGGCACCGCAACATCCAGTACAGGAGCAGGATCGCCTGGCGCATAGCTAGTACCCGGGCGCATGACCATCGGACTACCATTTTGTTGGCCGTCAGTAAAAGTGATAACGACAGGTTTACGGTTAAGCCCGCCACTGGGCGCTGCGTTTAAGCCTTCAATTGCTGTCTGCAGTCCGCCGCCAAATGAGGTCCAGCCTCCAGGTGTTTTGGTTCCGACGTCGGTATTGTGTGCTGGCCAATTAGTGGTAAATGACTCCATCGCAAAGACGGCAGGGAAAGTGCTAATGTTGGTATTGAAATAGGTTGTGCCTAAACGATCTTCTGGAATATCGAAACCATCCCATGTTTCAAGGAATAATTGCACAGCATCTTTAAGCAAATCGATACGTTGAGAGCCATCTACAAGTTGCTGCATACTGCCAGAGGTATCAAGTACAAGGGCAATATCAACGGGACGGCGCTGGAAGTCTATCGTCGATGTTGCGCTATCAGAACTGATTCCATCATTAACGCTAACGGTAATAATCCGATTGACTGTGTCAGGAGATGTTGCACTATTATCATACCGTACAAGATCAATAGCGGTGGCATATTCAGCGTTTGTAGGACTCGCGCCACCATTTGGTGTAAGCAACAAAGTGCCTGATACTGCATCGGTGGTGTAATTGTAATCAATGTTACCGGTCGTTCCGGCAGTTAAGCCGCTGATAGTGAGTGTTTCCGCGCCAGTATCTAGCAGGTTAGTTAATGTAATTGTCACAGAAGCTGGGCTAGTTGTATCTGGGTCGACTATGCTGGTGCCTTCTGCAATTTCAATCGCGTCACCAGTGCCCAGATCGAAGGTGTTTTCAAAATCAATATCATTTGCAGCTGGGCGGTTATCGTCATCTGAATCCAGTTCAAGCTCTGGCGGTGCATTAGCAGTAAGCGTTATGTCGAACATTGCATTAGCAATATTAGGCTCGCCAGCTGCACCGCTGTTTCCATTATCGTCGATGCTAATAGAGACTGTTTCGGTGCCTGTCACGCCCGAGTTACCCGTGTAACTTAGGGTTGCTAGTGCAGCGTTCACCGTGTTCAAGTTGCCGCTAAAGCTAATACTATTCGTGCCATTACCAGCAGTCGCACCTGTGGCAGAGAATATGCCATTACCTGGGCCGGGTACGCTAACGGTGACATCGAAAGTTCCGGTTACAGTATCTACATCAATATCACTAACAGAAATGGTATTTCCAGGGGCAAAGTCCATCGTCGTATTTTGTAATTGAAACAGAGCCCCAACAGGTGCTGTAATTTCAGGAGTGTCATTTGATGCTGCAACGGTGATCATTAAAGTTGCGGAATCAGTTAGTGTGCCATCAGTGACAGTGTAGTTGACCGAGTCTGCGCCGTTAAAATCAATAGGCGGCTGATAGGTATAACTTCCATCGGCGGCAAGCGTTAAAATTCCACCTTGCACGGTGGCGAACCCTCCGGCTATTACCGATAGGCTGTCTCCATCAGCATCTGTATCATTGGCATCAAGATCAATGACTGAAATAAATAATGTATCTTCGCTTGCATTCGCTGCATCAACGATGGCGACAGGACCATCATTTGCACCTGTGACATTTAAGGTGACTGTCGCAGTGCCCGTTGCGCCGTGACCATCAGTAACCGTGTAAGTAAAGTTGGTGGAAAAGACTGTACCCGAAGCGACCGATTCATCAACAGTATAACTAACAAGCCCGCTGGAAAAGTTCACACTAACTCTTGTATCTAAGCCAGTCGTATCAATTCCGGTAATGGTAAGTGCATCAGCTGTGCTCGTGTATGCGGTAACATCGTTTCCAGTCAGCATCGCGTTAATGTTTGGATGCGCACCATCATCAGTGATAGCAAGGACATCATCTTGCGCAGCGATAGTCGCATTGTATATAACAAGCGCAAAATCCTGCTCGTTGAGGGAACTGTTTAAACTAACTGCGCCATCATCAACGACACTTGGGGTAACCGTAACAAAAAAATCAGTATCAGCAGGTAAAGAGGGCAGCCATACACTTTCGACATTATTTATAGCATCTACAGTACCTCCAGCTTGTGATACGTCGAGTGAATAATTATTACCATTATAAATTGTACCGCCAGTACAGTCTGTAGCAGTTGAGCCGACACATACACTGAGATCAAGATCATTATTTAAATTAGATAAGGGTGTAAAAGCAGCAACGGTTGCGCCAGGAAAATCAGTCCATGCTAGCGTAACGCGAAAAGGAACGCTTGAGCTGTTAACTTTCCCGCTAATAATATAGTCGCGATTTAGCGGGGTGGCAGGATCAGATAAGTCACCGTCAAAGGTATGAGTTTGATCTCGAAATAGTCGAGGTGTCGAGTCTAATGCGCGTTCAACATTAAGCATGCCCATGCCCTGAATATTGGAAGGCAAGTTATCAACCAATGGCGGTATAGGATCTATATAAGGTAAAACGGCTTCGGCACCAGGACGGCTAAGGTAGCGAGTCGTATTCATCAACCATGCTTTAGTTAGGGCGGGAGACGGACTTGCATTAACCATACTGACTTCTGTCGTTACGTTAGAAAAATTATCAGCCATTGCAACTTTTCGATTGATAAAGGCTTGCTTAAGCAGCGCTGCAGCGCCAGCGACTGCTGGTGCTGCAAAGCTGGTTCCTCGGCTGCGAATGTAGTTAGTTTGTTCGTTTGCGGGTGTAGCTTCATCATCAGGATGAAAGCATTGTGGATAAGTGCCGGTATCAACCGTCGACGAGGCAGCGCCAGAAATTCTAAGGCCAGGCGCAACTAAGTCAGGTTTGAAACGGCCATCGAGGGTGGGGCCACGGCTCGAGGCATAGTATGTATCACGTATATCGTCACTAAAGGAGCTGCTAACATCTTCATCGTTACAGCGTGTTCCTGGAAGATTTCTGCTTATTCCTGATCCCTCACTGGCTCCGACAACAATGGTGTTTTTTGCAGTAGAGCCATAATTCCATAATGAGGATTTTTGGCCTGGAGTCACTGCAGTAGGAGGGTTATCTGCCGGTATGTAGCCATCCGTGCTGTTCCATCCAGTATTCCCAGTCAGAAATACAATAACGGCCTGTTGATTTCCGGCTGCTCCACCATCGCTGGCAGTTGCTGGCCGCGCGTCGCGCACAAGTGAATCAAGAGTATTTGATATCGCGTCATACTGGCCCCAATCGGCAAGAGAAGCTTCTCCCCAGCTATTATTAAAAATCGTTGCGGGCCTAGTTTGGCCATATGCGGTTGAATACCAAGTCTCCAAATCTGGGTTGGTATAAGCGGGGTTAAATATTTTGGTACTTCCGATGCGCGCATTGGGAGCAATGCCAAGGCCATAATGAAATCCTGCAGGGTTTTCTACTTGGTTAGCATCTGCAGCTATAGCCGTATTGTTAAAGCCACCAATTATCGATGCGACAAGTGTGCCGTGAGAATTTGCGTCTTCATTGTTAATTGCAAGGGTGTCGATGGTAAGGCCATTAATCAAGCGTTGATAATCAATGCGACTGCTTACGCCTGTACCGCCAACCAGTAGATCAGAAGGAATGTTAGCGGCATTTGTCATGCCCTGATCAAGACCGGATTCGCCTATATCAACAGCAAAAGTATCGAAACCAGTTGTCGCACTTCCGAATGTATCAGTAATCCATTGAAGATATCCTAAACTGGGCGTAGTCGGATCAAGAGGAGCTGTCCCTGCTGGAACGTGACGACTGGAATTCATCACAGTGAGGGCTTGTCTTTCTCCGCCTAATTTTTCAATACCATTTTGTCTAATATAATAAACATCAGGAAGAGCAAGGATGTTGTTAAATTGTCGCGGGTCAACAATAACCCTCAAGAAGGTAAAATTGCCCTTACTCCAAGGCGGTTGTCTGAATTTCGCTCCTGTGAGTCTAATTTTGTTAATAGTCTCTATTGTATTTTCTGTGTTAACAATAGACAACGTTGCACGTTCAAGTTGGCGCTCTGAAGTTAATAGCTCATTTTTTATTTTGTAACTATTTAGATAGTCACCAATCCATTGAATGCCTGTTTGATTTCTTGAAAGACGGAGGAGACTAATCGCTTCAGAGTTGGCCCAAACAAGAAGTGCATTATTTTTAACGCGCTGAATAATTTTAGTACCACCTGAGTTAGATAGCATGTCCAGCCATGTTTGTTTGACAGGGCCAAAAAACTGAATAATGAATAATTGCTTTTGACTACTATCGGATACTATAGATTCTGGCACGCGTGTTGTATCGAAAGTGCGATGGCCGATTTGAATAGTGTTTAGGTTTATTTTGGGCGTGAATTTTTTTTTGTAGTCATCAGATAAAGATTGGAATGTTTTATCGGTAAGAATGAATAATGTTTTACTCGGGTAACTGATTTTTTTTGTGTTGGGCGTTTTTGTAAAGAACGCAATGTCTGAAAGGTTTTCATTAGCAATAAATATTTTAAATAATTTGCTTTTGTTCGCTGCAAGATCATGAATCGCCTTAGCAGGTCTGGCTTGAGTAATTTTTTTTTCACTGACGGTCGAGCGTGATTTTTCTATAGCGTCAACCCGACTCTCTCCACTAAATATATGTTTGTTTTTAAGGCTTTCTTCAGCAGCATAAATTGACAGAGGTAAGAGACAGGCGGCAATAACCAAAACCCTGATTTTTAGGTGAAGGTCCATGGAGTGATCCTTGGTTTAATATTAGTTTATATTTTAATTATTATTAGTTTACAACAGTGCAACAGGTAAATGAGCTGGCAATTTTTTAGAATTAACTTGATTAACGACCCTCACCACCTCCACCTTGTCCAGCACCTGAGCCACCAGTATCAGCCGCATTGCTGAGTTCTGTACTGTTAACTATATCTGCGACATTGAGCTGCGAATTGATGTCAGTTAACTGTTCATTAAGGCCAGATAAATTACTATCACCAAGTGGTTGCTCGGTAGGTGATAATGCAATGTCAGGTCCAGAATCTGAAGAAGTATCTGTGGTGCTCGTGCCCCCGATATTATTAAGTACTTGCTGGCCACCGTTTTCTAAAATAATCCCTGGAAAGTAACGGAAGCCACCAGAGAGGATTTTAATTTCTGACGCGCCGGGAGCCGGCGTCTCACTGTATTTCACAACTTGAGCTTTAGCATTTGGACCAAGGGTGAGCATACTTTCATCATCAAACAAAATGGTGACGCTGCCTTTGGGGCCGGTAGTAATGACATCACCAACGTTGATTCCACCATTGGTATCGAAGTCACCTTTGCCCTCAATCTGGCTATCGATAACAATCGCGCCGACACCAATATCTGCGTGCGCAATCGGGCTGAGTAAAAGAATTGTTAGCATGGATAATGCCAAGATATGAATTTTGTTAAAAGAGTTTGTATGTTCCATTTCCTTACTCCGTCGCTAAGCTAAGCATAGTAAAGTTGCGCTTTTAATATTTAAATTTTATGCTTTTTATGCAGATAAACAAGTGGAATACGGCGCATTTTTCGTAGGTAATTTCTCACATGATGTAAATTACTGGAAAAAAGTAATACTAAAGTAGTATTTTTTTGAAGGGTTAGAAACGTTTGTATTAGAGCAAAATCTTAACTTGGTTTTGTTAAGCATTGTCCCATTTGAACCGTATCCGCCGCGGATAATTTATCCAGGAATTCAAATGCATCTTTTTCAAAGAGCAGGATGACAGTTGAACCCATATTAAAGCGTCCCATTTCCTCACCACGTTTTAGTTGGATAGTATTTTTATCGTAGCGCCAAGTGGTGATTTCTTTTCCATAAGGGGGCGTGACCATACCATGCCAAACCGTTTCCATGCTGCCGACATTAATCGCGCCAACTTGTATTAATGCCATAGCTCCGTGAGCAGTATCGAAAATATTAATGACACGTTCATTAATGGCAAAGAGTCCAGGAACAGTTTCAGCAGTATAGGTATTAACACTATAAAGTTTACCGGGAACGTAGGTCATTTCACGTAAGCTACCGTTGATTGGCATGTGAATGCGGTGATAATCACGTGGCGATAAATAAATGGTACAAAAGGAGCCATTTTTAAAATATTTTGCAAGCGCAGCTGACCCGCCAAGAAGTGCAGTTAAATCATAAGTATGATTTTTTGCCTGAAGCAGAATGTTATTATCAATATTTCCCAGTTGGCTAATGGTGCCATCAACTGGGCAACAAAGCCCTGATTCGCAGATAGGCCGTGCATCATCACGTAGAGAACGTGTAAAAAAGCTATTAAAGTCTTTGTATGCATCTGGCTCAGGCTGAATGGCCAGACTCATGTCGACATTAAACCTTTTAATAAACCAGTTAATGCTCCAGTTTTTAAACCACACAGTGCGAATACGTGTTAATCGATAAACAAGGTTTGACAGCCCGTGCTGCGGAATGATCCGAATAAAAAAATTAGTAATAGCCGACATGATATTAGTGGTGCATATGATGGTGATGTGTGCTTGAACCTGTTAGTTTTTTTACAACAAAATTAGCCGTGATTTTATTTCCACTTTTGTACTCAAAAGTAATAGTTACTTTATCATCAGCTACCAGTGGTTTGACAGGATCAAATAGCATCATATGCATACCTTCTGGTTCCAACACGGTTTGGCTGTTTTTAGAAATTACAATTGATGCTTGTTGTTGCATTTTACTCAAGCCATTTTCGAGTATGGTTTGATGAAATTCTATTTTTTTAAAGGCAGGGCTGGTTGCATTAATGAGTTCAATCTCTCTAGGTGCGTCATTTTTAAAAATAGCGTATGCAGCCTGTACGCGGCTGACGGGAGGCGCTTCGCGAATCCAGGCATTTTCAACAACAATATCTTCAGCGAAGATAAAAGACGTGAAAAATAAAGATATAGTGAGAATTAAATATTTAATGAATTTAGGCATTAGCTTTGCTCGTGAAAATATCGTATTAAATTAAACTCGCTAATGAGTCTAGCAGGATCATGTGGGGAAGAAAATAAGGCGTGCAGATTACCTTGAGGGTTAACTAACAAGAGTGCACCGCTATGCTCAACCGCATAGTCTTTATCATCGGCTGATTTTTTATTAATAAAATACGGAATACCAAACTGCTTGGTAATGGTGTCAATCTGTTGCTTTGAGGTGCCTGTTAAGCCAATGAACGCGTTGTTGAAATAAGGGATATATTCGGAAAGCTGCTTGACTGTATCACGTTCAGGATCAACCGAGACCATAATAAATCGAGGCGTTTGCTTATCACGTTGTTCAGATTCTAATTTAATGGCAACGACATTCATCATTGATAATGTATTTGGGCAAACATCAGGGCAATTGGTGTAGCCAAAAAATATAAAAGACCAATTGTCTTTAAGTGAATCCTGATTAAAGCGTTTTCCATTTTGGTCGGTTAGTTCAAATGGGTTGATGATGCGTGGGGCACGAAATACGGTTGCACTAAGATTATCCAAGTCGGCACGACTTACTCTGCCTTGTTGGTACAAAATATAACCAACTGCTGAGACAATGATGATGACGCCAAGGATCAGCGTAGTAAAGAGGGACTTGCTCATGTGTTTTGTGCCTGTGCCAATAAAGATAAGGCAGGATCATAGCAGATTTGCGGCAGAAATTAGTTATTTTGTCGTCATTACGCTGACGGCATCCCAGCTTTCATCCGGCGGGTTTTTTCGAAATTCTGCTATGTGTTTCAAGTACATATCAGCAGTCAGATTCTGGTCGTAGTTGTCATACCAGTACTGGAAAACCGGTTCAGCGCTATCCCAGTCCCGATGACGGTAATCAGATAGTGCTTGCTCCCACTGACTTAGGTCGTTTGCAAGTTGTCCAGTTGGACTTCCCCGACCAATGACTTCATGAATTGGGACGGCATGATCCTTACCCTTGACAATGACCCGATCAAGTTCACGACCATAATATTGGCCATCTAGCTGGGTCCAGGTGTACTCAGAAACAATTAAACGAACTCCGTAATATTTAGTAAGGCCTTCAAGGCGAGCACCTAAGTTTACGTTGTCTCCCATGACGGTGTAACTTAGTCGCCGTTCAGAGCCCATGTTTCCAACGCGCATTGGGCCACTATTTAAACCAATACCAATTTGTATGGAGGGAAGTCCTTTAGCTAACCATCCTTCACGAAGTTCATCTAGACGCTCTAGCATTACAAGTGCTGCTTCTGTTGCCCGCTTAGCATGGTCTTGCTGCGGAATAGGCGCTCCCCAAAATGCCATAATGGCATCGCCAATGTATTTGTCCAAGGTACCATTCGCATCAAATACGATGTTGGTCATGGGTGTAAAATATTCATGCAAGAAACTTGTGAGTGCTTCAGCTTCCATGCTCTCGGAGATAGTAGTAAAGCTACGGATATCAGAAAATAAAACAGTGAGATTTTCTTCTGCGCCTTCAAGACTAAGTAAAGCGGGGTTTTCTGATACTTGCTCTGTTAGTTGTGGCGATAAATACAAACCAAGGGCATTTTTATATAACCGTTTTTGTCGTTCGTCAATGATAAAACGCATGGTGGTAGATTGGGCAAAAAGAATAACGATAAAACTAACAGGTACTATGATGCTAAAAGTCATACCCCATTGTATAAACAGTGCTCCAACATAAATGAATAAAAGTGTTGCAAGGCCAATGACAATAAACAAAGACTGTAACGGTTTAAGTCGCGCAGCACTTATAACAACGATAAAAAACAATAAAACCAGCAATGGAATCTCAAGCCATGCAGCCCAAAGCGGTTTATAAAAGTTGTCTTGGTTTAGAATATTAGAAACACCATAGGCGACAAGTTCTGTACCCCATATTTTACCAACGGGCGTTAGGTGATAGTCGTGCAACAGGTTCGTGTCAGAACCAAATACAACTAGTTTGTCTTTTATTAATGCCGGATCAACATTTCCGTTGATTAAATCATAAGCGCGTATTAGGGGGATTTTAGATTCATACTGACGGTTATAAAAATTAATTTGTATTTCGCCGGCAGGATCAGTGTGAACTTCAAAATCACCAATACCAATCTTTTCAACTTTACCGTTATCTAATGTTAGGTCGTATTCTTTTTTTCGAGAATAAACACGAGCTGCTTCTGCAATAGTGTTTAATAAATAGTAACTTTTAGGTGCATCACCACTAGTCTGTAAACGATGAAATAAAGGCGCTGAAGCCACTGTGCCATAACGATCAGTGTTAACCCAAGCAAACCCTTGTCCTTTCGCGCGGAGTTGTAAGGGTAGAATAGAAGTGCGCGCACCATGAATTCGTTGATAAGGGAAAAGATCTAGCTCACCGTCACCTGTTACGTTAAATTTACTTTGACTTGCTAACTGTGCCATATTGGCAGCATATTCGTTACGTTGTTTGTCGTTAGCAAACTCACTTTTTCTGGCTAAAATATAGATTAGGGTATAATCCAGTTTTGCTAAAGAACGTTTTAGTTGGCCATCAAAATTTAATTCTCTTATTAAATTCAAATAAGTTTGCTGCGGCATATCTCCAATATGTTTACCGAGAGACTCTAGCACCCAAGGTGCTTGGGGCCATTCGAAAATCATGTCAATTAAAACAGTTTTAGGTTGCATTGCTGCAAGTGTGCTAAAAATTTTAGCATGGACTTTACGTGCAAGCGGCCAAGTATTATTTTCAGCAATCAAGTCCGCATCAAGATTGACCAGCACTACATCTGGATGAGGTTTATCATCGCGAAGCGCCATTAATGCGGTTTGATAGTAACTGTCTGGCTTTAGAACCGTGCCAAATACATTGCGCATTGTCTGGTTAAAATCAATGCTTGCAGGGCTTGCTTGGTACGGTAGGGTACGATAAACCCATGTCTCAGCAAAAATATAGAGCGAAAGGTAAATAATCAGTAGGGCAGCACTGACAAGTGTTATAGAATTTTTGCTAATGGATTTTAACATTCGCCGTCCATGGCCAATGTTTAAAATGAATAAATCAAGTTGATGCCAGTTGTTTCCTGGTCATAGACGAATGTATCCAAGGATGACTGTGCATCATAGTAGCGATAGTAAATTTCATTTCTAAAATTACGATTCCAAACTTTACCAATTTTCAAAGACGTTTCTTTATATTTGTCATCGCGGTCAGTTGGATTAGGTTCATCGTACTCACGGTCTTCTTTACGGTATGAAACATCGACATAGGTTGAATACCACGGTAAAGGGCTAAAGATGCCTACGCGGTATTGGTCCGATTCATAGGAGAAGGTGCTGGTTCTATCAGTGTCATTTTCGCGCCTACGGTAGTTAAGTGATAGCGAGGCGCCTTGTGCAACAAAGGGTAAGAGGATTCGATTATTAAACTCAAAGTCATATTTCTTCGCATCTTGTTGCCCATTTTGCGGAAATGTATCATCAGCCACGCGACCAATTAAAGAGATGCGGTAGTTTTTAGTGATTTTTTGATTGTAAGATAAAATTGCACGATTCGTGTTTATGAATTCATCATGACCAAATCCAATGAGTTCATGCTCGACGGCAAGCTTTGCATCCCAGCCATAACCAACGATGCCGCCATGGAATCCTAAGCGAGCTAGCTCCACTTCAAAATCCTTTGAGACATTATTTTTGTAGAACTGGTCAAGCAATAAACCTGTTGCACCAATATAATATCGTTCACCAATACGATGGTTATATTGAGCTGAGGCTGTGACTACCCAGCGAAAATCTTTAATATTTGAAGCATTAACATTTGCGGAGTCGCTTGGCGCAGAGGCTATGTTGGTGTCACGTTCATACGCGACAATAAGTGATCCGCTAAACCCTTTAGGACGATAATTTAAACCTGTTTCGGCTAAAGCTAATTCAGAAGAAGTTTGGTAAGGATCATCTTGTCTCTCAGCAATACGTCCGAAATATTCACGTGCTTGTTGTTCGTTGTTTGCTAGCCGGTGTCCCTTGGCAGCAATAAACAGAGTACGACTTGAGTCATCGCCATTTGCAATCAATTTATCGCCTGCTTGAGCTGTCACAGCACCATTTTCAGATTTAAAGCCGGCAAACATCAAATAGGTGAGGGCACCTTTGTTATTAGGATCAACGGTGAGCGCTTGTTGGAATTTTTTTATCGCTTTTGGGTAGTCGCCTTTGTTGAAGGCAACAATGCCGATGATGAAAGGGCGCTGAAAACGGACATCGTTAGCAGAATTTACGACAGCTTTCTTGTCTGCAGCGAGTAGGCTTGCTGTTGGAACAAAATTAAGCATTATTGCTACAGCAATGATTGTGAGCGCTTTAGACATTCCCCAGCCCCTATTCCCTGAATTGTTCTTTTATTATAAACACTTGCGAAAATGTTATCGCGTTGTTTATTAAGAATCAATAGCTTAAAAGTATTAAAACACAGTCTAAAACCGAGTGATTTTATGACCTCACAAGTGTGAAACGCGTTTTAATGATAATTATTTCCTGAAAGTGGTGGTTGGCGCGGTAAATGTCGTAGTAGGAGCCTTAAAAGTGGTTGTTGGCGCGGTAAATGTCGTAGTAGGAGCCTTAAAAGTGGTTGTCGGCGCGGTAAATGTTGCTGTCGGCGCCTCAAAGGTTGTGGTAGGTACTGAAAATGTATCTATTGGTGCGGTAAATGAAGTGGTTGGGACAGAGGGTAGTTTTCCGTTTATGTCAGTATCAAGTACCCTAACACTACCCGCAATAGGTAGCACATCCTTTGAAATATTTGTGTTAGTCGAAACACCCGTTACATTTTTGAGGCCAGTTTGATCGCCGAAATGTAAACCAATATCGTTGCCAGAAGTGATACTACCAATAAAGCCAACCTGGCCACCGGTGCTTCCAAACACATCGACGTTACCACGGAAGCTTCCAGAATCCTTGGCCACGTTTCCTGAGATACCATTTTCTATAAACAGATCGAAACCATTATCTCCTACGCTATTATTACCCGACAAAACATCAGGCCCGCGATCTTGGTCAACATTGTCTTGATTGCCACCGCCATTCCCACCTGTTGCCTCGGGGCCATCACTTCCAAGCGCAACATCAATGAAATCGACTTGTTCAATTAGGTCTGTGTCAGAGTTATCGACTTCAACTCCGCCATCTGAATTTGTATCACTCCTCGTTACACCGCTATCAGCATTTACAGCTGATTCGGTATGAGTGTCATTATTTCCAGAATCGCCATCAGCAGGGGCATCAGGGTTAGCTGCAATATTACCACTGGTATTATTCGCCTGAGTCTGACCGGGGCCAGTATTAATGGGTGGGCCTTGGATACTACCACTAACTCCTCCATTGTTACCGGTACTACCCTCGCCAGTATTGGCAGAAGCAAGCTGAGTATTAGATTTGTTAGAATTGCCATTCTCTTGTTTGGAATCTGCTTGCTGTTCAGCAGTTTGGTTTGGTTGAGAATTGCCAAGATTAGGCGATGTTTTCCTAATACCCGTCGCACTTTTTCCTAGCAGTTTGTTACCAACAGCCACAAATTGAGAACCACCATTTTCGAGGATGCTTCCAGGAAAATAACGGAATTGACCTTTATGGACACGAATTATGCTTCGTCCAGGTTTACCGTCTTTTGCATTAACAAAAACTTCAACACTGGCATGGGCATTTGAGCCAAGCGTCAGCATGCTTTCATCGCTAAATAAAATTGTTGTATTACCTTTTTCCCCAGTCTTTAACGAATCACCTTCATCCAACGTATCGTTGACAACAAACTGACCTTTACCCACTAAGCTTGCTTCTATTGCTACGGCTGCAATACCAATTTCCGTTTGTTTTGCATAAGTAAATGAACTGGCAATCAAAAAGCTATAACAAAAAATACTTAGGATTAGACGTCTGACAGTAAGGTTCATTGTATCTCTCCATGAATAACACGCTTGAGTATCAGCTAAATCCTGATACTGGTTTGCATGTAGATATTTTCAACTTTAACAGTCGTATAGCATCATTACACTACTACTTAAGTTGTATGAAATAGCCTAAAAATGAAGCTTCAACGACCTTTCATGCTCATTTTTATCATGAATCAATTTTAGGTAATTCAGGGTGAAACAACAGTGAATTATGACTGTTTCAAGGTGTGACTTATTTACTCAGGCTGAGAGTGAGGCTGGCTAAAGGATAAGCAAGATAGCCTGTGTTAGCGTGTCATTTAGAGGTGGTGGGTTACTCAGACTTTAGTAGTGTTTTGGCCGCTTGATCCATAGCCGCTTTGGCTTCAGGTGGCATATAGTTTTCATCGTGTTTCGCGAGAACTTTATCGGCCTTGAAAAGCCCCGCACTATCCAGTTTTCCTTCTGCAACGACGCCTTGTCCTTCGCGGAAAAGATCCGGCAAAATACCTTCGTAGGCAACATCAATGTCTTTAATAGTGTCGGTGACAGTAAAACTAACTTTCAGGCCTTGCGCGCTGTGTTTCACGCTGTCTTGTTTAACCATTCCTCCGAGTCTAAAAGTTTGAGCAATCGGTGCCTTTCCGGCTTTGATGTCGGTGGGTGAATGGAAATAAACTATGTTGCCTTTAAAGGCATTCAAAATTAACAGGGTAACTAAGCTCAGCCCGACAACAGCGATGGCAATAAAGCTGATTTTCTTATGACGTGGTTTCATGTTGTTGCCTTAATTTTTTTTGTTGTCCGCGATATTTACGTAGTGGTAGCCATACATTTAAGCTAAGGATGATTGTGGCGAGCAGGTAACAACTCCAAACATATATGGCATAACCGCCCATATTAAAAAATTCTACCCAGTTCATACGCCTTGTTCCTTTAACCAGCGAGAATCAGCTTCATCATCTAGGATATTTGATCGCATGCGTAATAAGACCACGCTGATGAAAAAAAGTTTAAAAGCGCCCATCATGACTAATAGTGGAATTAAAATACTGCTGTGAATTCTCGGCCCATCCAATCGGGCGACAGAGGTTGGTTGATGGAGGGTATTCCACCACTCAACAGAATAGTGAATAACAGGTAAGTTAATAACACCTACTAGCACAAGAATCGCCCCGGCCCTGGCAGCCCGGCGAGGATCGTCAATCGCTGATTGCAGGGACATAAATCCAAGGTATAAAAATAATAAAATTAACTCAGAAGTAAGCCGCGCATCCCATACCCACCATGTGCCCCACATCGGTTTCCCCCAGATGGAACCCGTTAGTAATGCCAACAAGGTAAATGAAGCGCCAATAGGCGCGGCGGAAGAAATAAAGGTGTCAGTGAGTTTAATTTTCCAAACCAGACCAATAGCCGCAGCACCAGCCATCACAGCATAAATGAACATCGACATCCAGGCGGCCGGCACATGGATAAACATGATGCGAACAGTTTCACCTTGCTGGTAATCAGGTGGGGCTACGAATAATCCAAGATAGAGCCCAATACCAAGCGTGATCACGCATAACCAAGCAAACCACGGTAGGCATTTCCCAGCGAGAGGATAAAAGAATTTGGGCGCGGCATATTTTTGGAATATCACTGCATCTATCCGTTTCTAATTGGCTCTTAATTTATAAATTAGTCTAAAGAAATACGTAATGAATAGCTACTTATCCACGGCGCAAAAATAATTGCGATAATTAAATAGGCACCCAGTAATGATAATTGCGCATCAGCAGGAAAACCATTACTGACGGCAATAATTGCGCCTGTCGCAAAAATAAGTACAGGAATGTAAAGCGGTAGAATTAATAGTGCTAATAATACCCCTCCACCGCGTAATCCTAAGGTTAGTGCTGCACCGATGGCGCCGATCAAACTAAGAATAGGGGTGCCGAGTAAAAGGGTGAGCATTGTGTAAATGAGTGCATCAGTTGTCATGTTAAGGCTAAGCGCGAGGAGCGGGCTAATGAGCACAAGCGGAAGACCCGTGGTTAGCCAATGTGATGTGATTTTTGCTGAAATCATAACACTGGCGGGGTGTGGCGTAAGCAACAATTGCTCAAGGGTTCCATCATGTAATTCATTGCTAAATAAGCGGGACAAAGAAAGCAGAGTAGCTAGCAATGCAGCGACCCAAATAACGCCTGGTGCTATGATACGCAAAATATCAAGTTCTGGGCCCACGCCCAATGGAAATAAACTGATAACGATAATAAAAAAAATGAGTGGCGTAATAATGTCGTTACGTTGCCGGTAGGCAAGTAATAGTTCACGGGTTAACACTCGTTTCCACGCCGTAAATAAATGGATGTTTGAACTCATTAGTTAAGCACTATATTAATGCTAACACGTGAAATAAAACTAGCGTCTTGGTGGGTAGTAATCACGCACATACCACCGGATTCTAAATGTTGAACTAGTCGTTGGCTGAACCAGCTAACCGCGTCGACATCAAGTGCGGCAAGTGGCTCGTCGAGTATCCATAGTTTGCTGGGTTCAAGTAGCAATCTGGCTAAAGCAACGCGCCTTTGTTGGCCTTGAGATAATAAACGCAATGGCTTGTCATAATGTTCGCCTAATCCGACTTCATTTAACGCAGACAGGATATGGGCTGAATTTAAGCGTTGTCTGCAGGATAAAGTCAGATTTTCTAAAGCGTTAAGATCGCTATGCATTCCATGCCGGTGTCCGAGGTAGAGTAATTCACTATTAAAAGTATCTCGATTGGATTCAATGTTTCTTTGTTGCCAGTGAATCTCGCCTGCGGCAGGTAATGTTAGCCCACAAAGCATTCGAAGCAGTGTTGTTTTACCACTTCCGTTTCGGCCGCTTACATGGAGCAGGGCACCATCATTTAATTGGAAAGAAATATCTGAGAAAAGTCGCTGACCACCACGATCGGCAGCCAGCTCGTTAGCTTGTAGCATTATCAGTTAACACCGATTCCTGTTGAGCTAGCGGTTGTACCCGTAAGCTTTCCAGCTTCGCCACTCGGCTTGCGTTCAACTTTACGACGTAACGGTTTGTCTTTACTGCTGCGGATCATTTCGCTTAGATTTGCCTCATCAGATACCAAATAGGGATCGCCATGCTCATCGAGATACAGTTTTTGCATTTCTTCTAAATTGAATGGACGTGAACCAATTCGACCAAAGACTGCAATTTGGCCACCGGTTTCATCAACGGCTCGGTCACGATCAATACCTTTCGATAACGCGAGTGCAGGGGAGTCAGTCGGTGCCGTTGCAATTAGTTCAGGGACAGGTTCTGGACTAAAACCATAGAAACGTGGTTGCGAATCTGGAGAAGTCAATTGCAGAACTTTAAGACCATTTTTACCATCTGCGACGTAACCAATTAAGGATGCATTGGTACTGGCAACAACGACATCGCGCGCATCATTTAATTTTCCGTCAGCAGTGTATTTTAAATACAACTTAGGTTGTTCCGGCTTTTCAACATCGATAATTACTAGACCTTCGCTACCACCTGCTACATAAGCATAAGTACGTGCCACATAGATTCGACGACCATCACTAAGGGGAACGAAAGCATCCTTAACAATATTAGGTTTCGAAGGATGCGTAACGTCAACAACCTTAAACCCATCATCATCAGTCACGAATAAATAGCGGAACTGCAGTGCGGTTGCGCGTGGATTTTTCATTGGGATGACGTTAAGAAGTTTAGGCTTACTCGGATCACCCATGTAGACAACCACAATACCTTTTGGTGTTGTGATATAGAAGTTGTTACCTGCAATAGTTAGGTGACTTGCACCGTTAAGCACACCATCTTTATTCCACGTCACTTTGCGCTCAAAGAAGTTGTTGCGTGGTTCCCCATCTGAAAGGGTATTTACATCGGCAACAATTAATCCCTCTTCGGAGTCGGTGATGTACATGTTGTCGTAAATCGGATGCATTGGCTGTTCGAGATTGACTTCTTGCATCATTTTACTGCGGCTACGTGTAGCATGAACTGGTTGTGTAGTTGGAAGAACGACACAGGTTGCGTTTTTCGATTTAATGCGCGTGTTGTGTCCTAATGGACTAAACGGCGCTGTAATAACGCGTTGTGAAAAGCCTTTGTTTGCAATGCTGGCAATGTCATAAGCCTGTGTACCATTTTCACCTTCTGCAACATATAAATACTCACCACGCATTTGCAAGCAATTGGCAGATTTCGAATTATGACGGAACACGTATTCCAGCTTCTCGGGTAATACGCGGTTGTTATCAAGGTGATCTTTATACCAATCAGGGTAAGCATACTTATGCAAGTAACTGCCGATAACTGCTTGAGGTTCTTCCCACTCTGTCACGCGTTGACCAATGATTTGGTCTTCAGTGCCTACCCACGCGTAGTAACCAACAAAGTTAACGAAGTTGGTGCCGAGTAATAATAGTTGCGACATGATTGCATTGTTGTCATTTGCTTCAGATAAGTGACAGTCAGTACAAGTCTTCGTTTCTGTTTTACGTGTTGTGTGTGGGAAGTGTGGAGCAAACGCTTGTGAACTATAACCGCTCGCTGCAACCGGTGGTTGCTGAATGTAAATTAATTCACGGTTGGCATTACGAGACGACAGCACGAGTGCTGACGATGAGCGTACAGGTGCAATACGACCACCCTTAGCCGGGCCGTGTTTACCCAATTGATACATCTGATCACGTACAACTTGTGGGTTATAGGTTGCATAGTTGCGCGTTTCGCCACCTTCGTAATGGCCGCGCTCTGTTTTCCAGTTTGCCTGAATAGGTAAGTGGCAACCGGCACAGCTTGTTGCCCATGAACTATGGCAAGTAAAACATAACAACTCTTCATTTTTATGCGCACGATCTTCTTTGGCAACACCTGGACCCCATTCGAAGGTTTGGGTGTTTTTAGACATTAATTTAGCGCGCGATGATTTTGCGTTGAAGTCTTTGTGTTCTGGATTTACGTTGTCTTTAACCAGTGACATTTCCCATTCACGATCAGGCCAGAGAGAAGAACGCTGAATGAGTTTGTCATCTCGCCACTCAAAGCGTTTTTTACCAGTGGGTGTACGCAGCAAAGATAAGTCGTTACCACCAGGAGGGGCAGCAGGGCCTGATGTTTTCAGAGTAGGGTATTCATCGGCAGTACCATGACAATCCATACAATCAATTTCGACAGACTGAGCAACTTCACCATAGATGTGGCCATTGCCATGCGCATCTTGTGCGAAGTGACAGTCAACACAGTGCATGCCAACGTCGAGATGAATCGATGACATATGTACCGCTTTCTTAGCCCATTTTGGATCTTTTTCTGAAACAATGTTGCCTTCAGCATCAAGCATATTGCCTTTACGATCGCGCTTAAAGATAGCGCGGAAGTTCCAGCCGTGACCGTGGTAATCAGCAAACTGGGTGTCGTCAAGATTTTCGTTGTTGTCCCAGACTTTTTCTAGGAATTCACGATCGCCCCATTTACCACGGATAGCCGCTTCTTCTGGGTTATGTTTGTTGATTTCATGAATCTCAGAAGCCGTTGGATATTTTTGTTCCTTCGGCCACATGTGTGGTGCATCAGATTCGTAGTCCCACATGGTATAGCCCATGTAGCTGTTAACGAACACATTAGGCTGATGCATATGACAGTTCATACATAATGAGGTGGGTATGGCGCGTGAGAACTCATGTTTAATTGGATGGCCTGATTCATCTTTATCGATGGTAGGGTCAACTGTTTGAGTTTTACCTTTATGACCAAATTCAGCATAAGGGCCTGAGTGGCGTGGATCACGGTCATTCGCGTAAACAACGTGGCATGAAGAGCAGCCAGAAGAACGGAAATCACCTGGGCCATCGTTTGTGCCAAGGAACCAGAGGAATGGATCGTTTAGGCGTGTCTTGGTGATATTAAGCACCGGTACTGAAATACGCTGACCGGTACCAGGACCACGGTTTGATTGTTTAATATCAGGGCGGCCAGGCTCTTCAAGTTGTTGAATGCGCCCTAGACCATTGGGTAAACCTGTTTCAGGAAATAAGTTTACAATATTGCGCCCACCACGTTCAAAAACGCGAAAGACATCCCCCGGTGGTGTTGTTTCCCATGCAGGAAGCGGGAATATTTGTGCCAATGCGCCTTTCGCTTCCATTTCTGGAGTTGGTTTAACTGGAGCAATCAACGAAGCAGCCACACCTTCACGTGTGTAGGCTTCACCAAGGATATAACGCTTGAAGGGAAGAATGCCGTTGTTGTAAGAGCCGCCACCCCAAAGCATGATACCTGTCGCCATCATGCTGCGCTCGCTAGCTTGAATGATTGGTAAATGGCATGCCCCACATGCTTCACGTGCTATGCGTAAATCACCAGGGTTAACGAAACGTACATACTCAGGACTTTCGTTGTTTAGTAAAGTAAAACTAATTTCTGGATTGGCACTACTTGGGTAGTTCCAGGTTTTAGGAAAACGTGGCTGAACATGACTTTTATCGAGTGCGGTGCGATAGGCTTTATCGCCTTTTTTCGTGTTAGCCGGTTTTTTTATTGTTGAGTCGCCACCATGGCAGTCAGTACAACCTAGCACCACAGAAGGGCTAGAATGCATCGTTTTTTGATCTGAATCGGTGTGGCAGGTAATGCAGCCTTCACTTTTTGGCTCTGCTTGTTCCCACGTTTGATGCTTTGGTGCGTCAGGTGTGACGGCATATTTTATATCGCGAGGCGTCTCTAAATCAGAGGCAGACACGAAAACGCTGGCCATGCATAGCAGACCAATAAAAAGCGGAGATTGTTTCATCACGGGTTGTTGATTCCCTAATAAGTTAGCAATATGTTAGCGAGAATTGAGTAAGATGTTTCATCACCATACAATTCTTCAAAGCCGTCGCCAGGCAACAAGGCAGCACCGGACAATCTGAAAATTACATTTTGAGTGAAGTAAGGTCGGTAGATACCTGAGACAGATAAATCCCAACCAATATCTTTGTCGATGGAACCAACCTGCCTGAACACTTCAAGCGAAGATGTATTCACAAAACCAAGTTTGTTTGCGTTGACCGATAGGCGCCATTCTGGCGTGATATCAAAGTCCGCACCGATACCAATTAAAGTAGTGCCAGGGTTAAGGAAGTTTGATTGCCCTTGTTCTTTTGAAGTGCGCAATGAATTTAGAACGCCATTACGTCCGGAAAGCGCAACGCCACCGCCACCAATATTGGCGACTGGTTGACGTATCCAGAAGCTGGTGTCAGAGCCTGCAAATTGTGGGTTCTCAAAAATAGCATCGAACCCTTGTGAGCGGTTATCGAATGGATCTTTATCACCACTGGCGTAAAGACCAGACAAACGTAAACGAATCCAATCAAAGTCTATGGATGCTTCAGCAGCAACAAAGAATGCATCAATGCGCGTTTTGTCATTGAAGAGGGCATTGCGTTCTTCGTGACCGGTGGCGTAATAGTAGGAAGTAGTCAGATTGACGCGACCAAGATGGCCGTCACCGTTATAACCAATGTAAGTTACATCATAATTACGAGGCCGGCCATTACCCAGTGGTGCAGGCCGTGCAAGGAACTCATTGGTATCAAAATATTGACCTTCATCACCTTCACGGTTTCGATTATGAACGATGGTTGCTTGTGATGTGTAACCCAAAACAGGGAAATCCTGTTTGTAAATATTGGCGATAAAGACATCGTCTTCACGTAAAGATTCAGACGTGTCATTTAAACCACTGTTAAGGTCTTTTTCGACGCGACGGAACCACGCTAAATTGTATTGGAAAAAGTTATTGTCACGGTTACCAAATAAACGCACACCAAATTGTTGGTCTTGGAATAGGAAACCACGGAAGTCAGTATTGAATGGTTGGATACCAATACGAAGAGAGTCAAAGTCATAGCGATCGGACACATTTCGTAAATGTTTATCCCAAAATAATTCTTGTATTCCCAAGTGACTATCTCGACGAACATTTCCTTCGCCAGGATCTGAATTGAGTACGCCGTCTTCTTCAACTTCTACACGGTTGTAGTTAAAGGCAAGGGTTAAACGAAATTCGTGATCGGGTGGCTTAAACGCCGTATCACCTTTAAAAAGCACGAAGCCGGTAATGAGTGTTTCACTAAATATGGTTTGATCTCGGCCACCGAACACATCCAGTGCACCGGCACGTCTACTTGTGGTCGGCGAGACGGGCGTAGGTAAGCGTCTTGGCTCATAAACGGTGTCAGAAATAACGTTAACACTTAGGAACCAATCTTTAGAACCCAAAATAGGGCGGTCACCCTTTAATGTGTTTTGGTTGTAAGGATCAAACCAACGTTCATTGACACCAATTGCCTCAACGATACGATAGCGATCGGGGACAGGCACAACAGGGTGCGGCAGGTTCGGGTTTGAAATCGCGATTGGGCGGAGATCAGTGTTTCTGTTTGGATCTTCTTGCTTCGGTGCTGGTTGATCAGGTTTACGTTCAGCGCCCGGGCGACGTCGGTCAAGTTCAGCTAGAAGCAGCTCATCGCTCGGGTCTCGATAGATCAAAGGATCATGGGCTTGTTGATCAAGTTCCTGATCGCTGCTTAGGGTAAAGCCCGATTCGCGTATACCATAGCCATTATAGCCATCGGCGGCAGCAAAAAGCCCATCGGCACTTGCTGATGTTGCGCTAAAAGGATTTGGTTCTTCATGTTCTGTTGTTACTGTTTGATTATTTGCTATCGCTTGTTTACGAGTGTCATCTGTTGCGTTACGAATTTCAGATGAGTGCGCCATGTTTTCATGTTGTCTTTCAGGTTGTTTCTCAACGTTATCGTTGGTCTGATAGGAAAGTGCAGTTGCTAATTTAAGACTTTGGTGTTGTGGCACAACAGCGGATGACTGTGTAGCGCTTTTAAGCTGTTTATTATTTTTTTTCGTTATTTCTTTACTCGTTGCATAGTTAAACGCAGTCGATAATTCAAGGCTACCAAGCTGGGCGGCAGCAGAAGGTATTTGTGCGATACCTTTGAGCCGATTGTCACCCCGAGGATTTATTTTGCTGCTGCTTGCGTAGTTAAATGCTTTAGCCAGCTTAAGGTTGTTAAGTTGAGGTGCATTCATTGCCATCGCATTTGCAAAAGCAATATTCGCTGAGAGCGACATAACTATGCATAGAGTGCTATGAGTTCTAAGGTTTCGCATGACTATAATCCATCACAGACGTTGTTGGCTGAGCTACCAATAAATGGGTTTTGTGGACATTGTACGTATCTTAATGCTTGCGTAAGGTTTGCATTCGTTGGGATCGTGTCAGCACGTATAGCGGTTGGGGCATTTCCAATAATCGCGCCACTGCCAATCCCATTAGCTTGTCCAAGCGCAACACTGGCACGGTTGGTTCCAAGGAAAGAGATCATGTCATCTTGTTCGATACCATCACCAGATACGCCGATACCACCAACAAGAACGCCATTGCGATAAATAGGGACAGAGCCTGGGAAAATTTGTATGCCGTTTGCCAAACGTGTTGAACCGATTTGCGCGCAATTTGTCGGATTTGCGCCTGTTGCCAAGTGAGTGACTAGTTGGTTAAAGACCAAATCAAGTTGCAAGCCGTTTGTGAATGGGCTCCATTCGTTTGTATTGGCATCAACGACCGGGAGTTGACCAGTCACATGCGTATCAGCAAAAGATTTGCTGAAAGGACCATTCGCTGTGCCGTCAATACCATCAGGGTAAAAAGGTCGAGATAAATTACCACCAGATCGATCAGCAAAGGCGATGCCGTCAGACAGCGCCGTGGCACCGACAAAAGCTCTTACTGCAGTGACATAGTCAGCAATTGAAGAAGTATAACCTGCTGCATTAACAGCCGTCGCACCAAGTAAAATTCCACCCGCACCATCGTCGGCATTAGGTGCTGTCTCTGGTGTACTGAAAAAAGTGGCAGTACGCGCTTTTTGTAATGAAACATCTGTGCCGAACATCGGTGCATCGCGCGTGCGCGCAATACCCAGAATAGCACCCCCAGCATCGACAACCGAGACAGTCACACGTGCCTGACTATCTAATGGGCGACGAATTTGAGCGCGAGCCTGATTCGCAACACCAAGTGCACTGCGAAGCAATTGCGTCACTTCATTGATTGTGAGAGGCGTTTCTCCAGCAACGGCAGTACCAGCTATGGGCGGGTAGCGATTAGTTCCAGCGCCATCGGTTAAAACAAATGCATCTAAACCTGGAAATAGGGTTGCATCAATTGTATCGGCAGGGCGAATGCCAGAATTTGCCGCACCAAAGGTCGAACCATTTAGCAGCCCAGCTGCACTAAAATAGTTTGGCACAGCATCTGAATTAACTAAGTTACCTACTACGCCACCTGTAATGGTCGCAAAACCGGGTGCCGTCGCGGGGTTTCTTAGCAGGTTGTCAGTGTTTACATCGGAGTAACGCAGAAGGTTACCATTGACTGTAATGCGATCAGCTTGTCGGTCAATAGATGGGGCGAAACCAAATTGGCCCGCCATGGCAATTAACTCATCGTTAAGGTTAGCATCCACGCCTTGCCCATTAACAACACCAATGTCTAAATCAAGGCTATAAACACCGTCTGAAATAACACCAACACCCCCAACAGGATGACCATTTTTATAAAGTGGAAAACCACCTGGGTCTGCAGATAAACCAAGTGGCGAGCGATTAGGGCCGACACCAAGTCCTGTGCCAGCACCGTCAGTCACCAGATCGCCACAGGGTAGTTGGCTAAATTGAACACCAAACAGTGGCCCGCCAGAAAGATTAAAAACACCTGGGTTGAAGTGTTCCTGAATGATTTGACTAGCAGTACGTGTGCTAAAGGCATTACCTTCTGAAGCAAGATAAGAACCCGTGATTGCTTTAGCAATGGCAGCATAAGTGCTTGGAAGAATATTGATATTCTCCAAGCCACGATCAGTGCCATTGATTAAGCCAGAACGAATAGTGAACGTGGTAGCAGCGCCATTCATTTGGAAAAGACCAATGACATTACCAACGCGGTCGGTGACAGCGATGGTCGCAAGAACATTGCGCGCAACCGCTTCATTAACGGCTTGTGCAATAATTTGCCCAACTTCAGCCGAACTTAGGAAAGCAGGGCTGTTTGTTGCACAAAAACCGGTACAACCTGAATCAAGGTTGGAGCCTTGTGCTGCTTGTACCGCGGCACTTCCCTTACTTCCACCACCTCCACCGCCACAGGCTGTGATGAGAGTTATGCTAGCTAACAGCGCAATGCTGCGAGTGAGTTTGGCTACGTTCACAAGTACTTTCCTCTGATAAATCTGTTAGTTGTTACTTACTCGGTTTTTCCATTCGTGCTGCCGTTGCTGATTTTTTTGCTCTTGCAGGCATGCCTTTGCGATCGCCGAGTAAGAAATCCTCAGCAATATGGAAGCCATGGCAATCAACACAGGTTGATTCAACTTTATTATGCGCTTCATCGGTGCCGGCGTGGCACTGTTGACAGTTATCGATAGCAGGAATTAATACATCGCCACTGTTTTCTGATTTGCCTGCATCATGGCAATCTGCACATAGCATGGTTTCATGTTTTTTGTGGACAAAGCGTGACTTGGGTAACCAGGTGTCTGCAATACGAACAGGTGCAATTTTCCATGTAGTCGTGTCATCAGTTTGTGTTTTTGAAACATCATGACAGGTGCCACAAACACGATCTTCAAATAGGTCTTCACCAACATTTAGCGCTTTTTGTTTTGCCCAAAGTAAAGCATCTCTGCGTTCGCGAGGCGTAATCCGTTGGCCAGGGCGGCGGCGGTTACGTACTACTTCGGGTGTATCAATATCATCATAGCCACCTTTTAATGCGACCGTGTTGTAGTACTCGGTTAATGTATAAAGAATCTGTTCAAGGTTGCCATGAGGCACGATACGTGAAGGCACATCCTCTTCAAACTGCAGGCTATGACATTCAGCACAATGTTGGGTCATGACAATCGGTTTCATGCCAATACCCCCAGCGTCAGGTTGGTGACAATCTGCGCAAGCCATCACACGTTTACCACTGGGTGATTCAACACCTTCAACAGTTAAATGCGCATCATGTGGGAACTTAAGATTTGACGTTTCTACCAAGGTGTCTTTTAAAGGCTCACGATTTTGGCCAAATGTTTTAGCCGCTGCATTGTAACGGAACATGGTGGCTTTAAAATCAGGATGGTTTTGACCAAAGTCTTGCGCATTCTTTAAATCAGTGCCGGTTTTTTGATCGAGATCTTTATGACAGTCACCACAAAGGCCTTCATCACGGCGAACTAACCCATCACGACCGTTATGTTCTTTATGGCAAGTTGCACAACGTGTTTCATTTAAACCAGACAGCTCAAAGAATAATGGATCGGCATGGGTGTGTGTTTCTGTGTGGCAGGTGACACAGGCGGTGTCGCGAACAGTTGTAAACGCTTTTTGGTGACATGCTTTGCAGTCTTCAGCGAAAAATTCGTGCGCTGATTCAAATTCCCCTGATTTCCACGCGACGTCGGCGGTAATGGGCGCATCTTTAAATAAGTTGCGTACGTCATCAGAGAAAAACGCAGCAATAGGTAACGCGAGAAAAAGCGCAGCAATAAGAGTAAAAAATACCCAAGACCAGCGCCGGCGACTAAAACCGGTTGCAGCAAGTGTTGTGACAGACTGTTGTTTCAATCTTTCAAGATCATCGCCAAGTTGGCGGACAAGCTCAACCGTAATACTGAGATCTTCCCCTTCATTCGCAGAAATAATTTCAATGTCGTAGGGACCAACAGCAATGATATCGCCATTGTTTAGGCGAGCGCTTTGGGCAATATCATTATTCACTCGAATATCAGAACCAGCTTCAGCTTCTATGTAGTAACGGCCTTGGCGGTCATGAATGGTGGCATGGTGTAGTGACGTGCGAAAATCAGATAAATAAAGTTCATTTTCTGTGCTTCGTCCAATACGAATGCTAGCACCCGAAATAACGGCATCTTTATGAGTGACGCCGCCGCGGGTTTTACGTGTTAGAGAACTGACATTACACTGCATGACTAGGCCTACCAGTAAAAGAAGATTGAAACGACATGTGCGATGAGTGCTGCAAGCAAAGCGAAAGATAACGGCACATGGAAGTATAGCCAAATGTCCATTATCGCTTTGTATTGCACATCACGGCATGCACGTTGAACGAGTTCACATTTTTTTCCAAGCAGGGTCATTAGGCGACTTGCATCGTCAGCCATTTCTCTTGGTAGCGAATTTTTTAACTCGGTAACTTTGTCAAAGGCGGCTTGTGTTGCACAGCCTTTTGGACGACCGGATAGTTGTTGAAGAACAGAACCGCCTATTTTTGTATTTTCACTAGAATCTAAGATACATTTGTTAATTTCATCAGTTAAGGAGGATGATGCTTCACGGCATTCACGGTCGAGCTCGGACATTTCAATTAACATTAAGTTAAGTGTGTTGCCGCGACGGTTTTTGGTCATTAAAACTGGGTAGCGTAAGTAAGCATAAACCCCAAAGATGCCGCTAATTATAACGATGAGCATGAGAACGTATGCAAGCGTATGGAGGTTCCAGCCTATTTGGAAACCAGCGTGTAGCGTTGTAATAATTATTAATGATAAGCCAAGATAAACGTGAGCAGATAACCACCCTTCAACTTTACCCATGGATGATTTGTAAGAGCGTTTGCGCATCCCAAACCACATGAGTAATAAAATTAAAAAGGCACCTACGCCACCGAGGGTATAACCTAACCACGTTCCCCCATTAGGACCATCAACAGGTGCGTGGATGGCGTACGCAACTATCGAGGCGATAACTAACAATAAAGTCAGTTTAAAGTAACGATAACCACTGTATACAAAAAGTGACTGATGTATCATTGCTAAAGAGTCCTAATAATTTTCAAGGTTAGTGACAGACATGAATTCGCTTGGATTGACTCGAATTGCTGCGCCAGTTGGGCACGCTCTTACACAAGAGGCGCCACCAGGTATGTCTTTACACATATCGCATTTAACGGCCATTTTTTTCGCATCCGGATCTTGTTTGGCTTTTTCCAAGTTACTACCACCTGGAGCTAAGCCTGCACCGGTCAACAACCACGAGACCAGACTTGTTTTGTGTTTCTGCGACACCATAGCCATTTGTATAACGCCGTATGGGCAATTGCGTTGACAGTTACCACAACCAATACAGTTATTGGCAATAAATACTTCGCCATTTTCTGCGCGGTGAATCGCATCAGGCGGGCAGTCTTGCATACAATGCGGGTGCTCACAGTGACGACATGAAGTCGGAACGTGAATCGAAGCAAAGGTAGGGCCGGCTTCGCGATCAAGTCTTGATGTACCAAAGTGCGTTTCGGCACAAGCGCGTTCGCAATTGTCGCAGCGAACACATAGGGACTCATCAATTAGTAATACGTCAGTTGCTTCGCCCAGACCTTGTTCAACAAGGAAACTAATGATCGTGCCTGAATCAGAATTGTCTTCCATTTGCACGTTAACTTGTTTACGGCTATCGATAACTTCTTGCACGCGTCTGCGTACATCATCATCTTCTTCCGCAAGCTTCCGAAATGCATCGCCGTCTAGACAAATTGTTTCAGTAGCGACGGCCGCTTTAATTGTGGCAGAGCGACGGCTGTCTCCAAACAAGGCCATTTCACCAACATAGTTGCCGGCAGGGAGGTAAGAAAGAACAACATCTTTACCGCCGACTTTTTTAGATACCGTTAACGAGCCGACACGAACTAAATGTAATGTGTCGCCTTCATCACCTTCATTAAACAGTATTTCGCCTGCTTTAAATGTATTTAGTGTTGCGGTGCTAATAACTGACTGTAATCTTTCAATAGGTGTGTTCGGTGCAATTTTTGCCTGTAGCGCGCGCATTAAGAAGGCTTCATCAATTACACGTTTAACAGATTCAACTGAACTAATGGTTTTATTCATCGAACGACGTGGTGTTTCGATTAAGACACAATTTTTACCCGCAAGAATTGTTGCAGAACGGCGATGGCCCGAGATCAAACTCATTTCACCGAAGAAGGCACCTTTGTTTAATGAAATTCGCTGGCTAGGATCTTTAGGGTTAATTTGGACTTGAACTTCGCCACCAACAATAGAGTAAAAGGTGTTGGTAAAGTCGTTACGCTCAAAAATCACCTCACCTTCGGCAGGCGTGCGCATGTCGCTATCGATCATAAACTCACGTAGCTGCAAAGTAGTTAGACCGGACAGCAAGGGGACATTAGTGGTAATTAAATCGAGCACATCGTTAACCGACATATTGTTATTACGTGCGCTGAACTTGCGGAATTTTTCCTTTAACAAGGGTTCATCTGCAGGTTCTACATCATGGCCTTCAATGAATTCAATGACTTCATAGCCTTGATTCATCGCCGATTTAATTAGCGGATAACCAGCGAGTGCACCAACGATGTATAAACCAGGAACATTGGACTCGTATTCGTTAGTAAGGGCAGGGACTGCAGCAGGATCATCGCTTGGAAATTCAATGCCGCAAGATTGCACAAAGCGGCGGGGGGCAATTGCGCCTAGCCGAGCAATAATACGGTGGCAATTTACTTCGGCTTCACCATTTTTTGTTGTTAAAACGATTTTACCGATTTCGCCAGAATCTAGCGGTTTGTCGAATTGTTCTACACGCACCGTATTTGCATGATAGTAAGGTTCGATAACACCCGTATCAATGGCTTTGTTGATACCGTCTTCATTGCCTTGTTTAGCGCGTGAGAATTCATCTTTACGGTTAACGATGAGCACGTTGTTTTGCTTGGTTAGCGCAATCGCATTTTCAATCGCGGCATCACCTGCACCGATGACAACAATCGTCTCATCAGCATATTCATCAGGATCATCGAGCTGGTACTGCACCATATCAAGATCTTCACCCTCAACACCGAGTTTACGTAAGTTACCCTGCAAACCAATGCCCATGACGACAAATTCAGCCGTGATGGTTTCGCCTGATTTAGTTTTGATACTGAAGTCGCCTTTTGAGCCACTAATTTCAGTTACTTCACTGTTATATTTAACATTTGTGTTGTGCTTGGCAACTTGGGTGTTCCAAGTTTCGAGAATGTTTTCGCGTGTGCCGGCAGCAAAATCGAGAGGACTCCGTAACGGTAGGACTTGTGGCTCGTCCATGACGTGCTTACCTTTCTGATACTTGAAAATAGTATCTGAAAGGTGATCGGTGCCCTCGATAAGCACGTGTGATAGACCTAATTCGGCTGCATGAGAAGCAGCACTCATGCCGCCTGGCCCGGAACCGATGATGGCGATTTTGAAATCGGCCATTTATTCCCCCTAAAAATATGCTACCCACGGGTAGTTAAAACGATGTTATTTCAAGGAAAAATCGTTATTCATCAAGACATTGAGCCTGATGGTTAGACTACTCCCTGAGTCTGGGCAGCCGTGCTCTGTTTTTTTGAGCATTATTTGGGCTGAACCAGTTGATTATTTTTTTTCTTCCATGCGCTGTTAACCGCAGGATGAATACATTACAGCAGCTTTAGTGAACGATCAATCAGCTTTAGAAAATGTACGGAAATTACTAAAAAATCTTACGTGTAGAATTTTCTTAAAGCGATTAGACTGCTTTACCTAATAGTAGTTGGTTATGATGACTATTAGTTGATTATGATGGCCTATTTCACCAGATAATCTAGGTAAAATAGTTGCACGAAACAAGTGGAGCACTTGTAAAGTAATCGCTGACGAATTATTATATTCTATAAAAACAATAAGTTATCTTATAGGGACAGCCGGAATGCAAGGGTTTATAAATAATTATCTCATCGAGTTTGGCCACGTGGCTACGTTCACCGCGTTTATAATATTATTGGTGCAAGCTTCAGCTCCTTGGCTAGCCGGACGTCTTCAATCGCCAGCTTTAGCACGAAGTGGCATCATGGCAAGCTATATCGTATTGATTTTAATGACAATTGGTGGAGCTACGTTAATTCACGCCTTTGTTGTTAGTGATTTTACGGTGTTGTATGTCGCCTCTCACTCGAACCGTGAGTTACCCCTTCTATATAAGGTTACGGCGTTGTGGGGTGGACATGAAGGGTCACTTTTCCTTTGGGCGTGGATATTAACGGCATTTACCTGTCTGCTTGCTTTTCAAGGTAAACGACTGTTCCCTATGAGATTACCAGTGATGTTAAGTGTTCAGGCATGCTTAACATTAGGCTTTTTAGGCTTAATTTTGTTCTTATCCAACCCTTTTGAGCGACTTTTACCGGGAGCGATGGCCGGTAAAGATCTTAATCCCTTATTGCAAGATCCCGGCATGGCGATTCACCCGCCAATGCTTTATCTCGGGTACGTGGGTTTTTCAATTCCTTTTGCTTTTGCGATGACGGCGATGTTGACGCGTTGGGAAACGACGCTTTGGATTGGATTAATTCGTCGTTGGACGCTGTTTGCTTGGACGATGTTAACCGTCGGCATCATGTTGGGTGGCTGGTGGGCCTATTATGAACTTGGTTGGGGTGGTTACTGGGCATGGGATCCGGTTGAAAATGCTTCATTTATGCCTTGGTTGTTGGGTACAGCGTTAATTCACTCCATTACCGTGCAAGAAAATCGGCGCATGTTACAAACGTGGAATTTATTTTTAGCGATCAGCACCTTTGCTTTGTCATTACTCGGTACGTTTTTAGTTCGCTCGGGCGTATTGTCCTCGGTGCATGCCTTTGCGGTTGACCCAGGTCGCGGCTTATACATCTTGCTTTTTATGGGAACCGTGTTGGTTATTTCATTTGGTTTATTCTTAGCCAAAGGTCGAGTCGACACGCAACGTGAAGCAATGAGCTCTTCAGTATCACGTGAAATGTTGTTTGTGATGAACAACGTTTTGTTTACCGTTTTATGTGTGTTAGTTATGTTGGGGACATTATACCCATTAGCGCTCGAAGCAATTAATGGCGCAAAAATCACAGTGGGAGCGCCATACTTTAATGCCACACTTATCCCATTTTTCTTTTTAGTTATTTTGTTAATGGGTATTGCCCCGGCTACGCCGTGGCGAAAAGTAAATCTGTCACGACTTTGGTCTCGACTATGGTTTCCTGTGGTAGCGGGTTTTTCAGGTATTGCTGCTATGTACGCATGGGATGATAAAGCACATTGGTTTGCGTATGTAGGAACAGGTTTGGTGGCATTTGTTTTGATGGCAATGTTAGTTGATTTTTTCCGCAACGCCAGCCGGCGTGCGAAACAAAATAACGAAAATATAATCAGTGCTTGGTTGTTTTTGGTAAAACGTAACCGACGATATTACGGTGGAATGTTTGTTCACTTTGGTGTTTTAATCATTGCGATTGGCATGATTGGCTCCGGTTTATTTCGTAGTGAACAAGTGGTGTTAATGGCTAAAGGTGATGTGCTAGAAATTGGTAATGAGCAATTACGTTTTGATGGTGTGAAACAATTCAAGAAAGATAACTATTTCGCCTTGCAAGGTCAATTTGCACTGCTTGGCACCGATATTGTTATAAAGCCTGAACGGCGAAAATACCCAGTGCAGGAAGCACCCACAACAGAGTCTGGTATTGATTCATCATGGGCACGAGATGTGTATATCGTGATTGGTGAAGTTGTTAATGGTCGATATTCCGTACATGCTTATGTTAACCCATTAGTAGAGTGGATTTGGCTGGGTGGGTTTATTATTGTGTTTGGCATTGGCTGGTCGTTGTCGCAACGTATGCGCGAGAAAAAAGTACACACTGCAGGTGTTGTCAAACAAGGTAGTGTCGCGTAATGGGTAAAGCATGGTGGGCAATCGTGCCAGTGCTGGTGATCTTGTTTGGTTTATTAAGCTATGGGTTAACCAGTAATCCAAAGCACATACCTTCGCCACTTATTGGTAAGCAATTCCCTATAATTGAAGGGAAAGATCTGAATGGTAATAGCGTTACTTTGGGTGTCATTGACGGGAAACCAACCGTTGTTAATGTCTGGGCATCATGGTGTGCTGCATGCCGAACCGAACATAATGTATTAATACGCGGTGCGCGTCGCTACGGGAATAACATTTCTCTCGTCGCGATTAATTATAAAGATGAATTAGCGAATGCAAAGCGTTGGTTAAATCAATTGGGTGATCCTTATCAATGGTCATTCCATGATCTTTCGGGTAGAGCCGGCCTCGAATTAGGTGTTTACGGCGTACCCGAAACATTTTTTGTAAACAAGCAAGGGATTATCGTTGAGAAAATTTCCGCACCGTTGACGGATGCACAATTTGCTGCCGGCGTTGAGTTGATGAATAAATAGTGCGGGAACTAAAGAGATGAAAAAATATAAAAAAACGATACTAGTATTTTTGTTAACGCTATTTATTTCTTCATCGGTGTTTTCTGCTGAAGTAGCTGAAGACCCTATTGAAAGAAAAATGTTAGATATTGCTGAAAAATTACGGTGTACCGTTTGCCAAAATCAACCTGTTGCAGAATCACGTTCTGAGTTGGCAACAGATATGAAAGACTTGATTACAGAAAAATTAAAACAGGGTCGTAGTGAACAAGAAATAATCCAATATTTTGTTGACCGCTATGGTGATTACGTTTTGCTTGAACCACCACAATCAGGCAATGGCGCTTTACTCTGGATTATGCCACCCATGCTGTTGTTGCTCGCGGTATTAGCCGCAGTTTTGATGATGAAATCTCGGCGTGAAAAATTGGCATTTACGCCACCGCCTACGTTAAGTGATGCAGATAAAGAACGCATTCGTCTTGCTCGTGAAGATGACAGCGGTAAAAAATAAAAATAGGGATGTCTATTAAATGTTAGTGCTTGTTATAGGTTCAGTTATTTTATTCGCACTGTGCGCGTGGTTTCTTGCCAAGCCTTTTAGGGAGTCTAGCAACGAGCACGAAATAGCTGCTCAATTACGTCAATACGCGTTGGCGCGTGATCGTGTTTTGCGCCAATTAGAACAAATTGAAGCTCAGGCGGATGAAGGAGTGCTTGAGGCTGACGTGGCCAGTGATGAAACATTACGTTTGGAAGCTGAGCTTGCCGCCATTTTGAATCATCTAGAAACACTTGAAACGTCAGCTGACAGCAAACCAATGAGCCAGCACGGTCGATTACAATGGTTGTTGGCGATGGCCATTTTCGCACTAGTGATACCGTTGGCAGTAGTAGTTTCCTATACCTCATGGCAAGCTGATGTCTTATTAAAGCTGGCAGGTGTTAATTCCGACGCGATACCAAGGGTGGCACAGCCAGCATCAGCGCGAGCCCCCGCGTTCCCACCAGAAGTGATGGAAATGGTTGCACGACTTGAACAGCGGATGGCAGATAACCCTAATGATGGCGCTGGCTGGAAACGTTTGGGACGTTCTTATACGGTGATGGGGAGACGCGAAGAAGCGATTGCGGCCTACCGTAAAGCAAAGACATTGTTGCCAAATGATTTGGATATCAACGCATCGTTGAGTGACTTGCAGAGTGGTCAGCCTACGAATAGCACGCCGCAACAGACTAATGCAAAGTTCCCACCTCAAGTGTTGGCGATGGTAGCGCAACTTGAAAAACGCTTATCTGAATCCCCGAATGATGGTGAAGGTTGGAAGCGACTTGGTCGTGCTTACACTGTCATGGAGCGCTATAGTGAAGCAGTTTCTGCTTATACGTCAGCGGCAGAATTGTTACCGGATGATCAAGCTATCCAGGTAGCATTGCAGCAATTAGAGCAGATTGCGACCAAGTCTGGTCAGCATAGTGATACTGCTGCAGCAGACAACAAAGGGCGTGCGGCGCATCCACCCTTGCCAGAAGGCTCACTTGAAAACATTATAGTATTGGAAAAAGCGATAGCTAAAGAGCCAGGAAATGCGAATGCATGGGCAGAATTAGCGAAAGCTTATTCGGCTATTAACCGAAAACCAGATGCTATTCGTGCTTTTAAAAAAGCGCATGAGTTAAATCAGAATGACGTTTCAATCTTGTCGATGTACGCTGAAGAGGTATTTAATACCAACCCACGAGACCCTGACGGAATAGCTTTAGCCCTATATAAAAAGCTAAATAAATTATCACCCAAACACCCGGACGGTTTGTGGTTTTTAGGTTTGGCAGCTTATAGTGAAGGAAATCTGGGGCGTACCATTGAACTTTGGAATCAATTATTAGCAGTGTTACCGTCTGATAGCGAAGGTTATGCAAGTGTTCGCCAAGCGTTAGCAAGAGTTGAGATACTTTTAAATAAAGACAAATAGTTTCATAATAGGGGGGTTAGCAGGGGGCTGATCCAACTAATTCTAAAATAAAAGGCTTTTCCCACTCTTGGGAAAACGACAATAAGGGATTTGGCATGAAGGCAATTTTCTTTAGAGGTTTAATGTTGGTTGGGCTTTTGTTCAGCCTTTCAAACTTGTCCGCGGATGAAGCAACCTTACCGCACTACTCAAGTGATAAGCACTTAGGTGTAGGTAGTTGTTCCAACAGTACTTGTCATGGTTCGATTCAGTCGTGGAAAAAATCGAATATATTACAAAATGAGTACATTACATGGACCAAAGAGGATAATCACTCTCGCAAAGCCTACCAAGTTTTAACAAATAAATTATCGAAACGGATTGCGCGAAACTTAGGTTTAAAAGACCCCGCGCACAAAGCAAAAATTTGCCTTGATTGTCACGCAGATAACGTACCGCAGGAAGTGCGTGGTGAACGTTTTGATATTGCAGACGGCGTTGGCTGTGAAGCGTGCCATGGTGGCGCTGAACGCTGGATAGAATCACATACATCCAGTGAAACTACGCATGAAGAAAATTTAAAAAATGGCTTGTATCCGACAGAAGATCCAGTCGCGCGTGCGACATTGTGTTATTCATGTCACTTTGGTGACAGCAATAAATTAGTCACCCACCGTATTATGGGCGCAGGTCACCCGCGAATTCGTTTTGAATTAGATACTTTTAGCGCAACCCAACCCGCTCATTATGTGATAGATAAGGATTACCGCGAACGTAAATCTGTTTTTTCAGGGGTGCAAATTTGGGCAATAGGCCAAGCTATTGGCATGCGTTCAAATTTAGACTTATTGATGGATCCTAAACGGGGCCGTGATGGGATTTTCCCTGAGCTAGTGTTATTTGATTGCCATGCCTGTCATAAAACAATGGATAAAGCGAGTTGGCGACCACGTTCAGGCACTGGATTACCGCCAGGTGTTGTACGTTTCAATGATGCAAACTTCATTATGTTGCGCCACATTGTTAAAACAGTTGATGCTGGTTTAGGGAAACAACTACGTACACAAACACGTGCGCTGCATCGTTCGGTAATTAATGGAAACGCGGCGGTTAAAAGAGCTGCGGCAGCGGTACGCGCAACGACTGAAAAAGCGATTAAGAAAATTGCTAAACATAATTTTTCCGATAGTGATGTCATTGCAATTTTGAATAGCATCGTTGCTGAAGGCTTAAAAGGTGAGTTACGTGATTATGCCTCTGCGGAACAAACTATGATGGCCGCTAATAATGTTGTAGTCGTATTGGATAATGCGAAAGTTATTAATGCATCACAGTTAAATTCGCTCAATAAAGCCTTAGATGAAATGTTTGAAACGACTAAGAACGATAAAGTGTATCGTCCTGGTAAGTTTAGTGCGGCGCTTAAATCATTAAAGAATGCGATACCAAACATATAAAAAGGTTTACGTGGTTAAAATAAAAAGGGGATGCATTGCATTCCCTTTTTTTATGACAAATTAAAATGGGTAATTAGTGATATTGTTTTGGTTGGTGAGTGAATCTGCACAACGTAACCATTTTCTAGCGGAGCGCCTAGTGAGTTGCCATTTTATACACTCAAGCAGTTTTTTAAAGCCGTGGGCTAAGTTGCTGGGCTAAACGGTAATTTCGTTTTTCGCCAGTTATTGGACAAGTAAAACGTAAGGACACTGCTGTTAGCTGTAAGTCAGTAGTGAAGGTTTGCTCTTGACCATAGAGCCGGTCGCCTAAAATGGGGAAGCCTGATAGCGATAAATGTTTACGAATCTGATGTTTGCGACCTGTTTCAATATTAATGCTAACCAAAGAACAATTTCTTTGTTCTGAAAATTCGATTAATGAGACATGACTAATCGCATGCTTATCATCAATAGGCTTGTCAATTGTCAGTGTCGTCGGTGATTCAGGAAAATGGCCCAGCACGATAGCTTGGTAAGTTTTTTCAATAGCACGTTGTTGAAATAATTGAGTTAGCGCCTTGGTTGCATGTTTTGTATGGGCAACCAAAATTAACCCTGTTGCCGCTCGGTCGAGACGGTGCACAATAAAGGCAGAGCGTTCTGGCTGAAGGTGTTGTGATGCCCAACGCGTGATTGTGCAATGATCACTCCACTTGCTTCCCTGAGATAACAAACCACTAGGTTTATACCAAACGCTATAATCTTTTTCATCGGCAATTAAAATTGCTTCTGGTGGTTCAGTAGCAAGCACAACCGGATTGAAATAGAGGTGTAATGTATCGCCGATATTGAGCTTACGGCTTGCACGACGAAGGCGTTGGGTATGTTCTTGTCGAGTTAGCCAGACAGCTCCTTTTGTCATGGTTTGCTTAATAATTTGCTTAGAAAGATTTGTTGAAGCACTTAACCAATCGACAGCGGACCTATTGGGTTCGCTAATATCGATATGCTGTTCAATGATATTTTCGTCATGCATAAACTTATTTTTTTCTTATTAGTTTAAATATTGATTATGCCAGCATGAATGAATATGCAAATCCAATAGCGCCGGATGCGGCAATCACTTTCACAATGCTTAGTTTGAATTTGAACAGGGCAATGAAAGCAAGCAGACCAATCACTGCAGATACCCACTCAAAATGCGCATCTGTACCATCCGGCCAAAGCACATGAATGGCAAAGAACACGGCTAAATTCAGTATGACACCAACCACCGCAGCAGTAATACCAGTGAGTGGTGCGGTGAATTTCAAATCGCCGCGGGTTGCTTCCACCGCTGGGCCACCGATTAGAATAAACAAAAATGAGGGTAAGAAGGTAAATAGAGTCGCAATGCTCGCACCGGCTACGCCAGCAAGTAAAAGTGCTTCTGTCCCAAAAATTTCTTTGCTCCAGCCACCAACGAAACCAACAAATGAAACAACCATAATAAGTGGTCCAGGTGTCGTTTCGCCTAGCGCTAAACCATCAATCATTTGCGTACCAGTTAACCAAGCATATTGTTCAACGCCACCTTGGTAAACGTAAGGAAGTACAGCATAGGCACCGCCAAAGGTGACCAGTGCCGCCTTGGTAAAGAACCAACCCATTTGTGTAAGAGTACCTTCCCAGCCATAAATGCTTATTAACGCAGCCATGCAGGCAGCCCATAGGCCGAGACCAATCATAACGAATCGGATTAAACGTCCCCAGTTAAACTTAGCGTGCGCTGGGATGGGCGTGTTGTCATCGATCAGTGCAGGGCCATAACTGTCTTTTCCGCTGCCGTGGTGGCTACCGGCTTTAAATTCATCGGGTGCAATGCGTGAACCTACGTAACCGAGTAAACCTGCCACTAAAACAATATAAGGAAAAGCAACACCAAAGGCATAAATAGCGATAAATGCAAGCAAGGCCATTATGCGTAATGAGTTTGATTTGAGTGCTCTTGAGCCTATACGATACGCAGCAAATACAACGATAGCCGTTACGGCTGGTTTTATACCATATAAAATGCCTGCTACCACAGGGACATCGCCATAACTTAAGTATATCCAAGTGAGGGCAATAAGAATAAAGAGAGATGGGATAACAAAGAGCACCCCAGCAATTATGCCACCCCATACGCCATGCATTAGCCAGCCTATGTACGTGGCAAGTTGTTGCGCTTCTGGCCCAGGTAAGACCATGGTGTAGTTGAGGGCATGTAAAAAACGATGTTCTGAAATCCAGCGACGTTTTTCGACCAGCTCCTGATGCATCATGCTTATCTGTCCAGCTGGGCCACCAAAACTGATAAAACCTAATTTAAGCCAATATAAAAAAGCTTGCCATAACGACACATTTTCAGGTTTATCAAGTGAGGAAGAAGGATTAGGCGCTGTCATAGAAAGGTGTATTTGAATGTTGAGACTAGATTATATGTTTAAGTTGCTTATTGTGATACCTACTTAAGGTTAATAACGCGACAATTGAACCAAGTAATGCGATACCCATGTCAGATTGCGTATCCCAAACGTAACCTTGTGTGCCGAGAAATGATTCAGCTGCTTCGTCTGATACTAATGCAACCCACCATTCGATCAATTCATAGAAAGCACTAAAGGCAAGTGCGAAACAAACAATAAAGAAATTTTGCCAGTTCTTCCCGTTTATAATTTTTTTGCGTAGGATAATTTCACGCGTGATCATCGCAGGGACAAAGCCTTGAGCGAAGTGACCGACTTTGTCGTAGTTGTTTCTCGATGAACCCATCAATTCTTGCAATTGGTTAAACAAAGGTACTTCGGCATAAGTGTAATGCCCGCCAATCATTAAAATAATACAATGAATTAAAATAAGAATATAAACGAGCGTAGTGAGTCGGAAAGTATTGAATGTAACAGCAATTGCAATGAGACCTAAAATGGCTGGTAAGACTTCGAGAAACCAAGTGAGCTGATCTTTAGGGTTAACCCCAGACCAAAGCAACGTAGTCATGAATATCAATAGCCAAATATATTTAATGTTATTTCCGCCAAGTTAAATGAATCATTAGTAGTAACGCCAAAATCTTGAATTAAATAAATATACGGAGTAGATATTTACCGGAAAATTTTACTCTCTTGTCTCTATATCATACTCCAAATTTAAACGACCATCTTCCTCGAGTATACCAATGGAATTCCCATCAGCGCTCGTCACAAATATAACAGGATCTTGGAAAAGCGGGTGCCGTATATATTTTATATTCCAACCAAAACGTTCGATTTTATGTAGTTCAGCTAATTGTTCTGTGTTCATGTAATTGGCAGCATTATCCGGTATTGGTTTATTGCTAGTCCTTTTTTCCTCAGTCATGTCGTCCCCACCCTTATTTGACTACGATTACTTTTTATTTAAGAAAATATATCATCTCCTGATGAGATGCCACTGCCCCCAAGCTTGATTGCAAGTTTTACGTTACCAGGGAGATCAGCGTTGGCCATGGCCGCATCCATAGAAATTTTTCCTTCATTATGCAGTCGGATAAGATCATCTTCAAATGATACCAATTCACTATTAATTTTCTTTCCAAGTACTTCTTTAATGGTATTGATTTCACCTTCTCGAATAATTTTGCGTATATTCGCGTTGTTGATAAGTATTTCTAACGTTGGTATTAACTTCCCGTCAACGCCGACAACAAGTCGTTGCGCAATAATGGCACGTAATGATAACGAAAGGTCCATATACAGTTGTTCGCGCGCAGATTCGGGAAAAAAGTTCACAATTCGCTGCAGGGCTTGTTCGGTATTCGTTGCATGTAGTGTCGATAAACATAAATGACCAGTATCCGCATAGGAAATGGCATGCTTCATGGTTTCTTGATCACGGATTTCGCCAATTAAGATCGCATCGGGTGCTTCTCGTACAGCATGACGAAGTGCTGCAGCATAAGATTTTGTATCGAGGCCTATTTCACGTTGATTAACGATAGATTTTTCATGATGGTAAATGAATTCGATAGGGTCTTCGAGAGTCAGTATATGCCCAGTCGTATTGAGATTACGATAATCCAGCATTGAAGCTAGAGTGGTTGATTTACCCTGACCGGTAGAACCACAAACAAGAATTAAACCACGTTTCTCCATTACCAGCTGACTAAGGACTTTGGGTAATCCTAATTCTTCAATGCTGGGAACTTTCCATTGAATGTAGCGAATAACCATTGAAACTTCACCACGTTGTTTAAATAAATTTATTCTGAATCTGCCTATATCATTCACTGAATAGGCCATATCCAGCTCATAGGTTTCTTCAAATCGTTGTATTTGTTCTTCTGATAAAATTGTATAGGCAAGTTTCTGTACTTGCCCAGGTGGGAAGGGGGTTTCGCCTATTGCTCTGGTAATTCCGTCAATCTTTATGTTGACAGGGGCTGCTGTCGTAAAAAAAATATCAGAAGCTTTCTTCTGCACCATAATTTCAAGATACGTGTTTATGTCCATATTTGTCAGGCTCTAAAAGTAATTTTAATTAATATTAGTAGAGATTCACCTTTTGTACCATTATTTACTAGCAATAAAGAGGCTATTTGGTGATTCTCTATGGGTATAAGGGGTTGCAAAATTAATAATGTGCGCTTTGGCTAATTAGAAAACCGAACAAAGTAGCTTAATAAAGCTTTCATCAAGTCGATCGTTAGACCACATTCCCAAGATTACTCCTGAATGGCTCAATCTGCGCCTACTAAAGCTAGCAGTCTAATGTTAGAAAGCAGCAGCTAAATAAGCGTGTCATTCGATATTATTCATTAAGTTTTATTTTCAACTGATTATTCATCGTGTCAATGCGCATCACAAAGATATAATTTTAGAACAATTAGAGTATGCATTGAAAATTCGGTTCTTCAAGATCAAATAATATGATGAATTTATTCAATGATTACTTTGTAGTCATCACAAACACGCCATTCCAGTCATCGGGTGGGTTTTCTTTAAGTAAATTACAACGGTCAATGTATTGTTGCGATAACTTATCATTTGGATTTGCATGCAAGGCATCACTGAATGACTTAATTGCCGTATCCCAAGCACCTTCACGGTAGTGCGCACGTCCTTCACTAAAATAGCCGACAACATCCATCATATTAGGGAAACTTTCGGGGGTATAGTAGTCAAGGACTTCGTAAACACGTACTGGCTGAGTTTTACCTTTTACGATGACATCATCAATGTCTCGAATTCGGTAAGTGCCACGTAGTTTCTCTTGTGTGTTGCCGCTAATCAGTATACGCGCAGAATAAGATTTACAAGCGGATTCAAGGCGCGCGGCGAGATTCACGCCATCACCAATCATAGTGAGGTCCTTAAATTTAGGAGATCCAATTTCACCGCAAACCACATCATCCGTATTCAAGCCAAGTCCCATATCAACAGGTTTGAGTCCACTTTTTGCACGTTCTTCATTCCAATCCCAAACAGAACGAATCATCTCAATACCGGCGCGCAAGGCACGATCTTCATCATCATCATGAGCTATTGGTGTACCAAACGCAGCCATGATGGCGTCACCGATAAATTTATCAATCATGCCTTCTTCTTTATTGATGCATTCGTACATACGGGTAAAGTAATCATTTAGAAAGCTAACAGTTCCGGTCGCTCCAAGTTCTTCAGTGAGTGTCGTGAAGCCACGAATATCAGAAAACAAGACGGTAGGTCGCGCCACGTGCCCCTGTGACATGGCCTCTTGATCGGCAATTAATTGATCGGTCAACCTCGGATCGATGTACCGAGACATGGTGGCTTTCATGCGTTTTTCAGCACTTACATCCTCAACCATAATCATGCTACCAAGATTATCTCCTTCACTACTATTCAGAGGAAGCAAAGTAATATTTACAGATAAAGTCACTTCGCCAAATACTAACTCTGCATCCATAATAAGGTCAGATGTTTGAGACTCAACTAGCTTATGAACGCGCTTGGTTAGCCAGTCATTGTCAGCAGTTAGAAACTCCTCAATAGGTTTGTTACATACGGATTCCATTTTTGTGTTAAATATTTTCAATACAGCACTATTGCAGGTAACAACAGTACTTTTTTCATCAAGTGTTATAACACCGTTTGACATACTGTCTAACATGCTCTCACTATAATTCTTCATGTTTTGAACATCATTGAAGAGTTTGGCATTTTCAAGAGCGATAGAAACTTGGGCAGTAAATGCTTTAAGGCGTGCTTCATCTTCGGCAGTAAAAGCACCACCACGTTTATTAAGCATTTGCGTAACGCCGATCACTTTACCGTTTTTGTTTACCAACGGTACACATAAAATAGAGCGAGTAAAGAAACCAGTCTGCTTATCAAAGGAGGGATTAAATCTTAAGTCGGCATAAGCATGGGGCATGTTAATGCTTTTTCCCGAACTAAATACAGCACCCGCGATACCGAGATGGTTTGGGAAGCGGATTTCCGTCGCGCCAATACCTTCACCTATTTGAGAAAATAACTCATTCGATTTTTCATCGTTGACAAAAAGTGTAGAGCGTTCTGCATTAAGCATACGCGTTGCTTCGCTCATTACTTTTTGTAATAAAATGCCAAGATCAATTTCAGAAGTAATGTCTGCAACAATATCGAGGAACTCTAATTCCTGATCGCGAGATTTCTGCATTCTCTCAGAATTCTGACGATTCTTTAAAACTGCTGCGGCTTGTAAGGACATCGATTCGATTAATTCTATATCATCCTCAGTAAATTGACCTTCGCATTTATTGAGAGCCTGACATACGCCAATAATTTCATCTTTTACTGTCTTTATAGGAACACAGATAATGCTTTTCGTCTCATACCCTGTTTGTTGATCTGTTTCCTGATTAAAGCGGTCATCGGCGTAAGCATCATGGATGATTATTTTTTCACCGGTGGTGAATACGTGGCCCGCGATACCTTTGTTATTAATAATTCGGATGGTGTGTTGCCGGTTGCCTAGCGCGACGCGAGAGTAGAGTTCACCGGTTTCTTTATCATTAAGGAATATCGTGCCTCGGTCAGCGTTTAATTCTTTAGTTGTTAACCTGACTAATGTTTCAAGTACACCATCTAATGTGTCATGCCTAGCCATGCTGCGACTAACATTTACGAGGAGCTCAGCTTGGCGGAGACGTTTGCGCTCATCGGTACTTAAAGGGCGCGTCGCATCATCTGTTTGTTGTTTTTTCTTTGTCATAACAAATTATTCTTCATGGGTTTATTTGGCTGTTTCAACTTTATCGCGTAATTCTTGAATTGTATTATGTAATTGTGTTCGCTCACTATTAAAATTTGCCGTTTCTCTTGCAAGCGTTTCATCGCTACTCATGCGCAAGTGCTCTAGTTCTTCTCTTAAAGAAGCCACAGTTTGTTTTAATTGCTGCATAATTATGCCATCGTCGGCGATAATATCTTGTTTATCACGTTGATGCTCAGTAGACATGTTTTCCATTTCTTCTCGCAGTGAAGCAACGGTTCTTTTTAACTGAGCAATTTCAGCCTGACCATCGGCCACCGCATCTTGAACCTTGCGGGTCGTCTCATTATTGATGAATTCAATTTCCGTACGAATTGCTGCAATCGTTTCAACGAGCTGCGAATTTTCACTGTTCGCATCTGCAACAGCATCTCTTACACGTGAGTCTGCATTATGGTTTACTTCTTCAAGCTCTTCACGCATTGCGCTTACGCTATTTTTCAGATGATTATTATCGCGTTGACATTCACGCAGTTGTTCTTCTAATGTACCTTGTTCCATTTTTATTCTCAGCGCCGCCATTCATCAATAAGCGAAGCAACTAATGCAGTCCAACCGGTTTGATGTGATGCACCCAATCCTGTGCCTTTATCGCCATGGAAATATTCATAAAATAAAATATGATCTTTCCAGAGTGGATCAGATTGAAATTTTTCAACGTTTCCAAAAACAGGGCGACGACCTTGCTTATCTTTGGCGAAAATATTTATCATGCCATTAGCAAGACGCTCTGCCATATCTCCGGCAGTAACTTCGCTACCATCATCCATTTTTATTTTTAATAGATCCCCATAAGCTCTGTCGAGTTTACGAAGAGATTCAATCATCAAAAAGCTGGTTGGGAACCAAATTGGGCCACGCCAGTTAGAGTTACCTCCCTTAAGTTTACAAACGGCCTCACCAGCTTCGTAGCCAACTGTATTATCGCCAAGACCAAAAGGGGTTTTCTCATGGTGTTTTGATAAACTTCGTAGGCCGTAGTCTGACATAAACTCATTTTCATCCCACATCCGTTCGAGAATACGTTTGAGCTGTTCTTCATTAACAATAGTGAGAATATGAGTGTCAGCTTTTTTTGTTTTGACGCGGTTGCAAACATGCTGCACAACATCTTGACGATTTTTAACAAACCAATCAAAATTCGAAGTGAACTCGTTAAAGACGTTGATTTTTTCTCTTTCGAGCCGTTCTACAGCAAATAACGGGATTAGGCCAACTAATGAACGTACCCGCAATTTGTGGAAGCTTTCATCTGGGTAGCGCAGTATATCGTAGAAGAAACCATCTTCTTCATCCCATAAATTGTAATTTCGATTACCCATTTGCTTCATGGCTGCACCGACGTAGATATAGTGCTGGAAGTATTTGGTTGCCAATCCTTCGTAAACGGGATTATCTTTTGCCAACTCTAATGCAATGCGCATTAAATTAAGACAGAACATACCCATCCAGCCCGTTGCATCTGACTGTTCAAGTTTTGCACCACCGGGGAGCTCTTCCGAGCGGTCAAATACAGTAATATTATCTAAACCAAGAAAGCCGCCTTCAAATACATTGTTACCTTCAGAGTCAACTTTGTTAATCCACCAAGCGAAATTGATTAGCAATTTGTGAAAACACTTTTGTAGGAATTCACGATCGGGTTTACCATTGCGGTGTTTATCCATGTTGTATACACGCCAAACTGCCCAGGCATGTACTGGCGGATTCAGATCGGAAAACTCCCATTCGTAAGCTGGTATTTGCCCATTCGGGTGTTGGAATTGCTCAAATAACATTAGCCAAAGTTGATCTTTAGCAAACTCTGGATCAATTAAAGTAATGGGTACTGTATGAAAAGCCAGATCCCATGCCGCGAACCATGGGTATTCCCATTTATCTGGCATCGAAAGAATTCGCATTGAATTTAAATGCCGCCAGTGTTGGTTACGAATTCCCCAGCGTGATTCGGGTGGTGGCATTTTTTCATTATCACCGGCTAACCAACGTTGCACATCAAAAATATAGTTTTGTTTAGTCCACATTAATCCGGCAAAAGCTTGGCGCTGAATATTTTTTTCATCAGCATTGGCTTTGGGTGGATGTACTTCGGCGTAAAATTCATCGGCATCACTTAAGCGCGCGTCAACAATGGCATCAATATCATCAAGTGGGTTTTTGGTGGCGGTATCGGTAAGTCGTAGTTTTAATACGGTGCTGCCACCAGCTTTAACGTTACGTGTAAAATGTATTCCTGCTTTAGTGCCCGTGTTTTTCGTATTAATACATTTTTCACCGTTCACAATATGACGATGAAAAGCATCTTTAACAAATTCATTTTCATCATCTGCAGCTTCACCATAGAGCTTTTTTGTGTTGGTCTCATTGTTGGTGAACATGGCGATGCCGTCATCATCCGTATAGAGGTAACGTTTGCCTAATTTATATTCAAAGGGAAGGTTTTTAAGTCCAGTAGACTCACTGTCATCTGCTTCAATGTGTATATGGTTTGCTTTTGCCGCTTTGCGACCTTTTTTAATGTTTGGTGCATCTAACTGCTCGTCACCCCATGACCATGTATTGCGAAACCACAAATGCGGGATAAGGTGAATATCAGCATCTTCAGGGCCGCGGTTATGAACAGTGATTCGAATAGCAATATCTTCTTCGGACTCTTTAGCGTATTCCATAAACACGTCAAAGTATCGATCTTCTTCAAAAACACCGGTATCAAGCAGTTCGTATTCGTCGCCTTGACCACCACGAGATTTATTAACATCGATGAGATCTTGGTAAGGGTATTCTGCATGCGGGTATTTGTAGAGAAACTTCATGTAGCTATGAGTAGGCGTGCTGTCTAAATAAAAATAGTATTCTTTTACATCTTCGCCGTGGTTGCCTTCATGAGGAGTAAGGCCAAACAAGCGTTCTTTTAAAATAGGATCGTTGCCGTTCCACAGGGCAAGAGAGAAGTTCAGTAGTTGGTAACGGTCACTTATGGCGCCGATGCCATCCTCACCCCAGCGATATGTTTTACTACGCGCCATGTCATGACTTAAGTAGCCCCATGCATCGCCATCAGCACTATAATCTTCGCGTACAGTTCCCCACGAACGTTCACTTAGATAAGGTCCCCAGCTTTGCCAATTGGCTTGTTTGGTTTTTATTGCTTCTAAACGTTTTTTTTCCAGACTCATATTGCAACTACCTTGATGCGGCCCACCGCGTTGCTTAGATATCGGGGCATTATTGTTATTTTCGTTATCCCAGTTAATTTTGAGACACGTGCATTATTTTTTCTTTATCTACCTAGCTTAGCTGTTGGGAGACTATTTGTCAGGTCAGCAATTGCCAGTTTATTTGCTTGCCAGCCCGAAGCGGGATCACGCGTTGTTCGCCAAGTGGGTAGTGCTCTGGAACAGTCCAAATTTGTTTATTTAGAGTGATTGTTGCCGTATTGCGGGGGAGGTTATAGAAATCCGGCCCATGAAAACTCGCAAATGCCTCAAGTTTTTCAAGGGAATCGGCTTCAGCAAATGCTTCGGCATATAGTTCAATAGCGGCGTGGGCGGTGTACATGCCGGCACACCCGCAAGCAGACTCTTTGGCTCCCTGTGGGTGAGGCGCGCTATCCGTACCAAGAAAAAACTTTGGATTTCCACTGGTTGCCGCAAAAACCAGTGCTTCTCTGTGAATTTCACGCTTAAGGATGGGAAGGCAGTAATGGTGGGGCCGTATTCCACCAGCAAACATGGCGTTGCGGCTCATGAGCAGGTGGTGAGCCGTAATGGTCGCCGCTAAATTGGCATGTGAATTCAAAACGAAGTCGACGGCATCACGAGTGGTAATGTGTTCTAACACCACTTTTAGTTTCGGAAATCTGCCCAACAGGGGCATAAGCTGCTCATGAATAAAAACCTTTTCGCGGTCAAATACATCGATATCTGGATCTGTGACTTCTCCATGTATAAGGAGTGGCAAGCCGGTTTCTTGCATTGCTTGAATGGCGGCTTTTGGTTTTCGAATATCGGTAACACCAGAATCAGCATTAGTGGTAGCACCTGAAGGGTAGAGTTTTACAGCGTAAACATGCTCGCATGCAGCGGCCTTATGAATTTCATCTGCTGAGGTGTTATCAGTTAAATATAATGTCATTAGTGGCTTAAACGCTGTATCAGCAGGGAGTGCCTTAAGAATTTGTTCACGATAAGCCAGTGCCATGTCAACGGTAATGATGGGAGACTTGAGGTTAGGCATAATAATTGCGCGGCCAAATTGACGTGCTGTATGGCCGATCACACTGGCCATTGCATCGCCGTCTCGGACGTGTAAATGCCAATCATCGGGTTGCGTTAACGTTAGGGTCTGCATAATGTCTTCTTCTGCTAATTTAGTTAATTATGCCACGATGCTGTTACCACGTCTTTAATTGCTAATCGGCACGAGTGAATCACTGAAAGCCTCTAACTATCATGCACTGCTCACAGTTAAAATCCAGTAAAAACCGCTATTTAGCGGTTTCGGGCTTGACTTGCTGGCTGCTAGGCTTAGACTGCTCCTCCGATAAAGTCTTGCTGAGGAGTTGAGCATGAGTGGTTGTTCTTCAAATGATGTCGAACCGTTTGCCTTAATGGTTATGGGCGAAAGTATGACGCCTGAGTTTCAGGATGGGGCAATTATTATCGTTGACCAGTCTGCGCCTTGTGGGCCAGGTGCCTATGCTGTGATTGACTACCAGGGTGAGACCACTTTTCGTCAATATGTAGAGCGTGATGGAAAGAAATTTTTGCATGCACTGAGCGGTGAAGAACCAGATATTGAGTTAGTTGAGAAATACACCGTGCGCGGTGTGGTGATTCAGCAAAAATATAAACGAAAAGTAACGCACTATGACTGGTCGCCGGTAAGCAAAACACACTAATGTCGATTGATAACCAACCTATAGATGAGCTAAATAGCGTTATCGATTTTATTCGGTGGGGCGCCAGCCGCTTTGTTGAGGCTAAATTGTATTATGGCCATGGCACTAACAATGCGATTGATGACTCGATGGCCTTGGTGTTACACGCCTTGCATTTACCTTTTGGTATGTCGAGTGAATTATTTTCAGCACACCTGACGCGGCCTGAAAAACAAACAGTATTGGCGTTATTTGAACGTCGTATAAACCAGCGTATTCCGGTTCCTTATTTAACTCATGAAGCAATCTTCGCAGGATTGTCATTTTATGTAGATGAACGTGTGTTGGTTCCGCGTTCACCGATTGCAGAATTAATTGAGCAAAATTTTGCGCCATGGGTGGACGCGGATAAAATTGAGCATGTTTTAGATTTATGTACCGGTAGTGGTTGCATTGCGATTGCTTGTGCAACAGCATTGCCATATGCCCAAGTTGATGCCTCGGATATTTCTACGGATGCTTTGGCAGTGGCAGATATTAACATTCAACGCCATCAGCTTGATGGTAGGGTTCAAGCGCATCAAGCAGATTTATTTAATGGCTTGCCATCGCAACGTTATGATCTGATTGTGAGCAACCCGCCTTATGTCGATGCAGAAGATATGTCCAGTTTGCCTGAAGAATTTCATCATGAGCCGAAATTAGGTTTGGCTTCTGGAGAAGATGGACTGGATGCTTGCATGCAAATATTGAACGAAGCCGGTAATTGGCTAACCGACGATGGTGTGTTAATTGTTGAAGTAGGCAACAGTGCGCATGCTTTAGCAATGCGGTTGCCTGAAGTCCCTTTTTTATGGTTAGAGTTTGAACGTGGTGGCGATGGTGTTTTCTTGCTAACTGCGAATCAAATAAATCAGTGTAAAAACATTATATCTACGGCGTTAACAACTACCTGATTACAAAAAAATGTCTATGTAAACAGATTGTCGTTGAAGATTGATCCAGATCATTTCAAAGATATTTTGAAATATGCATAATTTAGCCTGTTTAAAAAGCTGATTATGTTATGGAACAACAACTTGTATTTGATGCAGAACTGTTGGCGCGCTATGACGTGGTTGGCCCTCGCTACACTTCTTACCCAACGGCTCCGCAATTTAAAGAAAACTTTGATGAACACCAATATCGTTGCACTATTGCTGAAAGTAATGGTGATTTGTTAGCGCGTCCACTTTCGATTTATATTCATATTCCATTTTGTAACACTGTTTGCTACTACTGTGGTTGTAATAAAATTGTGACTAAAGATCGTAGTAAGGCAGATGATTATTTGAAGCATTTACACAAAGAGATCGTAATGCAAGCAGAGATGTTTGATGGCGACCGAGTGGTAAACCAAATTCATTTAGGCGGTGGCACCCCTAGTTTTGTCGATGATTTAAGTTTGGCAGCATTAATGAATGAGTTACATGCTCATTTTCCTATCGCTGCCGATGATGTTGGTGAGTATTCAATTGAAATCGATCCTCGTGAAGTAGATATTGATTCAGTTAAGGTGTTGCGAGAGATTGGATTTAATCGTTTAAGTATTGGCGTGCAAGATTTGGATAGATCGGTACAGCTGGCGGTTAACCGCGTTCAATCTGAGCGAGAAACTTTTGATGTCATTGAAGCTGCAAGGGCTAATAATTTTCGCTCAGTTAGTATTGATCTGATGTATGGATTACCAAACCAAACGACAGAAAGCTTTAAACGAACGCTTGATAGGGTGATCGAAGTATTACCAGATCGTTTATCGTTGTTTAATTATGCGCATATGCCAACATTATTTAAACCACAGCGACGTATTAATGAATCAGATTTACCGAGTGCAGCAACTAAACTTGAAATTCTTAAGCAGAGTAGTGAACAGTTACAGCAAGCCGGTTATGTTTATATTGGTATGGACCATTTTGCACGTCCAGATGACGAACTGGCTATTGCGCAACGTGAAGGAAAATTGCAGCGTAATTTTCAAGGCTATTCAACCCACGGTGATTGTGACTTGCTGGCGCTAGGGGTGACAGCCATCGGCCAAACTCAAAATAGTTTTAGTCAAAATCATAGAGACATTGAGGCTTACTATGCTGCTTTGGACAATGACCATCTACCTATTTTGCGTGGAATGACCTTATCTATTGACGATCGCGTGCGAGCTCGGGTTATTCAAGAACTTATTTGCCACTTTCGGCTGGATTTTGAACTCATTAATCACTTGTTCGATATTGATTTCAATGATTATTTTAAAAAAGAATTACAGCAACTGAAAACAATGCAAGGGGACGGTTTATTGTTAATTAAGGCTAGCTTAATAGAAATTTTGCCGGCCGGTCGTCTGCTAATCCGAAATATTTGTATGAAGTTTGATGCTTACTTGCAAAATACTTCGCAACAATTCTCAAAAGTTATCTAATCAACGCTGACGTGGTGCCAAGAAACGGCTACAATATCGGCCATGTCAGGAAATACGATTGGAAAATTATTCACTGTAACCGGTTTTGGCGAGAGTCACGGGCCTGCTATTGGCGCGATTGTTGATGGCTGTCCACCCGGAATGGAACTCTCGGAGGCTGATCTTCAGGGCGATCTAGATTTACGTAAACCTGGAACCTCACGCCACACGACTCAGCGTCGTGAGTCAGATGAGGTCAAGATTCTTTCTGGTGTTTTTGAGGGTAAAACAACGGGTACTCCGATTGGCTTGTTGATTCAAAATACCGACCAGCGTTCAAAAGATTATTCCAAAATTATGGATAGTTTTCGTCCAGGCCATGCTGATTACACCTACCAACAAAAATACGGCATGCGTGATTATCGTGGCGGCGGGCGTTCTTCTGCTCGTGAAACGGCCATGCGCGTTGCGGCGGGTGGTATTGCCAAGAAATATTTACGAGAACGCTACCAGATAGAAATTCGAGGCTACTTATCACAGTTAGGGCCTATTGTTCCCGAGCAATTCGATTGGGACGAAGTACATAACAATCCTTTCTTTTGTCCGGATGCAAGCAAAGTTGCCGAGCTAGAAGCATATATGGATGCCTTGCGCAAAGAGGGTAATTCAATTGGCGCGAAAGTAAGCGTTGTTGCCACGGGTGTGCCGCCTGGCTGGGGTGAGCCTATTTTTGATCGCCTCGATGCAGAAATTGCCCATTCCCTAATGAGTATTAATGCCGTTAAAGGTGTTGAGATAGGTGCTGGCTTTGGTAGCGTGACTCAAAAGGGGACAGTGCATCGTGACGAAATAACGCCAGACGGTTTCATTGGAAATAATGCTGGTGGGGTATTGGGTGGAATTTCTAGCGGACAAGATATTATTGCGCATATCGCGCTAAAAGCCACATCAAGCCTGCGCTTGCCAGGCAAAAGTGTGAATGTAAAAGGTGAGCCTATTGACGTGGTTACCCATGGACGACACGATCCTTGCGTTGGTATTCGCGCAACGCCTATCGCAGAAGCGATGTTGGCTATCACCTTGATGGATCACATGTTAAGGCATCGTGCGCAGAATCATGATGTTGAATCACAAACACCTATTATTCCCTCGGGTAGTTAGTTCTACTCTTACGAAACTAGTTTGTTGAAAAAATGACGACTTCAACGGCTACTCCATACTGGCGCCTATCTGGTTTTTATTTATTTTATTTTGCTTCAATTGGGGTACTTGTTCCGTACTGGCCTCTGTATTTAGAATCATTGAATTTTGGCCCCCGCGAAATTGGTGAATTGATGGCTGTCGTCATGGCGACCAAAATCGTTGCGCCCAATATCTGGGGTTGGATTGCCGATCACACAGGTAAACGTATGATGATCGTGCGGGGAGGATCTTTATTAGCCTGTGTATTATTTTTAGGTGTTTTTTGGGGAGAGTCTTATTTATGGATAGCGCTGACCATGGCCATGTTCAGTTTTTTCTGGAATGCGACTCTCCCACAGTTTGAAGCAACAACATTTAATTATTTACATAAGGAAACTCAGCGATACAGTTCGATACGATTGTGGGGGTCTATTGGGTTTGTTGTTGCGGCACTATTAATTGGGTATTTATTAGAATCTTTTACGGCAAAAATAATTCCTATTGCAATGCTAGCTATGTTTGTTTTGATTTGGCTAAATAGCCTAGTTGTTCCAGAACGGTCTGCAGGCCATTTGTCACTAAACAAAGAATCTATTCTTACTGTAATTAAGCGCCCGGAAGTGCTGGCACTAATTGTAGTGATCTTTTTGATGCAGGCTAGTCATGGCCCGTATTACACTTTTTATAGTATTTACCTCGAAGATAACGGTTACTCGAAAACCATTATTGGTGGGTTATGGGCGTTAGGTGTGTTAGCTGAGATAGGTGTCTTTTTGTTTATGCATCGGCTCATTCCACGCTTTGGCTTGCGTAATATGTTGCTATTTAGCTTGTTAGTTGCCAGTTTACGCTGGTTATTATTGGGGCATTATGTTGAATCATTTTTGATGATTTTCATTATTCAACTAGGTCATGCAGCGACGTTTGGTGTCTTTCATGCAGTATCTATTCAATACATCCACCAATATTTTCGTGGTAGTCATCAAGGCCGAGGGCAGGCTTTATATAGCAGTATGAGTTTTGGCGCAGGTGGTGCATTAGGTGCATTGCTAGCAGGTTACACATGGTCATTAGGGGCGACGCTAACGTTTATGATTGCAGCAGGAATTAGTTCAGTAGCGATTTTAATTACGTTGTTGTTTGTTCGCGATCAGCCATCGCAATAAGTAAGTCACACATTGCTTTTGCCGCATTAGATAAGGTGCGTTCAGTGTGAGATACAATGCCAAGTTGGCGACTTAGAGAAAGATCTTTAATATTTATTGAACTCAGCCCGGCATGGATCATTGTTTCTGGAAGCACGCTCCAACCTAACCCGATCTCAACCATCATACGAATTGTTTCAAGATAATTTGTTGACAGGCGTACTTTTAATTCAATGTTAGCGGGTTGCAGCATTTCTTCAATAACTTCGCGAGTAAATGTGCCTCGGGCAGGCAATATTGCAGAATGATTAGCCAACGTGTGAAGTTTAATATTGTTTTTATGAGCCAACGGGTGATCTCTACTCACTACAATATGCAGTGGATCATTCCAAAGAGGGGTAAGTGTTAATGGATCACTATTCTTTAGCGGCAGTGTAACGATCCCTAGCTCCAACTCGCCATGTAAAACAGCCTTGCAAGCTTGTTCTGAATCAAGAAACTGCATATCAAGTTCAACATCAGGGAATGACTGATTATATTTTCTTAAAACAGCTGGAAGACGGTGTAGGCCGATATGATGACTGGTGCCGATACAGAGCTGACCAGCAATACTTGATGACAAGTTATTAATAACTCGTTGGCTATCGTTTACATCGTTAATAATTTTCTGAGCTCTGGGGAGTAAAGCATGGCCTGCTTCAGTTAACTGAATCTGACGACCGATGCGATCAAATAATGGTGTATTTAGTTCGTTTTCAAGGCCAGCTATCCTTTTACTCACAGCGGGTTGAGTGAGATGAAGGGCATCAGCCGCGGCAGAAAATGACGCGTTTTCAGCGACACTGACAAAGGCCTGTAAACCAGCAATATCCATTACCTCACTATATCCTTATGTATAACTTAATGGAATAGAAAATATAATAAATATGAATTTGTTTTATGGTTTAAGCAGGCGTAGGCTAGCACACCTTGATTGAGGAGAAGAAAATGGCTGGTAAAACACTTTACGACAAATTATGGGATAGCCATGTGGTGCGCATTGATGATGATGGCACGGCACTACTCTATATAGATCGTCACCTTGTCCATGAAGTGACTTCTCCCCAGGCATTTGAGGGTCTGCGTACGGCTGGCCGAAAGCCTTGGCGCGTTGATAGCATTGTCGCTACCCCGGATCATAATGTACCCACAACAGATCGAAGTGCAGGGATCACTGATCCGATTGCGCGCTTGCAAGTAGAAACATTAGATCAAAACTGTGTTGATTTTGGTTTGACCGAGTTTGGCATGAACGATATTCGTCAGGGGATTGTGCATGTCATTGGTCCTGAGCAAGGTGCAACGCTACCCGGTATGACCGTTGTGTGCGGTGATTCACATACATCAACCCACGGAGCCTTTGGTGCGTTAGCTTTTGGTATTGGTACTTCTGAAGTTGAACATGTCATTGCCACGCAATGTTTGGTTCAAAAAAAATCAAAAAACATGTTAGTGAGTGTTGATGGAGAAGTGGCTAGAGGCGTCACCGCGAAAGATATCGTTTTGCGAATCATTGGTGAGATTGGCACTGCAGGTGGTACCGGTTATGCGATTGAATTTGGTGGCACTGCAATTCAAGCATTATCAATTGAAGGGCGCATGACGGTGTGTAATATGGCGATTGAAGCCGGTGCACGTGCCGGGATGGTAGCCGTTGATAACACCACAATTGATTATGTTCATGGTCGACCTTTTGCGCCGAAGGGTGAGCATTGGAATGCAGCAATAACGCAATGGAAAACCTTACATAGCGATGCAGATGCACAATTTGATACGGTGGTAAGAATTGATGCAGCGAGTATTCGCCCACAAGTGACCTGGGGCACCTCACCAGAAATGGTGGTTGCTGTTGATGCCCGCATTCCTGATCCTGCTAATGAAGCAGATGAAGTAAAGAAAGAGGGCATGCAGCGTGCGTTGAGTTACATGGGGCTGGCTGCAAATACACCCATTGAAGAAGTCAGTGTCGATAAAGTATTTATTGGGTCGTGTACTAACTCTCGAATCGAAGATTTACGTGCCGCAGCCGAGGTAGCTAAAGGTCGCAAAGTGGCAGATAACATTAAACTTGCTTTAGTTGTACCTGGTTCAGGCTTGGTTAAACAACAAGCCGAAGCGGAAGGACTTGATAAAATATTTATTGAAGCGGGGTTTGAATGGCGAGAACCAGGTTGCTCAATGTGTCTTGCGATGAATGCAGATCGTCTTGAAGATGGTGAGCGTTGCGCTTCAACGTCGAACCGCAATTTTGAAGGCAGACAAGGGCGTGGTGGACGGACACATTTGGTCGGCCCAGCCATGGCAGCGGCCGCAGCAGTAGCTGGGCATTTTACTGACGTATGCAACATGAATCAGGAAGGGTAAAACGATGGATGCATTTACAAAATTAAACGGGATTGTTTTGCCATTAGATCGTGCCAATGTTGATACGGATGCAATTATTCCCAAGCAGTTTTTAAAGTCGATCAAACGTAGTGGCTTTGGCGTAAACTTGTTTGATGACTGGCGTTATTTGGATACAGGTGAGCCTGGAATGGACAACAGCACGCGTCCAATTAATGAAGAATTTATTTTAAATAAACCACGTTACCAAGGGGCGCAGGTTTTATTAGCACGTAAAAACTTTGGTTGTGGGTCATCACGTGAGCATGCGCCTTGGGCTTTATTAGATTATGGTTTTCGAGTTGTCATCGCACCTAGTTATGCAGATATTTTTTTTAATAACTGTTTCAAGAACGGAATTTTACCGATAGTTCTTTCTGAAGATATTGTTGAGAAATTATTCAAAGAAGTAGAATCGAGTGAGGGTTATCAACTCAACGTAGATCTTAGTGCGCAAACTGTAACGACGCCTTCTGGCGAAACAATTAATTTTGAAGTAGATGCATTCCGTAAGCATTGCTTAATTAACGGTTTAGATGACATCGGTTTGACCTTGCAACACACCGATGACATTAAAGCGTATGAGGAAAGGCGTAAGCAGAACTCGCCGTGGTTATTTTCGGGTTAGGCATTTTAAACGCAGAGATCACAAAGGCGCAGAGGTCGCGAAAGTTTTCTTGGAAGGGGAGTGATGGTTTGCAGTGTTTTAGGTTTTAGGTTTTAGGTTTTAGGTTTTAGGTTTTGATTTTTAGGTTTTAATTTTTAATTTTTAATTTTTAATTTTTTCTTTGCGAACTTCGCGTCTTTGCGCTCTCTGCGTTAAAATGCGAAATCAGGTATAACACAGAAAAACTTTAGTTCAGTTGGCGTTTTTAAATTTAGTTTTATTTTAATAGGTCTTTATTATGACAATGAAAATCGCAATTTTACCCGGTGACGGTATTGGCATCGAAATCATGGCAGAAGCGGTTAAGGTCATTGAGTGCCTTAATACTGACTTTAGTCTGAATGCTGAAATGGAAAATGGATTGATAGGTGGCGCAGGTTACGATGCGCATGGCCACCCATTGCCAGCACAAACGCTGCAATTAGTTAAAGATGCAGATGCTGTGATGTTAGGCGCGGTAGGCGGATACAAATGGGAGACGCTCGATATTGCAGTGCGCCCCGAGAAAGGTTTGCTTGGGTTGCGAAGTGAGTTGGAATTATTTTCTAACTTGCGTCCTGCGATTCTTTATCCACAACTGGCTGATGCCTCAAGCTTGAAACCGGAAATTGTCTCTGGTTTAGATATTATGATTGTGCGTGAACTAACCGGCGGTATTTACTTCGGTCAGCCGCGTGGCATTCGTACTCTCGATGATGGTCAGCGCCAAGGTTATAACACACTGGTTTATTCTGAGTCAGAAGTTGAGCGTATTGGTCGCAATGCTTTTGAAATTGCGATGAAACGTGATCGTCGTCTTTGTTCTGTTGATAAAGCAAATGTACTCGAAGTGACAGAAATGTGGCGCGAGGTCATGAACGAAGTATCTAAAGACTACCCTGATGTTGAATTGAGCCATATGTACGTGGACAACGCAGCAATGCAGTTAGTTCGTGCACCGAAGCAGTTTGACGTAATGGTAACGACAAATATGTTTGGTGATATTTTGTCGGATTGCGCAGCGATGCTAACTGGTTCAATTGGCATGCTTCCCTCCGCATCACTGGATGCAAACGGTAAGGGCATGTATGAACCTATTCATGGTTCGGCACCGGATATTGCTGGACAAAATAAAGCGAACCCATTAGCAACAATTCTTTCTGTCGCGATGATGCTACGTTACACCTTTGATAATGTTGATGCGGCGAAACGAATTGAAGATGCTGTAGGTTCTGTGCTTGATCAAGGTTTACGAACTATTGATATTAGTTCAGAAGGTATGACTGAAATCGGTACCGCAGAAATGGGTGACGCGGTTGTTGCAGCAATGCGGGCAGAAAGTAAATAGTAGAATTTGAATAGCCACATTGATACGCAAAGATCTTCTTCACGCTGAAGCTTGACGTCGGAGATCTTTACGTACCAATGCGGCTTGTGATATCTGAGGGTTTTATTGTTGCAGAGGTTAAAGCCTCATTAGGTATTTAATTCACTGACGTCAGGCTTCAGCGTGGAGATGAATTAAATACCTAATGAGGCTGGCTGTATTATAAAAACACATTAAATTAAAAGTTTCAGGAGTTTGAGAATGCGTACAGGATTAATTGGTTGGCGAGGTATGGTTGGATCGGTGCTGATGCAACGCATGCGTGAGGAAAAAGACTTTGATTTAATCGAGCCAGTTTTTTTTACGACATCGCAAGCAGGACAGCCGGGTCCTGATATTGGTAAAGATGTTCCTGCATTAAAAGATGCAAAAAATATCGCTGAGTTATCCGCGATGGATGTCATTATTTCTTGTCAGGGCGGTGGTTATACTGAAGAAATTTATCCTCAACTTCGTCAATCAGGTTGGAAAGGTTACTGGATCGATGCGGCTTCTTCGTTGCGCATGGAAGATGAAAGTGTGATTGTGCTCGATCCTGTCAACATGGATGTCATTAAGGACTCATTGGCAAAAGGCGGCAAGACGTTTGTTGGTGGTAACTGTACGGTCAGTTTGATGTTGATGGCGATCGGAGGTTTGTTCAAACAAAATCTTGTTGAATGGATAAGCCCAATGACTTATCAAGCAGCATCAGGGGCAGGCGCGCAAAATATGCGTGAGTTGATTAAACAAATGGGCGCTATCCATGATGATGTGAAGACCTTGGTTGATGATCCTGCATCAGCCATTCTGGACATAGACCGACAAGTGACAACGTTTATGCGCGGTAAGCAATATCCCGTGGATCAATGGGGTGTGCCATTGGCTGGGAGCTTGATTCCTTGGCTGGATTCACAGCTGGAAACCGGTCAAACACGTGAAGAGTGGAAGGCTCAGGTTGAAACCAATAAAATTCTGGGTACTTCAGCCTATCAAACGCCCATCGATGGAATATGCGTACGAGTGGGCGCGATGCGCTGCCACAGTCAGGCAATGACCATCAAGTTGAATAAAAATGTGCCATTAGATGAGATCGACAACATTCTTGCTGAAGCGAATGATTGGGTAAACGTTGTTCCCAATGACCGCGAGGTGAGCATGCAATCGCTCACGCCGGCCGCTGTGACGGGCACATTAGATGTGCCAGTAGGACGATTGAGAAAATTGACCATGGGGGATGACTATTTGTCTGCCTTTACCGTGGGTGATCAGTTGTTATGGGGCGCTGCAGAGCCGCTTAGACGGATGCTACGAATTCTCTTAGAGAAACAATAAATCCTTATAAAACAATACATTAAATATATTGTTATCATTCTAATGCGTTGCTGGCCGGGGTTAGCTTGGCCAGCAGCGTTACTTACCAGAGCCAGATTCTGTTAAATCGTTCGATTGTTGCCTTGATCACACTTTAGGCCATGCAATTTGTAAATTGCTATCTATAATGTATAGTTACAAGAACTATATAAAGGCCATTCTAGTTATTGGCCAATAACCCTGTGAAAACAGGGATCAGATTGCAACTGTTATCGTCTCAGTGCAGTCGATAATTATAATGATGAGATGATGGAGTAGGGACGTTGCGCAAACTCAAAATATTTTTTATCACGTTGATCTGCCTGTTGGCCTCGAATGTCGCTTTTACACTAGGTGTAGGTAACATCGAAGTAAAATCAGCCCTCAGTGAACCACTGAATGCAGAAATTCAATTATTCTCAGTTCGTCCTGGTGAAGGTGACAATATTCGCGTTAGCCTTGCAACCTTAAAAGAATTTACTGCTGCAGGTATTGATCGTCCACTCAACCTTTCGTATTTAAAATTTAAGGTTGTCGAAAAGGGTGATGGCAATGCTTATATTAAGGTTTACTCTGATCGTCCAATTCGTGAGCCTTTTTTAGATTTCCTCGTCGATATTGATTGGCCAAGTGGTCGACTGCTGCGCGAATACACATTATTACTTGACCCACCTATTTTTGCACAACGTAAGGCGGCGCCGATACAAACACCTGTTGTTGCAGAACCTACACGTGTTATTCGTGAATCAAGACCTGAACCTACACCTGCACCGACTTTTACTTCATCTCCTGTTCCATCAGCACCCGTTGTAAAAAATACGAGTGGAGACGATTTATTTCCACGCATTGATATTGGTGTAGCATCTGCAACTGATTTAGATCGTACAACTCGTGCGGTTAGTGCACCTTCATTTACTGGTGATAGTTATCAAGTTAAAAAAAGCGAAACACTCTGGTCGATAGCAGATAAGATTCGTCCTGACAGCAGTATCGGTGTTTCGCAAATGATGATTGCTTTGCAAAAAGCAAATCCTGATGGTTTTTCAAACAATAATATTAATGGTTTGAAGTCTGGTTATGTATTACGCGTACCTGACTTGGCTGATATTCAAGCGATTGACCGTTATGATGCGGTGAACCAAGCAAAACAGCAAAATATGCTTTGGAAATCGGCACAAGACAATTTAACAACATCTGCTACGCCAACGGGTACAGCAACAACGTCTGGTTCCATTGATGGAGTTGTTTCAGATGTAGCAGAGAAAGAATCAACAGTTAAGTTAGTAACGCCTGATCCGAAGTCCAGGGGAGCACAAGGTGTCGGCGAAGATGATGGTGTTTCTTCTGAGAAGTTGGCGCTTGCAAATGAGCAACTTGCTTCAAAATCAAAAGAAAATGACAAACTTCAAGACCGTGTAAAATCACTTGAAGACCAAATTGGTTCGATGGAGCGTTTAATTGAACTAAAAGATGATACGCTCTCTGATTTACAAGGTAAGTTGACTGATGCAAAACCAGCGCCGGTTACACCACCACTAGGAAATGAAGTTTTAGACGCCTCAGAGCCAGCGGTTGAAGAAGCTGCTCCGGAGCCAGTTGATTCAGTTGTAACACCGATTGAAACAGATGAATCGAAAGTTAACCCTTATGCTCTGGACAGTATTCCGGAAGTGAAAACACCAGCGCCTGTTGCACCGGAACAAGTGAAGAAGCCTGAGCCTACTGAACAGAAGCCTGCAGAGACTAGTTTGTTCGACGACCCAATTATTCTGGCTGCAATGATTGCAGTGATTGTTGCGGTATTAGCAGTAATTTGGTTAATGATGCAACGTCGCCGAAATAATATGCAATTCCCTGAAAGTATTTTATCAGGTAAGCCGGCTGCTAGCACGACGACGACAACCCCTAATGCTGAAACAAGTTTATTGAGTGATTTTGCGCCAAGTGCAATGGATGGTGCGATGGAGTCAGACTCGAGTGAAGTTGATCCATCAGCAGAAGCCGATGTTTATATCGCCTATGGTAAGCATCAGCAAGCGGAAGAATTATTACTCAACTCGATTAAGCAAGAACCGGACAGGTTGGATCTTCGATTGAAATTAATGGAAGTATTCCATGCGGCTGGTAATGCCGACTCATTTTTAGTTCAGGCAAAACAACTGAATGATTCAATGGATGATCAAAACACAGCACTGTGGGATAAGGCTGTTGTTATGGGGCGTGAGTTATGTCCTGGTAATGAATTATTTGGAACTGATGACACGGTTGCAGCTGGAGTAGACGATTTCTCTGATCTTGATGGCATAGGCGATCTGGATGATGATCTTGATTTGTCACTTGATATGGACGAAGTCACTGCAGATATTACTGATTCAGAAGAATTAAATATTGAAACAGACAGCACGATACCGGATATGGATTTGGATTCGTTCGAATCTGGTGCAAACGAAGATAGTGACTTAAAACTTGAAATCGATGACCTTTCATTAGATGTGGATGATGCTAGTAAGCTTTCAACCGAGACGGAAGAAAGCACTGAGACTGAACAAGCTATTGACTTCGGTGAGTTTGAGCTTGAATTAGATGAGACTGATACCGGTGATCAGAAAGCAACGGTTGGTTCTGATGAAGCATTAGATTTAGATCTTGATAGCATGTTAGCAGAACAAGACGATTCTGATGGCACAGATTCAGTTGATAGTGAATCAGATGATGCCATGTTGGGAATGGATGAAGTGGCTACAAAGCTAGATCTCGCTAAAGCATACATTGATATGGGTGATCCGGATGGCGCTCGAGCGATCCTTGATGAAGTAATGGTGGAAGGTAATAATGATCAGCAATCAGAAGCGAAAGGATTGATTGAACAGCTGTAATAAAACCATGTGTGAACTAAACAACCGGCACATTGATGCCGGTTGTTTACGTTTAGTCGTATGCATCCGTTTATAAAAATTGTTAGTTTATTAGTCACTATTAGTATGCTTGTAGCGCTTAGTGCAGATCGCGTCATTTTTATATCTGCTGGTTTGCTATTAATACTTATTTTTACCAGACATAATTATTGGTCGCATATTTGGAATATGTGCCGGCGTTTAAAATGGCTATGGTTCTCTTTATTGATTTTATATGGTTGGTTTGTCCCTGGTAGCCCAGTATTTTTTTCAGACATGATTCCGTTAGCATTTATTCCAAGTCAAGAAGGCTTAATAATAGGTGGGTTGAGAGCCTTGGTGCTTCTTAATATTATTATTGCTGTTGTATTGATTATTAAATCGACATCAAACGAAGCACTAATTGTTTCTATTATGTGGTTAATGACGCCGTTCAAATTGTTAAAAGTAGATACAGGAAAATTCGCTGCTCGGCTTGTCCTAACACTGGATCTTGTAACAGATACAGAGACCGAGATTAAACAATCTTTGAAGGCAACAGATAATTCATCAGCGTTTTTTAAACGTGGCATTGATGCTATTTCACGTTTACTTTTGGATGTGGAAAAGCAGGCTACAAATAGCCCTGTTGTATTAATTTCATTACCTCAAATAGGTATGCCAAAAATCGTGCAATGGCTAATTCCTATTGCACTGTTCGCGGCACTGTATATGTTATGAAAAAGATAGCGCTTGGTATTGAATACGATGGCTCTGCCTACAATGGATGGCAGAAACAAAAACATGGATATGGTGTACAACAAGCTGTTGAGAAAGCAATTTCGATTGTTGCCGACCATCAAGTTGATGTTGTTTGCGCGGGACGAACTGATACGGGTGTTCATGCACTTGGTCAAGTTATTCACTTTGAGACGTCAGCAGATCGTAGCCAGAGGTCGTGGGTGCTGGGTACAAATGCAAATTTACCTAAGGATATTTCAGTACACTGGGCGCAAAATGTTGGGGAAAAATTTCATGCGCGTTTTTCAGCATTGAGTCGTCGCTATCAATATATTATTTTGAACCAATTTTCTCGGCCTGCCGTTTTGTCAAAACGAGTTACTTGGCAAGGGAAGCCGATGGATGTTGGTATAATGAGCGAAGCCGCAAAGTCGCTCATTGGTGAGCATGACTTTAGCTCCTATCGTGCGGTTGCGTGCCAAGCTAAAAGTCCTATAAGGACAATATATGAGCTTGATGTCATTCAACAAGGGCAATTTATTTGCATAAATATTCATGCAAATGCGTTTTTACACCATATGGTAAGAAACATTGCTGGTGTTTTAATCGCGATTGGTACAGGCGAACAAAGCCCTAAGTGGGCCGCAGAAGTGTTAGCACATAAAGATAGAAAGCTAGGGGGAGTGACGGCTTCACCTGATGGGCTTTATTTTACGAATGTTGAATACCCTGATGAATTTAATATTCCTAACACTTGCGGTGTGGGTATAATGGCGTAACTATTTGGTTTAGCCTTTTTTTACAAGATTATTGTAACCAGTAAATTCAGGCTCTTTTCGTTCAAATATTCTAGCGCATTGGCGGCGCTCGTTTAATCGGCGTTCACTATTGTCCCATAGCAGATTACGCCAATTTAATCCGCGGCGGTCATTATTGCCGGCGCGATATTCAAATTCTCGGATAAGCACGGGCTTGCCATTTATGCGTTTACCGTGGAGTTTCTTTATGACTTTTAAAGCTTGCTTCTCAGAATCAATATTGATGTGCGCATAGTAATAAACAGACGTTTCAAATTTTAATTTTCGCATGGAAACATCAGCTTGTTTCCCATAACGGCCAAGAAATATAAATAAATCATTTTTCCTTGTGTTGGCACTAAGATTTCCTATGAAAAGTTCCATTTTCACCCCTTCGTTTATATTCTATTCTTATGTTTTATTCTTATATTTTATTCGAGCATAACTTGCGGCATGCCGGATGAAAAGGTTTATTCGATGATTTTTTCTAGCATTTTTGCCTGGCTTGCCGTGAGTATATTGCAAGTCTGTGAGTCGGGGTCATAACATATTACGACCTTCCCAATGGTAAGTTGTTGATGAACTTGATTAATCATATTGGAACGACTTACCTCAGATTCACCATAATCAGTACCTTCTCTGTCTATATACGTTTCAATGAGCGCTACTAGGGTAGCTTCATTAATTTCTTGATATGGGATAAGCATAATGTATGTCAATTTATAAAGGTGAAAGTGATCATAAGCTTTAAAAGATACATAATACAATAATACAAATAATCAATATGTTAGAGTGTCTTAAAATAAATTCGGGCACCAGAAAAGGTGCCCGTGAAAAGGGTAACGGCCTCAATGAGGGGGAGGCACGCAAACCATCATTTGTAGTATAAAAAATAAGATTATTTTGCAAAATAGCACATAAGAGCTAATTATTATTGGCTAGTGCATATTCACCCTTTAATCGTTCTAATGATAACTAAGCACTTGATATTAGTGCAAAAGGAAGAGCTAATGAAGGTATTAATCGCAGACGATCATGCGCTAATTCGTCAAGGTATGGCCCATGCACTAAAAGAAAATCTTGTTGCTGAAAGTATTATTGAAGCAGAAGACAAACCAAGTGTTTTAGCACAGTTGCAAGAACACAAAGATGTCGATGTGGTTTTGCTTGATTTGTTTATGCCAGGGGCAAAAGATTTCGATTTATTAACGCTTATTTGTAATCAGTACCCCAATATTCTAGTTATTGTGATTTCAGCAGCGGAAGAGCCGGACTATATGCGTAAATCAATAGATTTAGGTGCATGTGGTTTTATTCCGAAATCTTCTCCAATGGAAATTATGCTAAGCGCCATACAACTTGTTAAAAGTGGCGGCACTTATATTCCCGCCGACATGATGCATGCTAAATCAGATTCTTCTGAAGAGCGTTTTCCTCAACCTGCAGTGATAAATATAGGTGCAATAGAAGAAAACGAGATAGTTGTGAAAGCGGCTGAAAGCTTAACCAAAAGACAAAGCCAAGTATTGGCGCTGATGGCTAAAGGGCAGGCTAATAAAGAAATAGCCAGAGAACTAGGTGTCTCAGAACATACTGTCAAAATCCATGTGACGGCGATTCTGCGCTTGTTTAATGCATCAAATCGGACAGAAGTTGTTGTTAAAGCACGAAATGCAAATGTGCTTTCGGACACATAATTAGGTCATCGCAGTTTATTAGCAATGAATCGACTATTTTCACATTTCATAAAATTTATAGTATCAATCGTATTGTTGGTTGTGTCGCTATATGGACACGCAGAATCATCACCAAAAATCACTATTTTATTAAGTGGAGAATCACAGCTTTACTATGATGCAGTTGAAGGGATTAAAGAACGACTCAATAAAGTT
>Ga0316207_10000235_pt1 | contig 107643 bp, 104 predicted proteins | sample 6weekpyrite_MG_FD_204943 | JGI IMG/M metagenome (GOLD analysis project Ga0316207, IMG submission 204943) | Microbial mat bacterial communities from mineral coupon in-situ incubated in ocean water Damariscotta River, Maine, United States -... | ecosystem: Environmental > Aquatic > Marine >...
AAAAACGTTCATCTGGTTTTATCATGCGACTCTCTTACTAAGGTTAATTTGGTAAAATCATACAATTATTTTCAAGGAACACCTAATGGATCTGCAACTATTAACGCCACTTTGCATGATTGTGCTACTTTTTGCACTTGGAACTTTTTTGCAACGTTTTTCAATACCGCCAATTTGGACACAAGTTTTATTAATAATTGGTTTTTTAGCCTCACCTTTTAGTGTTATATCTTTTGAGTTTCCAGTATGGGCGCTAGAGAGTCTACTTTTTATAGTTCTATTTTATGTAGGGGTTCAAACTCCAGCTTCAGAGTTTGGAAAAGAGGCATTAAGAGCAATTCCTGCTTCAATTTCATCAACAATAATTGGAATCGCTTCTGCATTTGGTATTAGTTTTTGGCTTGGATTTTCTATTTATGAATCTGCAGTCATCTCTTTAATTGCTGGTGCTATAGCTTCTGCTTCACTACTTAATATGATGGAAAAATTAGGTTTGGTAAAAACAGAAGTTGCAAAAGCTGGAGTTGGTATCTCTATTGTAAATAATTTATTGCTACTTTTAGCATTTTCTGCCTTATCGTCATCAGCTGATATTATAGGCCTTGTTGTTAAGTCAGCTTACGCTTTTGGATGGCTAGTTTTGGCAATTGCAATTGCTAGGTATATCTACCCTAGAGTTGTTAAATCTTTAAATATTAGTTCAACTGAAGCTACTCTATCAGCTCTTTTAATTCAAGCACTATTTCTTGCTACAGTTGCACATCTTTTAGGACTATCGTTTATACTTGGTGCTTTTGTTACAGCTCTATTTGTCAAAGAGGAGTATCTACATGGCGATGTACATATTCAGATTCGTAAAAGTTTTCATACTCTTACATACTTAATAGCTGTTCCACTACTACTACTATCGTCAATACAATTTTTAAAGATAGATACTTCAAATATAGTTAATGCGGCTATTTTAGCTGGTGTTGTTGCTGCTAGTCAATATATTGTTACCTATTTTGTATTGTGGTTTAAACATTACGGGCGTGCTCAAAGTACAATGCTTGCTTCTTCTTCTTTAGTTCGTTCTGAAATGGCGTTTGTTCTACTTATATTTTCAGCGAATTTATCGTTGATTACGCCATCTATTTTTAGTATGTTACTTTTGTATTTGTTAATTTTAACTACTATTACTCCATTTATCTTAAGAATTGGACTATCAAAGCTTCAATCTGAAGAACCATACAAGTCACTACTCTCTAAAGGCTCAAAATGACTAAATATATTTTCGTAACAGGTGGGGTTTTAAGTTCACTAGGTAAAGGGATAAGTGCTGCTAGTATCGCTACACTTTTAAAACATGCAGGTCTTGGTGTTGGTATGTTGAAGATTGATCCATACTTAAATGTAGATCCAGGAACCATGAGTCCACTCGAACATGGCGAAGTTTTTGTAACAGCAGATGGCGCTGAAACAGATTTAGATATTGGAAATTATGAGCGTTTTTTAGATACGGCATTTTATAAAAAGAATAACTTCACTACTGGGCAAGTTTATAGTAGTGTAATTGAAAGAGAGAGGCAAGGTGGTTATCTTGGAAAGACTATTCAGATAGTTCCACATATTGTAAATGAGATAGTAGATCGTATTAAGGTTGCAGGAGAGGGTCATGATGTTCTTTTGGTTGAGCTTGGTGGAACAGTTGGGGATATTGAGGGATTACCATTTTTAGAGGCAATTCGCCAGATGAAACATGACTTAGAGGAGTATCAGACTCTTTTTATACATGTAACATTAATCCCATTCATTAGAGCTTCTGGTGAACTTAAAACAAAACCAACACAACATAGTGTTCAAGAGTTAAGACGTATCGGTATCTCTCCTAAGATGATTATAGCTAGAAGTGAACGTCCATTACCAAAATCTTTAAAGAAAAAGTTAGCACTTAGTTGTGATGTTAGGACTGAAAGTGTTATTGATGCGCTTGATGCGCCTACTATTTATGAAGTTCCATTGAACTTTTTAAAGCAAAATATATTAGCACCAATCTCTAAAGAGCTAAACTTAGGTGAATTAGTACCTAAAATGGAGCTGTGGGATTCTCTTGTTAAAAAGATAATTTTGCCAAAAGATGAGCTTACTATTGCATTTGTTGGAAAATATTTAGATTTAAAAGAGTCATATAAGTCTCTAACAGAGGCACTACTTCATTCAGGTGCTCATCTTGATACTCGTGTAAATATAGAGTGGGTTGATAGTGAAGATATTGAAGATGGTGATGTTGAAGCACTCTTAGCTGATGTGGATGGAATTTTAGTAGCTGGTGGTTTTGGTGAACGTGGTGTTGAGGGTAAAATATCTGCAATTGCTTATGCACGAACTAATAATATTCCATACCTTGGAATCTGCCTTGGAATGCAGTTAGCTGTTATTGAGTTTGCTAGAAATGTGTTAGGTCTTAAAGAGGCAAACTCTATTGAGTTTAATCCTGAGACTAGCGACCCACTCATCTATTTAATAGATACCTTTATGGATCAAAGTGGGAATGAGCAGATTAGAACTCATACTACTCCAATGGGTGGAACAATGCGACTTGGAGAGTATCCATGTAAAACAGCAAAAAACTCACTGCTTCGTAAAGCATATGGAGGTAAAGAGATGATTTATGAGCGTCATCGCCATCGATATGAAGTTAATATCGCCTATAAAGAGGCATTAGAGAAAAATGGTATGACTATTAGTGGTCAGTCTAGTGGTTTAATTGAGGCTGTTGAGGTTAGTGGACACCCTTGGTTTTTAGGTGTGCAGTTTCACCCTGAATTTACATCTCATTTACAGACTCCAAATCCATCAATTTTAGCTTTTGTAGAAGCTGTACATAATTTAAGAAATGGCTAAAATTACTCCACAAGAGTTAGAAAAAAAGTTAAAAGCTAGGTTTAGTGATGGTTTTTCTAAACTTAGTGATTTAGCAGATCCGCTAAGTTTAACTGACGCTAAAAAAGCTGCAATGCGTCTAAAGAGAGCTATTGAAAATGGTGAGCGTATAACATTAGTTGGAGATTATGATGTAGATGGTGTAGTATCTACAGCTATTATGCGTGAATTTTTTACAGAGATAAAAGTAGATGTAAATTATGTGATTCCAAATCGTTTTCGTGATGGCTATGGAGTTTCGCCTGCAATAATTGAGAGGCTTAATACTGATTTAGTGATTACGGTAGATAATGGCATAAATGCATTTGAAGCTGCGACTGCTGCAAAGAAAAAAGGTATTGATTTAATCATTACTGACCATCATACACCAGCACAAACCTTGCCAGATGCATATTGTGTTATAAATCCTAAAAGAGTTGATTGTGACTTTAAGCACCAAGAGATTTGTGGAGCACAAGTCGCTTGGTTTTTTATAGCAGCAGTTAAAAAAGTTATGTCTCTTAATATTCAGATGCAAAAATATTTAGATCTTTTAGTCCTAGCGATAATTGCAGATGTTATGCCACTAACTGACATTAACCGTACACTTGTTCAAGCTGGATTAAACTCTATCTCTAACTCAAATAGACCAGCGTTTAAAGCAATGCGTTCATTTCTAAATAAAAGCTCACTTAGAGCTGAAGATATAGCTTTCCAAATTGCTCCAAGAATAAATAGTGCTGGAAGAATGGAAGATGCATCTTTAGCATTAGACTTTTTAACTGCTAAAAATGAGAATGATGCGATGGATGCACTTTTAAGATTAGATGGATTAAATCAATTAAGAAAAGAGACTGAAGCTAGAATTAGCCAAGAGGCTATATCTATTGCTAATGATTTAGACTCTATTATAGTAGTAGCAAGTGAAGATTGGCATGAGGGAGTTATCGGTATTGTAGCCTCTAGGTTAGTTGGACACTTTGGTAAACCAGCTTTTGTTTTAAGCATAGAAGATGCAAAAGCAAAGGGAAGCGCTAGAAGCATTGGAAATATTGACCTTTATGATCTTCTAGATGAAAGCTCAGAGCATCTGCTTGGTTTTGGCGGTCATAAAATGGCAGCAGGACTTGCTCTTGGTGTTGAAAATATTGAAGTGTTTAGACAAAGTGTTAATGAGAGTGCAAAAAAGTATTCACAGAGTGATTTTATCTCTAAAAATGAGACAATGGGAGAGTTAGAGTTTGAACACTTAACGCTAAACCTTTTGGAGATGTTAGAGCAGTTTGAACCATATGGTGAAGCAAATCCAAAGCCTAGTTTTACTCTTGAAGAGGCATTAATTGTAGGTATTCGTAAAATGGGTTCAAATCAAGAACATGTTAAATACAGTGTTCAAAGTAGTGGAAAAACTATGGATGTGATAGCATTTAGACATGAAACATCTCTGAAAAGAGGGGATTTTCTAAATTGTATTTACACGGTAAATAAAAATAGTTACCGTGGTGAGACTAGTGTGCAACTTCTTATGGATAAAATTCTTTAAGAGTGAATTCTTCTTTTTTCACTCTCTTGAATATAATGTAATCGTAAGAAAAAACAACTTACCAGTACAATGGACGCGATGTGTGGAATAATTATTTCAAGCGGTAAACTTTCCATGATAAATCCTTTTTCTCACTCTGTTAAAAATAGTATCGACTATTTAAAATTTTTGTAAAGAGTTTTGAACCATTTATATAGAGTTAAGCAAAATTAATACCATTTTAATTAACTGTTTCTAAAAAATCTTCAGCAGTGTCATAAAATTCAATTAGTTCAAAAAGTTTTTCATCAATTAACATATTTTTTGGATTGATGCAGTGTTTCCACTCTTTGCCGATGAAACAAAGACGACTTTTTTTCTTTAGCAGGTCTACATAAAGGAGTGTCCAAACCATCATCGCTTCATTTATTGTGCCGAGTGAGCCACGTTGTACTATAAAGAGTTCAGAACCCTCAATTAGTGCTTTTAGTCTGTCAAACATTGTTTTGTGAACAATTTTTTTAGTAAGATATGTATTTTCTGGACGAATAGTCTCAAAAGCTTCAAGTGCCATACCTATACATTCACCACCATCTTGATAGACGCCTTTACTAATAGCTTCCATTAGTCCCTGATAGCCACCGCATTTTACAGAGTAGCCACTTTTTGATAGTTTTCTTCCAATTAAAACACCCTCTTTGTACTCTATGGTATCTTCAGTTATTGTAGAAGAGCCGAATGTTGTTGCATATTTTGTCATTTATACTACTTTTTAAATTTTTTGTATTATAGCTGAGGTATAATAACTTTTTTAAATGAAAGGGAGATTATGTTTAAATTAATTATAGCTATGCTTATTACTGTTGTTACGTCTCTATCTGCTGGTGATGGACGTGTAAAGAATATTGATGAAGCTGTTCAATGGTATGTAAACAAAAGTAAGATGGGAAAAGATGTTAAGTTAGATCCATCTAATGAGTGTACTCCTGGAAATAAAGCTGGTGGCTTTAAGACTGATGAAGAGTCATATAGATGCTATTTGAAAAAAGCTCGTTTAGGTGGCTATGAAGATCAGGTTGTGACTTGTAACCTTTATGCTTATGCAAAGGGAACTCAGAAGAATCTTAAAAAAGCAAAGTATTGGTGTAAAAAGGGAATTGAACGTGGTCACCCAGATGCTTCAAAACTTTGGTATGACTTTGAATTGTGGAATTATTGATACCCATACTTATAACTTGAATAAGCTGGCATAGTATTTGCTTCGTTATCCATTATTATATGAAGGCAAAGAAATGGAGCCAACGGGCAGTTTCAAAGGATTTATTAACGAAGATGGAGAGAAGGTCGTCTATTTCAATGACATAGAGTTAGACCCAAGGTTTGACATCTTCAATCTAACTCGTGATGGATTTGATTGGGGTTATAATGGTACAGCACCAATGCAACTATCTGTTGCAATGCTGGCTAAAACTACATCTATAAAAAATGCCAAACGTTACAAAACTCAATTTATGCTTGAAAAACTTGTAAAACTTGCTAATAACAGATGGGTTATCTCTATGTCTGAAGTTAAGGCATGGCTCAAACAGAAGTATTTAGATGAGAATCCAGTTAATGTTTTAGCAAAATTGATGAGTGATACTGGACTTAATAAGAGACAACTTTCACAAATATTAGAACAACCTGTTGCTGTAATTGAGAGCTGGGGTTTTCAAAATGAGATTCCTCCCCTTGCTATCAGGACACTACACTACTACAAACTTAGTGAAGAGAGTCATTCAGTACTAAGACAGCTTAAAAGTTTTGTAGCAGATAGGTTAGTTCGAAACTCTAAACATACAAATGTTGGTTTAGATAACTTAAATAATAGTTCTAAATTGGCATAATTTACAATATTTAAGAACTATTTGCTATAATTGTTTAAGTTAGAGTAAGAAAAAGGATACAACATGGATGTTGGAAGTTTAAATACGGGCGCGCAAAGAACAACAATGCAAGCTGAAGAATCACAAGAACGTAGCATGAATTTGCAGCAGACAAACTCTCAAGCTGCACAAAATAATCAGCAAAGAGCTCAAGAAGATAATCTTGCTCAACGTAGACAAGAAGCTGCTCAGGTTACTGGAATTGGTTCTTCTCTAAACGTTTTAGGTTAAAGATATATCACTTACTTTAGGTGAAGTACATCTTTAACTTGCGAAGCGAAGTTATCTTGTTTAGAGATTCTCTTATAGACAAGGTAACCACCCTCTGTAGATAGTTCAATCATATTTTTTTCCTCAAATAGGTGAATATACCTAATCCATTCATCATATTTTGAAGCAGATAGTGAACTAAATACTTTTTGAAACCATGATGGGTCGGTACTCTCTTGCGGACGAAGTCTTTTAAACTCATCATAAAGCAACGTTGTAACATCCATAATTTGCTCCTACTAAATATTGTTATATATAGTACAAGCAAAGTTTATTCCAAAGTTCTATTTTAATCTTTATATATAAAATATTATGTAAAATAGCCGATTAGTAATAAATACACTTTAAAGGCTCTAATATGCAAGGACTACTTGAATTTTATACCAAACATAAGCGAGCATTAACAGCAATTTTTGGTGTACTAATGATTACAGGTGCCATTGCTGCACTTTATTGGACTAACTCTTCATCAGCAGTATCTAGGGAGAATTCAAAAGCAAGTAAAAGTATAGAGCGCATGAAAGCAAAAGGTCTAATTGGTGGTACATCATCAAGTAATAGCAAAAAAAGTAGTCCTAAGTCTTTAATGAGTAGTTATATGGAAAAAAAATCTGAGCAAAATAGAGTCTTTTTAATTATCTTGGCTATTGTTGGAGCATTGGCTCTTTTATATAGCTTTTTTTCTAAAAAAGATGAGAAGAGTCTTTCTGCAAAATAATTACTTCTTAAATAACTCAGTGAATCTATACGTAAATAATAGCTGCTTCTATAAACTTTTTTTAAATTAATATTATATAAAAATTATAATTTATACTCTATTTAATGATTTTATGAGTATAGTAAACGCCCGCTTATATTTATAGTGGGTATTTTTTATGTAACATAATTGTTTAAACGATGTTACTATTATAATTGGAGATTTTTATGAGCGAGATATATTTTGATAGAAATCAAGATATTAAATTTGAAGATTACTTTGAAAGACAATTAGGTACTAATTGGTGTTGGGCGGCTTGTGCAACATCTCTTTATAATTATGGAATGGCAGTTTATGGTTCAGTAGGTAATGATGATTATAGCTCAACTGTGCAAGAGGATATTGTATCCCTGCAAAAAGCCGAGGCCACTTATGAAGTTGGGGATGCTAGTTATTTACTAACAGATACACTTAACTTCCAATCTAAAGTTTATAACTCAAATGATTGGGATTGTTTTTATGACTATGTAGTAGCTGCTATTTCTAACAATGAAGTTCCAGTTTTAGTTGAATGGGCGCAAGATAATGCAAATAGTCACACTGTTATTATTTGTGGGTATAATTCAGCTAATGATAGTTTTATTATTATGGATCCTCAGCAATATGGCATGCTTTCTGTATCAAGTCTTGGATTTTCAGTATCATATGCTGTTGGAATTGCGCCACCTTCGGACAAAACATTTCCTATGAATCCACTTTATAATGAGTTGCTTCCAGATGATGGACTCCAGAATTTTTATGTTGAAAATAATAAATGTAGTACAAAAATGAGTTTGGCTACAACAATCATATCCAATGGTAAAACATACACTTTGGCAAAAGATTTTTCCTATTATATTCGTATCACAAAAGAAGAGGATTATACAAGTTCACCATATCTGGGAACTTCAGTGAAAATAGAAAGAACTGATGGTCATAGTTATAAGCAGTGGCTTCATTATGGAAATCTATTAACTAAAGGGAAAAAGAATCTCAAGATTACAAAAACAAGTTATGACGATGTATACGGTTATCAGCTAAATAACTTTTGGGTTCAGTTTGTTCCCGTTGCTTATCTAGAACCATTTACGCCTACAACGTAACAACGGAGGGCACTTTTTCTTTGAAGTTCAAATAAAGATATTGGTAGCAAAAATTTAGAAGTAATATAAACGGTTGTTAGGATGTACTATTTCTGAGAAATTAGTACATCTTCAACCATTTTATCAATATCACCATCTAGTATTGCACTAACTTGTGAATAGGCTTGATTACTACGTGTATCTTTAACTTGTTGGTATGGTTGCATAACGTAAGATCGAATCTGGTGTCCCCAGCCAATTTCACTCTTTTCAATTCCATCTTGTTCAGCTTTTTGACGTTCTAGTTCTAGTTCATATAGTCTACTTTTTAACATCTTCATAGCAGTAGCACGATTTTTATGTTGACTTCTATCGTTTTGACACTGAACGACAATTCCTGTCTCAATGTGAGTTATTCTAATGGCACTATCTGTCTTATTTACATGCTGACCACCAGCACCACTAGCTCTATATGTATCAACTCTAATGTCTTTGTCTTCAAACTCAATATCAATGTCATCATCAACTTCTGGGGATACCATAACAGAAGCAAATGAGGTGTGTCTTTTTGCATTTGAATCAAAAGGTGATATACGAACTAGTCTATGAATTCCATTTTCAACTTTTAAATAACCATAGGCATTTAAGCCTTTGATTATCATAGAGGCATCTTTAATTCCAGCCTCTTCACCATCTTGGTAATCTAAAATTTCAGCTTTAAATCCACGACGTTCTGCCCACCTTGAGTACATTCGAAATAGCATATGTGCCCAATCTTGAGATTCTGTACCACCAGCACCAGGATGAATAGAGATAATAGCATTATTAGTGTCATTCTCACCGCTTAACATTACCTCTATTTCCATCTGTTTTACAAGCTCTTCAAGCTCTGTTGCCTCATCAAACATACTCTCTATAGTCTCAGCATCCTCTTCTTCAATGGCAATTTCATAAAGCTCTTTCGCATCATTTACACTATCTTGTGCAGAGCTGAATTTTTCTAGTTTACGCTCTTTAGATGTCTTCTCTTGTTGAACTTTTGCAGCATTATCAGAATCACTCCAAAATGATTCATCTTCTTGCATTTTTTCTATCTCTTTTAGGCGTGAAGATATTTCATCAGGTTTTACAATTTTTTTAATATTGTCAAGTTTTTCCTTGAGTGTCTTATGTAGTTCTGTATACTCGTAATTATCCATTTTTTTTCCAGTCTATTACCATTTAGTCTCTAATCCAATTCTCCATGTTCTTCCTCTATTTATAACAGCATTATTAAGTACCGTCAATTTAGGTGCATATGTAGAGTATGATTCATCCAAAAGATTATCTATAGAAAATGATAAATTTAAATTGTTTGAAAATTTATATCTTATATGTGTATTCACAAGCGCATAATCGTTTTGATTAGCTAGAACATCGTCTTGTTGCTTTCTGAATATTCCATTTATATTAATATTATATTTTGGTTGAGCGTAGTTTACAGTTAATGTACTAATATCTTTATAATTTTCAGGTTCAATCTTAGAAAAAATATGGGTATGCGTGGCATGTAGGTGAATTGAGTCTGAAAGCATATATATGAGCTCTCCCTCAAGACCATTTAATGAGTACTCACCCTCATTGATATTACTAAAATGCCCACTTGGATCATTTCTTCTATCTGTTCTAATAATATCTGTTAAGTTTGTATGAAATAGTGTAACATCAAACTTTGTATTTTTTAGTTCACGGGTCAATACAAGTTCAGTTGTCTCAACTTTTTCAGGATCTAGTGATGGGTTGCCAATACTTCTGGGTGAGTCAGCAAATAGCTCTAGATTAGTCGGTGCTCTAAAAGCTGTTGCATATAAAAGTTTAAGGGTTGTATCTTCTGTATATGAGTATATTAATGATGCTCTAGGATTGATACTATTGCCACCTAGTGAGTATCCATCGTATCGAAGTCCTAGGAAAGTAGTAATTTTATCATTCAAAATACCTTTGTATTGAGCATATAGACTATGTATATTTATAAACTTTTCTAGATTATTTAATTGTCCTATATCTTTTATTTTTTGAACACTTCCTAAATAGAATGATTCTTTTGGAGCTATTTGAGAATTATCAGGAGATAAAAAGTTTGTATTTGCTCCTTGATAGTTAACACCCTCTTTACGGTAAGCAATACCTGTTATTAGGTTATGATTTTCATTGATTTTGTATTCAAGGTTAATATCTCCATCATATCTTGAACTTTGTGTATATGGACCTATAAACATATTATGAGAACCAGTTGCAGATGCACTCATAAATAGACCAACCGTATCAAGATTGTATTGACTATATGAGAACATAGTATTTAAGTGTAGTTTATTAGATATTTTAGCATCATGTTTTAACATGACTTTTAAAGTTGAGTTTTTAGAGTAATTTCTACTATTTGCAGTGGAGTTAAAATGAATAAAGTCATTAACCTTTTGATGAGTATAATTTAGTGCTAATGAAGTTTTATGATGTGTAAATTTTGTATATAGGTTTAGATATTCTCTTGGATCTTTACCATTTGTAGAGTAGTCTTCACCTTTGTCCTTGTTATAGTCAAAAGATAGGCTAAAGCTTTTGTCTAAAGTAAATGGTTTATAATAGTTAAATGAGGTATGCTGTTTATTAAATGAACCAGTTTCAACTGATAATCTATTTTGTTTATCATCAGTAATAATATTAACAACACCTAAAAATGCATTACTTCCATACAGTGCAGATCCTGGCCCACGTATTATCTCTACACTTTTTACGTTAGATGTTGGAATATAGTTATAATACATCGTGGTCTCAGACCATGCAACTTCATTAAAACGAAAACCATTGAGTAGGACAAGAACATATCCATTTTGGCTAGTTACACCACGTGTATGTATTGATGGCTCAGTAATAATATCAACATCTCTTGTTACTTGAAAGCCAGGTACAAAGTTAAGTAAATCATAGACATTTTCAATCCCCATTCTTTCAATTCGTTTTTTATCAAATACTGTCATTGAAGATGGAGCTTGTGAAAGTCTTTCGGAGGTCTTAGTAGCCGTAGTTACTTTTACATCCATAAGCTCTTTTAAGCTCATGTCAAACATTAAGTCAATATCAGCTTTAGAATACTCAGCAGATAGTAATATCGGAAATGTGAAAATCGTAATAGCTGATATAAGTTTGAATAACATATAATTTCCATTTATTAGAATATATTCTCAATAAGAATAATAGCATAAATTATTTTTTAAAACTATTTGTTTATAATATCATTTTGTTATAATAGATTATATTATACATATTAAAAGGTCTTGTTTAATGAAGATAATAAGAACAGTTGAAGCCTTAAAAGAGTGGCGCTCTATTATTGTTGATAGTGTTGGTTTTGTTCCAACAATGGGCGCTTTACATGAGGGGCATAGTACACTTATAAAAAAAGCAGTTGAAGAAAATAGGTATGTTGTAGTATCTATTTTTGTAAATCCAACTCAGTTTTTAGCTGGTGAAGATTTAAGTACCTATCCAAAGAAAGAGGATAGTGATAAGAAGATATGTGAACTTCTTGGAGTAGATGTTTTATTTATGCCAGATTCTTCTACTATGTATATTGATGATGAGGTATTACTATATGCTCCAAACATTCGAGGTTATATTTTAGAGGGACACAGCAGACCTGGTCATTTTGATGGAGTACTACGCATTGTAATGAAGTTGTTTAATCTAACTCGAGCGACTAATGCCTATTTTGGTAAAAAAGATGCCCAACAGTTAGCATTAATAGAGCAGATGGTAGAAAATTATTTTTTAGATATAAATATTGTAGCAGTAGATACAGTTCGTCAAAGTGATGGTCTAGCTCTTAGTAGTAGAAATACTTATTTGAGTAAAAATGAGCGAAAAGAGGCACTAAAACTTTCTCGTTCATTAAAGGAAGCGGCAAATCTTTTTCAAGTTGGAGAAAATAGTTGTGCCAATATAAAGGTCAAAATGTTAGAAACTCTGGATGGTTTAGATGTAGAGTATGTCTCTATCGTTGATAGAAGCTTTAAAGAGTTGGAAAAAATTGAGCAAAATAATACGATTGTTTTAGTTACAGCACGGGTAGGTAGTACCCGTTTGATTGATAATATTTGGCTTTAATTTTTATCTAATATTTAAGAAGAAATATTAATTATAAAGTGAGTCTGGTGTTAAAAACTCTTGATCTACCAAAATATCTATAGCTTTTTTAAAGACTGGCACAGCAGTTAATGAAGCAAAGCGGTAAGCTTTTGGCTCAACAACTGTTACACCGATAGTGTATCGGTTTAGCTTGTCGTTTGCAAAACCATAAAATGATGTGTTATATGTACTGGTATATCGTCCATCTCTTGCAATTTGGGCTGTTCCTGTTTTCCCACCTACTATTAGACCATCACTTTTTGCAGCTATTCCAGTTCCCTCTTTTACAGTTTTGATTAATACTCTTTTAACTCTCTCAGCAGTTGTAGCACTTAAAGTGCGTCTGCTTTGAGGTTTAACAACTTCATAATGTTTACCATTATGGTGTTCAAGATAATCTGTTATGCGTGGTGTATCCATAATTCCCATGTTATTAAAAACATTGTAAGCTTTCATAATTTGCATTACATTTGCTTTCATACCATATCCATATGATGTTGTTGCTTTATATATTTCATCGTGCAATTGGTTAACCGCTGGAATTGAACCAGCATTTTCAAAACTTAAATCAATATCACTCTTTTTAGAGAAACCAAATTGCAGTAGTCCTTGACTATATTCCACTGCGTCTAGTTTTTGTGCAAGTTGCGCTATTCCTATGTTGCTTGAATGAACAATTACATTTTCAGCGCTCAACCACTCATACTCATGTTCATCGGTAATAATTTTATGTTTAAGTTTGTACTTTCCACCATATGTTTTTACAATATCGTAAGGGTTGATTTTTTTATGTTCAAGCAAAAGAGCAAAAACTATCGGTTTTAAAACAGAACCTGGCTCAAAACTATACTCAATAACGTTTGAATTTAAACTAGGGTAATCACTTTTTCTAATTAATTGAGGATTAAATCTATTAGATGATACAAGGGCTGCTATTTTAGATGTTTTACTATCCATTATACAGAGCATTATCTCCTTTGCACGCAAACTCTTTTTCATCTTACTTAACATCGCTTCAAGAGGTTTTTGAAGTGACATTTTCATATTTAGATGAACATCCATACCATCTAGCTTATGTCTTGTTGTGCTCTCTTTATTAAAAATTATGTAACCATTTGCATCTCTTAGCCCCTGATACAATCTATCTTGTTCAGCTTTAAGGCTCTCTTCATAGTGCTTTTCAATACCTTTGACACCTAAGTTCTTAGTGTAGCCATCATCTTCAAATTTATGAATATATCCAAGTGTTGGTGTTAGAAGATTCTTATATGGATAAACTCTAGTTTCACCACTCTCTAAAATATCCAATCCATGAATTGAAGAGTGGCCAGATTTTGATGTTTGTCTAATAAATATTTTCATTTTAACAAATGTCTTAGCAAGTCTTTTAAGCTCTTTTGCAATTTGTGGATTGATTGCATATGAAAGTACCACATTAGAGTGTTTATTTCTTAGCTTAGAGCGAATGTGTGACTCTTTAATTCCACTGTAGATACTAAAAAGCTTTATAAAAATATCTTTTTTCTGCGGGTCTATACTTTGTGGTGATATAACAGCCTTATAGAGTTTTTTAGTTGTTGCAAGAGTATAGCCATCACTACTTATAACTCTTCCACGTTGTGCTTTGCTTTCACTCTTTATATAAGTATTTGGAAGATGGCGATTACCAAATGCAATGCTACTAAATACTGCTAGAAAAACAATGAAACCTAAAGCAATGAATGCAAATAGTACGGCTACTTTTGCTTTAAATGGATAGTTTGACTCTTTTGAATCTTGATAGTCTAGTAAAGAGGGTGTAGTGTTATGAGCCAAAAGCTCCTCCACTACATCTGCGTTCGCAAGATTTCTTTATAGGCAGTTAGTGCTTTATTTCGCACCTCTAGCATGAGTTTCATACTATTTTCAGCTTTATCTATCGCTATTGCTGCTTGGTGTAAATCTTTTACCTGACCAGTTGCAATGTCTGCCATTGCCTTTTCAGAATCTACTTGCATAGTGTTAGTCTCTGAGATAGACTTTTTTAAGACATCTGCAAATTGCTCACCACTACTTGGGGTAACTTTTTGTACACCACTTTTATTTTTTAAAAGGTCAGCAGTAGAAAGAGAGCCGATATTATTTAAGTTAGCCACCAGTTACTCCTTTAACCACGTAGTATATCTATGGCTGAATTTGCCATATTTTTAGAACTTTCAAACGCTGCTACGTTTGCTTGATATGAACGTGTTGCTTCTATTAAATCGGCCATTTCCACGACAGGATTAATATTTGGATACGCAACATAACCATCTGCGTTTGCATCAGGATGTCCAGGTTCAAATTTCATTTTTGGTTCTCTGTCATCTCTTACAACTTTATCGACAAGAACACTCATGATTGAAGGTTGTGGTTTAATACCAAACTCACCTTCATCTAAGGGATCTGAATATTCTAACATATTATTGTTTTGGCCAAGCTTTTTGTTTAATATCTCATTGAAGTCATGAGCTTTAAAAACAAGCTCTTTACGTCTATATGGTCCACCCTCATCAGTACGAGTTGTTTGAGCATTAGCAATGTTAGAACTGATGACATTAACACGTGCACGTTGTGCTGAAAGACCGTACCCGCTAATATCAAAACTAGATAAAAATGCTGACATCTATTTAAAATCCTATTGTTGTCGTGATGAAGATTCTATGACGCTTTTAAACATATTAGAATCTTTTTTTATGGCTGCAACTAATGCGTTATACATTGTTGAGTTTTTAGTCATTTCTGTACTCTCAACATCTAAATCAACACTGTTACCATCATTTCTTGCTAAATGACCATCTCTAAAATATACAGTTGCTTTATTATTATATACATCTGTTGGTTGTATATGTGCACCATCTGTGCCAGCCAGTTTTAAAGTTTTGCTTTGCTTCGCATTAAAGGTATGGTCAGCTTCTGAAGCAAGAATTTTTCCAAAATTAATATCTTTTGGACGATAAAATGGAGTATCTACGTTAGCCAAATTGCTAGAAATCAAGTCTTGACGGATTGAGCGATAGTTTAACGCTTGTTCCATTAATCCATGTGATCTACTAATTTGCATCTGCTAACTCCTTTTGCAGTACAAAAGCAATTTTTATTCCAAAGTCTTTATATGTTTTGAGTTTAATAAATTTAACTTATATGCTACAATTGCATATCTTGCCATTGTGCCAAGGAGAAGTATGATTAATATTAATTTAGTATTAGAATTTTCAAAAGATTTAACAGTATTGTATGTTGAAGATGATGATGCTGTAAGAGAAGATACGCTAGATATATTAGATGAGTTTTTTAAAGAAGTTGATACTGCAGTAGATGGAGAACTTGGATTAGATAAGTATAAAGAGTACTATGAAAGTAATGGTGTCTATTATGATTTAATTCTTACTGACATAAATATGCCAAATAAAAATGGTATTGAAATGGCGCGTGATATATTAAATATTAATGATGAACAAAAAATTATTGTTATCTCTGCACATAACGAATCAAACTATTTACATGATTTAATTAATCTTGGAGTAGCGGGATTTTTACTTAAGCCTGTTAATATGAGTAATCTTCTACAAACACTTTTTAGCACAACGCAAGCTATTAGTGACAGAAAAGCAGTTAGAGCCTATTATGAAGAGATAGCTAAACTTAATGATAATTTAGAAAAAAAATTGCGACTACTGAAGACTAATCATAAAAAAACATCTTATGAAGCAGAAAAAAAGCCAATTTCTATAGAAGAAAAAAGTGAACTAGTAGAAAAAAAATCTATTAATTCTCAAAGCGATGAAGATAAAAAAGAGCTTTTAGACGCTATTCGTTATGAGTTACCAGAGTTAAACGATATTTGCGTAGAACTTGATGTAACAATTATTGACTTAGTCACACATGAAAAGTATCAGCAAATTTCAAAAATTTCAGAACTTTTTTCTAGGTTTACTGCGTCTTTATCTGCATTTCATACTTTTACTCCATTAAGAGATGCAATTTTAAATTTAATAGATGCACTAAATGGTGATATGCCTGACGATAAGCGTACACTGAAAAATGGTTCGCTTCTTTTAGAGAGTCTTATCTATTCATTAAGTATGTGGGTTGAGGAACTAGTAAAAGCAGATCCAGATAATATTAATTTTTATGACGCCTCTATTATTACAGATATTCACTCAATTGTTAATGTTTGGACTCAACATGAAGATGATGACGATAATGAAATGGAACTTTTTTAAAGCCGATGAATATCTATACTAGAAAATTTCGTACAAACCTTACAATAGTATTTTTTGTTGCTATATTTTTCATAGTTTTAATATTTATTATGAGAAATATTTATGAAAAAGAGCAGCAAGAGAGTATGCATCTTCAGCACAAAATTTTGGCTAAAATTGCCAATAGTTCTATAAAATCAATTGGCGCTCAATATATAATAGCGTTGGATCATATAGTATATGATAAAGATTTATTAGAAGCATTTAAAGATAATAATAGAGAAGAGTTTAGACAATTGATTGAACCAATATTTACTAATTTGAAAACTGATAATAAATTTGTAAATATATTGACTTTTAGAACTGCTGATGGAAAGACTTTTTATAGGGCACATAAGCCAGAGTTTTTTGGTGATTTTGTATCCAAAAATAGAAGATTAATATCTGATGCATTAAATAATAGACAATCACTGTTTGGATTTGAAGTTGGAAAATTGGCCATTGCTTATAGAGTAGCTAAACAGATAGTAATTGATGGTAAAGTAGCTGGAACTGTTGAAATTGGTGTGAATCCAGAGTACTTAGAAAAACATCTTAATGAAATATTACCGTCAATCAATGTAGGACTTCTATTAAAAGCCAATAAAAAAAATATTTCGCAATATACCATTTATGAAGATGGAGATTTTTTTAAATCATTTATGCATTTTAATAAATTAAATGATATTAAAGATACTCTATATAATGTTAATAATAAAAGTTATCTGATTGAATCAGATGTTCATCTATTAAACCATAAACGGGAGCAAATTGGTACTGTGTTACTTGCTTGGGATATTTCAGAAAGTATTAATCGCTACAGTGAGCTAAAGTTGAAGGTTAGTATCTTAATTTTAATAGTTGGGTCTATGGCCTTTTACTTGGTCAATTATACATTAAAGAAATTTATCTCATTGATAGAAGATTCTAATAAACGATTGAATGAACTAAATGGCTCTTTAGAAGAAAAGGTTTCTCTTAAAACCGAGGAATTAATTACTCTAAATAAGACATTAGAAGAGAGAGTTGCAAAAGAGGTTGGAGATAATAGACAAAAGGATATTCAATTAATTGAGCAATCTAGGCTGGCTCAAATGGGTGAGATGCTTAGTATGATTGCCCACCAGTGGCGTCAACCACTCGCTGCTATCTCTTCAGCAGCAAATTCAATGGGTGTAAAAATTGCTTTAGATAAATATAAAAAGGAGTTTTTTGAGGATAAAATCTCAAATATAGTGAACTACTCAACACATCTTTCTCAGACTATTGATGATTTTAGAAAATTTACGCTCTGTGATACTAAACTTAAAGAAAATAGCACTTTAGAAGAGATAGTTAATAGCTCTCTAACGATTGTCAAAGATGCATTAAAAAGTAGAGGTATTTCACTCCAAACAGAATACTCTTGTAATGAGCAGGTATTTACATATGCTAATGAGCTAAAGCAAGTAGTTCTTAATTTTATTAAAAATGCAGAGGATGTTTTGCGAGAGAATAGTGTTGAGAGCCCAACTATATTTATAAAAACATATAAAACAGATAGTGCATATTTTTTAAGTGTAAGTGATAATGGAGGTGGAATTAAGAAGAGTGTTTTACCAAAAATATTTGATCCATATTTTTCTACAAAAGATAAAAAAAGTGGAACAGGATTAGGTCTTTATATGTCAAAAACAATAGTCGAAGAGCATTGTGGCTGGAAACTTAATGCTTATAATAGTGATGATGGTGCAGTGTTTGAGATTGAAGCGTCATTAGGGATTTAAATTTTTTTAATAATTTCTTTTACATTAAATGTTTGGTAGAATTATCTCTTATAAAAACTAAAGGTAGCTAGTGCAACACGCAAAACAGCAAGAACTTTTTATTGCAGTTTCACTGTTAATTACTATTGGTATTGTATTTTCCTACTCATTATCCTCTTATATTGTTTTACTGTTTGATTACAAGCCTTACCATTTTGTTCTTCGTCATGCTATTTTTGGAATAAGTGCAATTTTAGTTATGTGGGCTCTATCTCATGTTAAAAAAGATCCATGGCTTCATGTTTTTGGTATTACTCTTTTAGTAGGTGCTAGTGTTACTATGGCTGTAATGCCTTTTATGTCTGAGCCTTGGGCAGTTGAGGTTGGTGGGGCAAAGAGATGGATAAATTTAAAATTCTTCTCTATTGCTCCTGTTGAGTTTTTTAAAGTTGGATTTGTCTATTTTTTAGCGTGGAGTTTGGATAGAAAATATAAAATTATAAGTGAAAAACAGCCTCTTGGTAGAGAGTTTAATGCTATTTTGCCCTATCTTGTTGCTTTTTCTATTTCTGTATTTTTAATTGCTGTAATGCAAAATGATTTAGGTCAAGTTGTTGTGTTATCGCTCACATTAATTGTAATGCTTATGTTTAGTGGAAGCAGTTATAAGCTTTTTGCAATTTTACTCTCTACTGGGCTTGCTACTCTTATACTTTTTATTGCAATTGCAGATCATAGAATTATGCGTGTTAAATCTTGGTGGATGGGCGCACAGCATTGGTTTTTGTCATTTTTACCAGAAAGTATTGCATCAAAAATACGAATTAGTGGTGCAGAAGAGGGCTATCAAATTGCACACTCATTAAATGCTGTTCATAATGGCGGACTTTTTGGTGTTGGAATGGGTAATGGCGTTTTTAAACTTGGTTTTTTAAGTGAGGTTCATACAGATTTTGTACTATCTGGAATTGCAGAGGAGTTTGGCTTTGCAGGAGTTCTTGTAGTCTCTTTGTTGATGATGTTTGTGTTGTATAGAATTTTAGTTTTAGCACGAACTAGTATCGTAGAAAATCGAGTTAATGAGAGTGGCTCATTGATAGGATTTTTATTTGGAGTTGGAGTTACAATGTTAATTGCTGGTGCATTTTTGGTAAATGCTTTTGGAATTAGCTCTATTACACCAATTAAGGGAATTTCTGTACCGTTTATTAGTTATGGGGGTAGTAGTATGATTGCTACTGCTATTGCAATCGGAATGGTTATGATGGGAACTCAAAGAGGGGGTAAAAATTGAATATATTAATTACAGGAGGAGGCACAGGTGGTCATTTACGTGTGGCTCAATCACTTGGACGATATTTTTTTGAACAAAAGCATACAGTCTATTATATAGGTTCTGTAAATGGACAAGATATTCAATGGTTTGAAAATGCTGACTTTGTTAAAGCCTCTTATTTCTTAAAAACATCTGGTGTTGTTAATAAAAACTTTGCTGGAAAAATATTTTCATTAGGTAAAATAGGAACTGCTACACTAAAAGCTAGAAAAATTTTAAAAGATAACAAAATTGATGCTGTTGTTAGTGTAGGAGGATTTTCTGCAGCTGCTGCATCTTTTGCAGCTATAATGGTTGGATTGCCATTTTTTATTCATGAACAGAATGCTCGAGTTGGACGCTTAAACAGACTTCTTAGACCATTTGCAAAAGAGTTCTTTAGCTCATACGATGAAAAAAACCCTGTTGAGTATCCTGTTGGAAATGAGTTCTTCTCAACTAGACGTCTTCGTAGCGAAGTTAAAAAAGTTATTTTTTTAGGTGGCTCACAAGGAGCTAGTTTTATAAATGACTTTGCTATTGAGATTGCTCCTAGGTTAAAGGCGATGGATATTCAAATAGCTCATCAGTGTGGTAATGCAGATTTTCAAAAATTAAAAGCAACATATAAAAAGTTAGATATTGATGTAGAGCTTGCACCGTTTTGGACAGACTTGTCTAGTCGTCTAAGTGAAGCAGATATGGCAATTTCACGAGCTGGGGCTAGTACTCTGTGGGAACTATCAGCCAATGCAATTCCTACATTTTTTATTCCATATCCATATGCTGCGGGTGACCATCAGTACTATAATGCAGCATTTTTAGTAGAGCAAAATGCTGGTTGGATGTCAAGACAAAAAGATATTAAAGAGGAGCAGATATTGAGTATATTATTGGGTGATGTTACTGCACAAAGCAAAAAACTTATGGAGCTTGTGGATAAAAATGGGACTCCAATAATTGCTAAAAAAATATTGGATAGGATATAAAAGTGTTACATTTTATACTTATTTTAGCACTACCTATTTCACTTTTCGCGCAAATTAAAGCATATGACTTAATGAAACAGGTTGAGGGGATAAATAAAGCTCACTATGCAAAAAATGTCATTATAAAAAAAGTTGGTAAAAAATACTCTATAACAGCAAGGCGTGTAAAGAAGAGTAAACCATTAGTTCTTCTAGCAGAGCGTTTTTTAAATAATGATTATAGTGATGGAGTCACCGCTTCAAAAGATTTGATTATTATTCGCTCTGGAAAACTAAAGGGTACAGGCGTATTAATAAAAGAGTTTTCAGATAGTGCAAAGTCTCAAGAGTATATGTTGTGGTTACCAGCTCTTAGAAAAGTAAGACGTATTGCTCAACCAGATGGTGATGGTGGTCTGTCTGAAGTTGAGGTAGCATTTATTGAAGAGACGAAACTTAGAACTGTTGATGATGAAACTCATGAAATTTTAAGTCAGGAGAAGTTTAATGCAACTATGGGTGTGATGCTGTTTAAAGATAGGAATAGACATTTGAAAAATATGCCCAGTTCAACGCTAGAGATTAGAGATAGAGATGTATATGTTGTGCGTAGTATACCAAACAAAAAAACATGGTATGACAAAAGGATGAGTTACATAGATAGTACGACATATGTCGACTACAGAAATGAGTATTTTTTTAAAAATAAAAAAGTAAAAATAATTGATAGACGCTGGAAGAGGGCAAAAGGTATCGATAATATTCATGCCTATTACTGGTATTACTGGTATCTGAAAAATTTAGAGACAGGCTATGAGACAGCTACATATGTGCCAGATGAGATTATTAAGTTTAATCAAAAAGTAAAAAGCTCTTTTTGGAGTAAAAGGACACTTAGTAAAATTAGAAGATAGCTATATTATTTATAAACTAAAATTATGATAAAATGATTGTATGATTTTTAAACAACTATCGTTAACAAAAAGCTATATTATTGCATTCTTAGTTATTGCAATGTGGGCGATATTTGCATTCTTTACAATGAACTCTTTGATTGAAACACAGAAAAAATATGCTAAGTTAATAAATCTTAGCGGTAAGCAAAGAATGCTTTCTCAAAAAACTGCACTCCATGTAACTCATTACATAATTGAATATGAAAAAAAGCAACTAGAGTATTTAAAATCTTTAGTTATTACCATGAAGTATGATCACTTATATATAATAGCGAATCTGACATCAGAAAAGATGAAAAGATTATATTTTAAAAAAAATGGTTTAAGTACAAATGTTCCAAAGTACATTAGCTCTTTAGAAATTTTTTTAGAAGATCCATCTAAACAGTACTCTCATAATATAGTTGATGAGAGTGAAGAGCTATTAAAGCAGTTAAACGAAGCAGTACATGCTTTTGAAAAAGAGAGCGATGAGGTAGTTGATGAGTTAAGCCAGCAAGAGCTTTTTATATTAATTGGAATAATCCTAACACTTATTCTTGAAGCACTATTTATTATAAGACCTGCTGTTGTATTTATTGGTAACTATACTAAGAATTTAGAAGATGATGTAGAGAAGCGAACTAAAGATTTGACTATTTTTAATAAAATATTTGAAAACTCTAATGAGGGTATGGTGATTACTGACTTTGATGAGAAAATTTTAAATGTAAATAGTGCCTTTACAAAAATTACTGGATATGAAAAAAGTAGTGTTTTAGGTAAAACACCTAGAGTATTACAATCTGGAAAACATTCATCAGATTTTTATAAGAAGATGTGGAGTGAAATTGAAAATAGTGGTATATGGAATGGGTCCATAGTTAATAAGAGTAAGTCAGGTAAAAATGTGTATGAAGACTTAACAATACTAAAACTTATTGATGAAGAGACGAATGTAGTAAATTATGTCAGTGTTTTTTCAGATATTACAGAGCGTACAGAGCTTATGAAGACTCTAAAACATCAAAAAGAGCAGGTTCAATACTACTTAGATGTAGCACAAGTTTTGATTTTGGTTTTAGACAATGATTATAATGTAAAAATGATTAATCAAAAAGGTGCGGATATTTTAGGGTATGCAAAAGAGGAGATAGTTGGCAAAAATTGGATGAAAACATTTTTACCTAAAGATATTCAATCAGATATTAAAAAAATTGGTGATGATATTATAAGTAAAACAGAAGTTCATTCGGGAAATGAAAATTGTGTAGTTACGAAAAGTGGAGAAGAGCGTCTACTTTTATGGAACAATAGTACTCTTGTAGATGAAAATGATAATTCAATCGGTATTTTAACATCTGGAATTGATATTACAGATCAAAGAGAAAATGAAAGACAGTTGGTACTTCATGCTAAACATGCACAAATGGGAGAGATGATTTCATTAATTGCTCATCAATGGAGACAGCCACTATCAACCATCTCTGTTATTGTTGGTGGGCTTAAAGTAAAAATGGCACTAGATACGTATGATGAGGAGTACTTTAATAATCAGATTGATAGTATTATTGGTCTTACTCAACATCTGTCTAATACAATAAATGATTTTAGAGAGTTTTTTAAAGAGGATAAAAACAAATCTTCAACAACTTTAGAGGATATTGTAGAGAAGTCTTTGTCCATTATTAAACCTATTTTAGATGATCGAGACATCTCTTTAAAAGTAGAATATTTGAGTAATGAAGAGATATTTACATATGTTAATGAGTTAAAGCAGGTAGTAATAAATATATTAAAAAACTCAGAAGAGATATTAGTAGATAAAAAAATAGAAGATGCAGAAATTAAGATTAAAACATATAGTAGTGGTAATAGTAACTTTTTAGAGATACAAGATAACGCTGGTGGAGTTAGTGAAGATATAATTGATAAAATATTTGAGCCATACTTTACTACCAAAGGTGGTCTAAATGGTACAGGCTTGGGACTCTATATGTCAAAGAAGATTGTTGAAGAGCATTGTGGTGGCAAGTTAACTGTTGCAAATAAAGATGGTGGGGCATGCTTTACTATTGAGCTCTAAAGTAAAACAATAATTTTTGGAACTAGTAGAAAAAGTCCTAAAAATATAATAGATGTAATAAGTACTAGAGCTGTCACATCAGTAGGACGACACTCATAAAGAGCGCTTAAGTTTACATTAGCAACTGCAAGTGGCATGAAAAGCTCCATAAATAGTACACTTTTATAAATTTCACTAGTTGAGCTTAGTTGTAAAAGTGTAAATGTCAATATTGGGATAAGTAGAAACTTTATAGCTGTAACTACTGTTAATAGCTTTAAGTTAAGTTCATTTAGTTTTACATTTCTAATGTAGATACCAAACAGAATAAGTTGAATTACCATGCTAGCATATGCACCCATCATTAAAACTTGTTTAATTTCAGGTAGTAGCTTTATCTCTAAAAAGTTTAGCATTAAAGCAAGAATTGCAAACCATATTGTTGGTAGTTTTACTATCTGCATTAATGACTCTTTTGTATTAAAAGAGCCCCTAGAGTAGAAATATACTCCAAATGTATAAACAACAAATACATTTGAAAGATTAATTAGTGTGGTATAGGGGATACTTACCTCACCAAATAGAGCGATTCCAAGTGGAATACCTAGGTTACCTGTATTTCCAATAAGCGCGGCAATTGAGGCAATTGAACGCTCTTTTTGATCATTGAAAAATATCTTTGCAACAATAAAAGAGATAAGTGCAGAGATAGAGATTATTGCTAGGTAAAAAAATGGTGCACTTAGGTGGTCTGTATTTATATCTCTACCTAAAAGACCCCAAAGAGTTAAAATAGGTTGTAAAAAATAGACAGAGAGCAGATTTATGCTACTTGCATCTAATCTCTCTTTGAAGATATGCTTTGCACTAAAGCCTAAAACAATGAATATATATATAGATATTACTAAAGTCATAATTCGTAGTTTATCAGATTTTTTTGGTAACTTTATAGACGAAACTAAAAAGTTCGGCTACTGCTTTATATAGGTTCTCAGGAACTTCTCGGTCAAGTTCAACTTTGCTTAACAGTTCAAGTAAATCTTCATCTTTTTTAATTGGAAGTTTATGAAGCTGTGCTACTTTAATGATGTTGGTTGCAACATTTCCTTTCCCTTTTGCTATTACTCTAGGGGTACGCTCTTTAGCACTATCGTACCTCATAGCGATAGCTTTTTTTTCCTTCTCCTCTTTACTCATATTTTTACCTCAAACCCAACATCTAACTCTCTTAGTGGTTCATTGTAGCCATCTGTCTTATTATCATTTATATTGAAAAATCGAATTTCACGTAGAGTTAAATTTGCCTCTTTAAAAGTTGAATGTAAAACTTCTAAATCTTCTCTCATCCCAGCTTTTAGCTCGCTACTTTGACTATATGTATGAAGGTTTATCTGATTCTTATTATATAGAGTTAGCATTAATTTTAGCTCCCCATGATCTTTTAGGTTAAGGTTAATTTCACAATAAAACTTATCTTTTTTTCCTTTTTTTATAGAGATGGCACCATCTTCTAGTTGATCCCACACAAATGGGAAATAGAGTGAAGATGAGTTGTTTAGATGAGAATAGAGTTGAAAATAGTCAACTTGAAGAGTTAGTTTATCTACAAGTTTTTCAATTTCACCATTTTGAAGTTGTGGATTTTGTTTAATCTCTTCACTAAGACGTAGTAGATTAGCTTTGGCATCATTTACTATATTCTCATCTAATGCAATTTTTGAAATATCTGGCTTTGTAAATGATTTTAGTTTTTCATTAAGAGTATTCATCTCTTTTGATACTATGGGGTCATCTACTTTTATAGTGGAGTTGTCTAATGTAGTAACCACCTCCTTAATCTCGTCAGTAATTTTCAATAAAAGACTCTTTTGAACCTGAGGTTCAGCTACTTTAATAGCAGTAGGCTCAGGTAAAGGAATTGAGCGTAAAGAGGTTATTACCTTTTCAATAGAACTAAGAAGTTTCATTTTTTGAGGAACTTGACTCTGCTCAACTTTTTCATAAAGAGTTTCCATCTTTGGTATTAAATCTTTAACTTTAAAATCGATAGGTTTACTATCAACAAGCTTAGTCTCAATAGTAGTATTATGGGCTATTTCAGGTTTAATAACTTTTTTAAGTGCCTCTATAATTGGCTCTAACTCTTTGGCCTTAGGAACTTGAATAGAATCTGTTTTTTCAGGAAGTAAATCAACTACCTCTTTAATTTCGTCAGTAATTTTCAATAAAAGACTCTTTTGAACCTGAGGTTCAGCTACTTTAATAGCAGTAGGCTCAGGTAAAGGAATTGAGCGTAAAGAGGTTATTACCTTTTCAATAGAACTAAGAAGTTTCATTTTTTGAGGAACTTGACTCTGCTCAACTTTTTCATAAAGAGTTTCCATCTTTGGTATTAAATCTTTAACTTTAAAATCGATAGGTTTACTATCAATAGGTGTATTTTGGGTTACTTCAGGTTTAATAACTTTTTTAAGTGCCTCTATAATTGGCTCTAACTCTTTGGCTTCAGAAGAGGTCACTTTCTCATTTAAAGTTTTTATAGCATCTACAATTTTAACTATATCTTTTACCAAAGGAGCTATATCTTTTGGATTGGATGGAATGTTTTTATCTTCTATTAAAGGTTTTAGCAGCTGTTCTATTTTACGTGCATCTTCGCTTGGACTTTTTTTTAGTAGAGTTTTTATCTCTTGTGTAATCTCTTTAAATATCTCCTTAAAGCTTGTTGGATGTAAGAGTTTAGATTCTAAGAAAACACCAGAGTTAGTTATTTGAGACTTTAGAACTTTTGGGTCTATATTATCGATTGTTTTTATAAATTTTGTGAGTGAGACTTCAACCTCTTTAGGGATAGGCTTTAATTTTAGCTCTTTTTTAAGTGAGCTAAAATCTTTTGAGAAACTACCCATCTCTTTAAATACAGGGGCATTTTTAAGAATATCTAAAATAATTTTATCAGACTTGTCACTATTTAGTTTATCATCAAACAAAGAGGCTAGTACACTTTTAATATCTTTTTGCTTACCTAACTCTGAGAGTTGTTCTACTGAGGCAGATTTAATAGCCTCAGCAAGTGCTTTGTTTAGATTTGGGAGTAACACTTTTAATGTTTTATCTGAATTTATATTGATCATTGGTAATAGTATAGCAAAAAGATGAAATCTATTTTAATAAGAGGTGTAGAGCAAATAGAAAAGAGGAGATGGTATTAATTATCCTCTTTTTTCGCAAACCCAACTCCACTTTTAGTTTTTGCAGTTAGTTCAAGTGAACTTATAAGTTCACGGTAATCAATCTCTTCTTGGTGAAGTTTTACAAAACATGTTGCAATTACTGCGATTGTATTTGGAACTTCACCCTTCTTCTTATAAGATTGAATGTTTTTTTCACTTACTTTTATGAGTTTACTAAACTTTGGAAGCGTAATCTCAGCATCTAGTAATGATTTTTTAAATTCTATGAATGTCATGTAAATGTCCTAAATTTTTGCATATTTTATCATATTATCTATAGAATATATATATATTATTACTAAATACTTTATTTTCTTGACATTTAAAAACTAAAAAGATACAATTATCTATAATTTATTACTAAAAGATAGTAATAGATATTTTAAACTACAAAACAAGGAAGTCCAACATGGCAAAGAAGTTAAAAAGAAAAGCAGTTGCTAAAATCGCTAGAAAAGTTGCATCTAAAGTTGCTAAGAAGAAAAACGTAAAATCAGTAGCTAAAGCTGTACTTAAAAAAGTACTAAAAGTTGCACCAAGAAAAAAGAAGGCAGCTAATAAAATAGCTAAAAAAGCGGCTAAAAAGGCTGCGTAATTAGCCTATTGCCACTTTATGAGTGGCAATGAATTATAATTACTACTTCGTATAGCTAAAAATATATCTCAAGATGAGATCAGCTATTCTGCATTAAATATCTTTCAACCACATTAACAACAATAGTTAGATTATCATCTTTGTTACAAAATTGTATTCTTTGCATGATAATATAAGCGCATGAAAAGTAAGCAGAAAATTTACAATTTATATAAAGATGATAAAATCTCTATTATTAAAACTGTTGTATCTGTCTCCAACGAAGAAGATTTAAATACGTTTTGGGATTTTTTTTCAAACTTTCAAACTTTACATGAAGATGAAGTTATTAGCTGCACAAAGATTGTATATGACTTTTTAACTAAAATCATAAAAAAAGATAAAAGTATCTTTGTTGATATTGTTTTAGAAGAATCAGATAAGAACTTTTATATCTCTTTTTTAAATGAAAAAATATCAAAAGAGATTAAAGCAAAAAAGAAAAAAATAGATATTGAATTTAAAAGTGATAACAAAAGAGTCACTTTCTTGCTTGAAAAAAGAGAGCTTAAAAAAGTAGAAGATCCAAAAAGTGTTGTTGTTCATGAAGAAAAAACAGATCATTTAAAGATAGAACCATTTTTAAAAGAGCAACATAATTTTCTTACGATAGAAAAAATAGAGTTTGAACAAGAAGTTATGCCAAGCTTTAAAGAAGATACAAAACCTAATTTTGATATTGATGAGTTTGTTGTTGAGCAGTTAGAACAGTTTATAAATGAAGATTTAGATGAGCTAACTGATACTCATAACTATATTGACTCATCAATTATAGAGATTTTGAAGACTAGGTATAAAGAAGATATTTCTAGTGATGTACTATATAAACTAAAAGACTCTTTTTCTAAATATGCTTCTATGATTTCATACTATCCATTTTTTAATGATTTGGGAAAAGCTTTAGCCGCATTTTCTGTTGTTATGAAAGATAATGAGTTACCAGAAGATGAAGAGTTGGTTAAAAATATCTTTACTATTTTAGAGAGTTTTATGTATGTTCTTGGAAAGTGGCAAGATGACTTAAAAGCAAAAGATTTACGCTCTGTTACAAGATTAGACGCCTCACTAATTAGCGACATACAGACAATTTCAAATTTATGGCTTGGACAATATGATGAAGAAGAGGGAGATATGGAGTTTTTTTAGCTCTGTGGGTTGTAGTTAAATAAATTACGCTAAAATCTCCACTATGATTGTTTTACCTACTGCTCGCGCTGTCTCTGCAAGACTGCTTTTACAAAAAGATATAGATAGCCTACTTGAACAACATATAACTATTGGAGAGCTTTTTTCAAGGCTTATTGGATTAAATGGTAAACGACTTGCTCAAAGTAATGAGCGCATAGTTCTAATGCAAAGGGCTTCAGAATTTTCAGGTTTTGAAAAACTACAAATAGAGCGTAACTTTTTTACATTTATGAAAAATAGCGAATATGTTTTTCGTTTTTTTGAAGAGTTAGGCGGTGAAGAGAGGACTATAAATGATCTCTTAGATGCAGATACATATGCAGAGTATGAAGAGCACCTCCTTATTTTGGGACAACTTAGAGAGAACTATTTAAAAGAGTGTAATGCTCATAATCTAAGCGATAAAATGTTTTTAAGCGAGCATTATAGTTTAAATGAGGCGTATGCAAAGAGCTTAAAAGAGGTTAAGATTACTATAGAGGGTTATTTAACTAGGTTTGAGCTTAGAATCTTACAAGAGCTTTCTACATACTCTACTCTACTAGTTGAATTTTATGCAAGAGATAATAATTTTAAAATGCAAGAGGCCTTTGAAGCATTAGGTTTCAAGCTTTCCAGTGGATATGATTATATTTTAAATCTTACTACTAAAGAGGTTGTATCATCTGTAGAGGTAGATACTAATAGCAATATAACTCTCTACTCATTTGGTGAGAGAATAGCCCAAGTTGGTTTTGTAAAAAAGATGATTTACGATTTTGTAAATAGTGGAATAGAGCCTCAAAATATTGCTATTATTGTGCCAGATGAGGGGTTTGCTGAGATTTTAAGCTCTTTTGATGAACTTAAAAATATAAATCTTGCAATGGGACACTCCTTAAATAAAAGTGCCTATGTACGTATGTTAGATGCTATAAGACTTGTTTTAAGTGAGCAAAGCTTAGCAAATAAGGCACGTGCAAAAGAGCATGCTCAAGAGCTTGAACTGTTAAGGCCATTGTGGAATAAAAAAGTTGAGATTGATGAGTTTGTAAATGTCTGTAAAGAGTTAGTTGAAGTTGAAAAAAGAGTTACGACAAAAGAGATGTTACTTCAGAGTTTGTATAACTTTGAAAAGTTAAAAACCGTATTAAAGAGTGCAACATTTAAAGAGTTGATGCAGATGTTTTTAAATGAGTTAAACTCAAAGAGTTTAGATGATGTTGGTGGTGGGCATATAACAGTTATGGGAGTACTAGAGAGTAGGGCGATGCAGTATGATGGTGTGATTGTTCTTGATTTTAACGATACATTTGTACCAAGGCTAAGCACTAAAGAGATGTTTTTAAATACACAAGTTCGTCATTTTAGTGGACTGCCAAATCAGAGTGATAGAAATGCTCTGCAAAAGTATTATTTTGAACGTCTGTTTGAACAGGCAAAAAAAGTTGCTATCTCTTATGTGAAAGATGAACAATCCTCACCATCAAGATTTATTTACGATATGAAAATAGATAAGCGCGCAAAAATTGTTCAAGAGAACTATCTAAACCTACTTTTTACACCACATGAGAAGCGTCATAGAGTGCAAGAACAGATTATTGAAAAGTTTAATTTTAAAAATCACTCACTCTCTGCAACATCGCTAAAAACTTTTTTAACGTGTAAAAGAAAGTTTTACCATAGATATGTCCAAAAATTAAAAGGACATAAGATAGAGACTCCTCTTCCAGATGAGAGTGAGGTTGGTATATGGTTGCATGACGCTCTTAAGAATCTTTATAATAAAAAAGATTCTTACACAAATAAAGATGAATTAAAGAGTGATTTTATAAAAGAGCTAGATTTACTACTTGGAAAAACACAGATGCATAAATATCTAAGAGATTTATGGTTACAACGCTTAGAACCATTTTTTATGCTTGAAATTGAGCGTTTTTCTAAAAATACTAGAGTAGTAGAGTGTGAAACCTCAATGAATAGAAAAGTACATGGCATTGAACTGTATGGAATAATCGACAGAATAGATAAAACAGATAGTGGTTATGAACTGCTTGATTATAAAAGTGGAAATTTTACACTCTATACAGAGCGAACTATTGAAAATGCAACTGACTTTCAACTGCAATTCTATTTTTTATTAGCTTCACAAAAATACAGTATTAATAGTGCAGGATTTTATTCATTAAAAGATTCAAATATCACTACAGAAGTTATGATGGATGAAAAGCTACAGATGTTAGATGAAATTTTAAGAACTCTCTCAGAGCAGAATGAAATTAACTTTGAGAAGTGTGAAAGTATAGCACCATGTCGTTTTTGTGATTATGTCTATTTGTGTGATAGAGCATAACTTTCTGTTAATTGTCAGTTCTTTATATAGAATAGGAATATGAAGGTATTGATTTCTAAATTTAGATATTAGAATTACTTTAACAATGGTTTTCTCATCAGTCTACTTCGTAGTATAATTTATTTTTTGAGTGTTGGTATTAATTCATAATCATTTATGTAATATTATTGTATATTTATATTTGGTTTATATAATGAAAATTTCTATATTTTAAGAGAGAGAGTTTATATGAAACGAAATAATCATATAGTAAGCACCACATTTAAAAATAGTAAAAAATTACTAGAAGAGTATAGTAAAGCTGTAGAAGCTGGTTCAGTAGTTTCAAGAACAGATATTAATGGGAATATTACTTTTGTAGATGAACAATTTTGCAAGATGTCAGGGTATAGTGAAGAAGAACTTATAGGAAAACAACACAATATTCTAAGACATCCAGATGTATCAAAGAAATTATACGAAAATTTATGGAAAACGATTAAAAATAAGCAGGTTTGGCAAGGTAAGATAAAAAATAAAACAAAAAATGGTGCTAGTTATTATGTCTATTTAACGATTGTTCCCATACTCGATGAGAATGATAAAATTGTTGAGTATATAGCTATGAGGCAAGATGTGACTAAGCTTGAAACTATAAATAATCATTTAGAAAAAAAAATAGAGGAAGAAACAGAAAAAAATAGACAAAACGATAAAGAGCATATTAAAGTACTTAATTCTATCTTAGATGGTAGCCCAAATCCAATTATTATATATGATAAAGACATCGTGAAATATGTAAATGTTAAGTTCTTAAATTTAACAAATTTAGATAAGAGTGACATTATCAATAAACCTTTTAAGTTAGAAAGTCTTTTCGATGGCAAAGAGGGAACAATTGCAAGTATCAAAGATATAGATACAAAACTACCTGTAAATAAAGTTTCAATTTCCTTGGATTTTAGAAGAAATATTTTTAATCTAAACGTTGATAATATATATTATAAAGAATATAAACAACTTACCATGTATACATTTAACAACATCACAATGATAGAGTATCAGCAACTAAAGATTGATAGCTACAATGAACGACTATGTATGGATAATAAGTACTATAAATCAGTAAAAGATAAAAATATAAAAATTGACATTACCCCAAGTAATACAACAAACAATAAAGAGACTAACGATAGAATAGCTATAGATGTGGAGCAGGTAGATGCAAAAACATTTATTGTTGAAATAGGCTCAACAGTAATAGACAAAATAGAGGAGTTTCAAGATAATGTTAATGATATTATGTCAATTTTATATGAATTAGAGATAAGTAGTGCTGAGACTTTTTCTTCAAAACTTGATTATATCATCAAAGACTTTTATGAATTTCAAAGAATAATAGACTCTTTAGCAACTTTTCCAACTGTAGTAAAGTCATTTAATAATATTGCCAGTTTTTTAAACCATCTTAGTGTGGAACAGCTAGAAGATCAATTAAAAAGAGACCTATTAGTTAATACTCTTATAGCTACACTTAAAGATTTAGAATTATGGATTGATACAGTTTTTATAAAAAGTAGTGCCGATGATATACACTTTTTAGATGAGACATTTTTAAGTAATTCATTACAAATAGAGGCTTTGTTCAATGATGATGAGATTGAATTAGATGATGATAGCTTTGAGTTTTTTTAAGCTGTCATAATTATATGAGAATAGTCTTCACCAATTTAAAATAGGTTAAGTGTTTAAAAAATATAATCTAAATTAGCCACATAATTATAGCTGTAATAATTAGATAATAGCCAAATGGTGTAAAGTTAAAGCGTGAAACAATTGCCAAAAATGTTTTAACTGCTAGATAGCCAACAATAAAAGAGGCAATAAACCCAATAGTTATAAGCTCAATATTTTCAAAACTTAAATTATGAGCCTCCTTATATAGTACATATAAAGTTGCAATTCCCATTGTTGGGATAGCCAATAAAAATGAGAAACTCATAGCAGCTTCTCTTTGTAGTCCAAGCAATAAAGCACCTAGAATAGTTGTACCTGAACGAGATATTCCAGGGATTAAAGATGTTGCTTGAAATATACCAATATAAATAGCTTGTTTGATAGTAATATCTTCAATATCAATACGTTTTTGTTTGCTTTTACTTAAATACTTTTCAATTGCTAAAAATGCAAAACCAGTTAAAATCATCCACATAAGTGTAAGAGATGAGCTAAATAGCTCCTCTAAATATTCATGTAAAAATAGTCCTGCAATTCCAGTTGGTATAAATGCAGCAATTAAGCGTATCCAGATATTAAGTGATGCACTCAAACGCTCTTTATATATGAAAAATATTGAAAGAACAGGAGCAATCTGTATAACAATTTCAAAAGTTCTAAGAAATGAGCTCTGCTCTAAATTTAACATTTGTGCAGCGAGTACGAGATGTGCTGTTGAAGAGACAGGCAGAAACTCTGTAATTCCTTCGATAATAGCTAGTATTAGTACATCATAAACATTCATAAATGCAATTATACATTAGATTGGACTAATTTATGCTAGCAAAATAATATTAATATAATAATTATTGACTATAATGGTAGTAAATATAAATAAGGACAGCTATAACAATGGCAGCAATTCGCAAAGCAGAAGTTACTCAGGGTGTTTATTGGGTTGAGATTGCTGCAGTGAACCTTAAAATCTTATGTGGGTGCCCAGCAGATAGTGTTAAGCATTTGATGAAACGTGGTCTGATTTTAAAAGTTGAAGAAGATGGTGTGGTTTATGAGACTGGACCAAATGCAATTTTACTTTCAGATGCTATGGTTCAAAATGGTAGTTTCTCTAACTTGTCTGAGTTTCCAGTACTTCAAATGCTCTATAAACAGGGTATGATCATACCAAATCATCCAAATAATACTGGTGAAAAGCCACTTCTAATTGGTTCTGAAGCTCAAGTAAATGCTCAAATGGAGTATATCTATAGAGGCAATTATGGATTAATTAGCGAAGAGGAGATAATGGAATCTGGTGTCTCTTTAGCTGAAGCAAAAGAGATGATGCGAATGAAGTTGAAATTTGCATTTGGTTCAATACACACTACTAAAAATTTACTAGATTCTGCAATTGTGAATGGAAATGTTTGCGAAGTTAAAGATGGTGTAACAATTAAACGTCTTGGAGTTAATCGTTTTGAAATTAGTTATGATGGCGAAAGTGTTGAGGTAGATCTTAATCTTAAAGATTTAGAGACATATGAAGCTCCATATCCATTAGGTTTTTATAATATATCTAGAGAGTATTTTTCCATAATCCATTCTGGTCAAGGTGATGGATGGAACATAAATGAGCCATGCATGTCCTCAATTTTGATGTTTCAAGGAAAAATTTATCTAATTGATGCCGGTCCAAATGTTTTACACTCTCTTAGTGCACTTGGAATCTCAATTAATGAGATAGAGGGACTTTTCCATACACACACGCATGATGACCATTTCGCTGGTATTACATCACTGATGCAAAGTGATCATAAGATAAAATATTATAGCTCTAAGCTAGTACGTCTTTCTGTCATGAAGAAGTTATCTGCACTTTTGGGCTTTAATGAGCAATCTTTTCATGACTTTTTCGATGTACATGATTTAGATTTAAATGAGTGGACAGATATTGAGGGTCTTGAGGTAAGGGCTACACTCTCCCCTCATCCTGTTGAGACAAATATTTTCTTATTTCGTACAATGTGGAAAAATGGTTACCGCTCATATGCGCATTTAGCAGATGTTTGCAGTTTTGATATTCTTAAAGATATGATTACAGATGATTTAGAAACCCCTGGTATCTCTTCAGAGTTTTATGGACGTATTGAAGCTGACTACCTTAAAGCTGCAGACATTAAAAAGATAGATGTTGGTGGTGGCATGATTCATGGTCAATCTGAAAACTTTAAAAATGATTTGTCTGGTAAAATTATTTTAGCTCACACATCTGAGGGCTTAAGTACTGAACAAAAAGCTATAGGTTCAGGCGCACCATTTGGAATGGTTGATAGATTAATTCCAGATTATCAAGATTTTAAGATGCGTATGGCGTACTACTATCTTCATAACTATTTTCCAGCAATGCCATCGCACACTATACGTACACTTATGAATAATGAAGTTCCTACTTTTAACCCTGAAACAATTTTGCTAAAAGAGGGGCAGATACATGAAAATGTCTATTTGGTTCTTGCTGGTAATGTTGAGATGATTCAGTACTCTCAAAAGAGAATGCTATCTGCAGGTGCGTTTATTGGTGAAATGTTTGGTGATTCACAGATGCATACACGTGAAACTTACAGGGCAGTGAACTTTGTTCAAGCACTCCAAATTCCTCGAGGTCTTTACATAGAGGCAATCAAAAAAAATAATCTTTATGGTGAAATAGAGAGATTAGGACTTCGTCGTGAATTTTTACAAAAAACATGGCTCTTTGGTGAAGCAATCTCTAACCAAGTTCATCAAAGTTTAGCAAAAAAGTTAAGTTTAACAGGGGCAATGGAGAAAGAGAGTTTTGAGGTTTTAGATAAAAATCGTATCTATCTTATTAAAAAAGGTAAAATTGAGCGTAGGATTGATGGTAAAAAAGTGGAAACTCTTTACGTGGGTGATTTTTTTAATGAAGAGCAAGCTCTTTTTGATGATACTCAGATGGGAGAGTATTATACAGTTGAACACTCTGCACTTTTTAGCATAGATATTGATGAACTTAAAAATATTCCAGTTGCTAGATGGAAGCTTTTTGAGACAAATGAAAAGCGTAAAAAATTGTAAATACTCTCTTTAATCCTACTTTTTCCCTTTTAGTGCTAGAATTTCAGATTATTTTTTCACAAGGGTTTATGTATGCAACAAGGTATGGATGTTATAGGATCTTTTCTACCGTTAATAGTTCTTTTCGCAATTTTTTACTTCTTAGTAATTCGTCCTCAGCAAGTTCAAGCTAAAAAACATAAAGAGATGATTGGTGCGCTTTCAAAAGGCGATAAAATAGTGACTAATGGCGGTTTCCATGCTGAAGTTGTTAAGGTTGAAGATGACTCTTTAAAAGTTAAAATGACAGATTCTATGATTGTAAAAATCGATAGAGATGCCATTGCAAGAAAGCTTGGGGATGATTAATTTTCGTCTTGTTGTTTTTATAGCAACAATAGCTTTTGGGATTTTTTTCTCACTCCCTACTTTTTTACAAACAGAAAAAGGTGCAAAGATAACTCTTGGACTAGATCTCCAAGGTGGTCTTTACATGCTCCTTGGAATCAAGTCAGAAAAAGCAATAGAATCAAAGATGAAATCACTTGGTTCAAGTGTTCGCTATTTTAGTGAAAAAGAGGACATTCTTTTAGAATCTTTGGAGATTAACGAACACTCTTTAGATTTTATTTTACTTGATAATGATGACGTAGCCTCTATTGATAAGCTCTTAAAGGAGATTAAGGGTCTTAAAATTACTAAAGTTGGTCTACATTTTACAGTAGAACTAACACCTGCTCAAACAGAGATTACAAAAACTCAAGCTATTGAGCAAGCTGTTGAGACTATTAGAAATAGGTTAGATCAATTTGGTTTAGCTGAACCTAATGTTGCTCGTCAGGGTGTTGATAAAATCTTAGTTGAACTACCAGGTATTAAAACAGGTGAAGAGGAGCAACGCGCACGTGCACTGATTGCAAGAGCTGCATACTTGCAGATGATGGCAGTTGATGAAGAGCGTGCAATGCGTGCTCAAAATATGACAGAGCGTGAAGCAAAATCATTTGGCGATATTCTACTTCCTGATGCTGAAGATGAGAATAGAAAACATCTTCTTCACGCGGTACCTATCTTTGATGGTTCAAAAATTATTGATGCTAGTGTTGGATTTAATGATGCTAATCAGCCAGTAATTAACTTTACTTTAAATTCAGAGGGTGCTCAGATTTTTGGAAACTTTACTGGCAAGAATGTTGGTAAGCGTTTAGCAATTGTTTTAGATGGTAAAGTTATGTCAGCACCAGTTATAAATGAGAGAATTGGTGGTGGAAGTGGTCAAATTAGCGGAAGCTATACAATTAAAGGTGCGCAAGATTTATCTATTGCACTTAGAAGTGGAGCGCTTCAAGCGCCTGTATTTTTAATGGAAAAAAGAAGTGTAGGGCCAAGTTTGGGTGCAGACAGTATTAAGTCTGCTACTATTGCACTAGCTGGAGGATTTTTGCTTGTTGTAATTTTTATGTTTTTCTATTACGCTCAAGCTGGGCTTATTGCTAACATTGCACTTATTGCAAACCTCTTTGTAATTATTGCAGTTATGGCTCTTTTTGGTGCGACTTTAACTCTTCCTGGTATGGCTGGGATTGTACTTACTGTTGGTATGGCAGTCGATGCGAACGTAATTATTAGTGAGAGAATTCGAGAGTTAATTAATCAAGGTGCAAGTGCTAAAAAAGCGATTGAACAGGGTTATAGTAATGCACTTAGTGCGATTATGGATGCAAATATTACAACACTAATTGCAGCGGTTGTTTTGTATGTATATGGAAGTGGGCCTATTAAAGGGTTCGCTATTACTATAAGTATTGGTATTTTAGCCTCTATGGTTACAGCAATTGTAGGAACTCATGGAATTTATGATGTACTTTTAGCTCGAGGAAAAAGTATAAACCTGAACAAGTTGTTTGGCATTAAAGGAGTTAAATAATGGAATTTTTTAAATATTCTAAATCTTACGACTTTATGAGAAAGAGCCCGATATTTGTAGCTTTATCGCTACTTTTGATGGCTGCATCTATTACATTACTTTTGACTCGTGGGTTAAATTATGGGATTGACTTTGCAGGTGGAACTGTAATTCAAGTTAAATATGACACAGTTGCACCAATTTCAAAAATGCGTGCAAAGTTAAAAGATGAAAAACTATTTAATGGTGTAACAATAACACGTTTTGGTTCTGATGAAGAGGTTATAGTTCGTATTAAAACTACAACACAAGAGCTAGGCAGTGATATTGGTGATATTGCTAGATCTGCACTTACTGGAACTGGTAACTTTGAGATTAGACGTGTAGATATTGTTGGACCAAAAGTTGGTTCAGAACTACGTGAAAAAGGAATAATGGCAATGTTGCTTGCCGTTTTAGGAATCTTGATTTATGTAACATTTCGTTTTGAGTGGCGTTTTGCATTAGCTTCTGTTTTTGCACTTATTCATGATGTTACAATAGCATTAGGGGCATTGTCACTCTTTGCAGTTGATATAAACCTTGATATTTTAGCAGCACTTCTAACACTTCTTGGGTACTCTTTAAATGATACAATTATCGTTTTTGACCGTATTCGTGAGGGTCTTAGAACAATTAAAAGTAGTGTACTTGTAGATATTGTTAATGAGTCAGTTACTAGAACACTATCTCGTACGACTCTTACTTCTCTTACAACATTTTTTGTTATTTTAACTCTTTTTGCCTTTGGTGGAGAGATTATTCATGGTTTCTCATTTACACTTTTAGTGGGTGTAGTAGTAGGAACATATAGTTCTATTTTTGTAGCTTCTGTAGTTTTAATCTATAGTGGCTTTAATGTAAGTACTTTTAGAGCTAAAGAGGCAGAAAAGCAGAAGTTAGAAAAAGAGAAAAACGATATGCGCGCTATGTATGAGCAGGGGACACTTTAAGGAGCTAAAATGGATTGGGGAAAAGTAATATACGTATTTTTTACGTTGATGAGTATAACTAGTATTGCAGGTTTTTTGTATGATCACACTGCATTAGCACTTTTTATGGCAGGGAGCCTAAACTTAGTCTCTACTGTTTTAAAAATTGGTGTACGAAACTTACTTAGTGCAGAGCTGTTAGCTAGTTCACTAGTTGCAGATTTACACTTAATCCCAGCTTTTCTTTATCTTCAAATGAAAGATAATTTAGAGTGGGCAATAGCACTTGCAATTGGTGCTTTTATAGCAAATATCTTCTCAATGGCATTAGTTCTAATTGAGAGTTCAAAAACAAGAGATGAGTATTAATTACTACACTAAATAACCTAATAGGTTACACTTACACCTGACTCAGGAGTTTCATAACTTGACCTAACTCCTGATGTTTTTTCTAATATTATAATGACCCTAAAAATTAAGACAACTTAATAGCTTGATTTATTTCCACCTTTAGCTGATAAATGCGCGTCTATTATGTCATAGCTGTATTTTTGTACTAAATCAACATATGATATAATCATACATCAAAATAAAAACTTGGAGATATTTATGATACAACTATCAATTGAAGAGCCAAAAATTGAAAAGTTCTTTAATAGTTCCAAAGAGGAAATCATAAAAGCATTAAAATTCATTGTTGATAATGAGATACATGATTTTTCTCCAATTAATAATACCTCTGAGCTTAGTGAAGAACAAAAAAAAGAGCTTAATTTAAGAATAAGTTCTTTTCATAAAAACCAATCAATGGGTCGAAGTTGGGATGAGATTAAAAACGATTTAGAAAGATAATTTTGACTTTAAAGCTCCATCCTCTTGCAGAAAATGATTTAAGAATTGCATTGAACTATTATTATGAAATAAGTCCTAAACTAGAAAAAAGGTTTTTGTCTCATATCGATAATAAATTTAATAATATTTTAAAATCGCCTAAGACCTATCAATACGAAACTAAAACATCTCAAAAAGTTGTTATGGATAAATTTCCGTACATCATTATATATGAAGAATTTGAAGATATAATTATGATATTAGCTATTTTCCATGCTAGACAAAATCCAGAGACACTTAGTAAAAGATCCAAAATTTAAATCTGAAGTGCAAATTTTAAATTAAGTAGTCCCTCACTTACATGTTAGTTAACTCCCCAAAGGATATGAATTGAAATTATTAGAAAAAACAGATGATGAAATTTTAAAAACATTAAATCCAATCATGGATAATCTAATGGATGCTTCAAGTGAGATAGATTATGAGAAATTTATTGTAGATTTTTCACAAAGAATGAAAAACTTAACAACTGAAAAAAGTCTTAATGAAATTTGCAAAGATTATCAATCAAAAAAGGGCTTTTTTAGAAAACGTGAATTTGTATCTTTATTTAAAAGAGAAGATTCAATAGCTATTATATGGAGACAAAATTTTTCTAAAATAGAAGGTGATTTTGTCGCTGAAGCTGTTTTTATAGAAGAGAACCAAAAAGTAGTAGTTGATCATGCTTTTGTATTTTAATTAAAGAGTTAATCAATATTATTATCATACTTCAAGTCTTTAAAAGATAAAATTCTGCATTAAAAAGTCAAAGTAGGATAAATACTATATGCAATATAACGCACAAGATTTAGAGAAAAAATGGCAGAGTTGGTGGAGCGATAACGCAAGTTTTGAACCTAGCGTTGATTTTTCAAAAAAGAAAAAATATATTCTTAGTATGTTTCCATATCCTAGTGGACGTATTCATATGGGTCATGTTAGAAACTATACCATTGGTGATGCTTTTGCACGCTATTATCGTCAGCAGGACTTTAATGTACTGCACCCGATAGGTTGGGATTCTTTTGGAATGCCTGCTGAAAATGCTGCTATTAAAAACAGAGTTCATCCTAAAAAATGGACTTACGAAAATATTGATTATATGCGTAAAGAGCTAAGCTCTTTAGGTCTTTCATTTAGTAAAGAAAGAGAGTTCGCAACTTCAGATGAACTTTATACTAAATTTGAGCAAGAGTTCATAATTGAGATGTTTGAAAAGGGTCTGCTTTATCAAAAAGAGGGACTGCTTAACTGGTGTCCTCATGATAAAACAATTTTAGCAAACGAGCAGGTTGTAGATGGCTGTTGTTGGCGTTGTGATACTCCAATTGTACAGCGTAAAATGAACCAATATTATCTTCGTATTACAGATTATGCACAAGATTTGTTAGATGATTTAGAGAAGTTAAAAGAGCTTTGGCCATCACAAGTTATTACTATGCAAGAGAATTGGATAGGGCGTAGTGAGGGTTTAGAGTTTAATTTTAAACTAGATAGTGAGAGTAAAAATTTACTGAATTCTGAATTTGATGGTTTTGATGTTTTTACAACAAGGCCAGACACAATTTATGGTGTAAGCTATTCAGCTCTTGCTCCTGAGCATGATATTGTACTTTACATGTTAGAGAATAATCTTTTAGATTCTGAAGTCGCTCAGAAAATTAAAGATATGCAAAATGTTCCAGCGCGCGATCGTGCGGCGTTAGAAAAAGAGGGTGTGGCACTTGGTATCTCAGTTATTCACCCATTAACTGGTAGAAGTGTACCTGTTTGGGTTGCTAATTTTGTTCTTACAGATTATGGAAGTGGGGCAGTTATGGCTGTTCCTGCACATGATGAGAGAGATGAAGAGTTTGCTAAAAAATATAATTTACCTATTAAAAGTGTAATCGATGAAAATGCTGTTTTAGTAGATAGCGAGCAGTTTAGTGGGCTTGATAACATTAAGGCTCAAGCTGAAATAATTAAGTTTTTTGAAGAGAAATCACTTGGTAAAAAAGTTATAAACTTTAGATTAAAAGATTGGGGGGTGAGTCGTCAACGTTACTGGGGTGCTCCAATTCCTTTAATTAAATGTAGCTCTTGTGGAGTAGTGCCAGAAATTAAAGAGAATTTACCAGTTGCACTTCCTGAAGATGTTGAGATAAATGGAGAGGGTAATCCTCTTGATTTACACCCTACATTTAAATATGTTAAATGTCCAAAATGTGGAAGCGACGCTGAGCGTGAGACAGACACTTTAGACACTTTTGTGCAGTCTAGTTGGTACTTTTTAAGGTACGCTGTAGATCCTAAGCTTGCGAAAAGTGAAGCTTTTGATAAAGAGTCAATTGATTACTGGATGAATGTAGATCATTACATTGGTGGGATTGAACATGCAATCTTACACCTACTTTATGCACGTTTTTTTACAAAAGTAATGCGTGATTTAGGACACATTAAAAATGATGAGCCTTTTTCACATCTTCTAACTCAGGGTATGGTGCTAAAAGATGGCGCTAAGATGAGTAAGTCAAAGGGTAATGTTGTAGACCCTGATGGAATTATTAAAGATTATGGCGCTGATACTGCAAGACTATTTATACTTTTTGCAGCTCCTCCAACAAAAGAGCTAGAGTGGAATGATAAAGGTGTAGAGGGTGCATATAAATTTTTAAAACGCTTTGCTGAACGCTCTTCAAACGCTACAAAAGCAGATAAAATACCTCTAATTGACCACAATAGCTTAAATAATGAAGAGAAAGAGGCACGTAAAAAAGTTTATGAAGCATTAAAGCGCTCAGAGTATGTTTTTACAGACAGTCATGCTTTTAATACACTAATAGCTGGTGTAATGGAGGCATTAAACGCTTTGAATATGCAAAAAAATAGTAGTGTTTGGACAGAGGGTTATTTTATTTTACTCCATGTATTAGAGCCAATTGTGCCACATCTTGCGTGGGAGTTAAGTACAGAACTTTTTAATCGTGCAAATTTTTCTTCTATAAAAATATTAGAAGAGGTATTTGTTGCCTCTAGTTTGACATTAGCTGTTAGTATTAATGGAAAACGCAGACTAGAAATTGAAGTAGCAGTTGAAGCTTCAAAAGAGGAAATAGAGAAAATTGCATTAGAGCAAGCTACAAAATGGACAGATGGAAAAACTATTGTTAAAGTAATTGTAGTACCTAATAAATTAATAAATATTGTAGTTAAATAGGGTTTACCTATTTAGAAGATATATTATGATGAACAAGATAGTCCAATATTCTTATACTCTTGCGGAGTGTCTTGTGCAAAATGCTCAAACTCAGGAAGCTCATCATATGGATGTGTCGCAATGTGTAGTAGCGTTTCAACCATCGAGAAATCACCTTTTTCTGCTAGATTAATAGCTTTTTGAAGCATATAGTTTTTTAAAACATATTTTGGATTAATCTTTAGCATCTCTTTTTGACGCTCTTTTTGAGTACGTACCTCTTGCAGTAGACGATTATCATATGAGTTAATCCATTTATCTAGTATTACAGGCTCCATGACAATATCATATAGAGGTGTTCTATCTCCATTGTAACGGCTTAGAGTTCGAAAGAAAAGAGTGTGATCAACAAAAACCTCATGCAGTGTTACTACAAGCTCCTCAATAAGATTAATATCATCATCAATTTTAAGTAATAGTCCAAGTTTATCTCGCATCACCTCTATATATGCATTTGGATAGATACTACTACCGTACTCATCGAGTTTCTTTTGCATTCTCTCTTTAGAGATGATAGGAGAGAGTGCGCGTGAGAGCATTGTAAGATTCCAATAAGATATATTTGGCTGTTCGCCATAACTATAGCGACCAATTTTATCTGTATGGTTGCAAACATAGTTGTAGTTATAATCATCAAGCATAGCATATGGACCATAATCTATTGTAAGTCCTTCAATTGACATGTTGTCTGTGTTCATAACACCATGGTTAAAACCTACGCCTTGCCATTGTGCAATTAAAGTTGCGGTGCGCTCAACAATTTCACTAAACATCTTAAAAAAACGATCTTCATCATCTTGTAAGTGCTTATAAGATTGTTCAATGACATACTCAGCAAGCATCTCAAGTTTGGTATGTTCATTATTGTAATAGAAGTACTCAAAAGTACCAAAACGTACCCAACTAGTGGACATTCGCATTACAATTGCAGCATTGTGAATTTTATTGCGAATAACTTTTGTATTTGATCCTATAACTCCTAGTGCACGAGTGGTGGGAATACCTAAATGGTGCATCGCTTCGCTCATAAGATACTCCCGCACGGATGATGCTATAACAGCTCTCCCATCTGCCATACGTGAGTAGAGTGTCTCACCACCCCCTTTTAACTGCAGATTCCAATCAAATAGAGTTCCAAGGTTTATTGCCCTACCATCACCTAGCCATGGGTTATAGTGACCAAACTGATGTCCAGCATAGCACATTGCAAAAGGGCGCGAACCTTTAGGGATGTATGTGCCATTAAGTAATTCAATAAAATTAGTATAGTCAGAACTATTAATATCAAGATTAATTAATTTTGCGGCACTATCGCTAAAGCTTATTAAATAGGGGTTTTCTAGTGGTATAGGGTCGGTTAAAGTGTAAAACTCTTCATCTAATGAAAGGTAGGAATTTGTAAGTATCATATCGTCTATAGTCATGATATGATTTTACTTTTATAGTTCTTAAACTATAGTAGAGTAGGTAATTTAAATTTGTAGTCGCCTATTAGATTTATATATAAAAAGTTATTACCTTAAATTATAAGATAAATAGCAAATATTTTGTCATTTAACAAGCTTTCATGTATAATCATAAAAATTAAGTTAAACATTTACATGAGGTAATAATGGGAGTAATAAAGCATCAAACTATCACTAGAAAAAATATTCGAAATATGGTTGATCGCTTTTATAGTAAGATACTAAAAGATGAGCTTCTTGCTGACTTTTTTATTGAAAAGCTTGGTGATGAGATGATTACAGACGAATGGCAAAATCATCTAACCCTTTTAACATCTTTTTGGGCATCGATTATCTTAAATGATGGAAGTTACAAAGGACAACCTATAAAACCACATATGCATATGAAAGGATTAAAAAGAGAATCTTTTGAGAGGTGGTTAGAGCTTTTTTCCGAGACTGTAGATAAACTATATGTTAAAGAATCAGCTGATCTGTTTAAGACAAACAGTGAATCAATCGCAAAAAATTTTATTAAATTGTTAAACATTTAATATTTTTCATAAAACAGGTTATATGTCAGCAGTTTTATAGAGTATTGGAATAAATAGAGTAAAATACAAACTTAAATAAAGAGTTCTGATAGGTTACTGTTTTTATTGAGCCTGTAAGGAATTAAAATGTATGCAATAGGATTTGAAAGAGGTATGTTTTTAAATGAGAATGGAGAATAGTTTATGAGAAGAGTAAATATGCTACAAATTTTGAAAGTCACGCTTCTGATTTTTTTAATAAGTGGTTGTGGTTATCGTCCAGTTTCACATTATGCTCGTAGTGTAACAGATCAGAGTGTCTATATCTCTACTCAGACCTTTAAGCAAGATCCTGAAAATTCAGTTTTAATTAGAGATGCTTTGAGTGAGGCTCTTCAGATTAGAATGGGTGTTCGTCCAGTCAAAGAGGATAGTGCTAAAACTTCATTAAAGTTAGAGCTTGATAAGTTGACATTTTTACCTCTTCAATTTGATAGGAATGGTTATGTTGTTTTTTATCGCACAATTATTTCTATGAATGTAATAGCCTCAAAAGAGAAAGAACCATTTAAAGTTATGGGACATTTTGATTTTCCTGTTGAGCCAAATGCTATTATTACAGATAGTTTACGCTTTGAAGCGATTGAGAAAGCATCTTTGAAAGCTATTGACTCTTTAATATCTCAACTTGCAGTTCGTGGGCTATTAGGAGCTAAGTAATGCAGATAGAAAAACTTGCAAAACTAGCTCTTGCAAAACTTAAAAAATCAAGAAAAGGGTGGTCACCTGATAATTTTGAGCAGGCTTTTTGTGAAGAGGCAAAGAGGGCTAAATTTAAAATTGATGATTGTAATAAAATAGATAATTTTATATCTCAATTAGAACCTGAGATTCAAGATAGTTTGCATGAATATAGTTTAGAAACATTGCAAGATTTGTTTGATTTTGCAATTGTACGTATTAATCGAACTCATGGTGATGTAGCACAAAAGCAAGTTGAAATGCTTGTAGGTCTTTCAAGACATCTTTTAAACAGTATAGCTTCACTACATAATAAAGATGCATCCACATTAGCAGATGATTCACTTAAAAAACTATCATCTACACCAGATGAAAAACTTATTGACTCTCTTAAAAATCAGTGGATGAACTTTTTAACCACATATGATGATTCATTTTTAGAGAGATTGCTACCTGAAAAAATAGATAAAGATAACTTAGAAGAGCTTATTAAAAAAGCAACACGTTACTACTCACCGCTAACAGATTCGCAAGTTGTAGATAGTAGTGCTGCACTCTCTCTTTTGCAACACTCTTTAAAACCATCTTTAGTATATGATGAGAAGATAGAGACATTAGCCTTAGAGTTAGAAAAAAATCCAGATTCTCTAAATAGTAGTAAAATGCAAGAAGAGGCAGACATGATGATACGTCGTCGTGTGGAGTTAGATCGCGCTGCTTTTATGGAGACAATCTCTACACTTGATGATGTTATTGAAAAAATCTCATCTCAACTTATTAATATTATAGAGACTACTGATGGTAGTAGTGAACATCTAGTTGAGATAAAAAAGCGTCTTAAAAAAACTGAAACTTTAACAGATGTAAAGGCGATGGGTAAAAATCTTTTTGAAATTGCAACATCTTTGGAGAAAGAGAGTAATTTATTAAGTAGTGCAATGACTCAACAGCATAATATTATGGCTGCGATGCAAGAGCGTGTTAAAATGTTAGAAGAGCAGTTAAAAGATGCTCAGCAAGAGGGTGATGAAGACTTTTTAACAAAACTATATAACCGTAGAGGCTTTCAAAAGCACTTAGATGTAATAGAATCACAATTTAAACGACATAAAGATGATTTTACATTTGTAGCATTTGATATTGACTTTTTTAAGACAATAAATGACAAGTATGGGCATGACGCGGGAGATATTGTACTTAAAGCATTTGCGCAAGGACTAAAAGAGCACTCAAGAAGTGAAGATATAGTAGGGCGACTTGGTGGAGAAGAGTTTTTAGTAATACTGCCTAAAACAAAAAAAGATGGCGCAATGAAACTTGCAGATAAATTTAGAAAGCGCATTGAAAAAACAAAATTTATGTATAAAAAGAAGGTGATTTTAGTGACAGTTAGCGCAGGTGTCTCTTTAAGAAGTGAGCATGTTAGCTCAGATGAAGCCATTAAAGCGGCAGATAAAGCACTATACTTAGCGAAACAGCGTGGAAGGAATCAGGTTATACCAGCTTAATGAATTTACAAAATTTTTTAGAGAATAAACCGTTGTATTATGATGAAATTGATACTAAACGAATGTCAAATGTTTATGCGAAGATAAAAGAGCAACTTACAGTTTCAAAAGTTATTCATGTTGTTGGAACAAATGGTAAAGGTACAACAGGACGTTTTATCGCTCTTGCGTTAGCTGCTCAAGGTTTTATTGTAGGGCATTATAGCTCTCCACATGTTTTAGAGTTTAATGAGCGTATTTGGGTTAATGGCTCAAATATTGACAACTCTACTTTAGAAGAAGCACATGAAAAACTGTTTGCTATTTTAGGAGAAGAAGTTTCTGCTTCATTGACCTATTTTGAATACACAACATTTTTAGCCATTGTCTCATTCTCATCTTGCGAATGGATTATTTTAGAAGCTGGACTTGGTGGTGAGTATGATGCTACAAATGTTTTTGATTCAGAGATTAGTGTTATTACACCTATTGGGATAGATCATCAAAGTTTTTTAGGTGATACAATTGAAGAGATAGCTCTTACAAAATTAAGAAGTATAAATTTTCATGCAGTATTAGCAAGTCAGCCAGATAAAAAAGTTGTAGATATTGCAAAAGAGTTAGCTAAAGATAGTGGCTTTTGGCTAGAGCATACAGATAAGCTTCTTCGAAATGAAGATAGACAGATGATTAGAGAGTTAAGTGATGAGTATGTCCTAGGTGAGATATATGAACAAAATCTTAGTACTGCCTTAGCCACACTGAGAGCTTTAAACATGGAGCCAATGCGCTTTACTCCAAATAAACCATTTGGAAGATTAACTGTTGTTGCTCAAAATATTGTTGTTGATGTTGGACACAATCCACTTGCTGCTAGCGCTATTGTTAAAACTCTGACTCCTCAAACATTTACATTGATATATAATAGTTTTAATGACAAAGATATTGAGGGAACCCTAAAAGAGTTTAAACCTCTATGTGAAGCTATTGAAATTTTGTCGTTTGATAATGATAGATTAGCTAAGCAAAGTAGAATTGAGGATGCGGCAAAAGCATTAGATATTCCCTGTTCTGAGTTTAGAAATATTGATGAGCAGAAGGTATATTTAGTATTTGGTTCTTTTAGTGTGTTGGAACAATTTGTGCAAGTAATAAACAATGCAACATAAAAAACGTTTTTCTATAACAGTTTGTGATTTACATGGTATAAGACAGTACTCCCTGCACCAGATTATTAAAAAAATTGTACTCTATTTTATTCTTGGAGTTTTAGCCTTTTTGGCAATTGCCTTAGCAATTATCTATTACTTAGACAATTCAGTAGAAGAGCTTGAAAACAAGCGTGAATTAGTGATAGAAGCAAATAGTATACTTCAAGAAAAAAATATAAATTTAAAAAATAGTGTGAAGCAAAATGAAATTATGCTTCAAAATGTAACAGATAAATTAGAAGATATTGAAAGCATAATGGGTATGAAGCCACCAAAAGATTTAGACCTTTTACAAAGGTTTGATAGTGCTAAGCTAAACAGTAAAGAGATGGCATTTATGCTTCAGCACATTCCAAGCGGAGACCCTGTACCAAATAGATTTATAACAAGTAAATTTGGTTGGAGAATACATCCAACATTAAATAAAAAAGAGCGCCACCCAGGAATAGATTTGCGTGCAAAGATGAATACAAAAATTGTTGCAACTGCCAATGGGATAGTTGAATATGGCGCATATCATAAAGGTAGTGGTTATGGTAGGCTGATTATAATTGATCATGGTTTTGGCTTTAAAACAATGTTTGGTCACTTAAAAGCTATAAAGGTAAAACCTGGACAATTTATAAAAAAGGGTGACTTGATAGGATTTAGTGGTAGTAGTGGAATGAGTAATGGTCCACATCTACATTATGAAGTGCGTTATATTCAACGTATATTAGACCCTATTAACTTTATGAAGTGGGATATGAGTAATTTTCATGAAATTTTTAAAAAGGAGAAAAAGGTACAATGGCAATCTTTAACCAAGGCGATCAATTACCAAAGCAAGATGCTCAAACAACAATAATTACAGAGGGTGCTACTCTTAATGGAGAGATGAAACTTAGTTGTAATTTATATGTTGATGGAGAGTTTGAGGGAGTAGTACACTCAACTTCTACCGTGACTGTTGGAAAAAATGGGCGTATAAAAGGCGATATTAAAGCTCAAAAGATAATGGTTCAAGGAATAATTGATGGCTCATTAGATTGTGAGAGATTGGAAATTTTATCTTCTGGAAAAGTTCATGGAAAGATTCTTACCTCTGAACTTGTAGTTGAAGCTCAGGCTGAATTCTCAGGAGAGAGTCATTTGAAAAAAAGTTCAGATGTAAAAGTAGATAAAAAAGTTAGTAAAGAAGAACAAGAGCCAAAAGTTGATACAAAGTAGTCTTTACGAAGCACTCAAAAATGGACAGAGCTTTGATGTTTTATTAACAGAAGATGCTACTGAGGCAAACTCTGCATATGAAGTTTGTAAGTTTTTAGGTGTTGAAGCTTTAGTACTACCTGATTTTAGGGCTTCATATTTAGAAGATTTACGTACTTACGATGTTGAGCTATCAGAGCTTTTCAGTGCTCTAAATAGCTACTACAATGCAAAGAAAAAGCCACTAATAATTTCACCAATCAAAACACTTAGATTTACAGTTCCAAAGGCTAGCTGTTTTGAGGTAAAAACAGTTGAATTTGCTCAAACTTTAGATTTAAAACTGTTTAAAGAGCAGATGCTTCATTGGGGCTATATATTTGTTGATATTGTAACAAGACGTGGTGAGATTTCTATTCGTGGTGATATATTAGATATTTTTAGTTTTCACGAAGAGAAACCGCATAGAATCTCATTATTTGATGATGAGATAGAAGAGATAAAACTTTTTGACGCGACAACGCAAAAAAGTGAATCATCTGAAATTGAAAAAATCACTATCACTCCAGCTTTTTTAGCACTAGATGAAGAGAAGTTTAACTCATTGCAGACAAGAGTTGAAAATAGTAGTGCAGATACATTAAGTAGAGATATATCAGCACTTGGCTTTTGGTATTTGGATGAGTTAGCAGAAAATTTTTTAGAGAATAAAAAAGTTTTACGCTCGCCTCAAGTTGGTGCAATAATCGATGAGATAGAGGAGTTTGATAAAAATACAGTTGACCTGAATTTCTTTAAACAAGAGATTATAGAAGATGCCACAGAGTATAAAGAGTTAGCATTAACTGAATTAAACTCTATTTTAGAGCTTCACAAAAATAAAAAAATCACACTTATTGCAAAAAGTTCTTCTGTCATTAGGCGTTCTGAAATTGAGGCAGATGTAGAGTATACACTTCATGAGAGTGATGCGATTGTAAATTTGATTAGCTCTACTGAGTTAATAGTATCTTTAAATGTTAGTGTAAAAGTAAAACGTAGACGAAAAAGTAACATAATTTTAGATGAGTTAAAACCTACAGATTATGTTGTACATGAAGATTATGGTGTTGGAATCTTTCAAGGTATAGAGTCAGCTGAAATAATGGGAGCAAAGCGTGATTTCTTAGCTATAAAGTATCAAGGTGATGAACGTGTTTTACTCCCAGTTGAAGCACTTGATAGGATTGATCGCTATGTTGCAGATAGTGGCTCTTTACCTGTTTTAGATCGTCTTGGAAAGGGAAGTTTTGGAAAACTAAAAGCCAAAGTAAAAACAAAACTTTTAGAGATAGCTTCAGCTATTGTTCAGATGGCAGCACAACGTGAGTTAATAGATGCACCATCAATTAAAGTTGATGTCTTTAAACAGAGTGCATTTGAGGGACGTAGTGGTTTTGAATATACAACTGATCAAACAAGCGCCGTTGAGGCCATTTTAGATGAACTTAGAAGTGGAAAAGTGATGGATAGACTTTTAAGTGGTGATGTTGGTTTTGGAAAAACTGAAGTTGCGATGCAGGCAATGTATGCAACTGTTAGAGGTGGCTACCAAGCTGCGATGGTTGTACCAACGACACTTTTAAGTCATCAACACTTTAAAAGTGTACAAGAGAGATTTAGTGAGTATGATATATCAGTCGCTAGAATAGATCGTTTTGTAACGGCTCAAGAAAAAAAGGGTGTTTTACACTCTCTAAAAGAGGGAACTGTTGACATAGTTATTGGAACTCATGCGCTTTTTGGTGTTGCATTTAAAAAATTGGGTCTTGTAATTATTGATGAAGAGCATAAGTTTGGAGTTAAGCAAAAAGAGAAATTAAAAACAATGTTTGAGAGGACTCATCTTCTTAGCATGAGTGCCACTCCAATTCCAAGAAGTCTAAATATGGCGCTTAGTTCTATTAAGACACTTAGTAATTTAAATACTGCACCACTTGAACGCAAAGGTGTAAAAACATTTGTAAAAGAGTATGCAGATGCACTAGTTAAAGAGGTTGTAATGCGTGAGTTACGTCGCGCTGGACAGATTTTTTATGTTTTTAACTCTATTGCTCAAATGCAGAGTAAGAAAGAGTCACTGTTAGCTTTTATGCCTAATCTTAAAATTTTAATGCTTCATTCTCAAATATCTGCGGCCGTTACTGAAAAAGAGCTACTCGCATTTGAAGAGGGTAAATATGACATGTTGCTATCAACTTCTATTATAGAATCAGGTATTCACATGCCCAAAGTTAACACAATGTTAGTTGATGGTGCAGATAGATTTGGAATGGCAGATTTACATCAACTTCGTGGTCGTGTTGGACGTGGGGCACGCGAGGGATATTGTTACTTTTTAGTCGAAGATAAATCAAAACTTACACCAGAAGCGACAAAACGTCTAGTAGCATTAGAATCTAACTCATTTTTAGGAAGTGGTTCAGTCTTAGCTTACCATGACTTGCAGATAAGAGGTGGTGGAAATCTCTTAGGTGAAGCACAAAGTGGACATATTAAGAATATCGGTTATACACTCTATCTTAGAATGTTAGAAGAGGCTATAAATCAACTTACTAATAAGGGTACTCAAGAGAAACAAAAAGTTGATATTCAGTTAGGAGTTAGCGCCTATCTTTCAGATGAGTTGATAGAGACAGATAGATTGCGTTTAGAGTTGTACAGAAGATTAAACAGATGTAGTACTCCTTCTGAAGTTTATGAGATAGAAGAGGAGGTTAATGACCGCTTTGGCAAAATTGATTCATCAAGCCGTCTTTTCTTCGATTTAATGGTTGTAAAAATATTGGCACTAAATGCTGGAATTTTAAAGGTTAGCAACTTTGGTCAAAATGTCTTTTTTGATTTTGGTGATGAGAAAAAAGTTAAACATGTGGCTAGAAGTAAAGATGATGATGATGTAATGAATTGTGTTCTGAGTGAGCTTAGGAAAATGAAGTCTAATTAGGGAGATATAAAATGGATATAAATCATATAGAAGAGACTTTACAAAAATTTTCTGCAGATAGAGAGTGGGGTGAACTTCACAATCCAAAGAATTTAGTCATGGCACTCAGCGGTGAAGTAGGTGAACTTAATGAGATATTTCAGTGGTTAACTGAAGAGCAATCTAAAGTACTCTCTAAAAATATTAAAGTTCACGCATCAGATGAGATTGCAGACATTGCCATATATCTCATAAATCTATGTATGAAGTTAGATATAAACCTAGAAGATGCAATTTTACAAAAAATGAAAAAGAATGAACTAAAATACCCTGCAAGTAAGTTTAAAGGTAGTAATCTCCCTTATGAAGAGAAGATTACCAATCAATAGGAAAGTAATCTTTTAAAAATTTACCTGACCAATGTTTACCTGTGTTAATTCCATCAATAAATGGATCGCATACACGAGCTGCACCATCTACAATATCAAGTGGAGGTTGAAAGTCGTGTAAATCCTCTTTTTTCTTTGCTAGTTCAACAGGATCTTCATCTGTTACCCAGCCAGTATCTACTGCATTCATAAAAATACCATCTTTTGCAAGTTCAGCTGCTGAGGTATGAGTAAGCATATTTAGAGCAGCTTTTGCCATATTTGTGTGAGGGTGGCGTGAGATTTTTTTAAATCTATGGAACTTACCCTCCATTGCAGTAACATTTACCATATGTTTTTTCCCAGTATAATCTCGTTTCATCATTGGTGCTAAACGGTTGCATAGAACAAATGGAGCGATTGCGTTAACAAGTTGAACTTCTACCATCTCAGGAGTCTCAATCTCTCCCAAATTTAAGCGCCAGCTATTTGTTTTTCGTAAATCTACTTGCTGCAAGTCAACATCAAGTTCACCTGATGGGAAAACCTCTTTTGCTACAAGAGAGTTATCAAAACTATATGGAATTTGAGAAAGTTCTGCTGATGCACGCAGGCCAATACCAGGCCCAGATCCATGCCAAGCCACTGGAAGTGCTGACTCTTTACTTATATCAGTTTCGCAAAAATGACCTAACTCCTGTTTACATGCCTCATGGTTTTTAAGAAGACTCTGTACATCTTTAGGCAGTGCTGAAAATGCTTTTTTCTCCTCATCAATCATATGCGCATAAAAAGCAGCAGGTCTACGAACAGTTTGTGCTGCGTTATTTATTAAAATATCTAACCTATCATAAGTCTGTTCAATATAGTTTGCAAAAATTTCAACACTTGGTGTGTGACGCAGGTCTAGTCCATGAATGTGAAGCCTATGTTGCCATTCACTGAAATCTTTCTCTTTTGCAAAACGGAGTCCAGAATCAACAGGAAAGCGAGTTGTCGCTATAACTGTAGCACCAGAACGTAACATCATAAGTGTTGCATGGTAGCCAATTTTTAGGCGTGAACCAGTAATTAGTGCAACTTGCCCAGTCAAATCAGTTGTTTGATGACGCTTTTCATAATTTATGTCACCACATTTTTTACACATAGTGTCATAAAAATGGTGAAGAGTGGTAAATTTTGCTTTACAGACATAACAATTTCTTTCTGAGCTTAAAGATGGTTCATCTTTTTGCTCATGGTCACCATCTACTCTATCAGGGGCAATAAATATCTTTGCTTCACGTGCAGATCTTATGCCTGTTTTTGCTCTTGCTTTTCGTTCATTTGCAACACTCTTTAGACGCTTTATTTTTTTTACATCTTTTTTACGTTTTCTAATTTCATCTTTGTTTGGTCGTGACAATTCGCCAGATGCTTTTAGTAAAGATACTCTTTGCTCATTGCTAAGATAAACCAGTTGTTCACTATTCTCAGCAATTGAAGTTAACATATTAATTAGTTCGTCAATTTGCTGCTTTGAATATGGTATTCCTTGATTGTTGTTTATATCTTTATCCATTCTGAAATATTACCCTTTAAGAACTTTATATTTATTATACTCTTAATTTATATCGCTAATTGTTTCATTCATGGATATATTTTATTTTTTTTTATTTAAAAAAATTATACATATTGTTTAATGTAGATTGAATAATAAGTTTGTTAACATAATATAATTATAATTCTTGTCAGGAGTTGCTAAAATGTTTAAAAATTTTAAAATAAATCAAGTTTTATGGGGTACTGCTTTTTTTATCGCCTTAATTATGTCTATAAACTCAATATATACATACAAAAATATTTATAACGCTGAAGAGCTTATGAATAAAAAAAGAGATGAAGTTTCCCCTCAAATTTATAGGTTTTTGAATTTAAAAATAGATGTAATTCAGGTTCAGCAGTGGTTAACTGATATTTCTGCAACAAGAGCTCATGAGGGTTTTGATGATGGTTTTGATGAGGCAAAAAAATATTTTAATCATGGCAATGAAATTTTAGATGTTCTTGTAGCCGATCATAAGCGTTTTCATGAAGATGAGATGATACAAAACTTACAAGCTTTTAAAGATGATTTTAACTCCTTTTATAGCATTGGTGTAAAGATGGCGAACGCTTATATTGAAGGTGGTGCTACTGAGGGAAATAAGATGATGCTGGAGCTTGATCCATTTGCAGAGAAACTAGCAGATAGATTAGAAATTTGGATTAAAGATCATTCTGAAGAAAATGTTTTAGCAGAAGATAATATATCTCAATATTTAGTTGATATAAACCGTCAGGTAATAATTGCATTTGCTATTTTAATGCTACTTGTAATAGGCTCTTTTAGTGGCATATCTTCAGTTATGAATTCTGTAAAGATAATACACGCTCATCTTAAAAAATTAGCAAAATTAGATTTTAGTGGTCATTTAGAGTGTGTTGGAAAAAATGAAATAACAGATATTTCAGTATCTTTAAATGAAGTGACACAAGAGATAAAAAATGTAATTATCGCTCTAAATAAAGCTTCTGAAGAAAATGTGTCAATATCTGAACAATTAACAAGTTCAGCTTCAATTGTAAAAGAGAACATTGGAAGTTCAACAGATATTATAGTTAAAACATCAGATAGTGTTACATCTATGAAGAGTGAAATTGACACTTTTGTAGAAGATGCTATGGCTAGTAAAAATGATATTGAAAATGCCAATAAAAGACTTGATGATGCAAAATTAGAAATAATAAATTTAACTCATAAAGTTCAGCATACATCTGAAGTTGAAATAGAGTTAACTGCTAAGATGCAGTCACTATCACAAGAAGCAGATCAAGTTAAGATGATTCTAACAGTAATAGGAGATATTGCAGAACAGACTAATCTTTTAGCACTTAATGCTGCTATTGAAGCTGCTCGCGCTGGTGAGCATGGACGTGGGTTTGCTGTTGTTGCTGATGAAGTTAGGAAGTTAGCAGAACGCACTCAAAAGTCTCTTTCAGAAATTTCAGCTACAATAAACGTTATTGTACAATCTATTTTAGATGTAGGGGCACAGATGGATATTAACTCAAAAGATATAGAGGAGTTAGCTGGAATATCTAGTGGTGTTGAAAATAGCATTAATGAAGTAGTTTTAGTTATGGATAATGCAGTTCATGAAAACGAAAATACTGCAAATAATTTCATAGTTACAGGCAAGCATATTAATGTGATGAAAAATGAGGTTGAAGAGATAAATAATTATTCAGAGAGTAATATTAATAGTGCTAGTGAAATTGCTCAAGCATCTGGGTATTTATTTGACTTAACTGGTAAATTAAATACTCAGATTGAAAGATTTAAAATATCATAGTATTAAAGGTGGGGCTAACTTAATGCCATATGATTTGAAAAACAAGTTAGTTGTTGGAATCTCATCTCGTGCTCTGTTTGATTTAGAAAATGAAAATAAAATATTTGAAGAGAAAGGGTTAGATGAGTATTACAGGTATCAGATTGCAAATGAGAATAATACACCTAAAAAAGGTACTGCGTTTAATCTTGTAAAAAATATTTTAAAAATAAACTCTTACTTTGAGGTTCCTCAAGTAGAAGTTATTATCTTATCTAGAAACAATAGTGCTACAAGTCTTAGAATCACAAAAGCGGCTGAATATTACGATTTAGATATACAGAGATCTGCTTGGACAGGTGGTAATAAAATATCTAAATATTTAGCGCCATTTAAAGTTGACCTGTTTCTATCTGCACATGAGTATGATGTCCAAAATGCGATTAATACAGGTGTTGCGGCCGCTAGAATACTTCCAATAGAGACTCAGTCTGAACAAGAGCATGAACAGGTTAGAATTGCTTTTGATGGTGATGCAGTACTGTTTTCAGAAGAGTCAGAGAAGATATTTAAAGATAATGGACTAGAAGCTTTTTTAAAACATGAAGCTGTAAACGCAAAAAACCCAATGTCAGAGGGACCATTTGCAAAGTTACTTAAACTTATTTCAAATATTCAAAAGAACTTTGATGAGCATAATACTCCAATACGAACAGCTCTAATAACAGCTAGAAATTCACCAGCACATGAGAGAGTTATTCGTACTCTTAATGCTTGGGGTGTAAGGATTGATGAGACATTTTTCTTAGGTGGTGTAGAAAAATATGAGGTAGTTAAAGCTTTTGGTGCTGATATATTTTTTGATGATCAAGATATACACTTAAAAAGTACCTCAAAAGAGACACCAAGTGCTAAGGTTCCATATAAGAGTGAAAGTTGAAAATATTAATATTTTCAACTTTAATGTTAGTAGTTAATTTCGTTTTTGCTTTTGCAAAAGAGCCTTTAATTGATGTAAAAGAGCAGATACCAACAATAAAGTTAGATATTCGCTACTTTACAGAGAAAAACTTTGTTGGTAAAAAAATTGATGCTTATGAGGCACCTAAGTGCTTTTTGACTTTAGATGCTATAAAAGCACTTCGCGCTGTACAAAAAGAGTTGTTAGGTAAAAACTTGTCTCTTAAACTATTTGATTGCTACCGTCCACAGCGTGCAGTTAACCATTTTGTAAGATGGGCAAAAGATATTAATGATACTAAAATGAAAGTAGAGTACTATCCATCTGTAGATAAAAAGCATCTTTTTATAGATGGTTATATCGCTGCTAAATCTGGACATAGTAGAGGTAGTACTCTTGATGTAACTATTGTTGATTTAAATAATAGTGAATTAGATATGGGAACAAATTTTGACTATTTTGATTTATCTTCTCACACTGAAAATGACTCTATAAGTTTAAAAGCACAAAAAAACAGGCTATTTCTTAGAGATATTATGAGTAAATATGGCTTTAAGAATCTTAAAGAGGAGTGGTGGCACTATTACCTCATAAATGAACCATATCCTTCTGAATATTTCGATATAGTTGTAAAATAATTTTATCAACTAGGAATAGAATATGACAAATGATTTTATGAGGGCAATGGACTTTAGACATGCGTGTAAAGTTTTTGATGAGACAAAAAAAATCTCTGATGAGGATATAAAGTTTATTTTAGAAGCAGGTAGAAAATCTCCATCCTCTTTTGGTATGGAAGCGTGGAAGTTCTTAGTTATCACTAATGATGACTTAAAGGCGAAAATTAGACCTGCTTGTTGGGATCAGGTTCAAGTTACTTCATGTTCTCATCTTGTAATTGTACTGGCTGGAATCGATAGCGTAAAAGTAGGTAGCGGTATTCCTAAACAGAGATTTGAAAGACGTAAAATGCCACAAGAGCAGTTAGATTTCTATTTAGGACTTTACGCAGGACATTTAGAAAAAACTTTAAGTTCAGATAGCAATATATATTCATGGACAGCAAGACAAAGTTATATCGCAGCTGCCAATATGATGACAGCTGGTGCATTTGTAGGAGTTGATTCATGCCCAATTGAGGGTTTTGATAAAGAGAAAGTAGAAGAGATTTTAAGTCTTGATACAACTAAGTATCAGCTCTCTGTAGTTATTCCATTTGGATATAGATTAAATGAGCAATCTTCTCAGCTTAGAGAACCATTTGAAGATATAGTAGAATTTATTAAATAAAAAGGAGAGTTGTTGAGTAGTTTTAAAAATGTTGAAGTAACAAAAGAGGCAAATGTCTATTTTGATGGAAAAGTTGTAAGTTACAGTGTTGGTTTTGATGATGGTAGTATTAAAACTTTAGGTGTTATGCAAATTGGTGAGTATGAATTTGGTACAGCGGATGCAGAAATTATGGATATTTTAAATGGTGAGTTAGATGTGACACTTCCAGGCGCAACTAGCTCAATTGTAATTAAAGGCGGTGAAAGTTTTGAAGTTCCTGCTAACTCAAAATTTACTGTAAATGTTAAAGCTATTGCTGATTACTGTTGTACTTATATTAAATAGTTTTAAATAATTTAGAGAGTTCAACCTACATTCATGAGGGTATATTTAATGAGGTCTATTATGAAGAGGCTACGAAAGCCTCTTTAAAAATTGAGAGATATATAGAGGAGAATTTGAGGTAATCTATTTTTTATATGTAACTTTTACCTGAAAATCAAGATTGCCTTTTTTACCCATTTGAACACTTATATCTTTGTCAGTTACTGCTTGTGCTAGTGCTGTCATACCTATACCATTAGCTTGTGAAGCATTAAATGACATGTCTAGTTCATCAAACTTATCTTTTCCCTCAGATATTAAATCAACTATTTGTTCAAAGCTAATATCTTCTACTTTGTTTAGCTCATTTTCATTTATTGCTTTATCGATGATGCCAGTTTTCTCTCCAATTTTCTTTCCAGCTTTATAGGTCATTCCAAATGGTGTTAACATAAATGCTTTTTTAGCAAAATCTAATGTTTTATCTTTAAGGCTATCCTCTTCAACAACATTTCCTTCACTATCTTTAAACTCTACTTTACCAGTGTCAAATGCAAGGTTTGCGTTAGTTATCTCTATTTTCTTTTTCATATTAATTTTCCTTTTTTAATTTAAACTTCAATTGCTGAACCAGTAACTATAGTGCTAAGTAAATCAGCATCAGTTATTTTAACATTTAGTTCATCAAATAGTGAGCTGTGAGTACTACTTAACATCACTCTAAGACCTGTGATTGGCTCAATTGACTCAGCTACCGCTCTTGGTCTTAACGAACTTATGCTAGCTTTAATTGTTGTATTAATGTTGTTTTTTGCCCATCTTGCATAAACTCTAGCTGTAAAATCATATTGTACTTTATCACACTCTCTTTCCTTCTCGCTTATGTCTAGACTAAGAGATGCCATATCTTTCATAAGCTCTTTATACCCTTTTTCATCTTTTGCCAAACGTTTTTTTATGAGTCTATGAACTAAGAGGTCACTATACCTTCTGATTGGTGAAGTAAAATGTGTATATGTCTTAAAGCCTAATCCAAAGTGCTCACTAGATTCTGCGTAGTATCTAGCTTGCATCTGTGACTTAATTAATATAGCGTCAATCTGCTCTTTCATTAATGTCTGATTTGAAACTTTTTGAATCTCTTTAAACATATCTCTAACATTCTCTTGGTGTTTAATTGGAATACCTAGAGTTCCAAGTTGTTCATAAAGCCCAGAAAGCTTCTGCAAAGATGGTTCATCATGAACTCTAAAGAGACCTTTTCCTTTCATCATAATCGCAGCTTGAACATTACACAACAGCATACATTCCTCAACTAGTGAGTGTGAGGGAGTTGAGTGCTCTAGGGTTGTAAATTCGAGCAGTAGATTCTTATCTAAGTGTTGGCGTGTCTCTGTTGTTTGAAAGTCAAGACCATCTTTTAGACGTTCATGGCGTATTTTTTTTGTTAGCTCATATAGTTTATTTATGTATGAAAACTTTTTATCAAACGTTTTAGGGTTTTCAAGATGTTCATCAATTTCATCATATGTAAAGCGATTAGCACTCTTTATTTTTGCCTCATAAAATTTAGAAGTTTTAACTGATGTTCCATCCATTTTCATCTCGCATACAAAAGCAAACCTCTCAACATGAGGTTGTAATGAGCATAACTCTTCACTAAGTTTATATGGTAGCATTGGAACTGCTCTGTGTGCAAAGTAGATGCTAAAACCTCTTTTTTGTGCCTCAATATCTAGTGGTGAGCCCTCAGTAACAAATGCACTTACATCTGCTATTGCAACATATAGAGTTTTTGATGTTGTATCAAAATAGATTGCATCATCATAATCTTTTGCGGTAGTTGGATCTATTGTAGAAAAGTTTAGTTCAGTTAAGTCAACTCTATGGGGTTCATCTGGCATAGTTGTAGGTAGAGATGAAATAACTTTTTCATCAAATTCATCTGGTCTATTGTGACGTGCTAGAGATATTATCTCATCAACTCTTGCATCACTTAAGTGTCCAATTTCAGATACAACTTCAGTAGCATCAAAGTTTAACTCTAAAATTGTTTCATCTCTGTATTTAAACGCGTCAATGTTAGTTGTAATTGGAGTTGAAGTCAATATATCAAGAAGTTGATTATCCTTAACTAGTACTAGAACTTTGCGAGATGCACTTTGTACTACTAAAGTAACAGTACCGCTAGCTGAAACTCTTGGTGAGATAATACGCCTAGCAATTACAAGGTCACCATTTTTAGCATCTGCTAAATTCTCTTTGTCAATAAATAGTTCATCTGTCTTAGAGTGCAAAGCACGAATATATGCAGAACCTGATTGGCTGAATTCTATGTATCCGACTATATAGCGTGTATTAAATAGAAAAAAATTGTTTTCAGTTTTTAAAATTTTTAGACTTTGAAGTTTAGAGATAAAAGTCTGTTCAGAATCTTTTAAAGTAGCATTTGAAGCAATCCCAGCGTCAAGAAGACGCCAAAGGAGTTCAATCATTATTCTTCTGCAGGCGCAAGTGTACTAAGAGCTGCTTCAAAAGATGGTCTATCAAGTTCAAATTCATCAACAATAGCTAGGGCAGCTTCAATTGATTCAGGTGTTATTGTAGCATTTATATTTATTGCTAAACGTACCGCTTTAAGTGAAGCTGACAGAAGCTTTGCTTCATCAGGTGCTTTTGATGGATCGTCACTATTTTCAATGATTGTTATAAGCTCAGGCTCAAACTTCCAGTGATCAAAGATAGTTGCTGATACCGCTGCAGTTTTCGTACCACAATACTCCTCTTCAGCTTTATCAACTCCTTCAGCTTTTAGTTTTTCACTAAACTCTTTTGCACACTTCTCCTCTTCTACACATCTACTGATTAAAACTTTTCCAAGCTCAACCAAAAATGCTGCAGGAGATAGTGAGTTTACTAGAGCTGGTTTAGTTTTTTTGTACCATGCAGCCACTAGAGCATTTTGCATCTCTGAGAGTTGAGCAAAAATATCTGGTGTAATTCCATAAGGAGATAGGTCTAGTGTAAAGCTCTCTTTAACGATTGTAGCAAGAGCAAAACCTCTAACTGTCCCCATACCAAAAAGAGAGACTGCTTGACCAACATTGTTTATCTCTCTACTAAAACCGTAAAGTGGCGAGTTTGCAGCTTTAAGCAGACTAGCTGTGAGCATAGGGTCACGCTCTAAAATTTTTGTCATATCTCTAAAAGTACTCTCAGGGTTATGATAAACAGATTCAATTTGAGCAATAGATTCAGGCAACGGAGGAAGTTGCTTGATCTGTCTTTTTAATATTTCTTTCATATATAGCACACCTTCAAACATCAATTGTCGGTATTCTACTACATAAATTCTGTAATTCAAATAAGATAAATATATTTTTAGCTACAATTGCGAAAATTTAGAGCACAAGGACGTTATCGTGGCATTAAACGTATATTATGACAAAGATTGTAATCAAGATATTATAAAAAGCAAAAAAGTTGCAATGATTGGTTTTGGTTCTCAGGGTCATGCTCACGCAGAAAATCTTCGTGATAGTGGTGTAGAAGTAGTTGTAGGTCTTCGCAAGGGTGGAAGTAGTTGGGCAAAAGCAGAAGCTAAGAACTTTTCTGTAATGACAGTAGCTGAGGCTTCAGCTGTTTCTGATGTAGTTATGATTTTACTTCCAGATGAAAATCAGGCAGAAATTTATGAAAATGAAATTGCTCCTAACTTAAAAAGTGGTGCTACTATCGCTTTTGGGCATGGTTTTAATATTCATTATGGTCGTATTAAACCAGCATCTGACATTAATGTAACAATGATTGCTCCAAAAGCACCAGGACACACTGTACGTTCTGAGTTTGTTCGTGGTGGTGGAATTCCTGATTTAATTGCAATTGGCGCAAATCCTAGTGGAACAACTAAAGAGTTAGCTCTTTCATACGCTTCTGCTATTGGTGGTGGACGTACTGCAATTATTGAGACAACTTTCAAAGATGAGACAGAAACTGACCTTTTTGGTGAGCAAGCTGTTCTTTGTGGTGGAGCAACTGCACTTGTTCAAGCTGGTTTTGAGACATTAACTGAAGCTGGTTATGCTCCTGAACTTGCATATTTTGAGTGTCTGCACGAACTTAAGTTAATTGTTGACTTAATGTTTGAGGGTGGAATTGCTGATATGCGTTATTCAATCTCAAATACTGCTGAGTATGGTGACTATGTTTCTGGAAAACGTGTTGTTAATGCTGAGAGTAAAGCTGCAATGAAAGAAATCTTAACTGAAATCCAAGATGGACGTTTTGCAAAAGACTTTATCCTAGAGGGTCAAGCAGGTTATCCAAGAATGAATGCTGAGCGTAATAACGCAGCTGCATCATTAATTGAGCAGACTGGAAATGGTCTTCGTGAAATGATGCCATGGATTGCTAAAAACAAAATTGTTGATTTAGATAAAAACTAGTACTTCCTTCAAAAAATGTGCCTTTTGGCACGTTTTTAATTTTTACTTTCTGCTTATGGCACTTTAATTGCTTATAAAAACTATAATTAAAAACTTTTTTCGTATAAAGAGGACAAATGGGTACAGTTATTACAGTTACGTCTGGTAAGGGTGGTGTTGGAAAATCAACAACAACAGCAAATATTGCAGTAGGATTAGCTAATGAGGGTAATCGTGTTGTAGCGGTTGACTTTGATATTGGTTTACGTAACTTAGACATGATTTTAGGTCTTGAAAACCGTATTGTTTATGATGTAATTGATGTTATGGAGGGTAAATGTAATCTTTCGCAAGCGCTGATTAATGATAAAAAAAGTAAGGGTCTATTTTTCCTGCCAGCTTCACAAACTAATGATAAAGATGTTTTAGAGAGAGAAAAAGTTAAAAATTTAATAGAAGCACTGAGAAATGATTTTGATTATATTTTAGTGGATTCTCCTGCTGGAATTGAGAGTGGGTTTGAACACTCTATTGCATTTTCTGATCGAGCGCTTATTGTATCTACTCCAGATGTCTCTGCTGTTCGTGATGCTGATCGCGTTATTGGTATAATTGATGCAAAAAGTGAAAAAGCAAAAAGAGGTGAAGAGGTTCAAAAGCACGTTATTGTAAATCGTATTAAACCTGATATGGTTGAACGTGGTGATATGCTTAGTATTGATGATGTCCTTGGAATCTTAGCTTTACCATTAATTGGCGCGGTTCCTGATGACGAGGGCGTTGTAAGTTCAACAAATACGGGTGAGCCAATTGTTCGTAGTGATAAAGCACTCTCAGGTGAAGCGTATCGTAGAATTACAAAAAGAATTATGGGTGAAGATGTTGACTATATGGACTTAAAAGCTAAAAAAGGTTTTGCTGCAATGTTTAAAGGACTTTTTAAATGAGTCTAATTGAGAAATTTTTTGGAAAGAAGAAAGCTAGTGCAGAATCTGCAAAAGATCGTTTAAAAATTATGCTCGCTCATGAGCGGGCAGATAATAGTTTTCCATTCATGGATGATTTAAGAAAAGATTTAATTGAAGTTATTAAAAAATATACTGAAGTTGAGGACATTCATATTACAACTGAAAAAAATCGTGACATTGACCTTCTTGAGGTTGAAATTGTTTTAGGTAAAAGTGCAAAACATTAATGTCAAAAAAGAGCAGAAAAAGAGCTAAAAAATCTTTTCATCTATCTAAAAAGAGAATTTTAGCAGTTCTTTTAGTTGCTATTTTTGCAGTTGGAATTTCACTCTCAATTGGTGTTCTTAGTTTTGAGTTAGGTAGTAAACATGCAAGTGAGAAGCTTGAAAAAAAAGAGATAGAGATTAGTAAGCTCAAAAAACTTCAAGATTTACTTGAAAGTAGTCAAAAAGAGATAGCTGAATATGATCTTGGTATTTCAGAAATTGACGATTTAAGAGCTTCCCAGGAGCATGATAAAAAAGTTTTAGAAACTAAGAAAAAGTCAAAAGAGGATCATAAAACAACTTCAAGAAAACCTCGTATAGCAATAATTTTAGATGATATATCCTTCTCTTCCCAAGTTCATCGTATTAAAAGTCTGGGGCTTCCTATTACTATGTCTTTTTTACCTGCAAATGCTATTCATCCAAATACGCCAAAGATGGCTGAAAATGAGGAGTTTTATATGGTTCATCTGCCACTTGAAGCTATCTCTCATTCTCACGCTGAACCAAATACTTTGCATGTTACAGATTCAGCGCAAAGAATTGACACAACGATAGCAAAAATAAAAAAAGATTTTCCACGTTTAATGTTCTTAAACAATCATACAGGAAGCCTATTTACCTCAGACTATAGAGCAATGGCTCATCTTTATGACTCTTTAGACAAATATGGACTTACTTTTGTAGATAGTAGAACAACTAGTAAAACTCAAGCTCCACGTTTATGTAAAGAAAGAGCTATGAACTATATCGGTAGAGATGTTTTTTTAGATCATGAAAATAGTGTAGAGTATGTTCAAGGACAAATTAGAGAAGCGATTAAAATAGCAAAAGCTACAGGTTTAGCAATTGCAATAGGACACCCTCGTAAAGAGACATTGAAAGCTATAGAGAGCTTGAAAGATGAACTTAGTAAAGATATTGAACTTATATATTTAAATCAAATTTAGATGCAAACTTTTAATGAGATTCCGCAAGAACTTACAACAATAAAGATTCCACCAAAACAACTTTTTTACAATGGTAATCTTTCACTTTTGGATAAGCCTAAAGTCGCAATTGTCGGATCACGTGCAATGTTAAACTATACAAGGATGTTAGTTCATGAACTCTCTTTAAAGCTAGCACGTGCAGGAGTTGTAGTTGTTAGTGGTGCAGCTTTAGGGGTTGATGCTGCTGCTCATCGCGCTGCGATTCAAAGTACAATTGCTGTAATGCCAACTTCATTAGATTTGATATATCCAAAAACGAATAAAGAGATGATAGAGCAGATTTACAAAGAGTCACTTGCAATAAGCGAATACCCAAAGGGTTCACGCGCTAATAAATATAGTTTTATTGAGAGAAATAGATTAGTTACTGCTCTTAGCGACGCTGTTATAATTGCGCAAGCTGATATATCAAGTGGTTCAATGCATAGTGCACGTTGGGCATTAGAACAGGGTAAAGAGCTGTTTGTATTGCCTCAAAGAGTAGGTGAGAGTAATGGTACAAATGCCCTTTTAGCCTCTGGTGATGCACAAATAATTGACAATATTGATACTTTTGTTGAACGCTTTGGAGTACTTACAGAGCAGATAGATGATGAGCTTTTGAATTGGTGTTCTACTAATTCAGATTATGAAGAGGCCTATAGGCGTTTTGGTGAGCAACTTCTTGAGTATGAGTTAGATGGTAAGATAGCCATTGAAAATGCTAAAGTTATTCTGCTTTAATTTGATAAAATCATATTTATACTACTGAAAAGATCATTTATATTCACAGGCTTATTGATGTAGTTTTTTATGCCAGCTTCTTTTGCTTTTGAAACATAGCTATCTTCATTAAAAGCAGTAATAACAATTATTTTTGCATCTTTATTAATCTCAAGGATAGCTTTACTCATATCAATACCATTCATGTATGGCATTTGTACATCTGTTATAACCAAGTCAGGATTATGCTTTTGATACATTTTTAATCCATCTTGTCCATTTTCAGCGATTATTATATTTTCATAATCAAGTGAAAGTATCTCACTCATCTCATGACGAATATTTTTTTCATCTTCAACATATAAAATTAGTGGTTCTTTATTCATCTATAGACTCTTTTCCTTATTCTCTTTTTTTAGTGGAAGGTAAATTTTAAATGATGCTCCAGATAGAGTATTGTAAGCTTCAAGCTTTCCATTCATATGACCTTCTATAATCTCTTTTGACATATATAGACCAATGCCTGTACCATTCTCTTTCTCTTTAGTGGTAAAATATGGTTCAAATATTTTTTTAAGTGTATCTTCTGGAATTCCTCCTGCGTTGTCATCAATTATAATATAAGCACTACTCTTATTATGCCCAATAGTGATGATAATTTCACCATCTTTCACCTTCTTTAAAACAATTGCATCCATAGCATTTGCTAAGATATTCATTATTACTTGAGATAGCTCATTTTTAAGGCAAGGTATCACTATGTCTTTATCTTCATTTACGGTAAGTCTAATTCTATTATCTTGCAAAGCAGGTTCAATAATATTACAAGCTTGCTCAGTTACTACTGATAGTTTTACATTTTGCCACTCTTTATCTATTTTAAAAAAGTCTCTAAAATCGTTAATAGTTTTAGACATCTGCTCAATAATACGGATTGCTTTTTGTGTTGATTGATCCATAAGCTCATCGCTTAGCATACTTTTTTTATAGGCTCTATTTAATTTTTGAAACATTAGACTAAGTGAGTTTAACGGTTGTCTCCATTGATGTCCAATATGACCTATCATCTCTCCCATTGAAGCCATTTTAGATTGCTGTATAAGCATTCTATTTTGATCCCAATTTCTTTTTGTCTCCATCTCAACACGCTCTTGTAAGATTTCCTCTTTTTGATGCAGTAGTGAAACATCAAAACCTATAACTATAATTTCATATAGACTTTTATTGGTATCAAATAGTGGAGTAAATGTTAAACGAATTTTTACACTCTTCAAATTATCACTTTTAAGTTCAAATACATTTTGGTAAGACTTAAACTCATTTATCGCCTCATTTAACTCTTTTAGACTATCTATACTAGTTTCATCTAAATACTCAGCAAAATTTGAGTTTTTAGTAATGGATATTCCATTTGCTAAGATAGAAGATAGTGCCTGATTTGAGTATATTATTTTTAAGTTTTTATCTAATTTGAAAAAAATAGCTGCTTCATCAATTGCTTTATTATATAGCCCAAAACGAACCTCTTGTTCTCTTAATAATCTTTGACTCTTAAGCTCTTGCATCATTTTATCAATTTTAAGTAGTAGCTCTTCAGTAACATACGGTTTTTTTAAGAAGTCATTTGCCCCATTTTTGATTACACGAGCTATCTTTTCTGGTTCTGTTGTACCTGAAAGAACCATGATTGGCATTAACAAGTTTGCTTTATCTCGTTTGATTGCAGTCACAAGACGATTCCCATCCATTACTGGCATCTCTAAATCTACCATCGTAGCATCAATTTTAAATTTCTTTATCTTCTCTAGTGCATCTTTGCCATTGATGGCATCTACTACTTGAAAGCCTCGTTTTGACAATAATATTCGTAAATGGTTTCGCATAAAATTTGAGTCATCTACTACTAAAATTGTTAATGAAAAGTTTGTAGATATACGCTCTATTAATTGAACAATTGCTAGTTCCATATCATGAAAATGGCGCTCTTTTGTAATATAGTCAATGACAATTCCATAGCTAAACAGGTGTTCTCTTCTATCTCTATCGCGATCAGAGGTCATAACAATTACTCTAATCTTTTCATGAATTTGTAAAAATGGCAAAAGATCTTCACCATTGCCATCTGGCAAAATTAAATCTAAAAGAGCGTAAGTGAACTCCTCTTTTAATAAAATAGCTTTGGCCTGTGCTATATCAAACGCTTGAGTTACATTAAATCCTCTGTTTTCTAGTGAGGTCTTGAGACTATTGTTAATTAGTTTAGAATCATCAATGATTAATATTGATTGTTTAGTCATTAAATCTATTCTTAATCTCTAAAAAATGTTCAAGGTTATTCATGAAAATATCAATTAGATTTGGATCAAAATGCTTCTCTTTTTCACGGTTTAGTAGATCTAAAATCTCTTCTAGAGGCCATGCTTTTTTATATACACGGTTATGTCCAAGCGCGTCAAATACATCTGCAATTGCAGTAATACGACCATAAATATGAATATCTTCACCACTTAATCCCCTAGGATAACCACTACCATCCCATTTTTCATGATGCTCATTTGCTACAATTGAAGCAGAGCGTAAAAGTTGTTGGTTAGAGTGACGAAGCATCTCATACCCAAGTTCAGCATGAGTTTTCATAATAACAAACTCATCTTCTGTTAATTTACCAGGTTTATTTAAAATTGAATCAGGAATCCCAACTTTTCCAATATCATGCATTGGTGAGGCCATTTTTAACTCTTCTGCCTCTTCTATAGTTAGACCATACTTAATAGCTAAAAGTTTAGAGTACTCTGCAACTCTTTTTACATGCTCACCAGTCTCACGTGAGCGTGTTTCACCAATTGCCCCCATTGTAGATATAACTTCTCTTTGTGTAGCTAGAATCTCTTTATTTAGATTAACGCTTTCAGTTAAATCTACATAGAAACAGAATATTTCTAAAACACCTTTATCCACACCTATTATTGGTGTAAAAGAGCTTTGTAAGAAAAGATCATTCCCCTCTTTACTTGTATGCTCAATCATCTTTTGCCAAGGTTCACTGTTTTGAACATTTGCGAAAAACATTTTTTTGACACTTTTTTTAGTAATTAAATTACTATATTCTGTACCTGTTAAATCAAAACCAAATATGGTATTTAGTGCGTCACTAGCCATAGTTACTACACCATAAATATTTATTCTGCAAAAAAGTGTATTACCTTTTGTTAAAGCTTTCTCAAACTCTTCAATAAAGCTTATCTTCTCATCTAACGTCTTAGCGCTTGTGTGAAGTTTGTTTTCTAGTTTTTGACGTTGTAACTCTCGTTTAGTAATATCTTGTCTAATAGATATAAACTCAATGATATTTTGATTTTCATCAAGAATAGGTATTATTGATGAATCAACATAATAGACAGATCCATCTTTTGCTCTATTCTTTACAATACCTCGCCATTTTTTCTTTGAAAGAATTGTATTCCACATCTTTTTGAAAAATATATCAGGCATATCTTCATGGCGTACAATGTTATGGTTCTTACCTAGAAGTTCAGCCTCTGTATAGCCTGATATATCGCAAAATTGCTGATTTATATATGTGATAATTCCATTTTTGTCTGATTTTGAAACTATTGAACTTGTATCAACTACATCTTTGTATTGAGCTAAAATTTGTTCACTACGTTTAAGATCTCTTTGTAGTAGTATCTCAGATGAAACTTTCTCTAGTGTCTCAAAAAGCTTTTTTAAATCTACTGGTTTAATAAGATAGTTATTAATACCTATCGTAATTGCATCTAGTAAATATTTACTATCACTAAATGCAGAAGTAATTATTATTGGTACATTTTCATCTATTTCGAAAATTTTAGCTGACATTTCAAGGCCGTTCATTTTGGGCATGGAGATGTCTGTTAAGACAATGTCTGGATGATGCTTCTTAAAGAGTTCAATACCCTCTTCTCCATCTTTTGCAATATATAGTTCTAAACATCTACCATCTAATAGCTCTGTCATCTCTGTTAGAACTTGCTTATTATCCTCAGCATATAACAATTTAATTTTAGAAAGAGAAGAAAGTTGCATAATATTTACCTATAGGTAGTTTAAAATTAGCGATAGTATACTAAATTTTCCACTCATTTGTAAGTATATTTTGAATAAAATGCCCATCTGGAAGTATCATTATTAAGAGGTAGCTATATGGTAAATAAATATCTTAAACAGTTAACTCTTCTGTATGTAGAAGATGAACAAGTAGCAAGAGAAGAGCTTGAAGAGTATCTTAAAATAGCTGTAGGTAAACTATATGTTGCAAAAGATGGAGAAGAGGCTCTTGCACTCTTTAAGGAGTATCATCCAGACATTGTCTTAACAGACATCTCCATGCCTAAAATGAACGGTCTTGAAATGTCAAAAAGAATTAAGCAACTAAGTATATTAACGCCAATTATTGTAGCTACAGCTTTTGATAATTCAAAATATATGGTAGAGGCGATTGAAATAGGTATTGATGGTTACATGTTAAAACCACTTAACCTGCAGACAATGAGTGAAAAGTTGAACCAAACTGCTAAGCACTTAGTAAGTAGTGTGGAATTAAAAAAGAGTGAAAAACTACTTAAAGAGTATAAAAAGGCTGTTGATGAGGGGTCAATTGTCTCTAAAACAGATAAAAATGGAATTATCACATATGTAAATCAGCAGTTTTGCGATATTTCAGGTTATACAAAAGAGGAGTTAATTGGCTCTAGTCACAATATTGTTAGACATCCAGATGAAAAATCAGATATATATAGAGAGTTATGGCAGACAATAAAAGAGAAAAAAGTCTGGAAAGGAAAAATTAGAAATCTTTCTAAGGATGGATCTGGTTATTATATAACTGCTGTAATTATGCCAATTTTAGATGAAAATGGTGAACTCATTGAGTATATTGCTCTGCGTCAAGATATAACTGAAATTGAAAAGTTAAATAGCTTTTTAGAACATCGTGTTGAAGATGAGGTTAATAAAAATAGTCAAAAAGACAAAGAACATATTAAAACCCTTACTAGCTTTTTGGAAAATAGTCCAAATCCAATTATTATTTATGATAATGAAAAAGTTAGGTTTGCAAACAGAAAGTTTTTAAATATTATACATAAAGATTCAGATGAACTAGTCGGAAGTAGCTTTAAGCTTGATTCAATTTTTGAAGAAAGAAAAGGAACTATCTCTTCACTTGATGAGATTGATGAAAACCCAGAGACAAATAAAGTTTCAATCTCTATGAATGTTGGAAGACATATTTATTATTTAATAGTTAGCGATGTTAAATCAGCAGATGCTCAACCTTTAAAAATGTATACATTTAATAATATTACACTTGTAGAGTATCAGCAACTCAAAATTAGTCACTATAGTGAACGATTAGAAGATTTTATTCAAAAAAGTAACAAAGTGATGTACATGCAGGACAGTAGTGTTAAATCTGAAATTGTGCACGAAGATGTCACTGTTGAAGATAATGAAATTAAGAGAACACTTGATTCCAAAGAGAAGGATGTTTTAAAAAGATCTCGTAATAATGTTGCTGTTAGCTCAATTGAATATAGTAAAGAGATTGATTCTTATGTAATACAAGAAATTGATGAGTTAATTGATTTAGAGACAGAAATTAATGAATCATTAACTGAATTTGAGCAGATGAAAGGTTTAGAACAAATTCATGATATAGGTGCAAAGTTATTAAAATACTCATCTACAATTGCACTTTTATTGGAGTTTGAAGATCTCTCATTTGCTATTAACTCTTTAGGTGATTTACTGCTAGGCTTAGAAAAAAAAGATATAGAAGAGACAAAGGTTAGAAAGATTGAACTTTTTCTCTCAAACATTCTATTAGATCTCTCCAATTGGAGGCGTACTGTTTTTGTAGATTTTAGTGCTAATGATATTCACTATTTGGATAGTTCTCTATTTAGTACAATTTTACAGTTTGAACTAATTTTTAATGATGCTGATGCTATAGAGGATGAAGATGATTTTGAACTTTTTTAGGATTAGTTTATTGTGAAAAAAGTTTATTATATTTTAGCCTCTATATTTTCGTTGGGTATGTTGTTTATTGTTTTACTTAACTACAGTTTTGAACGAGGACATGATTTGAGTGTGAAATATGGACCTATGGTTGATGCAATTATGGTAGTAAAGTATGAAACAACTACTTCGCATCTTTGGTTAGAAGAGATTTTAAGTGGCGATAAAAATGAAAAAATAGATATAGTTAAAAAGCATATTGAAAATGCAAAATGGTATATAAATGCTATGCTAAATGGCGGTGAAAACTATGAGGGTGTTTTTATAGCACTTAGTAATTTAAAATTAAGAGAAAGTATACATGAGTTAGATAAAGACTTAGATGAGTATGAAAGACTATCATTGCAGAGATATATGCGTTTAGTAGATGCAAAAGCTGGTACATCAATGGATAAAGAGTTTGATGCTCATTTTGATAATATAATTAACTCTGCTGATATTATAGAGTTAGGTATACAAGATATTATTAGAGATGAATTAGAAAAATATAAAAAACTTGAAGTTATTTTAATATCTATAACATTAGTCTCTTTAATTATTATACTATGGTTTGTTTACTTTAATGAAAAAAATATACTTAAAATCGATAGACAACTTATGCAGCAAGCTAGATCTGCTCAAATGGGTGAGATGATTGGAAATATTGCACATCAATGGCGTCAGCCTTTAAATACAATAGGATTGATAATTCAGAAGTTGAAGTTTTATAATGATAATGATTTTTTAGATGATAATAAATTAAATAGTAGTGTTGAAAAAAGTATGGATATAATTAATGGTATGTCTAAAACTATTGATGATTTTAGAAACTTTTTTACTCCAAATAAAGAAAAAGAGATATTTAAACTTTATGATTTATTTAAAGATACATACTCTATTGTATCAGACGTATTTGAAGAGAATCTAATTGATTTTAGAATAGAGATGTCTGGTAAGGACTTAAAGATAGAGGGTTATAGAAATGAGCTCTCACAAGTTATATTGAACTTAATCTCTAACTCTAAAGATGTTCTTATAGAAAAAGAGAGTACATCATCTTTTGTTCAGCTTACAGCGAAGGAAGTAGATAAAAATATTTTTATAACATGTTGCGATAACGGTGGAGGGATTAATGATGATGTAATAGATAAAGTATTTAATCCTTACTTTACAACTAAGGATGAGGGAAAGGGTACTGGAATAGGACTATATATGTCTAAAGAGATAATTGAAAAACATATGGGCGGTAAAATGAGTGTTTTTAATACAGGTGATGGAGTATGTTTCTCTATAGAATTATCGTCCGTATAAGTTTTACTTAAATAGTAAATTACTATTTTTACAAAATTAACATAGCATCGCCATAAGAGTAAAATCTATACTTCTCTTTTATAGCTTCACTGTATAGACGGTGCATTTCATCAAGTCCAACAAAAGAGGATACTAGCATTAAAAGTGTAGATTTTGGTAGGTGAAAGTTAGTTAAGAGGTAATTTACTCTTTGTGGCCTATTTTGTAGGTGTAAAAATAGGTTTGCTTCACCATAACTCTTTTTGTAGCGTACATAATACTCTATAGTTCTAGTTACAGTTGTTCCAACTGCTAAAAGTTTTTGACTTGACTCTACAAGAGCTTTTGCATTCTCATCTATATAGTAACTTTCTGAATGCATAGGATGTTCTGTAATTATTTTACTTTCAACTGGTTTAAAAGTTCCAGCTCCAACATGAAGTGTAATATACTCATGTCTATGTGTTGAGGTTACACTCTCAAATAGCTCTTTTGTAAAGTGTAAAGATGCAGTAGGGGCAGCAACAGCACCACTATGTTTTGCAAATACACTTTGGTAGTTCTGTGTATCTGATTGCTTATCTTCTCTATCAATGTATGGCGGTAAAGGAATATGACCAATATTTTCTAAAACTTCAGTTAACCTTTCAAAGTCAATAGTCATTCTATTTTCAAAAAAGAGCACATCTCTAGCACCATTTTCATGCAGGTAAACAACTTCAGCTTCGAGATTATTATCAAAGTTCAGACGAGTTCCTTCATGAACTTTACCGCGAATGAAAACTTCTATTAAATTCTCTTCTAGCGGTCTATTAATTAATAGTTCAACTTTACCGCCTGTATTTTTAGTACCAAATAGTCTAGCTTTTATAACTTTTGTGTTGTTAAAAAGTATGGCACAATCGTCTGGTAAAAAATTTTCAATTTCTGAAAAATTTGAGTGAGTTATCTCTTTGGTAGCTCTATTGTAAACCATTAACTTCGCACTATCTTTAGGTGAAGCTGGCTCTTTGGCTATAAGATTATCTGGTAGCTTAAAATTGTAGTTTTCTGTAAGAAGAGGATCCAAACTACTGCTCTTGGGTCTCTTCATTTTCATCTTCTTCTTCATCTGGTACGTAAGGATTAACAGCTTTTGCAATCAAGATTGAGACACCATACAGAAAAATTAGTGGCAGTGCCATTAACATCTGAGTTAAAATATCTGGTGGTGTTAATAGTGCTGCAAAAACAAATATTAAAAGTACAGCATATTTGAAAAAATCTTTTAGTGTTTGGTCAGTTACAAGTCCTAAAAGTGCTAAAAACAGTATAAATATTGGTAACTCAAATGCTACACCAAATCCAAACATAATTTTTGTAAAGAAGCCGACATAATCTTCAATGTTTATGTAAGGGGTAAAGTTTGCACTTCCAAATGTTATAAGAAATGTAAAGCCAAAAGGTGTGACTATATAGTAGGCAAATAGTGCACCAATTATAAACATTGTAGTTCCACCAACTATAAATGGAATAAGCATCTTTTTTTCATTTGCATATAACCCAGGGGCGATGAAAAGCCATAGTTGCCATAAAATTATAGGCATCCCAAAAATAATTGCTGCAAAAAATGAGACCTTTAGTGCTACGAAAAATGCACCACCTACTTGATGTGTTGTAACCTTACCTTGGTCTATGTAGCTTTGACCATCTACATGAGTGTCTAGCGCATCATTTAGTGGTTCAATTACCCATGCTAAAATAGGTTCATTAAAAGTAAAAGCGATTATGAAAAGTACAAATACCCCACCAACTACAATAGCTAAGCGTTTTTGCAGTTCACGTAGATGTGGGCGTAACTCATCAAACATCTATATTATCCTCTCTCTTTTTGCTCTTTTTTTTCTTTTTTGGAAATGTGACAGTTTCAGGCTTTGGTTTACTATCTGCTATATCCTCTGTTAAATCAGAAGCTACTGATGTAAGTTCATCTGTAAGTATTTTTCCAGAAGTGATATTATCTATTTTTGAATGTGCTGATGTTAGCTGTTTTTGGTATGAAAGTGCCTCTTCTTTTAGTTCAGAAATATTCATCTCTTCATCTATACTATCTTTAGCAGCAGCTAGTGTGTTTTTTGCACTTCTAAAAAATTTTGCAATTTGAACCATTGCATCAGGAAGCTTGTCAGGTCCTAAGAAAAGTATAGCAACAATTGCAATTAATATTATTTCAGTGAAACCCATTCCGAACATAAGCAGTTACCTTTTTTTAATTAGGTGTGATTTTATCGAAAATTTACTTCGAAATATCAATCAATGCTTATAATTTTATAGCTTGCTTTTTGAATTTAAGCTCTTAAAAATCAAAAATATCATCAAATTCATTTTCGTCTATCTCTTCATCGTATAGATTTAGAAAAATCTTTAACTGCTTTATATCAGCATCAAAAGAGTCGTCTAGAAAATCTAATTTTTCTGTTTTGTAGATGAAAATGGAGTTGTGCCATATAGCTAAGTTATTTATAAAGCCCTCAAGAAGGGGACGTATATATTCACCATTTTCTAAACATAGTTCCTCATATAGAGACAATATGACAGCTATTTCTCCAATAATATTTCCAATAAGTGTCATGTTTTCATATTCTGAGATAATATTTGAGTAGTGAGAAAAGGCAGATTTATAGCTACGTAGTTCATTTATTTCTAGCTTTTCATATGCTAATTTATAGTTATAGTTTTGCATTTTTTCTATAACATTTACAAGCTCTTCTGTGTCATCTTGGGTTAAAAAATCTTTTTTATAAATATTCTCTTCATAAACTATTTTGACCTGTTTTTTCAAGTTTTTATCTATACTAAATGATAGGCTAGAATTGTTTATCTCGTATGAATCTTCAAATTGTTTTAATTTTTTTATGATGTATTTTAAAATACCTATTGGGGTATTAACTATATCTATGTTATACAAATACATAGTCTCAGATATATTTATGATAAAGCCATCTTCAAAAGAATTTTCTTTGCTCTCTAAAGTATTATGTAGTCTAGCGAATCTATTATAGAGGTTTACATTTTTCTCAATATTTAATTTAAAAATCAAAAATGACCAAAAATGGTCTATTGAAGTTCTGTTTTTTATAAAAAAAGATGTTTGGTAATGATAAACATCTTGAGTACTCTTTTGCATTACTAACTCTCCAATATAATCATGTTATAGTGATTATATATGAATTAAGTCAAAATTTAATCATATTATTGGTATAAAAATATACAGTAGTGGTTAATTTTCTATAAATAGAGCTATCTCATCACTAAGAAGATAGTCAAGATTATACAAATTACTGTTTTTTAATAGAACTCTTTTCTCTTTAACTAAAATATCTGCTCGTTTTTGTTGCTCTTTACTTAAACGTGAGAATTTTACTCCAATTTCACTTCTAAGTCCTAAAAAAATATGCTCACTAAGTAACTCTTCTTTCGTTATATTTTCTATTTGCATTTTCGTAGGGTTATCAATATATTTTTCAATATCAGTTGATGGATAGAACCTTTTGTCTTTCAAAAAGCCAACTGCACCACTGCCAAGGCCTATGTAGTCTTTTTGTTCCCAGTAACCTACGTTATGTTTAGATTGGTATGAGCCAAAGTTGGAAATTTCATACTGTCCAAAGTTATTGGCTTCAATTTTTTCAAAAAACCATTTTGTTAGCTCAAGCTTCTCTTCTGAAAGTTTTGGTTTATTTTCAAATGGCGTATTCTCTTCTATTGTAAGAGCGTAAGCACTTAAATGGTTTATAGGAAGTGAAAAAGCTATTTTTAGATCATTTTCTAATAGCTCTTTTGAATCTCCTGCAGTAGCATAAATTATATCTAGGCTTAAGTTTTTAAATCCTATCTCTTTAGCACTTTTAATGGCATTTATTGCATCTTGCGCTTTGTGAGCGCGTCCTAAAAGTCTTAATTTTTCATCATTAAAACTTTGTACTCCAAAACTAATGCGATTTATTCCAAGCTCATACATTCCTTGTAGCCACTCTTTGGTTGCACTATTTGGATTGGCTTCAGATGTTAACTCTGTACAATTTGAGAGATATGGGTTTAACATTTTAAAAAGTGGTTTATATAGATTTGGCTCAACTGTAGATGGTGTCCCACCACCAATAAAAAGTGTCTCTATAGAGCCTTCTTGAACACTGAAACGTCTAAGCTCTAACTCTAACTGTTTAAGCAGTGCTGACATGTATGCCTGTTTTTGTTCAAACTTATCAACATAAGAGTTAAAAGCACAATAGTGGCATTTACTGTCGCAAAATGGTATGTGAATATACAAAAGCATTAAAGAGTTTATCTAAAATATGGTTGTTTAATCAAATAGTCATTACAATGTGAGTTAAAAGTAAAATTTAAAGTTTGACTTGGAAAATTAATATGATTTATGAAGAGTTACAAAAACATAGTAATCTTTTAGAAGTTGCTCGTTCAACTATTGAATATGATTGGGTTAATTATGAACTAGTCTCAGAGCATTTAAGAGAATCTAATGTTTCTAAAAAGTTTTTTGTCGGACATTTTAGTTGGCGAATTACATCACATATATTGAGTATTGTGAGAGATCGTACAAAAGCTGGAAGTTGCCCAGTAATTCACGTCATGGTACAGTATTTTCATGAAAAAAATCTTAGTTTTGAAGATATATTTGTAATATGTTCAGGACTTAGGCAGTCAATGTTAAAGTTTTTTTTAGAAGCAAAAATATTAGATTCTAAACTCTTTTATGAAATAAATAAACTCTTTGATTTAAATTTTGTTGGAGTGATTGAAGAGTATAAAATTTTTTATGATTCTAAAATGGATAATGTAGTTGAAAAAGTAGCTATTAGCCCTAAAAAAGTGAGTGAGCAAAATCATAAAAAGGGAAGAGTCTTAAATGATGATGAGTTAAAATTACTACATAAAACTCAGACTAATGTTATTAATGCACTAGATTATGTCAATTCATTAGATACAGATACTTTGCAAGAAGTGCAAGAGTTACGTGAACTAGAAAATGAGCTAGACGATATATTTGAACAATTTGATTATAGTAAATTAGAACCTGAACTCTATCTACTAGTCGCTCAAAAGCTAGAACAGTATGTACATGCAATAAATCTTCTTTTTGAATTTAAAGATTTAGCATTTTCAATTGCAAATTTGGTTGGTACAATTGAAAAATATTGTGAAAGTATAGATGTTGCAATACAAAAAAAGCTGATTACATTTTTAAAGAATACCATTAATGATATGCGTTCATGGAGAGAGAATGTTTTTATAAGTCAAAGTGCTATTGACATACACTATTTGGATAGTTCGCTTCTTAGTGTTATATTGCAGATAGAACTTCTATTCTCTCCTGATGAGGATGAAATAGATGATGATACAGAGCTTGAACTATTTTAAGGTTTTGAAGGATTAACTTGAGTAATGCAAAGATATTTATTGTTTTATTGGATAAAAATGCAAATATAGTTTCGTTTAACAATTTTGCTTCATGGCTTACAGGGTATAGCACAGAAGATGTAGTTGGAAAAAATTGGTTTGAAACTTTTATTGATACTAAAGAGATGGATAGTGCAATGGAAGTTTTTGATTCTATTTTTAATGAGGATAAGACCTATTGGGAATTAACTAATGGTATAGTTTTAAAAGATAAATCAATAAAAAAGATAAGATGGAGCAATACAATACTAAGAGATAGTACTGGAGCTCCTGAATATATCTACTCTTCTGGGACATTAATTAACTAATAATTCTTTAAAAACCTTAGAGAGCTACAATAGTTGATAAAGATATTATAAAGGATATAAATTTCCATGGAAGCAAGTTTTTGGCATAACCTTTGGGAAAAAAATTTGACAGGATGGCATTTAGATAGTGCTAATCCATTCTTAATAGAGTTTTTTTCACGTTTGGAACTCAGTAGCAGTAGTAGAGTATTTATCCCATTATGTGGTAAAACAATTGATATTAAATGGATTTTAGACAAAGGGTATAGAGTTGCGGGTGCTGAGTTAAATGAGAATGCAATTAAAGAACTTTTTATTTCTCTGTCTTTGAAGCCAATCATTAAAAAAATTGGTAAATTTAAACTTTATAGTGCAGAGAATATTGACATATTTGTTGGAGATATTTTTGATTTAAGTAAAGAAACCTTAGGTGATATAGATGCTATTTATGATAGAGCTGCATTAGTAGCTCTTCCCAAAGAGATGAGGCTTCAGTATGTTTCACTATTAAAAAATATTGCAAAATCTAAACCAAAACTTTTAATAAATTATGAGTATGAGCAAAAGCTTTATGGTGGTCCTCCATTTTCAATTGCAAAAAAAGAGATTGAAGAACATTATGGTGAGCTATACACTATTAAATTATTAAAAAGTTTTAAAATAGAAGATGGTCCATTTAAAGAGTTGATGGCTTACGAAAACATATGGTTATTGTCTTAAAAATAAAACTGTTAAAGTAACAGTTTTATTCTACTTTAAAATCTAATTATTAGGGTACTCAGTAGCCGTTTTACAGTATGTTGTTCCAAGTGAACAACACCCATTAGTTATTCCAAGATTCTTAAGACCTTTATCAAATGACCAATAGTGTTTATAGCTATCGTTTCTCAAAATAGTAAATGTATCAACTAAGTCAGTTAATCCATTTGAATCTGTAATATGTTTATTTAAATCATTTACATCTACAACTTCAACCATGCATCCAACTTCTAGTGAAGCTTGCATTGACTTTGAACCTTTTTCATACAGAGTATCATACAGCGTTTGTAATTCAGGAACAGCAAATTTACCAACAGCTAAAGCTTCTAGCTCGCTTTGTGAATAGTTTACAGTGTAGTCCTTTAGATTCGTAATGTTAAGATCATACTTTTTAACTAAATCTTGAACAAAACCTATATGTTTAATTTCTCCATTATTAGCGATATTTTTTAGTTGGTTTGCTGGGTATAGTTTATAAAGCTCGGTGTAAATATCGTATGCCAGTTTCTCTTCATGCCACATAAACGAGAGTGAGTATTTTTGAGCACTAGTTAATGCTGAACTACTTGTTGAATTTAAATCAACAGATAGAGGAGTTGTTTTGTCTGCTGTAAGTGTATAGGCTTTTATAGGATAGAACCAAAAAGCATCCATTGGCGTTAAAACTTTTAAATTACCTGTTAATACTGAACATCCATCAGAACACTTTAATGTTGCATTTTCCCAGCCTGTTAAGGGGCTGTATTTGTATATCTGTGCTCCGTCTGCATCATCTGTGAACAGTGTCTCAATGGCAGTTTCTGAACTAACTGGGATAGATACCAAATTCCAGCCTTTAACTAAATCTTTGTGCGCTGTTGCATATGTTAAAAGCAATATTATTGATAATATTAGTTTCATTTTAGATTCCTCTTTTAGATATTAATTTTTGATTTTATTATATTAGTATGAAGTGTATGTGAAAAGGTTTATTATAAAAATATGATATTAACTATCTGTTAAAATTATGAGTGCAAATTTTAAGTGCATATTGGATAAAATCACAAAATTTTTCTGCGAGGTAATTCATGCCAAAACGCACCGACATACAAACTATTCTTTTGATTGGATCTGGCCCAATTGTTATCGGTCAAGCTTGTGAATTTGATTATTCTGGGACACAGGCTGTAAAGACATTAAAAGATTTAGGTTATAGAGTTGTTTTAATTAACTCAAATCCTGCAACAATTATGACAGATCCTGAATTTGCAGATCGTACATACATTGAGCCAATTAACGAAGATGTAATTGAACGTATAATCAAGCAAGAAAATGTTGATGCTATCCTTCCTACAATGGGTGGACAAACTGCATTAAACGCTGCTATGAGTATGCACGAAAAGGGTATGCTTGATGGGATTAAGTTTTTAGGTGCTAATCCTGAAGCTATTAAGAAGGGTGAAGATAGACAAGCCTTTAAAGAGGCAATGATTAAAATTGGTATGGATTTACCAGTTAGCCATTATGCATATAACATGGATGATGCTATGAAAGCAGCTGAAGCGATAGGCTTTCCGATTATTATTCGAGCCTCATACACACTAGCTGGTGGTGGAAGTGGTGTTGCTTATAATATTGATGAGTACAAAGTTTTAGCTAAACGTGGACTTGAGGCATCTCCAATTAGTGAAATCTTGGTTGAAGAGTCTTTACTTGGTTGGAAAGAGTATGAGATGGAAGTTATTCGTGACAAGAGTGACAACTGTATTATCATCTGTTCAATTGAAAATGTAGACCCAATGGGTGTTCATACAGGTGATAGTATTACGGTTGCTCCTGCATTGACTCTTACAGATAAGGAGTATCAAAGAATGAGAAATTCATCTTTTGATATTTTACGTGAGATTGGTGTTGATACTGGTGGAAGTAATGTTCAGTTCTCAGTTGATCCTAAAACTGGGCGTATGATTGTTATTGAGATGAACCCTAGAGTTAGTCGTTCAAGTGCGTTAGCTTCAAAGGCTACTGGTTACCCAATTGCAAAAATAGCAACAATGCTTGCTGTCGGTTTTACATTAGATGAACTTGAAAATGACATTACGGGTACAGCTGCTAGTTTTGAACCTGTCATTGATTATGTTGTAACAAAGATTCCACGTTTTACTTTTGAAAAATTCCCAGAGGCTGATTCAACACTTAGTACAGGTATGAAAAGTGTTGGCGAGGTAATGTCAATTGGGCGTACATTTAAAGAATCTATGCAAAAAGCTTTATGTTCACTTGAAACTGACCTAAGTGGTTTTGAGAAGATGGATTGCGATGATGAGACTATGCGTCATGAGATTAGACGTCCAAATGAGAGCAGGATTCTTTATGTTGCAGAGGGCTTTCGTCGTGGTTTAAGTGTAGAAGATATTTTTGATATTTGTAAAATTGACCCTTGGTTTTTATACCAAATTGAAGAGATTATTGCTTTTGAAAAGCGTGCGACACTTGAACTACTTCAAAATGCTGATGAGATGCGTGAAGCTAAAACATATGGTTTCTCTGACAAGATGTTATCTCAGCTAATCAGTTCAAACGAAAATATTGATTTTAGTGAAAATGATTTATATAGCGCTAGAAAAAAATTAAATATTTCACATGAGTTTAATGAAGTAGATACATGTGCAGCAGAGTTTGAAGCTTTAACTCCATATCTTTACTCTACAACAAATGTTGCAGGAATGCCTCAAGGTGGTCGTAAACCTAGTAGTGAAGAGAAAAAAGTTTTAATTCTTGGTGGTGGGCCAAATAGAATAGGGCAGGGAATAGAGTTTGATTACTGCTGTGTTCATGCCTCTTTTGCTCTAAAAGAGATGGGTATTCAGAGTATTATGTACAACTGTAACCCTGAAACTGTATCAACAGATTATGATACAAGTGATGTACTCTATTTTGAGCCAATCGATTTAGAACATGTTAAAGAGGTGATTGAGACAGAAAATCCAGATGGAATTATTGTTCACTTTGGCGGACAAACCCCATTGAAACTTGCTAAACCACTTACTGCAATTGGTGCAAAAATATCAGGAACACCTGCACGTGTGATTGACATGGCAGAAGATAGAGAAAAATTTTCAGCTTTTGTAAAAGAGCATAATTTAAAGCAACCAGAAAATGGTTCAGCTACAACTAAAGAGCAAGCATTTGAAATAGCAAGTTCAATCGGTTACCCTGTATTAGTTCGTCCAAGCTATGTCCTTGGCGGTCGTGCAATGAGAATTGTTTACAATGAGTCTGAGCTTCGTACTTATATGGATGAGGCTGTTAGTGTGAGTAATGATTCACCAGTACTAGTAGATAAATTCCTAGACCGTGCAATAGAGCTTGATGTTGATGCGATTTGTGATACTAAAGAGGTCTACATTGGTTCTGTGATGCAACACATTGAAGAAGCTGGTATTCACTCAGGTGATAGTGCATGTTCACTACCACCCGTTTCATTAAGTGATGAAATCATTAAAAAAGTAGAAACTGAGACAAAAACTATTGCGCTTGGGCTTGGTGTTAATGGACTACTTAATATTCAATATGCAATTTATCAAGATGAGGTTTACTTGATTGAGGTAAATCCAAGAGCTTCGCGTACAGTTCCATTTGTCTCAAAAGCGACTGGAATGCCACTAGCAAAAATTGCAACTCGTGTAATGGTTGGTGAGAGTTTAAGGGATGCACTAGATGCGTATGATAATAACATTGTAGAGTTTAACAATGGTGTACTAAAACCTAAAAAACGTGATTACGTAAGTGTCAAAGAGGCAGTTTTCCCATTTAATAAACTTTATGGGGCGGATTTGATTTTAGGGCCTGAGATGAAGTCAACAGGTGAAGTAATGGGAATTAGTTCATGTTTTGGTCTTAGTTTTGCAAAAAGTCAAATTGCAGCTGGCAATAAACTAGTAACACAAGGGACATGTTTCCTTTCGCTATCTGATTTAGATAAAGAGTATGCGGTAGAGATTGCAAGTTCACTTGTAAAACTTGGGTATAAAGTGTTAGCAACAAGTGGAACACAAAAGCTACTAAGCGCTGCTGGTATTGAAGCAGATAAAGTTCTGAAAATTAGTGAAGGTCGCCCAAATATTGACGATATTTTGAAAAATGGTGAGATTTCACTTGTTATTAATACTATTAACACTCAAAGTTCAAAAGAGGACGCAAGAACAATACGTCAAACTGTAATTCGTTCAGGTGCTCCATACTTTAGTACAGTAGCAGCCGCGCTAGCTGGAATTGAAGCACTAGAGAAAATGCTTACAAAAGAGGTTTTAGACGCAAAAGCACTACAAGACTATTTAAACAGTTAAATGGTCTGGTTAACTCAAACTGATACAACGGTTGGTTTTCTCTCTCAAGATGCTGAGGCTCTTGCTAGAGTAAAGCAAAGAGATCCAAATAAGCTCTTTCTGACAGCACTTCCTGATTTAAAATCATTAAAAAAAAGAGTTAGAGTCCCAAAGTTTCTACATAAAGAGATTCGACGAGCTAAAAAAAGAACATATATTCTAAACAATACTGCCTACAGAGTTGTTCAAGATGGGAAACATCACGATTTCCTAAAACGAATTGGCTGGGCGTATTCTACTTCTGCAAATAAAAGCAATGAAGAGTATGATGAAAAATTCTGTTTTGAGAATGCAGATATTTTGCATTTAACAAAAGATGGATTTTCACAGAATGAACCCTCTTCCCTTGTTAAAGTTGTTCGAAAAAAACGTGTATTGCTTAGATGAGATTAGTGCTATTATAGTTCTGCAAGAAGTCTAATATATTCCAAATACTAGATATAACAGACATTTTTAAGTTTTTAAAAGAGATGCTATTTAAAGTCCCACCACTAAAATAGCAGAAAAAGCGTTGATGCAAAAGTTACTACATAGAAAAATAATATTTTATTAAAGATAAAAATAATATTATTATGATAATATACTTTCTTAATTAGATTCCTAACAATACTTTTGTAAAGATATGACGATGACCACGTACGTACAAAAAAACCAAGAGAGTAAAATACAAACCACCACAAACAGTGTCTATCAAAATAGAAGTAATCAAGATGCAACTCTACAACTTGCAGATAATAGAGAAGAAGCAGTTAGCCAAAAAGAGTTGCAAGAGAGTATAAGCAGTAGCGAAAGAACAACACAACTAAAATCACTTCAAGATATGGCAGATAACTATACAGCTCAAAAAGAGCAACCAATCCAAAAAAAAGAGAATAATACAGGCTTGCCAGATAACCTAAAATCAGGAATAGAAAATATATCAGGCTACTCCATGAATGATGTAAAAGTACACTATAACTCAGCAAAACCAGCACAACTAAATGCACATGCCTACGCACAAGGAACTGACATTCACCTAGGCTCAGGACAAGAGAAACATCTACCACATGAAGCATGGCATGTAGTACAACAAAAACAAGGAAGAGTAAAAGCTACTAAACAGATGAAAGGTACAGTAGCTATAAATGATGATGCTGGACTGGAAAAAGAGGCAGATGTTATGGGGGCTAAGGCCTTGCAGGCAAAAGTTACTAATGAACCTTTAATTTTAGATGCCAATACTACAGAATCTATTCAAAGAATGAAAATTGATTTACCAGCAAAGGTTAGTACTAAAGATAATGATTTTGAGTATGATGATGCACTTGTATTTGATACTTCTAGTTTAATAGCAGCAGAGATAAGTCCAGATGATCCAGGTCTTTACTATTTTTCACAGAGACTGGAAGCTAGTAAAGTGTTGTTTACAGATAGTCCTAATATATTGGCTGAGATTGACCGTGCTTTAGGCTTGATAAATAATCCGACAAGCAGTGTTTGGACAGAGGCTGAAGCTGGAAAAAGAGTTGGCGGGCAGGGAGTAGATTACGCTTCTGTAAAAGAGAGTATTGATGGGCTTACTAAAGAAGATAAATTTCACAGCATTAGGTACCCTAAATATGCAGAAGCTATAGCACATGTAGCAAAAACATACCCAAATTGGCAAGCTTTATCAAATTATACTAAGTTAAAAGAGTACGTAAAACCCTATGTAGCTACACAATCAATTAACTCAAAAATTCTTGATATATTTCATTGGCTTATTCCTTTACACGATGGTTTAGTAAAGGGTGTTAATGACAAAAACTCTTTAATCTCTAGAATGAAGATTGCGTTAGAAACAGAGATTCAAAAACATTTAGTAGTTTTTTCAGGAGGGGGTGTTGGACCTTCTGAAGCATTAATTAGAAGTGCATCTCCAAAAGATATTGGACTTGATAATCCAGCTGGTGTACGTTCTGAGATTAAGACTGGACTTTTAGGTGCTTTAAAATCTGGTGAAAAAGCTGAGCCAAGAGCTCTTGAGAGTGAACTATCAAAAAGAGAGTGGAGACCTTTTGTCGCTGGACATCTTGTTGCTGATACTCTTGGTGGTAAAAATACTCCATATAACCTTGCGCCAATGACCAATGAATTTAATACACAAGGTGGAGGAAATGGGATTAAAGATCCTGAAATAGATGCACTAAAGAGATTGAAAAATGGCTTAGTAATATTTTATAGAACAGAGATAACCTATAGGAGTAATGAAGACCCATATAAAGAGATTAAGCCCTATTTAGTAGAAATTAGAGTGGGTACTTTAAATAAAAGTGATTCAGGAGACTCAGAGGACATTAAGTCTTATGAAAGGGTTACTGACGAGAATGTTTACAAGCTTAAAATGATTTAATTTTAAAGATATAATAATGAATACATACGCAGATAAAGCTCAAGATAGTAAAACCCAAACTAGTTCAAGTAGTGTCTATCAAAATAAAAGTGCTGAAAATACAACTCTGCAACTAGTAGATAGTAGAACAGAAGCACTCTCTCAAAAAGAGTTGCAAGAGAGCATAAGCAATAGCCCACGAGCTATGCAACTAAAATCATTTCAGAATATGGCAGATAGCTATACAGCCCAAAAAGAGAAACCGATTCAAATGGTTGTGAACCCAGATGCAACAGATTATAAGTTAGATATGTTTAGCGTTATGTTATCTCATGAAAGCCCTAGAACTGATGGTTATAATTTTAAATTAACATATAAAGCACTTTTTCGCGATGACCATCATCATAACCCAGAACTCCTTGAGTTTGCTCAAGAGGTTGGTTCAAGGCATACATACACTGAACCAGGACATGCACACCCTACTGTTGTAGATAATTGGGGATGGCATGATGATGGTTATAGTAGAAGCAATCAACCACAATTCTATAATGATGGAATTTTTAATGGAACAGATTTCCCTGGATCTGAAGGCTTAGATAACAATATAAAAGATATTAGGTTTGAGTTTCGCTCTAGGCAAATTATTAGAGCAGTTGGTACAGGTAAAGTGGTAAGTGTATGTGAGTTTCCAACAGTGATAATGGCTGGAACTAATTTGTCAAATATGCAAACTAATCCAGCTGATGGGACTAAGGCAGAGTATATATTTAAAGCACCAGAAAATGATGGAGTAATACCTGAAGAGGCATTTAGCGCAGAAGTTGATTTTTAGTGAATTATAGTGTATGTTTTAAAGGTACAGGTTACTCAAAAAATAGCCTGTACAAAGTTTAGATAAAAAGAGTTCTAATCTCTTTTCGCGTAGCCATGCCCGGTCTCTTTGCCCAAACAATCTCTACCTGTAAATGTCCATGTTAATTGGTTCTTATTAATTATATAATCATCTGAATATTTTCCTGGACAACTTTTTGTTGTATTTACCCAATTCATATGGAAGGTATTGCTTCCTGTCATAACCCCTTTACCATTTCCAGCCACGCCTGTAGCCGCCCAATATGTACCAGTTATATTTTTCCCAACCTGAGTAAGGTAGAGTTTAACTTTTGAAGGACCACTCACTTGACTTGCATAGTTAACACCAACCCAATTACCAGAGACATTAACATTACTTCCAGCATAAGCAGAAGAACCTAGTGCGATTAGAACAGATAAGATTGAAAGTATATTTTTCAAACTTTTTCCTTTGAAGAAGAATTTTAGACTCAAAGAAATATTATTAAAATATTACTTAATTATAGATTATATAAAAACGATTTAAATCATTTAATTATTATATATTTTTTATAACTATTTAGACACGAATATGCCAGATTGCAAAGATAGAAAAGAGAGACTAGAAACACAATTATAGGAATAGGCTATAATTTCGCTAATAGGAGCGATTTAATGCAATATGATGTAATTGTAGTTGGGGGTGGTCATGCTGGGATTGAGGCATCACTAGTCTCAGCTCGAATGGGTAAACGTACACTTTTAATTACTATTTTAGCTGAACAGATTGGTGCAACTAGTTGTAATCCAGCTGTTGGTGGACTTGCTAAGGGACATTTGGTTAAAGAGATTGATGCACTTGGTGGGCAGATGGGGTTGTTGACAGATGAGTCTGGACTTCAATTTCGTATTTTAAATGAGACTAAAGGACCCGCAGTTCGTGGAAGTCGTGCACAAATCGATATGGATGTTTACAGAGTAATTGCTCGTAATCTTTGTTTAACTACAGAAAATTTAGAAGTTAAACAAGAGAGTGTTGAGGAGTTAATAGTAGAAGATAAAACTGTTATTGGAATTCGCACACATTTAGAGAATGAGTACAGAGCCAAGGCTGTTATTATAACTACAGGAACATTTCTAAATGGTGTTGTACATATTGGTAAAAGCAGACAGAGTGCTGGACGTTATGGTGAATTTGCATCTTTAAATCTTAGTGAGTCTATAAAACGTCAAGAGATTAGAATGGGACGTTTAAAGACTGGTACAACTCCAAGAATAGATGGAAGTAGCATCGATTTTTCTGTGATGGATGAACAAGATGGAGACAGTGAACCTATTCCATTTAGTTTTCGTACAGATAGAGAAACATTCTCTTCAAAAAAGCAGCTTCCATGTTTTATAGCCTATACAAATGAAGATACTCACACTTTAATCGAGAGTAATTTTCATCGTGCTCCACTTTTTACAGGTCAAATTGAGGGAACAGGTCCAAGGTATTGTCCTAGTATTGAGGATAAAGTTGACCGTTTTAGAGAGAAAGATAGACATCATCTTTTTATTGAACCACAAACTGCTGAGGCTACTGAATTTTATATTAATGGAATGAGTACTTCACTTCCACCTGATGTTCAAATTAGAATGATACAGAGTGTTAGGGGGTTAGAAAATGCTAAAATTGTACGATATGGCTACGCAATTGAGTATGATTATGTAGATCCTACTGAACTAACTCACTCTTTGGAGACAAAAAAAGTTAATAATCTATATTGTGCTGGACAGATTAATGGAACTACAGGTTATGAAGAGGCAGCAGCACAAGGTTTGATGGCAGGAATTAATGCAGCTCTAAAGATAGATAAGAAAGTACCATTTGTTTTAAGCCGTGATGAGGCATACATTGGTGTTTTAATAGACGATCTAGTTACAAAAGGTACAAAAGAGCCTTACAGAATGTTTACATCACGCGCTGAGTATCGTCTTTTACTTCGTGAAGATAATGCTGATTTGAGACTGAGTAGATATGGACATAACCTTGGATTACTTGATGATGCATTTATGGACGCTGTTGAGAAGAAAAGAGCTGAGGTAGAGGTTGGTATGGCACATTTACGTAAAAGTGTGACGCCAAATAAAGAGATGTTAGCTTTTTTAGAATCTATTGGTGAAGAGAGAATTAATGATAAAACTGAGCTTTTGGCTATTGTAGCAAGAAAGAGTTTTAGTTATGAAAAGTTAACGCTACTTGTCCCAGAGATTGAAAGTCTAAGTTCAGAGGCAAAAGAGCAGATTTTAATTGGTGCTAAATATTTTCGTTACATTGAAAAGCAACTCACTCAAATTGAGAGAATGAAAAGCATGATGAATATTAAGATTCCAAAAGATTTAAACTTTAGTTCAATCTCAGGACTTGGGAGTGAGGCAATTGAAAAACTAGAGCATTTTGCTCCACCTACTCTTGATGCTGCAAGTAGGATAAGCGGGCTTACTCCTGCAGCTATTGAGATTTTACATATATATATAAGGATGAGCCAGAAATGAAAAATATCTATTATTATATTCATACAGGACATCATTATGGGCTAGAGAGCTTTCGTCGTGCGGTTGCTATTATTCGTGAACTTGATGTTGAAGTCACACTGCTATGTAGTGATTACCGTATTGCATCTTCTGCGAGAGATTTTGGTATTAAAAAAGCAGTTGGACTTGATGTATTACGAAATATTTCTAATATTGCCTATAAGGGTGATGTCTTAATTTATGACTCACATGAACATAATGATTCTCAGTTAGAGGATATGATTAACTATTTTTCAGTTTTTATTCGTCTGAGTGAAGTGCAAAACGATAAAGTTGTGGCTGGTGAATATCTTATATCTCCTTATATGAAAGGTGAAAAAGTTTGTACATCTTGGCCAGTTGCATCTATGTTTTTTGATGAACATAAGAAAGTAGATAAAAAGATTCTTTTCTTTGGTGATGATGATTATGAGAGAGATTTACCTCAAAAATCTGCTGGATTAAAAGCTCTTGGTTTAGAACTGTTAATGGGATTTTATTATTTTGTTGATTATGAAAAAGAGTTAAAAACTTGTTTTGCTGCTCTTCATGAAAGTAAAAAATATGAAGAGATAATCTCTTCATCTGCAGATGTTGTTACGGCATCTGCACAATGTGCCCTTGAGACTTTAGCAGCTGGGGGCAAACCTATTTTACTATTAAGAGAAGATTATTCAAGAGCTCTTGATAGCTACATTAGAGGTTATGGGATTCCAATTGCATCAAATATTAATGATGTCGAAAAATTACTTTTAGAAGAGCATAACTATAAAAAAATAGAAAATGAGATGTCTAAAATTAAAGAGTTTATAGAATCTAAACTTTAAATAGAAGTATTCATAATTAATTAAACTAAATTTCCTAAAGGTCTTTTTATGCCAAAAAATGTTTTTAAACATATCTTACTAATAATACTTATGTATTCAAATACGATTGCTTCTGATATTCCAAATCCATTTGCAGTTACAGGTAGTTCAACACTTAGCGGTTCCATAACTGTATATAGTGGTTGGAACTTTATCTCTTCTCCTGTTGATGGTAGTATTGATATTGCTTCAGTAGCTTCTAAATGTGACAAGGTGTCTATTTTTAATAATACAACTAAGTGGTTTGGACCTTTTGTTACTTCTGGAAAGGTTTACCCAGGTGAAGCTTTTGTAGCACATTGTAATTATGACGCAACTATTAGTTTTGTAGGTGTAAATAAAAATTCACCTTCTTTTAATATGTCTTCAAAAATTCTTAATTCAGGTAAAGGATATATACCATCATCTCATCCAGCGACATCTGTTGGAACACAATACACTATAGTTGGAACACCTGTTGATACAACGGTTGCAGATGTTATCTCAGCTGGAGCAAATGGTGTCATGATGTATGATGCATCAATTCAATCATATAAATTTAGTTCAATATATACCAACTTCTATCCAAGACTCTCTGATTACGAAAGAATTAAAGCTGGGACATCATTTTTTATTCAAGTAGGTTCTTCCAATCAATCTTCATCATCCTCTTATGTATATAGTTCCTCTTCATCATCATCTTCTTCCTATTCATATAGCTCATCATCATCTTCATCAAGTACATATGACGACCATGGAAATAGTAGAACATTAGCGACATCAATGAGTAAAAGTAGTACAAAGTCTGGAAGATTAGAAAAAGGTGGAGATAACGACTACTTTAAAATAGTTACCACAAGTAAAGGTACACTAACAGTTCAAACAACTGGCTCAACAGATACAACTGGGTACCTATATAGTTCAAGCGGTTCTACACTCTCTTATAACTATAGTAGTGGTTCAGGAAGTAACTTTAAGATTTCAAAGTTGTTAAACGCTGGAACATACTATGTTAGAGTTAAAGGTTCATCTTCTTACACAACTGGTAGTTACTCTTTGTCCTCTAAGTTTGTACAAAGTATTTCAGATGACCATGGAAACAGTAGAACATTAGCGACATCAATGAGTAAAAGTAGTACAAAGTCTGGAAGATTAGAAAAAGGTGGAGATAACGACTACTTTAAAATAGTTACCACAAGTAAAGGTACACTAACAGTTCAAACAACTGGCTCAACAGATACAACTGGGTACCTATATAGTTCAAGCGGTTCTACACTCTCTTATAACTATAGTAGTGGTTCAGGAAGTAACTTTAAGATTTCAAAGTTGTTAAACGCTGGAACGTACTATGTTAGAGTTAAAGGTTCATCTTCTTCAACAACTGGAAGCTATTCTCTTGTCTCTAAATTTGTGAGTTCTTCTACTAGCAGTAGTTCATCTTCAAGTAGCTCTTCCTCAAGTAGTTCTTCTGAATATTCTCTTACTGGTGATTGGTGTAGAACAAATGACAAATATTGTATACGGATAAACTCTGGTAGTAGTTACGCGACTATTACATCATATATTAAATCTAAATTTTCATCTGGTGCAGTAGTAAAAGTTGGTGAACAAAAATATAAAAGTATTAAAAAAACTGGAACTAATAAATATAGTGTTTCTGCTAAGGTGTGGCGAAGCAACGGTACAAATTACTGGAAGTCAAGAACTTTGACTTTTAAAGATGCAGATAAACTATATGATTCTAGTGGTTTCTATCTTGAGAGAAAGTCTAAAAGTTCAACTATTTCAAGCACGTCAGATGACCATGCAAACAGTAGAACATCAGCAACATCAATGAGTAAAAGTAGTACAAAGTCAGGAAGATTAGAAAAAGGTGGAGATAACGACTACTTTAAAATAGTTACCACAAGTAAAGGTACACTAACAGTTCAAACAACTGGCTCAACAGATACAACAGGGTATCTATATAGCTCAAGCGGTTCTACGCTCTCTTATAACTATAGTAGTGGTTCAGGTAGTAACTTTAAGATTTCAAAGTTGTTAAACGCTGGAACATACTATGTTAGAGTTAAAGGTTCATCTTCTTCAACAACTGGAAGTTATTCTCTTGTCTCTAAATTTGTGAGTTCTTCTACTAGCAGTAGTTCATCTTCTTCATCAACTGTAAGTAGTAGCAATGATTCTTGCTGGAATCCAAAGGATGGATGTCTTGTAGCAAGTGCGAAATGGAGTAAATATACAGATGATTATTTAATCGTAACCTATACAAATAATTGTGCTGGAAGAGTATACGTAAGAGCGTGTAATCAAAAAACAAGTGGTAGAGAAAGTTGTGGAGCATTTGGAGTAAAAGCTGGTGGAACTGGTAAATGGGATACATATAGTGCTAATGGTAAATATGGAGTGCATTATACTGGCGTTAATGACTGGACGGATGATTTCGTTTGTGCACAGAAAATTAGTGACTGGAATGATAAAATGTTTTAAATAGAGGTTTATTTATTTTTATAGCTCTTATAATGTAATAAAAGCAATATTAAATATTTTATAGAACTTTTAATTAAAGTTTAGATATATTTGCTTTTTTAATACTTTGAAAAAGGCTAAGAATGCACAGTAAGAGTAGAAGAGCATTTATAGGTAAAGCATTTGCGGGGGTCGCGGGTATTGGTGCTGTTGCTTCATTGGTTGCTATGAAAAAGACGTGGGATCCACTTCCAAGCGCACTTTCAGCTGGTTTTACAACAATTGATTTAAATATTGCAGAAGCCGGTAAGCTAAATGTCGTTAAGTGGCGTGGTAAACCAGTTTTTATTTTGAAGCATACGAAAGATATTCAAAAAGATGAAGTTCGCGATATTGTTGTGGGAAGCGACAGATTTACAGTCGTAATTGGACTTTGTACTCACCTTGGGTGTATTCCATCTTGGAATCCAAGTGATAAACAGTTTAAGTGTGCGTGTCACGGTGGAGCATTTAATGCTAGTGGTGTTGAACAGTTTGGACCACCACCACGTCCACTGGATATTCCACCATTTAACATTAATGGAACAGAGTTAGTTTTAGGTGAAGAGGGAGAGCAGTACAAAAAAATTGTTGCTGCTTCTGCATAGGGGGAATAGATGGCACAAATTGAAAAGAGTGAAGGTATCGCAGATTGGTTTGATCAACGTCTAGCTACTAAAAAATTCAACAAAGTTATGATGACTGAGTATTGGATTCCAAAAGACATTAACTTTTTATGGGCTATGGGTGTTATTTTAGCATCTATGTTTGGTGTACTTCTAATTTCAGGAATTTTCCTTTTAATGTACTATAAACCAGATACTGCTCTTGCTTTTGATAGTGTAAATTACACTATTATGCAAGAGGTTGCATATGGTTGGCTGTTTCGCCATATTCATGGTGTTGGTGCATCTGTAATCTTTTTAATCATTTATATTCATATGTTTACAGGAATTTATTACGGCTCATATAAACGTGGCCGTGAGATGATTTGGATTAGTGGTATGTTACTTTTTGTACTCTTTTCAGCTGAGGGTTTTAGCGGTTATATGCTTCCTTGGGGGCAGATGAGTTACTGGGCAGCTTATGTTATTACAAATATTTTTGGCGGAATTCCTCTGATTGGTGATGAGCTTGTTGTATGGATACGTGGAAACTTTTTTGTATCTGACGCTACTCTTACACGTTTCTTTATGCTTCATGTGTTACTAATTCCTTTAGCTATTATGGGAGCAATTGGCCTTCACTTTTATGCTCTTCGTATTCCTCATGTAAATACTCAAACTGGTGAGAGTGTAGACTTTGATACAGAATCTGAACGCTTTTTAGCAGGCGATAAAAAGAACTCTAAAGTAATTCCATTTTGGCCTGTATTTTTGGCAAAAGATTTTTTTGTACTTAGTACATTTTTGGTGTTTTTCTTCTATTTGGTTTTCTTCCATTATAACTTTGCGATGGATCCCGTTAACTTTGATCCTGCAAATGATTTAAAAACCCCTGCACATATCTACCCTGAGTGGTACTTTTTGTGGTCATATGAAGTCTTACGTGGTTTCTTTTTTGATATAGCTGGCATTAAAGCATTTGATTTGGGATTAATGGCATTTGCATTTGCAAATGGTATTTTCTTTGTTCTTCCATGGTTAGATAGAAGCCCGACAGTAGCTCCTGCTAATCAACGTCCATATTTTAAAGTGTGGTTTTGGTTACTTGTAATGGTGATGATTATTCTTAGTGTATATGGTAAATTACCTCCAACAGGAACTAATGCTTGGGTAGGTTTTGTAGCTAGTGTCTCATTTTTAGTTCTATTTATTTCGCTACCTCTTGTGACAATGTTTGAGAAAAGGAGCAGTAAATGAAAGAGTGGAAAATTTTAGGTGTACTTGTAATATTTACAGCAATTTTATACATTGGTGTTGAACCTTATGCTCATTCAGTAATGCACCCGCATGTTGCTCCTGAGGATTATAAATTTACAGATTTAAAAGATGTAAAGATGAAAGAGCAGGGTAATGTAAAAAATGGTGAGACTCTTGTGCAATCTAACTGTATAGGATGTCATGGTCTTGAAGCTGCTGGGATGAGTGCTCCAATGGATAAAGCGACTTCTGCTTCTGTTTATGGTGTTGTCCCACCTGACATTAGTACATCGGGACTTATTTATGATAAGAATTATTTGGCACATTTCATTAAAAATCCTGCAAAAGCATCAAAGATTGATCATAAATTTAATGCGCAAAATCCGCATCCAATGCCAAATTACGAGTGGATGAGCGATGATGAGATTAATGATATGGTTGCATACCTTGTTTCAGTTGCTCCAAGTCATATTGAAAATAAAAAGGTATTTGAGGACGCATGTGCACGTTGTCACTCTATGCGTTATGATAAAGTACAGGCTGATTCAGATGTAACAGATTATATGGGTTCATATCCACCTGATTTATCTATTATAATTCGTGCACGCTCTAATGAGTTTTTAAATACATTTATAAATGATCCACAAAAACAACTACATGGTACAGCAATGCCTCGTGTTGGTTTAAGTGAGGAAGCACAAGCTCAGGTTATGACCTATTTAGAAAATATTGGTGATTCAAAAAAGCAAGAGCGTGAAGAGTTAGCTCCTTGGGTTCTTGGTTATTTAGTTATTTTAGCAATTTTTGCATATCTATGGAAAGTTAAAATCTGGCGTGAAGTTCATTAGGACTTAATCTACTCTATTACCACCTAAACTTTGGTGGTAATATAAAACTGTATCTTCTTCTCTTCTTTAAACTAACATGAAATATTTTGTGCTACCCTTTCAATAAAATTAGAGAGTAGTAGATGTTAATTGATGGATATGACAGAAAAATTGATTATTTAAGAGTTTCTGTTACAGAACGATGTAACTTTAGATGTCAATACTGCATGCCTGAAAAACCATTCTCTTGGGTTCCTAAAGAAAATCTGCTGAATTTTGAAGAGCTGTTTATGTTCATTAAAGTCGCAATTGATGAGGGTGTCACAAAGATTAGAATCACAGGTGGCGAGCCTACTCTTCGTGCTGACTTAGATACCTTTATAGCAATGATAAGCAAATATAAAAGTGATATTGATCTTGCAATGACATCAAATGGCTTTTTACTTCATGAATATGCAAAAAAACTTAAAGATGCTGGACTCAAACGTATAAATATATCTTTAGATTCACTCAAAAAAGATGTTGCTGCTAAGATAGCAAATAAAGATGTTTTAGATGGCGTACTACGTGGAATAGATAAATCTTTAGAGGTTGGTTTAAAAGTTAAGATAAATGTAGTTCCTATGCGTGGTGTTAATGAAAATGAATTAGTTGACCTATTAGAGTATGCTAAAGAGCGTGGCATGGGTATAAGGTTTATTGAGTTTATGGAAAACACTCATGCTTCAGAAGTTACACAAAGAATTGATAACAAAGAGATTTTGGAGATTATATCTAAGCACTATGAGTTTGAAGATGTTGGTTTTGATGGAAGTAGTCCATCTCACTACTACCGTTTAGAAGATGGTTATGAATTTGGTGTAATTGAGCCTCATGAAGATGATTTTTGTAAAAATTGTAATCGTATACGTTTGACTGCTGAGGGTAATTTAATCCCGTGTTTATATTTTGATGAGGCGTTGAGCATTAAAGATGCTATAAAAGCACATGATTTTGAGAAGGCAACTCAAATTTTAAAAGAGGTAATTGCAAATAAACCAGAAAAGAACCGTTGGGATGATGAGAGTGAAACATCAACGCGTGCTTTTTATGAGACAGGTGGATAATGCTCGTATTCTCTGAGTACTTTTACAGTCTGCAAGGAGAGGGACGCTATAGTGGAACTCCCTCGCTTTTTTTACGATTTGCAAGATGCAATATGAGTTGCAGTGGATTTGGGTCTGTTTATACTGCTGAAGATGGCACAAAAGTAGTAGGTTGTGATTCACTGTATGCAGTAGATAAAGAGAATTTTTCTTCTTCGTGGAAGAGCGTGGATGCTACATATTTAATCTCTATTTTAGATGAGCATCTTGAAAATCATACACATTTGAAAGATTTGGTAATAACTGGTGGTGAGCCACTTTTACACTCAAAAGATGAAGATTTTTTAAGCCTTTTAAAATATGCACGTTCTAAAAAAATGCGAATTACTATGGAGACAAATGCAACTATAAATGTGGATTTCAGAGTAAATCCAATTTACAGAGATGTTGTCTTTGCACTCTCTGTTAAGCTTGCAAATTCAGGTGAGCTAAAAGAGAGTAGAATTAAAAGCGATGTAATTAAAAATATTACATCAAATGCTATTGAGAGTTTTTATAAGTTTACAGTTGATGGTATTAGTATAAATAGTGGTGTTCATGAAGAGATAGAGGAGATTTTAAATATTGCAAATATTGAGGTCTATTGCATGGCATTGAGTCAAAATTCCAGTCAACTTAATACAGAATCACAAAATGTTGCCGATTTTTGCCTAAAGCATGGTTATACTTACAGCGATAGGTTACATTTGCGTTTATATGATGGTAAGAGAGGGTCTTGAAATGTTAATTAGAAAACTATTTAAGTTTGAAAATGCTCATATTGTTCGCGATTGTACATCGAAAAGATGTAGAGAGAGTATACATGGGCATTCTTATAAAGTTGAAGTTTTGATGGAATCTGACTATTTAGATGGTGGGCAGATGGTTTATGATTTTGGTTTAACAAAGATGCATATAAAAGATTTAGTAGATAGTTTTGATCACGCTATTTCACTGTGGAGTGATGATAATCCCCAGTATATTGAAGATATGAAGCGACATAGCTCAAGATGGATTATGCTTCCTGTTAGTCCATCAGCTGAACAACTTTCACGTATTTTATTTGTAATGATTGATAAACTTTTTGAACTTACTACTATGGTAAATAGTGAAGCAAATGTAAAACTAAATAGTATAATTGTGCATGAAACAGATACAGGGTATGCGCAAGGTTTTAAAGATGATGCTTATAGTGATAAAATGGGTTTGATTAATTTAGAAGAGATTGTCTTTTCAGATGAGATAAAAAATGAATGGTCAGATGTAGATATGTGGGATAAAATTTTAAAACGAACTAAATTCATAAATCCAAAGAGTTTATGAAAGTTGCAATAAGTGCTTGTTTAGCGGGTCAAAAGTGTCGCTATAATGGTAAAGATAAATTTAATAAACATATTATGAATAGTTTTAGTAGAGATGAAATAACTCTATTTTGTCCAGAAGATAGAGTGCTTGGTACTCCAAGGGAACCTATAAATATTATAGATTCTAAACTAATGCAAAATGAGAAAGAGTTTACAAAAGAGATTGAGCAAGAAGCATACAAGTTAGTAGGTGAGAATCCACAGATTGTTGTTTTAAAATCAAAATCACCATCATGTGGACTAAACAGTGTAAAGTATTATGATAGCAATAAAAATATGATATTAGAAACTGGTATTGGAGTTTTCGCGAAAGTTTTAGTGGATAATTTAGTAGATACAAAATTTTATGAGGAGAGTGAATTATGATAGAAGTTGGAGAAAAGGCACCAGAGTTTTGTTTAAGTAATCAAGATGAAGTTCAAATTTGTTTGAGAGATTTAAAGGGTCAATGGATAGTCCTCTATTTTTATCCAAAAGATAATACACCAGGATGTACAACAGAGGCATGTGAGTTTACAGAGGCTCAAGATGAGTTTTCAAATCTTGATGCGATGGTTATAGGAGTTAGTCCAGATAGTCCTAAAAAACATCGTAATTTTATAGAAAAACATAAACTAGGCATTACCCTTTTAGCAGATGAAGAGAAAGAGATGTTACAAGAGTATGGTGTTTGGCAGATGAAGAAAAATTATGGAAAAGAGTATATGGGTGTAGTTCGTTCAACCTATATAATAAATCCAAAAGGTGAAATTGCTGCCTCATGGACAAAAGTTCGTGTAAAAGATCATGTAGATGCTGTTAGAGAGAAATTAAAAGAGTTAGTAGCTATTTAATCTAGTAATTTTCAGCTAAATTATCAATATTTAACTCATTTTTTATTATAGTATTGGTTTTAATTTTTAAGGATTAACATATGGGTAGAGCTTTTGAATATCGTCGTGCTGCAAAAGAGAAAAGATGGGGCAGTATGTCTAAACTGTTTCCAAAACTTGGTAAAGCTATTACAGTAGCTGCAAAAGAGGGTGGCGATGATATAGATATGAACCCTAAGCTTCGTTTAGCTATACAGCAAGCAAAGTTGCAAAACATGCCAAAAGATAATATTGATGCTGCTGTTAAGCGAGCATTGGGAAAAGATGCTGCTAATATTGCTCAGGTTAACTTTGAGGGAAAGGGTCCTCATGGCGCTCTTATATTTGTTGAGTGTGCAACAGATAATAATACGCGTTCTGTTGCTAATGTAAGAAGTTATTTTAGTAAATATAAGGGTGAGCTTCTTAAGAATGGATCATTAGAGTTTATGTTCTCACGTAAAGCTGTCTTTGAGTTTGATAAATCTGATGAGCTTGATTTAGAGGAGCTAGAGTTAGAGCTTATTGATGCTGGACTTGAAGAGATTGAAGAGAACGATGGAACTGTTTATATCTATGGAGATTATACAAGTTTTGGGTCACTCTCATCAGCGCTTGAAGAGAGAGGAATTGAGATTAAAAAAGGATCTTTGCAAAGAGTAGCAAACAATCCTCAAGACTTTAGTGATGAGCAGATGGAAGATATTGAAATTTTGATTGATAAAATCGAAGATGATGAAGATGTTCAGGCAGTTTATACAAATATAAACTAATTTTTATCTATGACTTGTAGATAAAAGCTCCTGCATAACCTACGACACTGGTCTCATCTTTAGAGGCATCTGCGCTAGTGGTGTAACTACTTAGTTTAGATTTTAAGTTTAAACTCTTAGCAGCTAGTAGTAGTGCTTCAACTCCAATTATGCCACAAGCTTCACATCCATTATGAAGCTTTTTTGTGTCTAGTGTTTCTATTGCATCTAGGCATATCTTATCTAAGCTATTTGCCTCTTTAAGTGTATGAAAATGGCTTAAATCTGTGCTGATTACAACCAATGTCTCACTATTTAATAGATACTCTATAATTGGCACTAGCTTGTTAGGTTCTTCACCAGAGTATACCATCTCAATAATTGGTAAATTTGGTAGATACTCTTTTATAAATGGCATTTGAACTTCAGTACTATGCTCTTTATGTGCAGCTTCGGCAAAACCTAAATTAAATTTGTTAAGTAAAAATTTACTGTATGAGTTATCTATCTCTAATTCACCAAGAGGTGTCTCGTACTTATCTTGCATGGATATGCTTGTGCCCTCAAAATAGATGTGATGGCTAGGTCCTATTACTACTACTCTTTTATAGTTCTCTTCTTGTAAATGTGAAAATATTTGATGTGCTGTAAAGCCTGAATATATATAACCAGCGTGAGGAACAATAACAGCTTTAATATTTTTAGGAGCTTTAGCACTTTGTGTTTGATTGAAATGTTTAAACATCTCTCTAATTTCATCTGGGCTGTTTGGATAAAAGCTTCCACTGAATTTACTTTGACGAATCATGAGAATACTCCTTCAAGTTTTCTACTGCATGTTGGGCAGTGTCTACCATTTATAAGAGAGTTAACTGTCGTTTTAAAATGGTGTCGTTCTAATAAAAGTGTATCACATTGTGGACATTTAGTTTTAGCTGGCACATTAGTATTACCCTCATAGACAAATTGCAACCCTGCACGCTTACCTATATTGTATGCACGTTTTAGTGTTTGCGCTGAGGTGTAAGGAGTGTCTAGCATTTTATAGTCTGGGTGAAAGGCACTTATATGCCAAGGAACATGAGTACCTAACTCTCCTGCTATAAACTCAGCAATATTATCTAGTTCTTCATCGCTGTCGTTTATCCCCTCAATGACTAAAGTTGTAACTTCTAACCATATGTTAGTTTTAGAAAAGTGTTTTAGCGAATCTAACACTCCTGAAAGTTTAGTTTTTAGTGATTTTTTGTAGTAGTCTGGATTAAAACTTTTAAGATCGACATTTATTGCATCGACCCAACTTCTCATATCTTCTATTACTGCTTCACTCTGATAACCACTTGAGACAAAAACGTTTCTTAAACCATTCTCTTTAGCAATCTGCCCAATGTCATAGGCAAATGGGTAAAATACTGTTGGTTCATTATATGTGTAGGCAATTGATGGAGTGTTATGTTCTATTGCAATTTGTACAATCTGTTCAGGTGATATATATTTTGTACTCTCTACAGTACGTGTTTGAGAGATGTCATAGTTTTGGCAAAACGGACAGTGGAAATTACATCCAACTGTACCAAGTGAGAGAATATCTGATGATGGTAAAAAGTGGTTTAATGGTTTTTTCTCAATTGGGTCAATTGCAAGTGCACTTGGTTTTCCATATGTTAAATTTACTAAACGTCCATCAACATTTTTTTCAATACCGCAAATTCCAACATTTCCCTCTATTAGTTTGCAGTGATGTTGACACAGTTCGCAAACAATTTTGCCATTTTGCTCTTTATAGTATTGCATAATTTACTCACTAAAACTCTCAACCCTATAGGTAAAAATTTCAGGGTGCAATTTTAATACATCTGCAGCAAGTCCAGCTTTTTGTCCAAGATGTGAGAAAAATATCTCAAATTCATTCAACTGCTCCCAAACTTGTGGTAAAAATGTTGCTTGTCTATTTTCATGACGCAATATTACACCATCTTTTAGGGGAGTAATTTTTTCTTTTAAATCTTCTATCGATGAGTATTTTAAAATTTTTGGTTCACTAAGTATAGATATTTCAATTTCAATATCTTCTAACTCCTCTTTGGTTAGTGGTAAGAACCTAACATCATCAAACGCAGCAGCCTTTGCATTTGCAATTAAATCATCTAGCAGGGATCTGTGTGCTACAAGCGAGCCTATACATCCGCGTAAGTCTCTATTTTTATTTAATGTAACAAAGGCAGCACCTTTTTCAAATATATCAGGGTTCTCTTTTAACAAACTAACCTTATCAATAATATTTTTACCACTTAGCTCTTCAGTTATCGCATCTCTTGCAATTTTAAGTAAAAGTTTGTGGTTCATAGGTAGCCTTTTTAGGTTATTATATCATTTAAAGAGTTAGTTATTAGAACAATATTTCATATAAAGAAGTGTATAAAAATGCCACGAGTAAATAACCATAGTTTTTATAAAAAATCTATTAGAAAATATGGTGCTACAGCAGAGGGAGTGCATTGGAATTCCGAATATACACAGAAGATACGTTTTGAGATTATTTCATCTTTATTAGATGATGTAAGCAGTTTAGTTGTAGCAGATGCAGGTTGTGGATTTGGCCATTTCTATGACTATTTAGAGGATAATAATAAGATACCTGCGCGCTATATAGGGTTAGAGTTACATGAAAAAATGGTTTCTCACTCTCAGAAAAGAGGTTTGGAAGTTTATAAGTGTGATGTTTTACGTGATGGACTTCCTGAAGCTGATTATTATGTGGCAAGTGGATCATTAAATATACTACATCCATTTGAGACACTTCTTTTTATAAGAAGAATGCGCCAACATGCTAGAGTTGGAATAATCTTTAATATGTTAAAGGGAAATGGCAGTAGAGATAGCACCTACAATAAGTATGAGCCACTTGAACTTTTAGGGCATCTTGGCATAAAAGTTGAAGATGCCACAATTGTTGAGGACTATTTAGAAGATAGTGACTTTACTGTTATGGTGCGCTCCTAACTAGTGAGCCACAAAATGGACATTTACCTGAAGATGTTGCTGTAACTTCAACAGTACAGGATTTACAAAAGCTATTTTTATTCATTTTACGTAGTTTGTTGTAACGCTCTTCAATAGCAATAAAATTATCATTTTGTAGTTCTGCAATTCTATGTTGCATATAGTGTTGAACTAAATCATTCATATTCATTCTATTAGATTCCATCAATGAGATGTCCTCAACTAATGAGTTAGATTTTCTTTTTTGACTAACCATTTCCTCAATAGATATTTTTGTACTCATCGTATTACCTCTTAAATATATTATAGAAGTAAAAGCAAAATTTATGCCATCTATTTTACTTTTTTAATAAGTCAATTTGTATTTATGCAGGACGAGGTTTTGTGGATAGTGTTTTAGCAAGGGCTCTCATTGAAAGTTCATATTTGTCATCTATTGTATGAAACTCCTCTTGCAGTACATCAACTTTTAGTTTTGACTTTTCATATTTTTTGAACATTGTAACGCGCTCAATTTTATGATTACCAATTCTAGTATTTAATGCACTTATTTTTTTATCTAACTCTTTTCTTTTATCGAATATCTTCTCTTCTTCCCTGTAAGAGCGTTTTATTTTTGTAGATAGCAGATTAATATTTTTATTTAATTCATCTGATGGGTTTGTCTTACTCTCTTTTTTTAACTCTATGAGTTCTTGCTTTTGTTTTTCAGTCTCTTTGAAAAACTCTTGTGAGTCCTCTTCAAACTCCTCTTTCTCTTTAGCTAGACTTTCAATCATATTAGATAACTCTTTATGCTCAGAATCATGGGTATCAATCTCTTTTTTATATGGTTCTAATTCTTCTTTAGAAGCTTTAATTTTTGTTAATTGGTGATAATATTGCATTGACATTGACATGATTGTAAGCGCGTTCCAATGGTTGTTATGTTTATCTATAATATCTGGCTTAATCATTGGTTTTCCACTAGGTGTTAATATTGTATCTCCGTTGTAATACCTTAAAAAGCCTTCAGCATCTCCCTCTCTTTTACTTGCTTGTTTAGCTAAATGTTTTGCTATAAGTAATAGTATTGAATCAAAGTGTTCACGAAGTAAAAAGTTTGAAAAACTCTCAATTATCTGTTCATCTTCTTGCATAGTTTCAGAAACAATATCTGCAAATATATTTTGAAGATACTTAATGTAGTTTGAGATAAAAAAGTCGTTGCTTATTAGTGCAAAGTTAAGATCATTTTCTAAAAGTTCATAAATTTTTGGTTCTATTTTAAACCATAAACTTTGTGCAAAATAAGTTGCTTTTATCTTTTCCAACTCTTCAGGAGGTAAGCCTCCAAAACGTTTATTTATCTCCTCTTTCTTCTCTTTCTCTTTTTCCATAAACTTTTTAACTACAACTTTTTTACTCATAAAGAAAATTGCATCTTTAAGATTAAGTTTAAGAGAGTGTCTAAAAGATTTTTTAATTAGCTCATTGGCGATTGTATTCTCTAAAGTTTCAGTGTGTCTATAGAGGTCATCCATAATTTCACTACACACAACTAGTACATTTTTTTGTGTCCAGCAATCATCTATCTCTTTACGATGATCTTCAATGGTTAGATTCATCTTTTGCATGACACGACTATACGCTTTTTGTTTAGTAGTAGCCTTCTCTTTTAAAATAATGCGATTAATATTTTTGAATATAACAAGAATTTCATAGTTGTGAGTTGAAAAATAGTCTAAAAAAGCTTTTCTTATGTACTCTTTATTCTCATTAATAGTCTCTCTATCAATGATAGTAAGGAGTTTTTTAATAAGTTCATCAGATTGCTCCATAGAAAAATCTTCAGCATAAAAGTCAGAAGGAAGTTTTTTTTGCAAGTAAGTTAAGGTGTTATCATAAATTGCTTGCTGTTCAACTTTCATAAATTACTCCGAATTATAAATGGGAGTATTATAATCTCTTTTTGTTATAATGGGCTGAAAATATGGTTATTAAGGTTTCCTTACTTATGAGACGTTTAAGTATCCCTGAAGCTGCAAGGCTTTTAAATGTACCAGAACAAGCTATATGGAAAAAAATAGAGCGTGGTAATTTACAATATAGCAAAGAGAATGGAAGAATATTTGTTCATATAAAAGAGGCACAGCAACAAGAGCAAACTAAGCCAGCAGAGAACTTCTCAGATGAAGAGTATTTTGAGACACCATTAAGCTCTTCAAGCGAACAAACATCAAAGCAGAGCACAACTATAAATGATAACTCTTTTGAGACATTTTTAAAAAATTTATTAGAACAAAAAGATTCACAATTAGAAAATTTAAAAGATGAAAATAGAGAGCTTCATGAAAAGCTAGAATCAGCACTTCGTGAAAATAATCAACTCTCACAAGGTGTGCACTTAGAGGCTAGAAAATTATTAGAGATAATTTTGCCAAACTACAATATGAAACAATTAGAGAGTGAATCAAAAACTATAAAACAGAAGGGTGAAAAAAAGAAAAAAAAGAAAAAAAGTTAATTTACTTTGCTAAATCTACTTTTTTTATTGGCATTACATCATTTAAATCATTTTTTTTCAAAAATCTAATTTTACTTTTGTCAATATATAGAAGTCTACTTTTTCTTGTACTTTTTGATATAGTACTTTTAAGGCTTCCATCTCTTGATAGATAGACACCATTTATAAAGTTCTTCTTAATTTCTTCTCTATCTATCATAACATTAGCATCACAAGGAAGATAAAAAATAGAGTAGGGAGGAAGATTTAATTTATCAAAAGTTTCAAATTGCAGCCTATGTAAAAGTGCAGTATATCCATTTCTTACCAAAGAGAAGAGAAACTCTTCATTCGCATAAGGATCATCTCTATTAGCTATTAAATAGTGAACTATTTTATATAGCGAGTTTGATTCAATCCCTTCAAATGAAAAGCGAAGTTGAGTTTTGCTTTCAAGTCTCTCTTTATCCATCGTAAGATCTATTGTCATATAGTCAGTTTGCTCATTAAATGGGTAATTAAAAGATGTACTACACTCTTGTATACCTTCAAGTGCAACATCTTTTGAATTTGTAATAGAGTCATAAACTGTTACTTTCTTAATAAATGTGGAAACTGGCTTTAATGCACATTGCGAGGCACTTATATTGACTTGTTTTAGCCATACAAAATCACCAAATAAGAAATCTATTTTTGTATTGCCTTCATATTTCTCTTTCAATAAAACATCCATCTGTGTTCCATTGAATAGAAGTTTTCCATTCATATAAAAGTATTCACATTTTATTGAGTTATATAGTTTTTTTTCATCGAATGGTAGATTTAGTTTTTGTCCAAAAATAGTTAAAGATGTAGCGTATGCATTAACATTAGGAAGAAGTATTAGTATGCTTAAAAAAGAAAATATTAAATGTTTCATAGTGTAGCTTTAATAGGAAAATTTAAAATTTTATTATAGCTTAAAGTTAATTGTTTTAAAATGAATTCGTCAAACCATTTTAATTTATAAATTAATTTTAAGGAATTTCTATTATGGCAGAATCTAAACAAACAACTAAAGCAGAGATTAAAGATCAGACAGTTACAAAGAAACTTGTACCAGTTAAAAAGCTTAAAGAGACGATCGTATCATTAAAAGAGAAGGCTGTTGATGCTGAAAGAGCCTATTTAGTTAAAAAAGCATCAGAAATAGATAATATTCAAAAAGAGCAATTTGATGCAACCTCTGAGCATATAATTGGTGCGCTTACCGCATTGTCTGAACAGTTAGATGTTGCACGTGCTAAAGGTTCATTTAGAGCTAAAGAGATAGTCGATGGTTTTGGTGGTGAGGGTCGTATGAATGATTTAATTACAGACTTAGCTGGATATATGGGAGAAATTACTGCTGCTGGTGCTGCGGTTGGTTCATCTCCAATGGTAGTAATGGCTGGTGCTGCAAAGGGTATCTACAAGAAAGTTATAGATTAAATTTAATATTACAAAATTATCAGGCTTTTGCCTGATAATTAATTACTTTTCCTAAGCTTTTTGATAATCACAAATTATATAAATCATAAATTATAACAATAAATAAAAATAATATTATAAATTTACTATAGTTTTAATAAAAGATTAAAAAAACTAATAGTAATATTCCCACTTATTAAACCATCTAAAAATAGAACAAGGGGATACAATGAGTCATACGTTAATCAAAAAAGGTCTTGTAGTTGCTAGCTTGCTGCTAGGTGCAACAACACTAAGTGCGGGAGTAAATCCAAATTTAGCTTATACAGCTGATTCTTCAAAATTAAGCGCAGAAGAGGTAATGGACAATGTTTATTACGTGAACCACTTTTTTGCATTTAA